>Ga0187894_10004637_pt1 | contig 14594 bp, 10 predicted proteins | sample GBC1701081metaG_FD_136650 | JGI IMG/M metagenome (GOLD analysis project Ga0187894, IMG submission 136650) | White microbial mat communities from a lava cave in the Kipuka Kanohina Cave System on the Island of Hawaii, USA - GBC170108-1 metaG ...
AAGGAATAGCGCCAAAGGAATAGCGCCAAAGGAATAGCGCCAAAGGAATAGCGCCAAAGGAATAGCGCCAAAGGAATAGCGCCAAAGGAATAGCGCCAAAGGAATAGCGCCAAAGGAATAGCGGATGACGGACGCCTATGTGATCACACAAACGCTGGGCTTTGCCACGGGCAGCGTGCTATTCCTGTTGCTGCTCCCGCTGGTTTGGAAAGCTGAGCGGCTGGCGGGCCAAACGCGGCGCGGCTCGTGGGCCGTGTTGCTGGCGCTCTGCTGGAACACCGGGAGTTTGGTGAGATACGCGGCGCTGTTGCTGGGCGACGAGTCCGTTGCGCTGCTCGCCAACGCCTGTGCTTACAGCGCAACAGCGCTGCTGCCCGCCGCTGGGTTGTTGATGTTGCCCCCGGGCTGGCCGCGGCGTTGGCAACACTACACGAGCCTGGGACTGCGTTCTCTTTCCTTCGTTACTGCCGCCGGACTAACGTTCGGACTATTCGCCGCCGCGCTGAGACCAGGTTTTCCGTTGCGCTTTCAAACGTTGACGCAGCTTACGGCCTATCACTTCGCCTGCTATCTCGTGGCCGTTTTACTTCTCTTTCGCGGCGCGAGCCAGGTCACGCGCACGGTGCGCGCGTTTGCACGGAACCTGCTCTTCATTCTCTCCGGCCTCGCGTTGGGTTTGTTGTTGACGTTTCACTTCGCGCTCGGCCCCGCTGCGATTGGCGCAATTGAGACGTTCACGCAACAAGCGACGATCCCGATAGCCATTGCCGCCTTCGCATTCCTGGCTCAGTTCCACTTTGCCGATGTTTTCGTCAAGCGGAGCCTGACAATTTTGGCTGCGGTGCTGGTGGTTGTGATCTATTCAATCTTCATCGTTGCGCCGTTGACGCACGCTGTCCGCGCGGTTGCGCCGCGCGCCGAAGCCGCCGTGTGGGTCACCGCCACGATGCTCTGGTGCGGGCTGCTGCTGCTTTTTCCCAGAGGCGAGCGCGCGATCCATCAGGCCGCCGACCGCTGGCTGTTTCGGCGGCCTGATTATCACCAGTTGGCCAACGCGTTCGCGCGCAAGATCGAGTCGGCAGCCAGCGAAGATGAGTTGCTCGCGCTCGTGGCGCAGGACATTCAGTGCGCGCTGGGCGCGGCGGCGGTGCGCGTGATTCCGCGCGTGGAATTATCAGCGTGCGGCAGTGAATTTGATCCGCCACCGCCGGCGCCGCCCCCACTAAATGCAGCGATCAAGCTGCCCGCCGATCATCCAGCGCGTCTGGGCGAACCGGAGATCGAAGTGTTGCTGCCCATCGAGGTGAATTCACAGGTCACGCATCTGCTCGCGCTGGCGACCGGCGCGCGGGGGCGTACGCTGCTCAGCGATGAAATGGCGTTCCTCTCGACGCTCGCTGAACGCGCGGGGCGCAGGCTTGAAACGCTTCACTTCGAGCGCGAGCGCCGCGAGCAGCAACTGCGCGAAGCACGCTGGCAACACTTATTGACCGAGGCCGAATTGAAGGCGCTGCGCGCACAGGTCAACCCGCACTTCCTCTTCAACACGCTAAATACGATTGCCGATCTGATCGGCGCGGAACCGGAGAAGGCCGAGGCCATGACCGAGCGCTTAGCCGAGGTGTTTCGTTATGTGCTGGCGCGCAGCGAGGGCCATTTGATTTCCGTGCGCGAAGAGTTCGACTTTTTGCGGACGTATTTGGAGATCGAACAAGCGCGCTTCGGCGAGTGGCTACAGGTTGAGATGATGATGGATGCAAGCGTTGCCGCCGCGCTCATCCCGCCGCTCATCCTGCAACCGCTCGTCGAAAACGCCATCAAGCACGGCCTCGCGCCGAAGTTTGCGGGCGGCTCGCTGCGCATTCGCGCGCTGGATGATGCCGCCTGTTTGCGGTTGACGGTTGAAGACGACGGGGTTGGCTGGCGCGCGCCTGACCCTCCATTGTCATCCGGCTTGCCGCATGGGGTGGGACTCAGAAACGTGACCGAGCGTTTGCAGACGCTCTACGGCGCGCGCGCCAGCCTGACCATTCACAGCAGAGCCGAAGAGGGCGCACGGATCAGCATTTCGATACCCAAAGATGAAACTCAAGACCTTGATCATAGACGACGAAGCTTCTGCCCGGTCGCGGCTGCGGAAACTGCTCAGCGCGCATCCTGAAGTGGAGATTATCGGCGAGGCGCGAAACGCGCTGGAGGCGCTGGCCCAGATTGAACAGCGGCAACCTGACCTGCTCCTGCTCGATGTGCAGATGCCGGGCCTCAATGGCTTCGAGATGCTGCGCGCGCTCCCGCCAACGACGCATCTGCCGCTCGTCATTTTCGCCACTGGCTACGATCAATATGCGCTAGCCGCCTTCGAGGCCAACGCCATCAGCTACCTTCTGAAACCGATCAATCGCGAGCGTCTCGGCCAAGCCATCGAGCGCGCCTATAAGCTCTCGCTGAGCGAGGCGCAGGTCGAGGAGGAGCGCGCGCGATGGCGCGAGGTCGTCCATCAGGCTACCCCGCTGGAACAGATTGTGGCGCGCAAACGTGATCGTTTCGTGCTGCTCCCGCTGGAGCAAATTTTCTTCTTTCGCGTGGAAGATGGGCTGCTGCGCGCCAAGACCGAGGCCGAAAGCTATTGGACGGATTACCAGATCAACGAACTGGAAACGCGCTTGCCCCACCCGCCCTTCTTCCGCGCTCATCGCGCAGTGCTCGTCAATTTGCGGAAGGTCAAGGAAATTGCGCCGTTCGACAAAAACACTTACCTGCTGCTGATGAATGATCGTGCAGGCAGTGAAATTCAAGTCAGTGCGCGCCAGGCGCAGAAGTTGCGCGCATTGCTGTGGGGTTAAAGAAGGGAGCGCGAAATCGTCTTTTGCGCCGTTGCCCAGCGCGAGCGTAACGACGGCAACCAACGTGAAGCCGGGCTGCTTCCACAACATTCGCGCGCCGTAGCGCAGGTCTTGCCATAAGCGTTCGAGCCAAGCCCAGCCCCAGGTCTCGCGCGTGACCTCTTTGACCAAACCGACATTGCCGAATTCGCGTAGCGCGTTGGCGCGCGCCTGCTCCGGCGTTTCGCCGCGCTCGATGAGGTCGCGGATGGCTTCTTCGAGATGCTGTTGGATTTCGGCGTTGAGTTCTCCGTCTTTGCGTTGTCGCCAGGGAAAGAGTTTCATCGTTTGCGCCTTCCTGTTTGTGCTTTTGGTTATCCTAAGCGCCGAAGTCACCTCCGCCGCCCGGCGTGGCGCCAGTCACGGCAGCCGCTGCAGGAATTCATCAACCAGGGCGTTGAAGCGCGGCGCGTCATCCACGAACAAAGCGTGGCCGACACCGTCAAGCACTTCCATCCGCGCGCCATTGATGCGCCTGTGCATGTCCTCGTAATGCGTCAGCCAGTTGTTCCGCGCCGTAACGATCAACGTGGGCTTATCGATCTTCGCGAGCGCGGGCCGATAATCGGAGGTGAATGCGCCGAAGAAACTGGCGATGGCGGAGTTGGTCGGCATTCCCAGCGCGGCTTCGGTCAAGCGGTTCAGGTAAGCTTCGCCGGGCGTCTTTTGAAACAACGAGCGCACCATTGCCGCAGTCTGCTTGCGCCGGTCGGTCTGGAACTCCGCCGCCCGGCGCAGCAAGTTTGGCGTGATTGCCGGATCGTAGTCCGCGCCGGGGACACCGTGGACGAGTACGAAGCCCGCGGCGCTCGCCGTCCCGAACTGGTCCACGTAAGCGGCTAAATCGGTGACGCCCATTGACGCTCCGATCAAAGCCACGGGCGCAAGCTTGAGTTGCTCGACGACGGCTTTGATGTCGCGGGCGCGCATCGCCGGGAAATGGCCGTCCGCGGGTTTGGAAGATTTGCCCTGCGCGCGCGGGCTAAGAGCGATGGCGCGACGCCGGGCGCCGAAGTAACTCAGTTGCGCCTCCCAAATCTCAGCCGGCATCATCCAGCCCGGCACAAACAGGATGGCAGGTTCAGTCTGGCGCTGCCCAGTCGAAGGCCGCTTGCTCAGCCCTGCGCCAGCTTCCAGATAATGGATTTGCGCGCCGTCGGCGGCAGTTATAAACCCGCTCCTGACGCGCGCTAAGCTGGTACCTTGAGCGGTAGCCGGCAGGTGTTCCACTTGCGCCAGCGTCTCAACCGCAACGCTGATGGTGATCAGCGCAACGATCCGCAAACCTTCGCACAGGTCGAAACCTTTTACAGAAGTATTCATTTGAATTATCTCCTCGCTCATTCACATCGGAGCGCAATCATCGGATCCACCTTCGTCGCCCGCCGCGCCGGCAGCCAACATGCCAGCAACGCGACGAACGTCAAAAGCAACGCCACGCCGACAAAAGTCAGCGGATCAGTCGCGCTCACTCCAAACAACAACGTGTTCATCAAGCGCGTTAAGGTCAGTGCAGCGGCTACGCCCAGCGCCATGCCCGCCAGCGCCAGCGTCAGGCCTTGCCGTAATACCAACCAGAGCAAATCCTGCGCTTGCGCACCGAGCGCCAGCCGCACGCCGAATTCGTGGTGGCGTCGCGTCACGGCGTAGGCCATCACCCCGTAGATGCCGACGGCGGCGAGCAACAACGCCACGCCCGCAAACATGCCGAGCAGGAGCAACGCAAAGCGCCGCTCGGCCAGCGCGGCGGTCATCAGTTGCGTCATCGTCCTGATTTTGCCGATGGCGACTTCAGGGGCTACGGCGGCAATCTCTTTCCGCACGGCCTCGGCCAACGCCGCTGGTTCGGACTGCGTACGCACGACCAGCGGGACTCCGCCGACAGCTAACTGGTTGTAGGGGACATACATCTCCGGCCCCGGTTCTTTCTGGGGGCCGAAGTGCCGGACGTCATTCACGATGCCGACAATCTCACAAGCCTGGGGCCGGTTGCGAATGAGGATGCGTTGGCCGAGCGGGTCTTCATTCGGATAAAAACGGCGCGCGAAACTTTCGTTGACGATCACGACTTGCGGCGTTTCATAGCGGTCGGCTGCCGTGAAGGCGCGTCCGCGCCGAAGCTCTATCCCCATCGCGCGAAAGTAATCGGTCGTGGCGACCTGGAATCCGGCGACCGGGCGTTCGGACGGCGCAAGGGTTTGGCCTTCCTGGCGAAACGTCCACTCACGCTGGCTTCCGCTCAACGGCAAACTGTCAATGGCTCCGACTGCGATCACGCCGGGCAATGCCTGTAGGCGCAGAATCACCTGCCCGTAAAAATTCAGCCGCTGTGTTCTCAACTCGCTATCACTGTAGTGCGCCGAAGGCAGATTGACCTCGACCGTCAGCACGTTCGGCGTTTGAATGCCTAACTCGACGCGGCGCAACCGCAGGAAGCTGTTCAGAAGCAGCCCCGCACCCACCAGCACCACCAGCGCCAGCGCGATTTCCGCGACGACCAGCACGCTGAAAATGCGTCGTTGCGTGGGCGTCTGCGCCGTGCCGCGCCCACTCTCTTTGAGCGCTTCGTGCAAGTTAATGCGCGCCGCTTGCAGCGCCGGAACCAGGCCGAAGAGCAAACCGGTCAGCAGCGTGAGCGCCAGCGTGAAGCCCAGCACACGGGAATCAACACTCACGGTTTGCAAACGCGGAATCTCCGTTGGGCTGAGCGCCAGCAACGCATCTGTGCCCCAAAGCGCCAGCAGCAGACCGAGGCTGCCGCCCAAACCGGCGAGCAAGGCGCTCTCCGTCAGCAACTGCCGGACGATACGCCCACGACTCGCGCCGAGCGCGGCGCGCACGGTGATCTCCGCCTGTCTGGTCGCGCCGCGCGCCAGCAAGAGACTGGAAACATTCGCGCAGGCAATGAGCAAGACCAGCCCGACTGCCCCCAGCAACAGCAGCATCGTCGGGCGCACCTGTCCGATCTCGTCTTCCAGCAAAGGAAGGACGTTGACTGTCCAATGCTTATTCGTCGCCGGGTATTGTTGCGCCAGCGTCCCGGCAATTGTTTCCATCTCCGCGCGAACCTGCGCGAGCGAGGCATCGGCGCGACGGCGCGCGATCACTTGCAGGAAATGCGCCTCGCGCGTCAGCGTCTGATTGGCATTGAGCGCCAGCGGTGTCCAGATTTCCGCGCCGCGTGGATACTCGAAGCCGGCAGGCATGATCCCCATGACGGTGTACGCGGAACCATCAATCTGCACCTGCTGTCCGATGATGTTGGCTGCGCCGCCAAAGCGCCGTTGCCACAAACCGAAACTGAGCATCGCAACCGAGTCGTGTCCGGGTTGATCGTCTGCGGGGGTGAGGCTCTGCCCCTGCCATGGACTGACACCGAGGACAGAGAAGAAATTGGCCGAGACGAACGCGGCTTTGACGGACTCGGTCTGTCCCCCGCCCGCCAGCGCCTCTTCGTCACTGCCCCAGGCGGCGATTTCTTGCAGCGTCCGGCTTTGCCGTCGCCAGTCGAGGAAATTCGCGGGCGCGACCTCCAACCGCTCGCTCGGCGTAGCCGCGTCCGTCTCCTTCTCATAAAGCCGCACCAATCGTTCCGATGCTGGAAACGGCAATGGACGCATTACCACCGCATTGACCACGCTGAAAATAGCCGTGTTCGCGCCGATGCCCAGCGCGAGCGTCAGCACAGCGATCAGGGTGAAGCCGGGCCTCTTCAGTAACATTCGCGCGCCGTAGCGCAGGTCTTGCAGTAGGGTTTGCATATTTTCTCCTGGTTCGTAGTCCCGCCTTCAGGCGGAATGCTTCGAGAGCCGAAACCTTCCGCCTGAAGGCGGGGCTACGAACGTTTATTCACATCTGAGCGCGACCAGCGGATCCACCTTCGTCGCGCGCCGCGCCGGAATCCAGCAGGCCACGAGCGCCACCACAGTCAGCAAGACGGCGATGCCTGCAAACGTTGACGGATCAGTTGCGCTCACGCCAAACAACAAGCGCGCCATCAAGCGCGTCAACGCGAAAGCGGTCGCCAGTCCCGCCGCCACGCCGAGCAAAGCCAGCTTCATCCCCTGGCCGACGATCAGCCGCAGAATATCTCGCGTTTCCGCGCCGAGCGCCATGCGCAGCCCGATTTCGCGCGTGCGCTCCTTCACTGCATAAGCCATCACGCCGTACAAGCCAATCGCCGCCAGCAGCAGCGCGGCTCCGGCAAAGATCGCCAGCAGCCGCAGATTGAAACGCTGGGCAGCCAGCGCGCCGTCCAATGACTGAGTTAGTGTGCGGATGTTCGAGGCGGGCGCTTCCGGGTCAACCGCCTGCACTTCGCGCCGCACCGCAGCGGCCAGTGCCCGCGCATCTTTGAAGTCATTGGGGAAGCTACTGGCCGCGCCGCGCACGACGACGTTCAGACTGCCCGCGAGGAAAGACACCACGCTCCGCGGCGCTTGCGCGAGCGGCACATACAGTGTTGCGCCCGGCTCTTCCTGCAAGCTCTCGTGTTTGATCGTGCCTGCGACGCCAACGATCTCGAACTTGCGCGCTGGCTCGCCGCCGAAGCTGATGAGTAGGTGTTTGCCGAGCGGGCTTTGTTGCGGCCAGTGCCGTGCGGCCAGCGTTTCATCAATCACCGCGACCAGCGCCGCGCGTTCGTGATCGGCCTCGCTGAACTCGCGGCCTTGCCGCAGCGCGATGCCCAGCGTATGAAAATAGCCCGGGCTGACCCAGCGATTCTGCGCGGCGGGCGTATCCGTGGGCGTGAGCGGCAGGCGACCATCAATCGTAAACTCCGTCCGCGCGTTCTGGCCGCTCAAGGGCAGCACATTGATCGCGCCGACGGCAGCCACGCCCGGGACTTCAGACAGTCGTGCGGCCAGCTTGTCGTAGAAGACCTTCAATGCTTCCGGCGTTGAATAGCGCGCCGTCGGCAGTGAGAGCCGCGCGGCCAACAAATGATTCGCCTCAAACCCCGGATTGACCTGCTGCAAGCGCGTGAAGCTTTTGACGAGCAGCCCCGCGCCGACCAGCAGCGTCAGGGCCAGCGCGATTTCCGCCGCCACCAGCGCGCCGCGCAAGCGTTGGCTCGCGCCGCCCGCACTGCCCCGTCCGCCTTCCTTCAAAGCAACCGCCAAATCAGTTTTTGTTGTTTGCCAGGCGGGAGCCAGACCGAAGACCAGGCCCGCGAGCACTGAGAGCGCGAGCGTAAAGAGCAGCATGCGGCTGTCCAACCCAACCTCGCCCGCGCGCGGCAAGTCGGCCGGGCTGAGCGCGAGCAGGAAACTGCGCCCCCACAAGGCCAGCAACAAACCCAGCGCGCCGCCCGTGATTGCCAGCAGCAAACTCTCGGTCAGCATCTGCCGCAGCAACCGCCCGCGCGTCGCGCCGAGCGCCGCGCGCACTGCCATCTCCTGCTGCCGCGCTGTCGCGCGCGCCAGCAGCAGCCCGGCCAGGTTCGCGCAGGCCAGCAGCAAGACCAGTCCGACCGCTCCCAGCAGCAACCACAAGGCCGCGCGATAACCGCCGGTCACTTCATCGTGCAACGGCAGCACATTGGGCGCGGTCAGCTTGGCGTTGTCAGCCGGGTATTGTTCGCGCAACCCCGCAGTCACGCGCGCCAGATCAGCGCGCGCCTGCCGCACGCTGACGCCCTCCTTCAACCGCGCCAGCACGCGCAGAAAGTTCGAGCCGCGTTCGCCGCGCCGCGCATCGCTCTCCATCCGCAGCGGAATCGCCGCCTCAATCTCGGCATTGGGAATCGAGAAATCCGGTGGCAGCACTCCGACGACTGTATACGCGTCACCATTGAGCGTGAGCGTTTGTCCAATCACGGCGCGCTCGCCACTGAAGCGCCGTTGCCACAGTTTATTGCCCAGCACGACAACGCGCGGCGAGTCTGGCTGATCATCTTCCGCCAGCAAGGTGCGCCCGGCGGCGGCCTCGACGCCGAGCATTTGGAACGCCTGCGCCGAGATGCGCACGCCCTGCAAACGTTCCGGCTCGCCCGTGCCCGTCAGGTTCGCGCCCCAGTTGGCGAACGCGGCCATCTGCGCTAGTGATTGATTACGTTCGCGCGTGTCGATGAAGTTGGGGATCGAATAAAACGCCTTGTCCCGATCCGTGCGCGTCGCCCAGGCCCAGACTAACTGCTCCGGGTTCTTGAAGGGCAGTTGTCTCAGCAGCACGCTGTTGACGAGGCTGAAGATCGCCGTATTTGCGCCGATGCCCAGCCCGAGCGTTAGGATCGCTACTGCCGTGAAGCCTGGCTTCTTCCACAACATTCGCGCGCCGTAGCGCAGGTCTTGCCACAATATTTGCATAAATACCTCTTTGTCGCACCAACCGCGCCGTCCGCGCCAACGCCCGAGTTGGCCGAGTACGCGAGCGGCACGGTGGAATTACACTAATTGCACCTGCGGATGCTGGTTCGGATACGCCGGACGAGCCACCTTCGCATCAAAGTTTGGGCCAGCCGCCTGCTGCCCGCTGGCTATGATGACAGGAAGCAACACCGAGTTGATGGCGCCGAAGATCGCGGTGTTCGCAACGATGCCAACGGCCAGCGTCAGCACGACAATCAACGCTAAGCCGGGATTCTTCGCCACATGTAACCTTTGAAAGATGCTGTTGCCAAACTCGACGCCGCTTAGCGCCAACCCGAATCTCAACTACTTTCGCCATAGATGTGGCGCTGTTCGCCCACGGCATATGCCTCGCGCGCCCAACTCGCAAACTCCGCATCCAATTCCGCCAGACTGCTCAGCCGAAACTGATGCAAGTGATTGCGCGGAGAGAAGGTCTCGATGCGCACGAAGCGCGGCGATTCCAGGCGCCGCGCCAGCACGAAATGCCCGACAATGTGGGCGCGTCGGATGGAAACCGCCGCAAATGACATCCGCACTTGAAAGGCGATACGTGTTTTCTCCGGCAAAATCTTGAGCGGCCCGCAGCTTTCCAGCAGCGCGACCAGCGCGTCAAAGAGTTCTCTGACCTCGGCGGTCTTCCCGGCGAAATGTGCGTCGAGGCTGTGCTCGCCGCAGAAGTGTGTTTGATTGCGATTGGCAAAGCTGCGCCCACAGGCCGGACACGGCCACAAACTGCCGGGAGCTTTTGCCTGTGCTGCTTTTGGTTGTACCGGTTGACGCGGCATCATTGATTCACCCTTTGCGCGCAGCTCGCTGGCCGGACTTGCCGGTTCCGCGCGGACTTTGTTTTCGAGCATTCTGTCTCCCGCTGACTGTAGCGGCTTCGCGCCGCAGCAGTTCGTACAAGCCGTCAAAAAGCGGCCCACATTGTTGCGCCAGTTTGCGGTCGTCTTTCCGCATCTCGGCCAGCCCGCGAATCACCGCGCCCAGCCCAGCCGCCTCTGAGCGGTTGAATTTTTGATCCTTCAGATCAAGGTCATGAACGATCTCGGCCAATGCACGCAGCCCCGCGTCATCGCTCAAGCCAAACTCCTTGAGCATCGTCTCGAAGGTGCAATCCTCGCCGCGATGTGTGAACTCGCCGCCGAACAAATCAAAGCCAACCGCGCGTTCGACCGCCTCGCCTTCTGCGACAAAGAAGAAGCGCGCTTTCGGATCAATGAACCGTTTGATCAGCCAGATTGCGGCCAGCCGATCAATAAACAAATTACGCCGCGTCATCCAACGCCGCCCCTGATATTGCGCAGGGTTGATTCCAACGCTTTGCGCCGGCTTCGCCTGCGTTGTCGGCGCATTCTTGTTTTGCTCGACGCGCAAGGACTTCTGACACCGTTCGTAAGCCGCCTGCGCCGCCGCATTGCCGGCAGCGGCAAAGAAGTCCGTGCTGACGATCCGCTCCAATTCCTGATGCAGTTTGTCGAGTTCCGCTTCGTACTGCCCGATGCGACCAACGGACAAATGCCCGCCGCGTTTTTGCTCGCGCAACGCGCCGGTCAGCGCGGCCAGTTCAGCCGTCACCTGCGCAAACTCTTCGTCGCGGGCCTTACGAAAGAGCGCGATGATCTCTTTGTCAGTCGCGCCCTCAACTGCGCCCGCGCGAAAGACAGTCGCTTCGCCGCCCGCCGACTCGATCTCCTGCTTGAGCCATTGGAAGTCTTCGTGCGACTTTTCGTTGAAGGGCAGCACGTAAACCGAATTCTTGACTGCGATGGCGCCGAACTTCTGCAACTTGCGCCAGATGCGGACGCGCAGGTTGGTCGGCTGCGGCGGCAATTGATGAATCAGCAGCAGCCATTCCTGATTGGGCATTTTATTTTTCATGCGTGTGTCAGCCTTCCTTGCTCGCGCCCGGCCCTGAACAAGCAAGCGCGATGCCGAGCAAAGGGATCACTGCTGTGTATTAAAATGTAACGGATAGTGTAATGTAACGACTGTTAATTAGACAAGTGAATACACTAAATGTGTTCGTTTTCGGGACTGGCTGTTCCCGAAAATGAACGACCTTCGTGCTATTGACGGGGGGATGCTTTGCAAGGGGTGGCGCGCGCGCGGCGGCTGGATGCCTATTCCAGACCGTCGCGCAGCACACTTCACCTGCTCATCTTGAAGGCGCTGGCGCTCGGCCCCTTGCACGGGCTGGGCGTTTCCAACCGCGTCGCGCCCTTCGGTTCGCTCTCCTGGCAATCCGGGGTTGGGGGAGACGACCATCTCGAATAACTCGCGGGCGCGTGCGGGGGAGCCGCTCAGCGCTGCCGCCTGCATCCATTCATCTTCGATATTTTTCAGGAGCAGCCTTTTTTGGATCGCTCGTGATTTGGGAGAATCGAGATAACCCAGTGTGCAGAGCAACTGGAATTGTACTTTGGGGCTTGGATCTTCAGACATCGCCAGCAGCTTTTCGGCCAACTTGGGCGCATTAGCCAGACGCGGCTCGGCTAAGCGGATGGCGTTCTCCCGAACTCCCGGCTCGCTATCTCTCATGGCTTCGGCCACCAGGGCCGTGTCGAGTTTGCCTAGCCCTTCGAGCGTCCACAAAGCATGCAGCCGGCCCACCGGCGACGGACTCTCGTGGAAGAGCCGGACCAGCGGCTCCACCGATGAAGGACTCTGACGATTCACCAACAGGCGTTGCGCCGTACGCCGGCGCCAGACATTCGCATTCTCCAGTTGTTTGACCAACTCCTGATCGGAAGCCTCTCCCAGACGAATCTTCGCGGGCAAAGCAAGCGGCGGCCGGGAATCAGGAACGATCCGATATATCCAGCCCTTGTGGCCGCCCTGGTAAGCGGGTTTTGAATGGTCGTGGTGATGATCCTGGTCGGCGGTCCACTCCGGGTGCTCGATCCTTTCGCGGTAATAGTCCACCAGGTAGAGCGCCCCGTCCGGCCCAATCGTGAAGTTGACCGGCCTGAACCAGCTATCGGTCGAAGCCAGAAACTCCATGTTCTCCTGCGCTCGCTTGGCGACATAACTCGCTCCCACCTCCGACCACACGTCTCGATGCACGAGGTTATGCGCCGGTTCGGCCACAAAGGAGACCCGGCCCAATTCGGGCGGAAACGCGCCGCCGAGGTAAAGGGTCAGACTACAGGCCGCAGTGAATTGCCCGACATCGGTCAGCGCCTCGATTCGCGGACGGTCGGTGATGGGAAACACCTTGGCGGCGGCGGCGTGATCCGAGACATTCTGCAGGGCCGAGCCGACGAGCAGCGCGGGATTGCGCTGCAAATAGCGCGCGGCGATCATCTCTTGGCGCATATGATCGGCGTTCCTGACTGTGAAATAGTGCCCCCACTCATCGAAGGTGTGGCCGAATTGCGAATGCCCCGAGAGGGCCTCCAGTTGGAAAGTGTCGGGACGGAAGCGAATGCCGCGACGCTCGACTTTCACGGTGGGACTATCGCTTCGATCCGGGAAGCGAATCTCACTTCCCGGATCGCCGAATAGATCTTTGAAAATGACCGCCCTGGTCGGTCCCTCGTGGGCCAGGTAGATCCAGTTGTCCAGCCCATAAATCGGGCCATTGACCGTGTGTTGCGGATTGGTGAAGGCGAACCCCGTCAAAACTTTTCGACGCACATCGGCCCGACCGTCGCCGTCGGTGTCCTCGAAATACCACACATCCGGAGCGGCCGTCACCAGGATGCCTTTCTTCCATCGCATGACGCCGGTCGGCAAGACCAAACCATCGGCGAAGACTGTCGCGCGGTCAGGCCGCCCGTCGCCATCGGTGTCTTCGAGCATCTTCACCCGGCCCGTGGGTCCAGTGTCGAGCGGATAGCCCGGCATCTCCACGACAAAGATCCGCCCGTTTTCATCGAACTCCATGGCCACCGGGTCGGCGATTTGCGGCTCCGACGCAAACAATTCGATGCGAAATCCTTTTTCGATTCGCATGGTTTGGAGCGATGCTTGAGGACTGTAGGGCGGTCCTGAATGACCGCAGGCGTTGAGCGACAGTCCGAGCGCGAGCGCAATGAAGAAGTGAGTTTTGGGACACGGCAAAAGATTTGATCGCCTCAACAGAGTCCTCCCAGATGATTATCAAGGGATAAAGTCAATTCCGACGTTGTTGATCTGGCCGCCATCATTGCTCCCCAGCAATTCTCAATTTGAGCGCGGAAAAGTAGCGCAAGCGTGCCGAGGTTGCCCTGTTTCCTCAGCCGGCCCATAGCGGGAGTAGCGCAAACCTCGGCACGCTTGCGCTACTTCTTACTTTTTCAACGGCACGGCGTGTTGCTTCAGGTACTCCTCAAGCGACGACGCGGACGACGAGCTCCCGATGTAATGAAATGTCTCGGCGTATTCGAGTCCGTACTTGCGTCCGACCTCGCGGTCGCGCCTGAGCGTGAACTCTCGGATGTACTCGCGATTGGCCGTTTCGTCGTCGTCTCCGAGCAAAGGCAGGCGTTGGTTGCGCGCGGCCAGTTCCGCGCGGAGGCGCGCGCCGTGCTCGCCCGCCGGGCCTTTCGCCAAGTTGGCGCGGTTGGCGGCGATTTTCTGCTCAATGGTCCCGCTGATGTCCACGACCCGGTTGACGGTGATGTTGTTCGGGCCGCGCCCGTGGTAGTACTTCTCCCGCACCGCGTGGGTCTGCAGTCCGGCGGCCAGTTGCTCGGGATAATCGTGTTCCCGTCCGGCCATCCAACAGGCGGCTTCGACGCAATGAGCCGTCACGTAATGGTCGGGGTTCTCCTCGTCACGGCTCCACGGGTCGTAACAAACGACCGTATCCGCCTTCAGCAGTCGAAAGAGAAAGATGAACCGCAACTGCAACTCGGTTTGCGGGACGCCGCCCAGGCGATGGTTGCCGTAATTCAAATCGAAAACCCGCTGCAACCCCAGCGCCCGCGCCACCGCCTGGTTGTCCCGTTCGTTGCGGAGCACGTTCTCGCCAATGCTTCCCCTTTGGCCCAGGCCCGGGGCGTCGCCCATATCGTCATTGGTGACGCGGATCAAATGGCCGGTGTACCCCTCCTTGATCAGCTTGGCCACCGTGCCGGCGGCCTGGAGCGGGATGTCATCGGAATGGGGCTGAATCGCGACCAGGACTTTGCCCGCGTGTGGGGCGCCCGCGAGGGGCCGCTCAATCACCACGCCGCTGGGAGTACTGTCTTGCGCCAGGGCTTCCATCCCGGCGAGCAGCACGCTGCTCGCCGCTGCGAATTTCGTCATAAAGTCACGTCGTTTCATATTTTTCCTCGGAAAATGTACTTCCCGGATCAGTACCGCGAGCGGTAGCGAGCGTGGCTCGTAAGGGAAGCCGCGCTCGCTACCGCTCGCGGTACTGATCCAGCGC
>Ga0187894_10004638_pt1 | contig 14593 bp, 16 predicted proteins | sample GBC1701081metaG_FD_136650 | JGI IMG/M metagenome (GOLD analysis project Ga0187894, IMG submission 136650) | White microbial mat communities from a lava cave in the Kipuka Kanohina Cave System on the Island of Hawaii, USA - GBC170108-1 metaG ...
ACATCGCCGCCGCTCTTCGACCCGAGGCGCGCCTGGTGCTGCTCGTCTGGCAGCGGCTCGTCTGGCAGCGACACGAGCACAACGAATGGGCGCGCGCGATCAACGCCGCGCTGGCAGACGCGGCGCAGCCACCGCCGCCGGGCGCGGACCCGTTCTCGCTCGGCGATGCCGAAGCCACCGCGGACATCCTCGAGGGCGCCGGCTTCGACTTCATCCGCTTCGAGGAGGTACGCGAGCCAGTCCTCTACGGACACGACCTCGATACCGCGCTCGCGTTCGTCCGGGGGTTTCAGAGCACGAGCGCGGCGCTCGCGAGGCTGAGCGACAGCGAGGCAGCTCGAACCGTGGAGCGCTTGCGCGAGATGCTCATGGCCCACTACAGCGACGAGCGCGGCGTGGTCCTCGATTCGCGCTCCTGGTTGATCACCGCCCAGCGCACCCTCTGATCGGCGTTTTCGTACCGTTGCCGCGTGCGCTCCGCGCTGTACATCCCGCTCTTCGAGGAGCTTGCCGACCCGGCGCTCGTCGCCCGCCTGTGCGCCGAGGCCGAGGAGGCCGGCTGGCACGGGGCGTTCGTGTGGGACCACGTGCGCTGGCACGAGCCCGTCGTCGACGTGGCCGACACGCAGATCACCCTAGCCGCCATCGCCAGCGCGACCGAGCGCATCCGACTCGGCCCCATGGTCACCCCACTCGCCCGGCGCCGGCCGGTCAAGGTGGCGCGCGAGACCGCGACCCTCGATCGGCTCAGCGATGGCCGGCTGACGCTCGGCGTCGGCCTCGGCAGCGACCGGTTCGGCGGCGAATACTCGATCACGGGCGAGGAGCTCGACGAGCTCACGCGAGCACGGATGCTCGACGAGGCGCTCGGGATCCTCCAGGCCGCCTGGTCTGGAGACTTCGTGGAGCATCGCGGCGAGCACTACACGGTCGACGGCATGCGCTTCCTGCCGCGGCCCGTGCAGCGCCCAGGGGTGCCGATCTGGGTCGCGGGGTTCTATGGCAAGCCCAGGCCGTTGCGCCGGGCGGCCCGGTACCAGGGCTTCTTCCCCGTCAACCTCGAGCACCCGGAACAGCTCGCCGAGCTCGCCGCCGCCCTCGCCACACTCCGTCGAGAGGCGGGCAGAGACCCGACCGAGACCTATGACATCGTCGCCTCCCTTCCGCCCGGAGCCGACCCGGCGCCCTACGGCGCGGCGGGCGCCACCTGGTGGGCGGTCGAGTTCCCGGCCGAGGGGGTCACGGTCGACAAAGTGCGCGGTGTCCTCCGTGAGGGCCCGGCACCAGCTTAGAACTCTGGGAACCGTTCACGCGGGCACGCACTGCTCCGACCGCGCACCGTGCAAGTGGCGATCTCGGCGCAGTCGCGATTGCCTGCAGACGAGAGCGGCCTTCGGCTGACTACGGAAGTTGGGCGACGACCACTCTTGGGCTTTGAGCCGCGTCGTCGGTCATCTGGCAGACGGGCGGGGCTTGTCGATCAACGCTGGTGCACATGTCCGGATGGCGGCGCGGGAGCCAGGGAACTGGAGCTGGGGCTCGAGTGCGATGAACGCGGGAGGATGCAGGGGTTCGACGCGTAGTCGCGCGCTTCGTCGAAGACGCGGCGCAGGCTGGCGTCGACCAGGCGCGTGTGGATGTCGAGTCTCCGGAAGCGGGGCACGATGCACGTCACGATCCAGCGCCATCGGTCGTCGAAGCGGGTGATCCGCGACCACGCCTGCGCCTGCCGGACCTGCCGCATGCCTCGTATGAGCGCGTAGTAGTAGAAGGAGGTGAAGTAGCCGGTGCGATCTCTGTCCAGCCGGAGCGGAAAGAGCGCGAGCCGGACATGGTGCGACGCGAACGCGGCCATCCCGGCCCACTTGAAGTACGCGGGCAGGAACTTGTAGATCCAGGCGCAGCGGGACGAGATCTCCAGGTTGCGGTGGAAGACGCAGGATTGGTTGGTCAGCGGACCGTCGGCCAGCGCCTTCCAGCCGGCGATCGTGTCCGGCGCCCCGTTCCGAAGCACGAGCTCGTGTGGCTGAGGGATGAGCTGGTCCGGGGTGACCAGCGCCACCGGCAACAGATGGCGGGGATGCCGGCGCCTGTCGCGCTTGTTGCGCGACCTGCTGAGGACGCCCGTCCATCTACCGCCCGGACCGACCATCGCGAGCCTCCTGAGATCAGAGCGTGCGCCGACGATACGCCAACGACGCAGCCGCGTGAACCGACACTTTCCCTTCGGACTCAAAGCAACCAAGTCCATAGAAGAGGCTCTCCGCCGCGCAACAAGGGTCTGCGCCCCCGTAGGATTGCGGCCGTGCCGTTCACGCTCAGGAATCTCAAGGAGGACCTGGAGGACCTCGGGTCCAGGTTCGACGGCGCGCCGGACCTGGAGTTCCGCATGGCGACCGAGGCGCTCGAGCTCGAGCAATCCGGTCTGAGCTACCAGCGCGTCCCGCCTGGCTATCGCTTTCCGTACGGCCACACGCACAAGAAGCAGGAGGAGCTGTACGTGGTCGTGCGCGGGAGCGGGAGGATGAAGCTCGACGACGAGACCGTCGAGCTCAAGGAGTGGGACGCGGTGCGCGTCCCGCCCGGTACGTGGCGAGGCTACGAGGCCGGGGCGGAGGGCCTCGAGATCGTCGTCATCGGCGCGCCCAATCTCGGCGAGGCTCCGCGCGAAGACGTCGAGGGCCAGCGCGACTGGTGGGCTGACTAGCGCCAGGTGGCCCCTTTGGACGTCCGGAGCGAGAGCCGGCGAGAGTGTGGTCCGGATGCCCGTGTAGCAACGGGCGCCGGCCGTAAGCCAAAAGCAGGAGCGGCGGTGGCTGTCGGGGTGGTTACGGCGTGACGATTGCGAAGTTGGGATCCGGCGGGTCGAGCAGTCCGAGCAGCTCGCCGAGTTTGCTCTGATCACCCTCGACGGCGAGTGGCCCCGACGCGGGGAGCTCTTCGATCTTGGCGGCGCCGGCGACGACCTCGTCGAGGGCGTGCGCTGCAGGTCGACCGTTGCGTCGATCTGGCCGCGCGGGGTGCCGCGCCGGTGCGTCAGGACGCCATGCTCGTTCGTGGCCGCGAGCGACGAGCCGCGCGCGCTCATGGTTCCGCTCGAAGCCGTGCGGACGGTTCTCCGGGAGCACGCGTAGCCCGCGAATCGGCACTGGCGCATGGCCAGTGCCGATATCGGCTCCGGAGGGCGGGTATCGGTGCGTGTCGCCAGCCATGCCGTCTTGCCGAGCTTCGCGCCACGACCGGGATCGCGGTGGGCACGCCGGGAGATGGATGTCTCGACAGGCCGGAGGTCGCTGGTTCGAGTCCAGCACGGCCTACCTCCGGCGGGAGCCCGCTCCGCGAGCGGGTTTCCGCGTTAGGCGGTCAGTCGCCGTCGCGCCACGGAAAGAGGCGTACGCGCAGGATGCGCGTCTCGTCGACTTGGGCGACCTCGGCGCGCCAGCCGTCGAGGTCGATCGTCTCGCCCCGCTCGGGTAGGCGGCCCAGCAGCTCGAGCAGATGCCCGCCGACGGTCGCCTCGTGCGCGTCGGCGAGCTCTACCCCGAGCTCGCGCTCGAGCTGGCGGATTGGCGTCGCGCCGTCCACGATGGCGCTGTCGCCCTCCCAGTGGACATGCTCGGCTCCCTTGGGATCGAACTCGTCCTCGATCTCCCCGACCAGCTCCTCGAGGATGTCCTCGAGCGCCACCAGCCCGACGGTCGTGCCGTGCTCGTCCAGCACGAGCGCGACATGCCGGCGCTCCCGTCGTAGCTCGCGCAGCAGCTCGTCGAGCCGGATCGATTCCGACACGCGCGCCAGCGGCCGCGCGAGCTCGCGCAGCTCGGGCTCGCCTTCCTCGAGCCTCGCCGCGAGCAGATCCTTGGCGTTGATCGCGCCGATGGCGGCATCGACCCCTCCTTCGGGCTGGCACAGGGGCAGTCGCGTATGGCCCGACTCGATCGCGCGCCGCGCCGCCTCGTCCGCGTCGGCGTCGGTCGTGACGAAGTCGATCTCCGGCCGCGGCACCATCACGTCGCGGGCCCGCTGGTCTCCGTAGGAGAATACGTTCTCGGTCAGCTCCTGCTCGGCCCGGTCGATCAGGCCCTCGGCGGAGCTTTGCCGCATGAGCTCGCGCAGCTCGCCCTCGGAGTGCGACGCGTGACCGGCCTCGCGGGCCGGCGGGATCCCGAACGGCTTCAGCAGCAGGTTGCCCATGCCGTTGAAGAGGTCGACCAGCGGCTTCGTGGAGAGGTAGAAGGCGCGCATCGGCGGGGCGACCCACAGCACGGTGCGATCCGTTCGGGCGATGGCGAGGCTCTTCGGCGCGAGCTCGCCTACCACCACGTGCAGCAGTGTGATGATCCCGAACGCGATCGCCGCCGACAGCACCACCGCACCGAAGAGTCCGATGTCGCCGAACAGCGGCTCGAGCAGATGCTCGAAGGCCGGCTCGCCGACCACCCCGAGCCCGAGACTGGAGATCGTGATCCCGAGCTGGCAAGCGGCGAGGTAGGCGTCTATGTGTTCGACCGCGTGGCGAACGGACTTCGCGCCCGCCTTCCCCTGACGCTCGAACTCCGCCACCTGCGTTGGGCGCAGCCGCGCGATCGCGAACTCCGTCGCGACGAAGAAGCCGTTCGCCCCGACCAGGGCTAGCGCCACCAGTACGTCGAGCGCCATTGGCAGGAACACGGTAGCGTCCGCCCGGTGCTCGGCCTGCTCTACGACATGCACGGCAACCTGCCCGCGCTCGAGGCGGTGCTGGCCGACTGTCCGGCCGAGCGCTTCCTGCTCGGCGGCGACTACGCCGTGGCCGGGGCTTGGCCGGTCGAGACGCTCGAGCGCCTCCGCGAGCTGGACGCCGAGTGGATCCGCGGTAACGCCGACCGCTGGCTGACCGACCGCTCCGACGCGCCCGCGGCCATGGTCGCGGCGATCGAGGTCTGCCGCGAGCGACTCGGCGAAGCGGTGGCCGCCGAGCTGCTCGCCCTACCGGAGACCACCACCCGCGAGGGGGTGCTCTACTGCCATGCCTCGCCCGGCTCGGACATGGCGGGCTTCTCGGCCGAGGCGGCCGACGAGGACGCCGAGCTGCTGCTCGGGGTGGAAGCCGAGCGGGTCGTGTTCGGGCACACTCATCTTCAGTTCGAGCGTCCCGGGCCGGGCGGCATCCAGCTCGTGAACCCGGGCAGCGTCGGGATGCCCTGGGACGGGGACCACCGCGCCGCGTACGCGCTCGCCCACGACGACGGCCGGATCGAGCTGCGCCGGGTCGAGTACGACTGGCGCGCCTCGGCCCGGGCCGTCCGCGAGCTGGTGGGCGAGCTGCCCGCCCGCCGCCTCGAGCGGGCCCGTTTCGACGTGGCCTGATGCTACGGTCCGCGCCGGTGCGCCTGTCCAGCGTCATCGTTCCCCGGGATCGCGAGTTCTTCGATCTGTTCGAGGAGGCGGGCGGCAACATCTTGCGCGCCGCCGGACTGCTCGAGGAGATGCTGCGCGACTTCCCGGAGCGCTCGGAGCTCGCGCGCGACATCCTCATCTGCGAGCAGGACGGCGACCGCATCACGCACGACATCATCCGGCGCCTCAACCAGACGTTCGTGACCCCGATCGACCGCGAGGACATCTACGAATTGGCCTCCGCGCTGGACGATGTGATCGACTACACCGAGGAGGTCGCCGACTACCTCGGCCTGTACAAGATCGAGGCGCCGATGGACCAGGCGCAGCAGCTCGCCAAGGTGCTGCACGCGGCGGGCCGCCAGATCTCCGAGGCGATGCCGCGGCTGCGCGGCTTCAAGGACATCTCCCACTACACGGTGGAGATCAACCGGCTGGAGAACGACGGCGATCGCATCACGCGCGAGGCGATCGCGTCCCTGTTCGACAACGGGATCGATCCGATGGTGGTGATCCGCTGGAAGGACATCTTCGAGCGCCTCGAGATGGCGATCGACGCCACGGAGCACGTGGCGAACATCCTCGAGGGCATCGTGATCAAGAACTCCTGAATTGGAAGGCGAGCTCCTCACCGTCGTCATCGTCGTCGCGACGGCGCTCGCCTTCGACTTCACCAACGGTTTCCATGACACGGCCAACGTCGTGGCCACCTCGATCTCCACCCGGGCGATGGCGCCCAACGTCGCCGTCGGCTACGCGGCCGTCCTCAACTTCGTGGGCGCCTTCATCTCGCTCGAGGTGGCGGCGACGGTGGCGCAGGACGTGGTCGATCCCGGCTCGGTGACGCTGCTCGTGGTGTTCGGCGGACTGGTCGGCGCGATCGCCTGGAACCTGATCACGTGGTACTTCGGCCTCCCGTCGAGCTCGTCGCACGCGCTGATCGGCGGCATCGTCGGGGCCATGTTAGTGGCCGAGGGCCCGGGTGCGATCTTCTTCGAGGCGGGGATCCTCGGCAAGGTCATGATCCCGGCTCTGGTGGCGCCGACGCTCGCCTTCGTGGTGGGCGGGGTCTCGATCCTCGTGCTGTACCGGATCGTCGGGCGGTTGCGGCCCGGGCCGGTCGGCCAGGGCTTCCGCGGCGGTCAGATCATCTCGGGCGGGCTGCTGGCGCTGGCGCACGGCACCAACGACGCCCAGAAGACCATGGGCGTGATCGCGCTCGCCCTGGTGGCTTACGGCTCGCTGCCGGCCGCCGACCCGACCCCGCCGACCTGGGTGGTGGTGTCGGCGGCCACGGCCATCGCGGTCGGCACCTACGTCGGCGGATGGCGCATCATCAGGACGATGGGGAGCCGCATCCACAAGATGGACTCGGCGCAGGGCTTCGCCGCCCAGGGCGCGGGCGCCGCCGTCATCCTCGCCTCGACGCACGGCGGCTTTCCGCTCTCCACCACCCACACCATCTCCGGCGCCGTGATCGGCTCCGGCGCCGCCAAGCGCCTTTCGGCGGTGCGCTGGGGGGTGGCGGGCAACATCGTGGCCGCCTGGGTGCTCACGCTGCCGGCGGCGGCCGGCATCGGCGCGCTCACCTACGGCATCACGCGATTGTTCGGGACCGGAGCGGTGGGTCCGGTGATCGTCTCAGTCGTGATCCTGCTCGGGTCCGCCGTGATGTTCTCGCGCCGCGCCCAGCGGTCGCCCCTCTCCTCGCCGGCGGAGGCATGATCGCCGTCGTCGACGTCGATGCGCTGCTCACGGTCGTGTGGGTCTCGCTGCTGGCGGGCATCGGCGTGACCGGGGCGTTCGGCTTCGCGATCCTCGGCGCGGCGCGAGCGGTCGACCTCGGTCGGGACGGCCGGGTGGGGGAGGCCACCGTGTTCGCGCTCGTGGGCGTGCTGGCGCTGGCCGCGGTCGTGGGGGCGATCGTGTTCGGGATCCTGGTGCTGACCGGCTAGCGCTGGACGGTCTCCGCCAGCCGCTCGATCTCGTCCTCGCTCGACCAGGCGCCCACCGACGCCCGCACGAACGAGGTCGTGGGGATGTCGCGTAGCACGAACCCCTCGGCGCGCAGCCGTTTTACCTCCGCCGCGGGGTCGCCGGTCCTCCATGACACGAGCGTGGAGGGCCCGCGCGGCGCGACATGGTCGCCGAGACGCCGCGCCAGCCGGCCCGCCAGTTCGGCCGCCCGGCTCCGCACGGCGTCGATCCCGCTGGCCTCGAGCACATCCAGGCCGGCCAGCGCCCAGCTCACCTGATGGTGGGCGGGAAAGCCGGTGGCCAGGCGGCGGGCGTCGGGGTGGAGGTCGAGCTCGAGGGCCCGCTCGGGCGCGGCGAGCACCGGATAGCCGGGCCAGGGCGCCTGCAGCGAGGCGGTCAGCTCGGCGCGGGCGTACAGATAGCCGATCCCGTTGGGACCGAGCAGCCACTTCTGCGCCGAGGCGGCGTAGAAGTCGCAGCCCAGCGCCCGCACGTCGGCGGGCACCGCGCCCAGGCCCTGCGCCCCGTCGAGCAGCACGAGGGCGTCGGTTGCGGCGAGAGCGCTGGCGTCCACCACCGCGCCCGTCATCCAGGAGACGTGCGAGCACGCGACGAGCCGCGTGCGGGGGCCCACCTCGCCGGGCAGCTCGTGGAACGGCGCCTTGCGCACCCGCACGCCGCGGCGCTCTCGCAGCCCGGCCAGCGGCGCCAGCACGCCCGGGTGCTCCTCGTCGCTCGTGAGCACCTCGTCGTCGGGCCCGAGGTCGAGCGCGAGCAGGGCGGCGTTGACACCATCCGTGGTGGCGCCGGTGAGCGCCAGCTCGCCCGCCTCGCACCCCAGCAGCGCGGCTATGCGTGCGCGCAGCGACTCGATGTCCGCCACCAGGTCGTCAAAGAAGCCGCGGTCGCCGCGCCCATCTACGGTCTGCCGGCGCAGCGACTCGGCCACGGCTTCCCGCGCCCGCCGCGGCACCGGTCCATTCGTCCCGGCGTTCAGGTACGCGAGCCGCTCGAGCACCGGAAACTGGGAGCGCAGGTCCTCCACGGCCACCGGATACTAGGCTTCGCGCCGCGATGATCATTGAACGCTCCATGCAATCGGATTGGCTGTCCAACGCCTACCTCGTCGGCGAGGGCGCCGGCGGCGCGGCCGTCGTGATCGACTCGGGCGGGCCATCCGAGCCGCTGCTCGACGCCGCCGAGCGCCACGACCTGGACGTCCGGCTGCTACTGCTCACCCACCATCACGCGGACCACGTGTCCGAGAACTCGGTCTGGAAGGAGCGCCACGGCGTCGAGGTGCTGGCCCACCCGCTGGAGGCCAAGCTGCTCGGTGACGTGGATCGCACGATCGAGCCCGGCGAGCCGCTCGCGGTGGGGGGCCTCGAGATCGAGTCGTTGCACTCGCCCGGCCACACGGCGGGCATGCTCAACTTCGTCGTCAACGGCGGCGACGTGTTCACCGGCGACACGCTCTTCAAGGGCTCGGTGGGCGGCGTGCGGGCGGCTGGCTCGACCAGCTTCGAGGACCTCAGGCGCTCGATCATGGACGTGCTGATGGGCCTCCCGCACGATACGCGCGTGCACCCCGGCCACACCGATCCCACCACGATCGGCGCCGAGTGGGAGGCGAACCCGTTCGTCCGCCTCTGGCGCGGCCTGGACGAGGAGGGCTCCGAGCCGTGCCGGGTCGAGGACGAGGAGGCGACCCTAGTGCTGTGGGGCCCCGACTACGACGGCGGTCACAAGGCCTGGGTGCGCTGGCCGGACGGGCGCGACGACATCGTGCCGGGCAGCCGCGTCTCGCGGTGAGCCGGCCCGCCGGGGGTTCCACACGTTCCGTCCCTATACGGGACGCTTCGTGCTGAACCCCTGACGGCGCATGACTGTTTTCCTTCCTGACGGCACCGAGCTCCAGCTTCCCGATGGCGCGACGGGTCGCGACGCGGCCCGCGCAATCGGCGCCGGCCTGGCGCGGGCGGCGCTGGGCGTCCGCGTGGACGGCGAGCTGCGCGATCTCGACGCCATGCTGCCCGATGGGGGCGCACGCATCGAGATCGTCACCGGCCGCGACGAGGACGGCCTCTGGCTCGTCCGCCACGACGCCGCCCACGTGCTCGCCACCGCGGTGATGGAGCTCTATCCGGGCGTCAAGATCTCGATCGGCCCCCCGATCGAGGACGGCTTCTACTACGACTTCGACTTCCCCGACGGCGTCAAGCTCTCCGAGGACGACTTCGAGCGCATCGAGGTGCGCATGCGCGAGCACGTGCGGGCCGACGAGCGGTTCGAGCGCACCGACGTGCCGGTCGGCGAGGCGATCGAGCGCTTTCGCGCCGAGGGCCAGGACTACAAGGTGGAGCTGATCGAGGACCTGGTGCGGAATGCCGATCCCGCCCACCCCGTGGAGACCGTCTCGCTCTACCGCAACGGACCCTTCACCGACCTCTGCCGCGGCCCGCACGGGCCGGGCACCAAGCGCATCAAGGCGTTCAAGCTCCTGAGCGTGGCCGGCGCCTACTGGCGCGGCGACGCCAGCCGCGAGATGCTGACGCGCGTCTACGGCACCGCCTTCCTGTCCCAGGAGGAGCTGGACGAGCACCTGCGCCGGCTCGACGAGGCGCGCGCCCGCGACCACCGCAAGCTGGGTCGCGAGCTGTCGCTGTTCATGCTCTCCGACCTGTCGCCCGGCTCGCCCCTCTGGCTGCCCAACGGCGTGCGGATCTGGAACGAGCTGACCAAGCTGTGGCGCACGGCCAACGTCGAGCGCGGCTACGTCGAGGTGCGCACGCCGATCCTCTACGACGCGGAGCTGTGGAAGCGGTCCGGCCACTGGCACGTGTACCGCGACAACATGTACTTCACCGACGTGGAGGACCGGCCGATGGGCCTCAAGCCCATGAACTGTCCGGCCCACTGCCAGATCTACCGCCGGGAGCCGCGCTCCTACCGCGACCTCCCGATCCGCCTGTGCGAGCAGGGGCTGGTCCACCGCCACGAGCCGAGCGGCACTCTGCACGGCCTGCTGCGGGTGCGTCACATCACCCAGGACGACGCCCACGTCTTCTGCACCGAGGACCAGATCGAGGACGAGGTGCTGCGCTGCATCGACTTCGGCGCCTCGATCTATCGGCAGTTCGGCTTCGAGCCCCGACTGGAGCTGTCCACCCGGCCCGAGAAGCGCGTCGGGACCGACGCGATGTGGGACAAGGCCGAGGCGGCGCTGGCGCGTACGCTGGAGCGCAACGGGCTCGACTACGAGCTGAACGAGGGCGACGGCGCCTTCTACGGGCCCAAGATCGACGCCCACATGACCGACGCCATCGGCCGCTCCTGGCAGCTCGGCACCGTGCAGCTCGACTACTACATGCCCGAGCGGTTCGAGCTCGCCTACACCGGCGCCGACAACGCCGACCACCGCCCCGTGATGATCCACCGCGCCTCGATGGGGTCCTTCGAGCGCTTCATCGGGATCCTGATCGAGCACTACGCCGGCGAGTTCCCGCTCTGGCTCGCGCCGGTCCAGGCCGCCGTGCTGCCGATCGCCGACCGGCACCTGAATTACGCGCGCGAGGTGGCGGCGGAGCTCGAGCTGCGCACGGAGGTCGACGAGCGGTCGGAGTCGGTGGGCAGGAAGGTCCGCGACGCCGAACTGCGCAAGATCCCGTACATGCTCGTGGTGGGCGACCAGGAGGAAAAGTCAGGGACGGTGGCCGTCCGCCGCCACCGCGAGGGGGACCTGGGCGCCATGCCGGTGGCCGAGCTCGCCGCACGCGCTCGCGACGAGATCGAGCGAAGACGCTAACCTTGCCAACGAATGGAGTGCATCCCCACCACCGCGCTTTGACGGCCGCCCCCAGCCTCACCTAGTGCCGATCCCGCGGAAGTTCGACCGGCGCCCCCCCGAGCGCGATGAGACACGCATCAATGAGCGCATCCGTGTGCCGCAAGTTCGCCTGATCGGCGAGGACGGTAACCAGATCGGCATCGTCGACACGCAGCAGGCGCTTCGGTACGCGCAGGAGCGCGACCTCGACCTCGTCGAGGTGGCGGCGGAGGCCCGCCCGCCGGTCTGCCGCGTGCTCGACTACTCGAAGTACAAGTACGAGCAGGAGCAGAAGGCGAAGGCGGCGCGCCGCCATCAGAAGCAGGTCAACGTGCGCGAGATCAAGCTGCGGCCGAAGATCGCCACCAACGACTACGAGACCAAGAAGAACCACGTGGTGCGCTTCCTGAAGGGCGACGACCGCGTGAAGGTCACGATCATGTTCCGCGGTCGCGAGCAGACCCATCCGGAGCGCGGCGAGATGCTGCTGATGCGGCTGGCCGAGGACGTGGCCGAGCTCGGCACGGTCGAGCAGGCGCCGCAGCAGGACGGGCGCAACATGACCATGCTGCTGGCGCCTCACAAGCAGAGGCCGCAGGCGGAGCAGCAGGCCGCGGCGAGCTAGCGGTCCACGGCCTGGCCCCCTGGCGTCTGCTTCAATAGGCGTCCATGCCGAAGATGAAGACTCACGCCGGCGCCAAGAAGCGCTTTCGCAAGACGGCCGGCGGGAAGCTGCGCGCTCGGCACTCCTTCACCAGCCACAATCTGGGCAAGAAGAACGCCAAGCGCAAGCGTCACCTGGGCCGGCCGGTCGAGGTCGCGAAGCAGGACCGGACCCGCGTCACGAGGCTGTTGCACAAGTGAGTCGGGTCAAGCGTTCAGTCCACGCGCACAAGAAGCGCCGCGCCACGCTCGAGCGGACCAAGGGATACCGCGGTCAGGCGTCCACGAGCTACAAGCGGGCCAAGGAGGCGCTGCTGAAGGCGGACTCCTACGCCTACCGCGACCGCCGCAACCGCAAGCGCGACTTCCGGCGCCTCTGGATCGTGCGCATCAACGCCGCCGCGCGCCAGGAGGGCCTGAGCTACAGCCAGTTCATGCACGGCCTGCGGGAGGCCGGCATCGAGCTCGATCGCAAGGTGCTCGCTGACATCGCCGTGCGTGACCCCGAGACGTTCCGACGGTTTGCCCGCATAGCCCGGGAGGGTGCGGCCGCGTAGCGTCGTCGCATACCACTCTCACCCGGGCGCCTCCAAGCAGGCGCCCTTTTTCGTTCATGATCCGATCCGCCGACAACCACAAGCTCAAGACACTCCGCAAGCTGCGCGACAAGCGCTGGCGCGAGAAGCTGGACCTCTTCGCGGCCGAGGGAGAGGACCTGGTTGCGGCGGCCGAGGCCGCCGGCTGGGAACCGCGCTTCGTGCTGCGTGCCGGTAAGGACGTGGAGCCGGACCTGCTGGCCCAGGCCGGCGCGCTCGGATCGGGCAGCCGCGTGATCGGCGTGTACGAACGCCGCTGGTCGGCGCCTGAGGCCGACGTGTTGGTCTGGCTGCATGCGGTCGAGGACCCCGGCAACGTCGGCGCCGTGATCCGGTCCGCCCACGCGCTGGTCGACGGCCTCGTGGCGCTCGGCCCCGGCTGCGCCGACCCGTACTCGCCCAAGGCGGTGCGCGCGAGCATGGGATCGCTGTTCGCCCGGCCGCCCGCCCGCGCCGCCCTCGCGGAGCTTCCGGGACGCCGGGTGGCGCTCGACGCCCGGGCGTCGCGGACGCTGGCGCAAGCCGACCTTGAGCCGCCGCTCGTGCTCTGCCTGGGCGCCGAGCGCGCCGGCCTGCCCGCCGAGCTCCAGCCGGAGGCGGTGCGGATCCCGGTACGCGCCGACTCCCTCAACGTGGCCATGGCCGCCACCGCCGCGCTCTACGAGGTCGCGAATAGGATGGCCGGCCATGCCTGAGCTCGCCCAGTTGCGTCGCGAGGCCGAGGCCGCGATCGGCGCCGCCGGGTCGACGGCTGAGCTCGAGGAGCTGCGCGTGCGCCACCTCGGCCGGCGCGCCGAGCTCACGCGGACGCTGCGCTCGATCGGCGAGCTCCCGCCCGAGCGGCGCGGCCCGGTGGGCAAGGAGGCGAACGACGTGCGCAGGGCGCTCGAGGCGCTCCTCCAGCGGCGCGCGGCCGAGCTCGAGGCCGCCGAGCTGGACCGCCGCCTGGCGGAGGACCGCGTCGACGTGACCCTGCCCGGCGATCCGCCCCAGCCCGCCGGTCACCTGCACCTGGTCTCCCAGATCCGTCGCCAGATGGAGGACGTCTTCGTCGGGCTCGGGTTCTCGGTCCTCGACGGGCCCGAGGTGGAGTACGACTACTACAACTTCACCGCGCTCAACCACCCGCCCGAACACCCGGCGCGGCTGCCGGGGGACACCTTCTACCTGGGCGAGAGCGTCCTGCTGCGCACGCACACCTCGCCGATGCAGGTGCGTGCGATGGAGGCCCAGCGGCCGCCGATCTACGTGATCGTCCCCGGGCGCGTCTACCGCCCGGACACGCCCGACGCCACGCACGTGCCGATGTTCCACCAGCTCGAGGGGCTCGCGATCGACGCGGACGTCACGCTGGCCGACCTCCACGGCGTGCTGCTCCAGTTCGCGCGGCAGATGTTCGGCGCGGACACCGACGTGCGGCTGCGGCCGGGGTACTTTCCCTTCACCGAGCCCAGCGTGGAGGTGGACGTGTCGTGCTTCCGTTGCCAGGGGACCGGCCGCGTGGGGGCGGAGCGCTGCCCGACCTGCAAGGGAGAGGCCTGGATCGAGATCCTGGGCTCGGGCATGGTCGACCCGAACGTGTTCGAGTACGTGATCGACGCCGGCTACGACCCCGAGCGGGTGCAGGGCTTCGCGTTCGGCATGGGGATCGAGCGCATCGCGATGCTGGTGCACGAGGTGCCCGACCTGCGCCTGTTGTTCGAGAACGACGTGCGCCTGCTGGAGCAGTTCGGGGCATGAGGGTTCCCCTGCGCTGGCTGCGCTCGTACTGCGACCCAGGCCTGTCGGCCGAGGCGACGGCGGACGCGCTCACGATGGCCGGCGTCAAGCTGGAGCGCCTGCGCCGCACCGGCGTGGGCGATCCAGCCGCCTTCGTGGTCGGCAAGGTGCTCGCGGCCGGCCCGCACCCCAACGCGGATCGCCTTAGCGTCTGCCAAGTGGACGACGGCTCGGGCGAGCCGCGCACGATCGTCTGCGGCGCGCCGAACGTGGCCGGCGGCCAGACCGTGGGCGTGGCTCGGCCCGGCGCGGTCATGCCGGGCGGCACGGTCCTGGGCGAGGCGAAGCTGCGCGGCGTGAGATCGAGCGGGATGATCCTGGCCGAGGACGAGGTCGGGATCGGCGCGGACCACGACGGGACGATGGTCCTCCC
>Ga0187894_10004639_pt1 | contig 14592 bp, 19 predicted proteins | sample GBC1701081metaG_FD_136650 | JGI IMG/M metagenome (GOLD analysis project Ga0187894, IMG submission 136650) | White microbial mat communities from a lava cave in the Kipuka Kanohina Cave System on the Island of Hawaii, USA - GBC170108-1 metaG ...
AGCCGCCGGCTCGTGGTCGTCAACCGCACCTTGGCGCGCGCCGAGGAACTGCGGCGCGATTTCGGAGCGCGCGTCGAGCCGCGCCAATGGATGGACATCGAGAAGCTGCTCGCAGACGCCGATCTCCTCGTCAACACGACCTCGCTTGGCATGAGCGGGCAGCCGCCGCTGGCTCTCGACCTCGATCACCTGCCGCGATCGGCGGTCGTCACCGATATCGTCTATACGCCGCTCGAGACCGACCTCCTGGTCCGCGCCCGCGCCCGCGGCAATATCGTAGTGCCGGGCCTCGGCATGCTGCTGCACCAGGCGGTGCGCGGCTTCGAATTGTGGTTCGGTCGCAGGCCGGAAGTGACGGCGGAGCTTCATGACCTCGTCGCCCGCGACATCGATCCCGGTTACAAGCGATGATCGTGATCGGCCTCACCGGATCGATCGGCATGGGCAAGACCGAGACGGCGCGCATGTTCGCCAAGGAAGGCGTCCCTGTCTCCGAATCCGATGCGATCGTGCACCGGCTCTATGATCAGGATGGCGCGGCGGTGAAGCCCGTCGCCGCCGCCTTTCCCGGCGTCGTCGTTCATGGCCGCATCGACCGGGAGAAGCTCACCAAGCATCTCAGTGCCCATCCGCAGGATTTCGCCCGGCTCGAGGCGATCGTCCATCCGCTGGTGCGCGCCGAGCAGGAGACGTTCCTCAAAGAGGCGCGCCGGCGGAAGGCCCCTCTCGCCGTGCTCGACATTCCCTTGCTGTTCGAAACCGGGCGCGACCGCGACGTCGACAAGATCGTCGTCGTCTCGGCGCCGGCCGATATCCAACGCCGGCGTGTGCTCGCGCGGCCCGGAATGACGGAAGAAAAATTCGCCGCCATCCTGGCCCGCCAGCTGCCCGATCCGGAAAAGCGGGCGCGCGCCGATTTCATTGTGGATAGCGATCGCGGGCTGGACTACGCACAGACACAAGTGCGGCATATAATCAACGCACTATCCCAAAGTGATTCGGCATAATGCGCGAGATCGTTCTCGATACAGAGACCACCGGCATAGATCATGCGAAAGGCCACCGCGTCGTCGAGCTCGGCGCGGTCGAGCTCGTCAACCACATTCCGAGCGGCAAGACCTTTCACGCCTATATCGATCCCGAGCGCGACATGCCGTCCGATGCCGAGGCCATCCATGGACTGACGACGCAGTTCCTGAAGGGCAAGCCGCTGTTCGCCGCGATTGCCGCGGAATTCCTGGCTTTCATCGGCGAGGCGAGTCTCGTCATCCACAATGCCTCATTCGACGTCGGCTTCCTCAATGCCGAACTCGCTCGCCTCAACATACCGGCGCTGCTTCCGGAGCGGGTCGTCGACACGCTGATGCTCGCCCGCCAGAAGCATCCGATGGGTCCGAACAGCCTCGATGCCCTGTGCAAGCGCTATGGCATCGACAATTCGAAGCGCGACAAGCATGGCGCTCTGCTCGATTCGGAATTGCTGGCCGATGTCTATCTGGAACTCATCGGCGGACGCCAGGCGGCGCTGTCGCTCTCGGCCATCACGGTCGGAAGCCGCGCCGTGATCACGCCTTCCGGCATCGTGCGGCCGCGCGCGGTGCCGCTCGCGAGCCGGCTCACCGAGATGGAGATCCTCGCGCACCAGGCCTTGATCGCCGAGCTCGGCGAAAAGGCCTTGTGGAACGAGCTCCTGAACTAAGCGGAAATTACGCCGTGGCCTGCGCCTGCGCCTGTGCCGCCATGCGCTTCTGATACATGCCGGCGAAATCGATCGGATCGAGCATCAAAGGCGGGAAGCCGCCATTGCGGGTGGCCTCGCCGAGGATCTGGCGGGCGAAGGGAAAGAGCATGCGCGGGCATTCGATGAGCACCGCCGGATGCAGCATGTTCTGCGGGAAATTCTCCAGCCGAAAGACGCCGGCATAGAGGATCTCGGCGGCGAAGATGACCCTGTTCTCGGACGTCGCCTTGGCGTCGATATGGAGCTCGACCTCGAAATCCGACGGCGCCAGGTTGCGCGCATTCACATTGATCGAGATGTTGATCTCGGGCTGCGCCTTCTGCGGCGCCAGCGACTGCGGCGCATGCGGGTTTTCGAAGCTCAGATCCTTGAGATACTGGCCGAGGATGCGCATCGAAGGCTGGGCGCCGGGCTGCGGCGGCGGCGCGTTGAGCTCGGGGCCTACGGGCGCTGCCGGAGCGGCGGAAGCCTCGGGGCCGTCGCTGTCGCTGCCGTCGCCATTCGTTGATTTGGCGGCCTGCTTCTTCGGCGCCGGCTTGCTCGTCTTGGCCATGGAATCTTTGCCTTTCATCAAAACGGGTGTCCGTTCCGGACGCCAGCTATCATGAATGGCTGATGGGCCGCAAGCATTCCGGCTTGGGTGGGAAGGCGCTAACGGTTCCAGGGCGAGTTGTCGTTCTTTTCCTGCCCCGCTCGCGGCGGCAGTCTGTCCTCGTGGATTTCAACGGCCTCGCCCTCGATCACGACGCCGCCCTTGCGCGCTGTTGGCCTGCTCATGCGCCGCTCGACGATTTTCCGCATGAACGGCAGGAGCAACAGGATGCCGGCAAGATCGGACAGGAGGCCGGGCAGGATAAAAAGGATGCCGGCCAGGATGCCGAGCATGCCGCCAATGGCGGCGTTGGGGCCGATATGGCCTTTCTGGCTCGCTTCCCGGACCTCGTTCAGGGATCTGATGCCGGTATGGCGGATGGTCAGACCGCCCAAGACGAAGCCCAGAATGACGGCGAGGACCGGAAACCAGGCGCCGAACCATTGCCCGGTCTTGACCAGCAGAAAGAGCTCGAGCAGGCCGAGCGCAAAAAGGACAAAAATAATGGTTCTGATCACCTTAAACCTGTAGGACAGTGTGGCAGCAGCGGCGGCCTTTGGACCGCGCCCCGGCCCTCCTATATAAGGAGGTTGAGACCCCGACTTCAATTTGGCCCAGACGGAAAGACCCGCGGAATGATGAATCAGGCTTTTGACCCACTGAATCTGCTGATCCTTGCGATTGCAGTGGTGGTTATCTTGCGCCTGCGCTCGGTCCTGGGCAAACGCACCGGCAATGAGCGTCCGCCGGTCGATCCCTATGCCACCCAACGCCGCGCTGAAAAGCCGCAAGCGCCGGGCAATGTCATCAACCTGCCACAGCGTGAAAACGCGACCGAAAATTCGGCCTCGCAACCGCCGGCAGAACCGGTCTGGACGGGCTATGCCGAGGCCGGCACCAGCGTCGCCAAGGGCCTCGAGAAGATCGCCGCTTCCGACAGCCAGTTCTCGACGAAAACCTTCGTCGAGGGCGCCAAGCTCGCCTACGAGATGGTGGTGACGGCTTTCGCGCAGGGCGACCGCCAGTCGCTCAAGAACCTCCTGTCGCGCGAAGTCTATGAAGGCTTCGCCAGGGCGATCGACGAGCGCGAGAAGGCCGGCCAGATCCTCGAATCGCGTTTCGTCGGCATCGACAAGACCGATGTGACGGCCGCCGATATCAAGGGCAAGCGCGCCAGCATCACCTTGCGCTTCATTGCCGAATTCATCTCGGCGACCCTCAACAAGGCAGGCGAGGTTATCGACGGTGATCCCAAGCAGGTGCGCCAGATCACCGATGTATGGACCTTCGAGCGCGACACCTCCTCGCGCGATCCCAACTGGAAGCTGGCAGCGACGGACGAGCCGGGCTAAGCCTTTCACATGCGGGACGGCAATCCGATGCGCCGGCTCTTGAGTTTGGCCCTGCTTCTGGTCATGTGCTCGACCATGAACGCCGTTGCCACACCCCTCCTCGAGGAAACGGATTTTCAGGCGATCGCCGGCTGGGGCGACGCTGACCACGAGGCCGCGCTCGCGACCTTCAAGCGCTCCTGCGCCGAGATCGAAGCGACCGGCCATGCTTTCCAGCGCAAGGTGGCCTATGGCGGGACCAGGCGTGACTGGCTGGCGGTCTGCCACGGGCTCGAGGCCGCCGCCGATGCGCGCCGCTTCTTCGAAGCGGCGTTCACGCCGCTCATCGTGCGCGACCCCGAGCGCCCGCAAGGGCTGTTCACCGGCTATTACGAGCCTGAAGCCGAAGGCAGCTTGAAGCCCGGCGGTGCCTACAAGGTGCCGGTCTATGCGAGGCCCGCCGATTTCGTCGGCTTCGATGCCAAGACCGCGAAGCGCCTGGGCCTTGCCTATGGCCGCATCGTCGATGGCAAGCCTCAGGCCTATTACACGAGGCGCGAGATCGAGGACGGCGCGCTCAAAGGTCGGGGCCTCGAGCTCGTCTGGCTCAAGGACTGGGCCGATGCCTTCTTCATCCAGGTCCAGGGTTCGGGCCGTGTGCGCCTGCCCGATGGCCAGATGATGCGGCTCGGCTTCGCGGCGAAGACGGGTCTCCCCTATACCGCCATCGGCGGCATTCTCCTCCAGCGCGGCATCCTCGCCCGCGATAATGTGTCGATGCAGGCGATCAGGGCGTGGATGCGTCAGAACCCCAAGGATGCGCGTGAGCTGATGTGGGAGAACAAGTCCTTCGTGTTCTTCCGCGAGATCCGGGGCGGGGATTCCGGGCTCGGGCCGCCCGGCGCCCAGAAGGTGGCGCTGACACCGTTCCATTCGCTCGCCGTCGACCGCTCTTTGTGGATGTTCGGCACGCCGGTCTGGCTCGATACGCAGGCGCCCAAGGGCGAAAGCGGAACGCTCGTGCCGTTCCGCAATCTCCTGGTGGCGCAGGACACCGGCACCGCGATCAAGGGCCATGCGCGGGGCGATGTTTTCTGGGGCGCGGGCGAGGAAGCAGCACTGACCGCCGGCCACATGAAAAGCCCGGGCCTGATGATCGTGCTGCTGCCCAAGGCGCTGGCCCAGCGGCTGCTCAGCCGGCAATGACCCGCAAGCTCCCATCCGATTACGCCTTGTGGGAAGACGTCGCGCGGTCCGTGAAGCCGCTTCATAAGACCAAAGCGAAGAAGAAACCTGAGACCAAGGTGAAGGCCGAATCCCCTGTGGCGGTGAGGTCCGAAAAGCCTTCGAAGCCCATCCTGCGGGCGCCGCCGACGCGCCACGATCCGCCGGCGTTGACCGGCCTCGATCGCAGAAGCGAGCGCCGCATGACCCGCGGCCAGGTCGAGATCGAAGGCCGCATCGATCTGCATGGCACCGGCATCGAGCGCTCGCGCGAGCGTCTCCTGAATTTCCTGGTGACATCCAGGGCGCATGGCCTGCGCCTGGTCCTGGTGATCACCGGCAAGGGTGCATCGCCCTTCACCCGCCACACGCTGCACGGCTCGGATCACTTCCATGCGCCGGAACGCCAGGGCCGCTTGCGCCGCCTGGTGCCCGACTGGTTCCATGAAGGCCAATTCCGCGAGCATATTGCGGGCTTTCAGCCGGCGCATCCGCGCCATGGCGGGGGCGGCGCCTTCTATGTGAAGCTCAGGAAGAAAGAGCGGAGGGCAGGATGACGCCGTTCGGCGAGCGCATGCGCAAGCTGCGCGCCGAGCGCAAGGTCACGCTGAAAGAAATGGCCGAGGAGATCGGCGTGTCGAGCGCTTATCTCTCGGCGCTGGAGCACGGCAAGCGTGGCCGGCCCGGCTGGCATCTGCTGCAGCGCATCATCAGCTATTTCAACATCATCTGGGACGAGGCCGAAGATGTCGTGCGCCTGGCGCGCATCTCGCATCCGCGCGTGGTCATCGACACGTCGGGTCTCGAGCCGTCCGCCACCGAGCTCGCCAATCGCCTGGCCGACGATATTTCGGCCCTCGACCAGAAGGATCTCGCCGAGATGCTCGCCGTGCTCAACCGGCGCAAGCAGAAGAAGAAATAGGCCTGGATCTCAATCGGCGTAGCTGCCGATGAGGACGAGCTTGAGCCGGTCGGGCTGGACGCTGTTGCCGGGCTGCATGACGACCGACTGCGCCTCGTAGACCGGGTCGGTGCGCACCAGCGAATAGAGTTTTGCCGCCATGCGGGTCTCGTCGCTGAAAGTGAGCCGGTATTTGACCGTCACCAGGATGAACGGGGAGATGACGGACATGCCTTCATATTCCTCGAGGCCCATGCCGGCCGTCTTGACCTCGCTGAACTGCTCACCCTTCGACAAAGTGTGGCCGAGGCGCCCGGCGGTGTTGAAGTCGCCGGATCGGCGCTTGATCACGTCGACAGCTTTGAAAGGCTGCTTTTCCTGGCAGAAGATCACCGGGTGAGCGAGAACGGCGACCGCGGGCGTCGGGCCGATATTCTCGGTGCCGATCTTGAGCGGAATGGAGGCGCCGGCGCCGTCATAGGCCAATGTGCCGGCGAGCTCGACGGTGAAGGTCACCCACGGACGCTGCGTGGCGATGAGCACCTGCTCGGCGATGCCGGCGGACCGCTTGGCGGCCTCGGCGGTAGCCTGGGTGGCCTCGGCCAGCGACCGGTTTGTCGCCACCAGGCCGTCGCCCGTCACCCGCGTTTCCCTGACCAAAGCGCGGGTCGCGCGCCACATGAGCCAAATTGTTACACCCAGGATGACGGTGAAGATGGCGAGGATCTCGGCGGCATTCGCCCGCGCATATTCGCCGAGGCAACGTCTTGATTCCAAAAGGGAGTCATAGAAGTTGGCACTGACCGTCATCCCCTGCCGGCAGGTCTGCAAGTCGGATGATGTCCACACCATCCAGGCGACGATTGCCGCGATGATGAGCGCAACAATCCAATGGCCCAGCGTCCGCATTTCAGATGGCCCCTTGTAATCGTGGGGCCATCTTTAGCATCACAAAATGAACTTCGACAGGTCCGTGTTGCGGGCGAGGTCGCCGATATTTTTTTCCACGAAAGTTTTATCGATCTTCACCGTCTCGCCGGACCGGTCGGTCGCCGAATAGCTCACCTCGTCGAGGACGCGTTCCATCACCGTCTGCAGGCGGCGGGCGCCGATATTCTCGATCGCGGCATTGATCTCGGCCGCGATATCGGCGAGCGCATCGATGCCGTCTTCGCTGAAATCGAGCGTGACACCCTCGGTCTTGAGCAGCGCCTTGTATTGCCTGATCAGGCTCGCTTCCGGCTCGGTCAGGATGCGGCGGAAATCGTCACGGGTAAGCGCCTTAAGCTCGACCCGGATCGGCAGGCGGCCCTGCAATTCGGGCAGGAGGTCGGAGGGCTTGGCGATATGGAAGGCGCCGGAAGCGATGAACAATATATGATCGGTCCGCACCGGTCCGTATTTAGTCGACACCGTTGTGCCCTCGATGAGCGGCAGGAGGTCGCGCTGCACGCCCTCGCGGCTCACATCGGCACCCTGGCGCTCCGAGCGGGCGCAGATCTTGTCGATTTCGTCCAGGAAGACGATACCGTTGTTCTCGGTCGAGTTGATCGCCTCCTGGATGATCTGGTCCTGGTCGAGCAGCTTGTCGCTTTCCTCGGCGAGCAGCACTTCATGGCTCGTCTTGACGTTCATGCGCTTCTGCTTGAGGCGATGGCCGAAGGCCTTGCCCAGCATGTCGGAGAGATTGATCACGCTCGCCGAGGAGCCGGGCATGCCGGGAATGTCGAAGCTCGGCACCGAGGGCGAGTCCATGATCTGGATCTCGATCTCCTTGGCATCGAGCTCACCCGAGCGCAGCTTCTTGCGGAAGCTCTCGCGCGTCGTCTCCGATGCATTGGCGCCGACCAGCGCCTCGAGCACGCGGCGCTCGGCATTGAGATGGGCTTGCGCCTCGACATCCTTGCGCCGGGCCGCCTTGACCATGGCGACCGCCGCTTCCAGGAGGTCGCGGATCATCTGCTCGACATCGCGCCCGACATAGCCGACCTCGGTGAATTTCGTCGCCTCGACCTTGATGAAGGGCGCGTTGGCGAGCTTGGCGAGGCGGCGCGCGATCTCGGTCTTGCCCACACCGGTCGGCCCGATCATCAGGATGTTCTTGGGCATCACCTCTTCGCGCAAGGGCTCCTCGAGCTGCTTGCGCCGCCAGCGGTTGCGCAGCGCGATGGCGACGGCGCGCTTGGCGTCCTTCTGGCCGACGATATGGCGGTCGAGTTCGGAAACGATTTCGCGGGGAGTAAAGTCGGTCATGGATGGCTCATTCAGGCTCTGACGACCGGCAAATGCCGGGCAAGGATGGTGGGGACGAACTGCATGACGGCGCGGCGCGCCCGATGCCAGCCGACGCCAAGGAGAATGACGGATGCGCCCATGAGGAGGAGCGTGATCCAAATGGCATTCTGCTCGCCGCCGAGCTGGGTGAAGGCATAGACCAGGGCGCCGCCCAGATAGGCGAGCGAGGAGACGAGGAAGGCGCGGCGGTCGATGATGAGCGCGATGAGCGCGAAGAGGATGACGGCGGCGATGGTCAGGATATTGGACTGCGCCGTCACGTCCTGGCCGGAGGAGATGATACCGGCAATGGGATGGACGATGAGCGGTGCCGCGATGAGAGTGAGCCAGAAGCCGCAATCGGAGCGGCGCGTCAGGCGTTCGCGATCCGACATGTCGTACCACTGCGCCGCCGCCAGCGTGGCGAAGCCGGCAATGAGGAACAGGATATAGATGACGCCTTGCGAGGGTTCATCGAAAAGTCGGACACAGACATCGAGGAAGGTCACCACGCAGCTGCCGGCCAGCAGCAGTAGCGCGAAGGGCAGCCGGAAACGGAGATAAAAGAGAAGTGCGGCGACAATTGCCGCGAGGCCCGGGAGCCGCATATCGGCAGAGGTTGCAAACCAAGCCGTTTCATCGGCCCCCATGCTGATGACACCATGAACGTAGTAGGCAAGGCCCGGCACGATGAAGATCGCCAGCACGATGCTCGGCAAGGTGAGCTTGAGCTTGCGGGTCAGATATTCGGCGAGCCCCCACATCACGGCGATGAAGACGACCGGAAAGGCCACGCCGAGAGAGGGGAGCGTCGCTGCGGCCGCCCATAGGCCGACGCCCAGCAGCACGACGCCGAGCGCGATGAAGAACTCATTGAAGTTCTTCATGAACACGAAGCGCTCGTCACTCAGCACATGCTGGTGCCGCGCCGCATGCCGTTTGGCCGGCAGGTCCTGAAGGGCGAGCGACTGCTCTGGGGTGATGATGCCGGATCTGACGGCCTCATCGAGATCGGCGCGCGTCAGCATTCGAGGGCTTCGAGGGTCACATTGTCGTTGGTGTAGACGCAGATCTCGGCGGCGATGGCCATCGCCTTGCGGGCGATCGCCTCGGCATCCATGTCGGTGTCGATCAAAGCGCGGGCCGCGGCCAGCGCATAATTGCCGCCCGAGCCGATGCCGATCAGGCTGCGCTCGGGCTCGAGCACGTCGCCGGTGCCGGTCAAGACCAGGCTCACTTGCTTGTCGGCGACGATCATCATGGCTTCGAGGCGGCGCAAATAGCGGTCGGTGCGCCAGTCCTTGGCGAGCTCGACGCAGGCGCGGGTGAGCTGGAGCGGATATTGCTCGAGCTTGGCCTCGAGCCGCTCGAACAGCGTCATGGCATCGGCCGTCGCCCCGGCGAAGCCGGAGATGACCGCCCCGCCCGCCAGCGGCCGCACTTTGCGGGCATTGGACTTGATCACCGTCTGGCCAATGGACACCTGGCCGTCGCCCGCGATCACCACCCGGTTGCCCTTGCGAAGGGAAAGGATGGTCGTGCCGTGCCACTGCTGGGGATCGCTCATGGGTCTCCTGGTCGCGAGAATTGCCGGGAACAGCCCCGGCAGGGCGTCATGTAGGCCTTGGCGGCCGTTAAGAAAAGGCTCGAAACCTGACGCGCGGGTTAACCTGGGGCAGCGAAAAAGTAGCATGCCTCTGCTGCACCTGCTAAGAGACCCGCCGCAACAAAGGGTTAAGGGCCATGCGCAAGGCCAGCATCGAACGCAAGACGACCGAGACCGAGATTTCGGCGAGCGTCGATCTCGACGGCAAAGGCGCCTATGAGGTCAAGACCGGCATAGGCTTTCTCGACCATATGCTGGAGCAATTGGCCCGCCATTCGCTGATCGACATCAAGCTGAAAGCCAAGGGCGACCTCCATATCGATTTCCACCACGCGACCGAGGATTCAGGCATTGCGCTCGGCCAGGCGGTGGCCAGGGCCTTGGGCGACCGCAAGGGGATCAGGCGCTATGCGAGCCTCCATTTGCCGATGGACGAGGCGCTGACCCGCGCCGCCATCGATGTCTCGGGCCGTCCCTATCTTGTCTGGAAGGTCGATTTCTCTCGGCCGAAGATCGGCGACTTCGACACCGAGCTGGTGCGCGAATGGTTCCAGGCCTTCGCCATGAATGCCGGCGTGACGCTTCATGTCGAAACGCTCTATGGCGACAACAATCATCATATTGCCGAAAGCTGCTTCAAGGCCCTGGCGCGTGCCTTGCGCGAGGCGATCGAGATCGATCCGCGCCAGAAGGACCGCATACCCTCGACCAAAGGATCGTTGAAAGGCTGATGACCTGGTGGACCGCCCATAGCCAGCCCGGCAAGGGCGCCGATGACGTCGTCTTCCTGCGCGAAGGTTTCAGCTGGTGGGCGCTGCTCTTTCCGCTGCCCTGGCTCGTGATCCAGGGCATGTGGATCGTCCTTCTCGTGGCGCTCGGCGTGCAATTCGCCATCTGGGCGATCGCCGAAGCCTTGGGGTTCGGCGATATGATGCGGCTGATCTTCAGCTTCGCCATCAATCTCATTCTCGCTTTCGAGGGCAACAACCTGTTGCGCTGGACCTATGAGCGGCGCGGCTTCGACGAATTGGGCCTCGTCCACGGCGATGATCTCGACGAGGCCGAATATCGCTTCTTCACCGAGATCGGCCTGCCGCGGACACCGGACGTGACGGAGGTTCAGCAGCCTCCGGTCTTCTCCGCGCGCTGGAAGCCGGAGGAGCCCGATTTCATCTTTCCGGGATTCGGCCGCTCATGAGCGTCGCCATCATCGATTATGGCTCCGGCAATCTCCATTCCGCCGCCAAGGCGTTCGAGCGGGCGGCCCGCGATGGCGCTTCGCAAGGCCCGATCGAGGTGACGGCGGACCCGGACAAAGTGCGCAAGGCCGAGCGCATCGTGCTCCCGGGCGTCGGCGCCTTCCGCGACTGCCGCGACGGGCTCAAGGCGGTCCCCGGCATGTGGGAGACGGTCGAAGAGGAAGTCGGGCATGGCAAGCCCTTCTTCGGCATCTGTGTCGGCATGCAATTGATGGCCGAACGCGGTCTCGAGCATGTCGAGACGAAAGGCTTTGGCTGGATCAAGGGCGACGTGAAGGTGATCGAGCCCGAGGATTCTTCGCTCAAGATCCCGCATATGGGCTGGAACACGCTCGATAGCGCCCGCCCGCATGCGCTCTTTGATGGCATCGCGCTCGGCGATCAGGGCCTCCATGCCTATTTCGTCCATTCCTATCATCTCGCTTTGCGCGATCCCTCCGCTCTCGTCGCGACCGCCGATTATGGCGGCGCCGTCACCGCTTTCGTCGCCCGCGACAATGTGGCGGGGAGCCAGTTCCATCCCGAGAAGAGCCAGGCTTTGGGCCTCGCTCTCATCGGCAATTTCCTGAAATGGCGGCCATGATCCTGTTCCCGGCGATCGACCTCAAAGGCGGCCAATGCGTCAGGCTGAAGCTTGGCGATATGGCCCAAGCGACCGTCTTTAATGACGATCCGGCCGCCCAGGCGAAGAGCTTCGAGGCCCAGGGCTTTTCCTGGCTGCATCTCGTCGATCTCGACGGCGCCTTCGCCGGCAGGCCGGTGAATGGCGAGGCGATCGAAGCCATTCTCGAGGCCGTCACCATCCCGGTGCAATTGGGCGGCGGCATCCGTGACCTCAAGCAGATCGAGGCCTGGCTCGCGCGCGGCATCGCCCGTGTGATCCTCGGGACCGTTGCCCTGCGCAATCCGGATCTGGTGCGCGAGGCCTGCCGCAAATTTCCCGGCCGCGTCGCCGTCGGCATCGACGCCAAAGGCGGGAAGGTCGCGGTCGAAGGCTGGGCCGAGACATCGGAAATGACGGCGGCCGAGCTCGCGCGCCGTTTCGCGGATGCGGGCGTCGCCGCCATCATCTTCACCGATGTCGACCGCGACGGCGTGTTGAAGGGAATTAATATCGAGGCGACACTATTATTAGCGAGCGCAACGAGCGTTCCGGTGATCGCCTCGGGCGGCCTCGCCTCGCTGGCCGATATCAGGCGCCTGCTCGAGCCCGATTGCCAGATTCTCGAAGGCGCCATATCGGGCCGCGCCCTTTATGACGGCCGGCTCGATGCGGCCGAAGCCCTGAAACTCATTGCCGAGGCGGCGTGATGCTGAAGGCGCGCATCATCCCCTGTCTCGATGTCAAGGACGGGCGCGTCGTCAAAGGCGTCAATTTCGTGAATCTGCGCGATGCCGGCGATCCGGTCGAGATCGCCAAGGCCTATGACAAGGCCGGTGCCGATGAATTGTGCTTCCTCGACATCACCGCGACGCATGAGAACAGGGGCATCATCTTCGATGTCGTGCAGAGGACGGCAGAGGCCTGCTTCATGCCCTTGACGGTGGGCGGCGGGGTCCGGACGACCGAGGATATCCGCAAGCTCCTGCTCGCCGGCGCCGACAAGGTATCGATCAATACCCAGGCCGTGAAAAACCGCGAATTCGTGCGCGCGGGGGCGGAGAAATTCGGCAGCCAGTGCATCGTCGTCGCCATCGATGCGAAACAGGTGGGCCCCGGCAAGTGGGAGATCTTCACCCATGGCGGCCGCAATCCGACCGGCATCGACGCTCTCGATTTTGCCGGGGAAGTGGTGGCGCTGGGTGCCGGCGAATTGCTCATCACCTCCATGGACCGCGACGGCACGGGGCGGGGCTTCGACATCGCGCTGATGCGGGCCATTGCCGACAAGGTCAGGGTGCCGGTCATCGCCTCGGGGGGTGTGGGCACGCTCGATCACCTGGTCGAAGGCATCAAGGACGGCCATGCCACCGCCGTCCTCGCCGCCTCGATCTTCCATTTCGGCACATTCACCATTTCCGAAGCCAAGGCCCATATGGCGGAACGGGGAATTCCCATGCGGCTCACCGAAATGGTAGAAGGACGGACAGGGGCAGAAACATGACGGATATCACACGCCACAAGCTCGAGGCTCTGGCCGAGCTCGCCGACACGGTGACCGCTCGCAAAGGGGCTTCGCCCGAGATTTCCTATACCGCCAAGCTCCTCTCCCAGGGCATCGAGAAATGCGCCAAGAAAGTGGGCGAGGAGGCGATCGAAGCCGCCCTTGCGGCCGTCAAGGGCGACCGCGAGCATCTCAAGCTCGAAGCGGCCGATCTTTTCTATCATCTGATCGTGCTGCTCGAGGCGTCGGGCCTGCCGCTCGCCGAGGTGATGGGCGAGCTCGAGAAACGGGTCGGCGTCTCCGGCATCGCCGAAAAGTCGAGCCGCAAGCAGGTATAGAACCGATGGATTCACTGCGCGACGAGATCTCGCCCTACCGCCATTTCGAGCGCAATGCCTGGGCGAAATTGCGCGCCGACACGCCGATGACCCTCGACCAGGCGGATATCGACGAGTTGCGCGGTCTCAATGATCGGATCGATCTGGCCGAGGTGGTGGCGATCTATCTGCCGCTGTCGCGCCTTCTCAATCTCTATGTCGCGGCGACCCAGGAATTGTTCCGCGCCACCGACCGGTTCCTGCATGCCGAGGGCACCAAGGTGCCTTACATCATCGGCATGGCGGGCAGCGTGGCCGTCGGCAAGAGCACCACGGCGCGCATCCTGCAGCGGCTTCTGGCGCGCTGGCCCAACCATCCCAAGGTCGATCTCGTCACCACCGATGGCTTCCTCTTGCCCAACGAGATCCTCGAGCGCGAGGGCATCATGAACCGGAAAGGTTTTCCGGAAAGCTACGACCTGCCGCAGATGCTGCGCTTCCTTTCCGACGTCAAGGCGGGCAAGCGCAAGGTGACGGCGCCGGTCTATTCGCATCTGACCTACAATGTCATGCCGGACAAGCGCGTCACCGTCGACCGGCCCGACATCCTCATCGTCGAAGGGCTCAATGTGCTGCAGGCGGGACGCCCGCCGCGCGACGGCAAGATCATTCCCTTCGTGTCGGACTTCTTCGATTTCTCGATCTTTCTCGATGCGGCCGAGGATGTCCTGCGCGACTGGTATGTGACGCGCTTCTTCTCGTTGCGCGACACCGCCTTCCGCGATCCCAAATCCTATTTCCATCGCTATTCCTCGCTCACCGACAAGGAAGCGAACGCCACCGCCAACCGCATCTGGGAGACGATCAATCTCGTGAATTTGCGCGAGAACGTGCTCCCCACCCGCCAGCGCGCCGATCTCATCCTGCGCAAGGGCGCCGATCACACCATCCACAGCGTGTGGCTGCGAAAGCTCTGAAAATCCCCTCGCCCCCAACGGGGGAGAGGGAGGGGCCCGGCGCATGGCGCCGGGAGGGTGAGGGGGAACGGACAGTCAACGTCTCAACATTTGAGACGGATTTTCTGCCGGTTCCCCCTCACCCTAACCCTCTCCCCCGTTGGGCAGGGCTGTCCGGGGAAAGATTCGATATGTCGCGGTGCATGCTCGGCCAAACCGATGCAAATCGGACTTTTCCAGTTGTCGAGACTTAGAAAGGGCCGAGCATGCGCTATCGCGATAGCAT
>Ga0187894_10004640_pt1 | contig 14588 bp, 15 predicted proteins | sample GBC1701081metaG_FD_136650 | JGI IMG/M metagenome (GOLD analysis project Ga0187894, IMG submission 136650) | White microbial mat communities from a lava cave in the Kipuka Kanohina Cave System on the Island of Hawaii, USA - GBC170108-1 metaG ...
CAGGGCTACAACCTGATCCCGGTCCTCACGGCCTTCGAGAACGTCGAGATCCCGCTCCTCCTCCTCGACCTGCCGAAGGCCGACCGAAGGAGGAAGGTGCTCGTGGCGCTCGAGGCGGTCGGGCTCTCGGACCGCGCCCACCATCTGCCGCGGCAGATGTCCGGCGGCCAGCAGCAGCGGGTCGCGATCGCGCGGGCGATCGTCGCGGACCCGAAGGTCGTGCTCGCCGACGAGCCGACGGGCAACCTCGACCGGACCGCGGCCTCCGCGACCCTGAGGCTCCTCCAGAGGCTCAACGAGGAGTTCCGGAAGACGCTCGTGATGGTCACGCACGACCCGGCCGCCGCGGAGTTCGCGAAACGGGTCGTCCACCTCGACAAGGGCCGGATCGTGAACGGGGAGCATGCGCATGCGTAGCCCCCTCTCCTTCCCCCCGCCCATCCACACCCCCCATGCGTAAACTCCTCGCGTTCCTCCCCTACGTGTTCCGGAGCGCGCGCCGCGCGCGCACCCGGACGCTTCTCACGGTCCTCGGCGCCGCGCTCGCCATGGCGCTCTTCGCGTTCGTCCGGACCGTGGACCGCGGCGTGAAGCAGCTCGAGGCGCGCGCGTCGAAGCCGCTGCTCGTCGTCTTCCAGGACAGCCGGTTCTGCCCGCTGACGTCGAACCTGCCGGTGCGGTACGCGCCCGCGATCCGCGACGTGCCGGGCGTGGACCTCGTGCTGCCGACTCTCGTCTTCATCAACTCGTGCCGGGCGAACCTCGACCTCGTGACGCTGCACGGCGTCGAGGCGGAGAACCTCGACCGGGTCTACGACGTGACGCTGCTCGCGGGCGACGTCGCGGCATGGAAGACGACGGCCGACGGCGCGCTCATCGGCGAGCGGCTCGCGGAGCGGCGGAAGGCCGCGGTCGGCACGCGGCTGCGGCTCGGCGAGGTGGACGTGCTCGTGAGCGGGATCTTCCGGAGCGAGACGGCGGGGCTCGACAACATCGCGTTCGTCCACCTGGACCAGCTCGCGCTCGCGAGGAAGAAGCTCGGGGCCGCGACCCAGTTCCTCGTCACCCTCGAGCCCGGCGCGTCGCCGCAGGAGGTCGCGCGCGCGATCGACGCGAAGTTCCTCGCCGACGAGGCGCGGACGGACACGAAGGGGATGCAGGCGTTCGTGTCGGGCGCGGTGGGCGAGATCGTCGAGGTGGTCGAGTTCGCGCGCATCCTCGGCTACCTCGCGGTCGCGATCGTCGCGCTCGTCCTCGCGAACACGGTCTACATCAGCGCACAGTCGCGGGCCGCGGAGATGGGCGTCCTCGAGACGATCGGGCTCACGAAGGTGCGGCTCGCGGGGCTGATCTCGCTCGAGGGGGTGGGGCTCGGCCTCCTCGGTGGCGCGCTCGGAGCCGGCGCGGTCCTCCTCTACTTCTCGATCTTCCCGACGACGCTCGGCGTCGAGGGCTACGGAATCGACTTCACGCCGTCGGCGTCGGTCGCGCTCCAGACGCTGCTCGCCGCCCTCGCGGTGGGCATCCTCGCGTCGGTCGGCCCCGCGATCGAGGCGTCGCTCCGTCCGCTCCATCTGGCGGTGAAGGCGGAGTAGATGCTGCCCTTCTCCTACGCCCTCCGGAACCTCTGGCGTCGCCGCGCGCGCACGATCGCCACGATGTCGGGCATCGCGCTCACCACGCTGCTCGTGGTCGTGATGACCGCGTTCGCCGCGGGCCTCGAGCGCGCGGGCGGCAAGAGCGCGCGCGACGACGTGGTCGTGCTCGTCGGGACGTCGAGCGAGGCGGACCTCGTCCGCTCCGTCGTGCCGCGCGGCAACGCGGAGGCCGCGGCCGCGGCGGCGCCGGCCGTCCTCGCGCGCGGCGGCGTGCGCGCGGCGTCCGTCGAGCTGCACATCGCGACGCGCGCGGGCGATCGGATCGGCCTCCTCCGCGGCGTGACGCCCGCGGCCTACGTCGTCCGCCCGCAGGTGACGGTGGTCGAGGGGCGCGAGCCCCGCGAGCCGTTCGAGCTGATGGCCGGCCGCCTCGCCGCCACGCGCATGGGGATCGACGAGAAGACGCTCGCGGTCGGCGCGACGATCCGCCTCGAGCAGCGGGACTGGAAGATCGTCGGCCGCTTCGCCGCGCCCGACACGGTGCTCGAGGCCGAGATGTGGTGCCGGCTCGAGGACGTGATGCTCGCGACCAAGCGCGAGGACGTCTCGTGCGTCGCGCTCCGCCTCGAGAGCCCGGACCGCATTCCCGAGGTCGCGCTCTTCGCGGCGAAGCGCCTCGACCTCGAGATCGTCGCGGTGCCGGAGCGGGCGCTCATGGCCACGCTCGAACGCGGGCTCCTCCCGATCACCGCGCTCGCGCGCTGGATGGCGCTCCTCGTGCTCGCCGGCGGCGGCTTCGCCTGCGCGAACACGATGTTCGCGGCGGTCCTCGCGCGCACGCGCGAGCTGGCGACACTCCGCGCGCTCGGGTACTCGCCGCTCGCGGTCGCCGCGGCGCTCGTCCAGGAGTCGGCGCTCGTCGCCTTCCTCGGCGGCGCGATCGGCCTCTTCCTCGCGCTCGCGGTCGGGAGCGTCTCAATCCGGTTCCCGATGGGCGCGTTTACACTGGAACTCGACGTGCTGCGTCGCGGCCTCGGCCTTGGCGCCGCGCTCGCTTCGGGCCTCCTCGGCGGCATCGTGCCCGCGTGGCGCGCGGTCCGGATGACGCTCGTGGACGCTCTTGGAGGAAAAGCATGAAGCTGTTCGTCGCGTGTCTCGCATTCGTGACGTTCGCCTGCGGGAAGGACACGGAGAAGCCGCAAACGGTCACGTTGAAGCTCGCGGACCCCGGCCCGGGCGTTTCCGTGAAGAAGGTGAAGGAGATGGGGCACGGGGAAGAGGTGGTGGTCGAGGGACGGGTCAGCAACATCGTGACGGGCGTCGCCGCGTTCAACCTCATCGACGTGTCGCTCGACTATTGCGGCCAGAAGTCGCCCGAGGACTCCTGCAAGACGCCGTGGGACTACTGCTGCGAGGACGCAGGCGACCGAGCGGCCGCGACGATCTCCGTGGAGAAGCGGGGCGCGGACGGCAAGATCATGGGCCAAGGAACGCACCTCCCGATGCTGCGACTTCTCGACGTCGTCGCCGCCAAGGGAAAGATCGAGAAGGACGATCACGGCAACGTGACCGTCGTCGCGACGTCGTGGTTCGTCCGCGAGCGCCCGCAGCTCCCGGACGATCTCCACTGGCCGAAGTGACGCGCCCATGCGGCCTCCGAGGATCCGGAAGATCCGACGAGACGGAAAGAGGGGCGATTGCGAACGGAAGACGTGAGCCGCACCCCCGAGCCCGAGGGCATCCGGGGCCCGATGGCCGACCTCTACGACGTCTTCGTGGACTGGGAGGGACGGCTCGGGCGCGAGGTGCCCGGCATCCTCAAGCGCCTCCGCGAGGTGGGCGCCCGGCGGGTGCTCGACGCGGGGTGCGGCACGGGACGGCACGTCGCGGCGCTCCTCCGCGAGGGGTTCGACGCGCACGGCGCGGACGTGTCGGAGGAGATGCTCGCGCAGGCGCGCGCGCTGACGGGCGCGCCCGACAGGTTCCACCCGTGGCGGATGGGCGACCCGCCGCCGCCCATGGGCGCTCCGTTCGACGCGTTCCTCTGCCTCGGGAACGCATGGCCGCAGGTCGAGGAGGTCGAGGCGACGCTCGCGGCGGTCCGGCAGCTCGTGCGGCCGGGCGGACTCGTCCTCGTGGGGCTGAAGGCGGTCGAGATCCGGCGCACGGCGAGGGATCCGTACCTGCCGCTCCTCAAGCGCGTGCACGAGGGAAAGACGCTCTGGTTCGTCCGGTTCGTGGAGTTCGAGGACGCGGACTTCTGCCGCCTGCACATGGTCGTGGCAGGGGACACGGTGCTGCACCGCTCGACGCGGATGCGGGTCTATGGTCCCGGGACGCTCTCGGGGACGTTCGAGCGCGCGGGGTTCCGCGACGTGAGCGTGAGCGCGAGGATCGGCGAGCCGGGGGTTGTGCCGACGACCGAGGACGTGTTCGTCCACGCCCGCGCCCCCGAGGCCCCCTCTAGATCTTGACCAGCGCGAGGATCTCGCGCTCCCGTTCGACGGCGTCCTTCTCCATCTTCTCGCCGCGCGCGACGTACTTGGCCGCGGCCTTCCTGTCGTCGAGGCCCGGCGCGTTGATGCGGACGTTCAGGAAGGCGCCGATCACGGCGGAGCGCGCGCAGAGCGCGCCCACGGCCGCGTCGGAGACGGAGTTCGGGTTCCCCGACTCGACCATCGCGCGCAGGAGGTCCATCGACGCGAGCGCGACCTCCATGACCCGCAGCGGCACCTCGATCGCCTGCCGCGTCGACGACTCGATCGCGGCCGTGCGCGCGGCCTTCTCCGCCTCGGTCGCGCGGGGCATCCGGCGGGCGGCGACGATCGCGTGAAAGGCGTCGGTGTCCCGGTCGACGAGCGCGAGCAGCTCCGCGGATGCGGCCTTGCCCTTCTCGGCCCAGCCGGAGAACTCCTCCCACCGCTCGTCCCAGCCGCGCTTGTGCGCGGAGAGGTTCGCGACCATCGTCCCGAGCGCGGCGCCGAGCGCGCCGACCGCCGCCGCGACGGACCCGCCGCCGGGGGCGACCGACTCGGACGCGGTCTCCTCGGTGAACCGCTCGAGGGTGAGGTCGACGAGGCGCCTCCTCGCGCTCGCGAGCGCGTACTCGACGATCTTCTTCTCCGGGTCGAAGAGGGCGACCTCGCCGAGACCCATCGAGCGGACGGCGATCCGGATCAGTTCGCGATCGGGGACGCCGGTCGAGCGCTGCTGCTTGCGGAGGAAATGGCGGCCCGCGTCGAGCATCGCCTCGAGCGGCACGAGGCCGACGAGTTCCGAGCCCGTGACGCGCATCCCTCGCTTCTCCGCGCTCCGGCAGACCTCGTCGAACGCGACGTGCAGCGGGGTCACCGCGAGGTTCGTGAGGTTGAGCGAGACCTGCGCGATCCCGTACTCGTCGATGAACCAGCCGATCCCCTTCACGCACTTGAGCGCGCCCGGGGTCCAGACCGTCTCGCCCTTCGCGTCGAGGACCGGCTCTCCGGTGAGCGGGTTGCCCTTCCGCTTCGGGCGCCCACGCTCGCGCACGTCGAAGGCGACCGCGTTGGCACGCCGCGTGGACGTCGTGTTCAGGTTCACGTTGTAGGCGACGAGGAAGTCGCGGGCGCCGACCGCGGTCGCGCCCGAACGCGCGTTGAACGTGGCGGGGCCGAAGTCGGGCTTCCAGCGCTGGTCGGCGAGGCGGCGCTCGAGGCCCTCATACTCCCCCGCCCGCACGGTGGCGAGGTTCCGCCTCTCCTCGCGGGACGCCGCGTGCTCGTAGCAGTAGACCGCGAGACCCAGCTCCTCGCCGAGCCGGCGCGCGAGCTTCCGCGCGAGCGCCGCGGTCTCCTCCATCGTGATCCCCGAGACCGGCACGAGCGGGCAGACGTCGAGCGCGCCGAACCGCGGGTGCTCGCCCTTGTGGCGCCGCATGTCGATCAGCTCGGTCGCCCTGCGCGCGAGGCGAACCGCGGCCTCCACGACCGCCTCGGGCTCGCCCGCGAACGTGACCACGGTGCGGTTCGTCGCCTTCCCCGGATCGACGCCGAGGAGCTTCACCCCCTCGCCCCGCTCCACCTCGGCCGCGATCTGCCGGATGACCTCGGGATCCCGCCCCTCGCTGAAATTCGGCACGCACTCGAGCACCCGCATGCGCCCTACAGGGTAACGGTTAGCCTGCCGGAGGTCCGCAAACCGTGTGGGGGCATGGGGTTGCGCCGGACAGGGTGCGCCAGCGCTGGCGCACTCACTCCTTGAGAATCGGGGCGACGGCGCGGAAGTCGGGGGTGCCCGCCTGGCGAAGGATCTCGAAGAGGATCATCTCCGTGCTCATCACCTGGACGCCGAGATCCCGCATCCGGGCAACCGCGAGATCCCGGTCGCGCGGGCGGCGCGACGACGTGGCGTCCGCCGCGAGCGCCACCTGCCGGCCGTCCCGCAGGAGGTCGAGCGCGGTCTGGACCACGCATACGTGCGCCTCGATCCCGCAGACGACCCACTGCTCCCGCTTGAGCCCCGCGACCGCCCGCCGGAACCCCTCGTCCCCGCCGCACGAGAAGGTCGTCTTCTCGAGAGCCGCCGTCCCCTTCGGCAGGACGGCCGCGAGCTCCGGAAGGGTCCGCCCGAGTGCCGCCGGGTACTGCTCGGTCACCACGACGGGGATCCCGAGCCGGTCGCAGAAGCGCGCGAGCCGCGAGCACTGGGCGACAACCCCGGCCATCCCGTCGATCAGATCCCGGAACCGCTCCTGCATGTCGACCACGAGGAGTGCGGCGCGCTGCTTCTCGAGCCGCGGCGGGAGTTCCATGAGGAGGAGCGGGGGCACGGGGGAGGGGAGGGGCCGCGTGCCCCCGAGGCCCCCTCTACTTCTTCTTTTCCTCTTCCTCGCGCTTCTTCGCCGCCGCCTCCTCGACCTTCTTGCGGTCGGCCTCGACCTTCGCCTTGAGCTCGGCCTGCTCGGCCTTCGCGCGCGCGACGACCGACTCGGGATCCTTGCCCTCGAGCTCGGCGATCTTCCTCGCGACCGTGATGTAGTTCTCCGCCCACCAGGTCTCGAGGTCGAGGGAGTTGTCGAAGCGCTGGCCGGTGATCTGCTTCACGCACCGCTCGATCGGTCTCGAGAGGTTGCGGAGCATGGAGGATCGCGAGGAGCCGCCTCCCCCGCCGCCGCCGCCGCGACCGCTGCCCCCGGGGTTCTGGGCGTTGTACTGCGCCTCGGCGGCCTGCGCGTCCGCGTCGCCCTCGGCCCCCGTGTCAACGGTGACCTCTTCGCCGCCGCCCCACGTCTTCCCGGCGGGCAGCGCGATCCGGTACATCTCGACGAGCTCCGGGAAGGCCCGCCAATCCTGGTTGTTCCCGACCAGATCGAGCGTCCGGAGCACGACGGGGGTCCGCTTGTCCTTGAGCGCGGTCTCGACCTCGGGCCAGTAGCCCATGTACTTGAGCTCCCCGATCGCCTGGAGAACCGACGCGACGACCTCTTCCGTGTCGAAGTCGCCCTTGTAGGTGCGCAGCAGCAGCTCGCCCGCGCCCTTCGGGTCGTGGCTCTGGCCGCCCACGGCGAGCGCGGCGACGTGACGCACCTTCGGTTCCTTGTTCTTGAGCAGCTTCGAGAGCTCCTTCAAGACAAGGTCGTTCGGGACGTCGTGGAGGTCGTAGACCGCGCTCTGCTTGCCCTCGACCGTCGCGGCCTTGAAGGCATCCTGGAAGCGCGCGATCGCCTCCTTGGCCTTGTCGTCGGGAACGGGGTCCGCGGCCAGGACGGCGGCGCCGAGCGTGCAAAGGGCGACGATCCGCATCTGACACCTCCCGGGGCCCGACGCGATCTCGGGCCTCCGTACGAGGGAATTCTACCCCCTCGCGTCCGGCCGCCGGACTACTCGGATCCCTCTCCCGCCTTTTTCTTGGCCCTCCGGGCCTCCTCGAAGGCCTTCTTCTTGGCCGGCCAGAACTCGAGATCCTGCGGCTCCGCGGTGTCCCCGTGCTCCTGCGCGTGGACGTAGAGCCCGCCCGAGTCCCGCGCCATCGCCTGGAGGAGGTCGAACTGGTGGTTGTGGAGACCGACCGTGTCGAAGCGGATGTTCTGGAGGGTCGCGACGAGCCAAGCCTCGTCCCGCAGCCCCTCCGGCCGGTTCGCCATCTCGCCGTGGGTCGGCCGTCCGTCGGTCACGAACACGATCGTGTCGGCGCCCTTCTCGAAGTTCGCGTCGATGCCGCCCTTCACGAAGCTGTAGGACGCGGCGAGCGCCTCCCCCATCGCGGTCACGCTCCGCAGCTGCGTGCCCGTTTCGAGCCGGCTCCGGATCTGATCGCGGTTTTTCGGCGTGTTCTTCATGAACTTGCCGGTCTCGGGCCACGACGTCGGTACGTCGTTGAAGAACACGAAGGCGACCTCCATCTCCTCGGGCGCAGCGTCGAGGCACTGGAGCACGTACGCGCGGACAAGGCTCCACCGCGTCTTCACGTTGAAGAAGTCCGGGATGCGCTCGTCCGGAGGCTTCAACCGTTCGACGCTCGGATCGATCTTCCACGGCGTGGCCATGTCCCCCGTGGTGTCGAGGACGAAGCAGACCCGGTCGCCGAGGACGGGGATTCGGAAGAAGCCGCCCGTGCTGCCGGCCTTCGGGTCCACTTTCGGGAACGACGGGCCCCACGCGTCCGGGTCCTCCTCGGACCGCTTCTTCCAGAAGTCCCTCCACGCCGAGGGGTCGCACGACGTCTCCTCCCCCGCGAGCTTCTTGAGCGCGAGCCATCCGTCGTACCGCACGCGCAGGCTCGGGTCCCCGCAGAACGCCCGGAAGACGGCCGGGAGCGACTCCTCGCCCCCGAGGTCGCCGAGCGCGCGCAGGGCCGCCGCGCGCACGGCGGGGCTCTTGCTCTTGAGGAGCGCCTCGAGCTCCGGGCGGAGCTGGTGCCGCAGCCCGATGGCCCGGCAGGCGGCGTCGGCGACATGCGGGTTCGCGTCCTTGAGTCCGAGCGCGATCGGCTTCTGGGCCGCGTCCCCCTTCATCTTCCCGAACGCTCCGAGCAGGAGCGCGCGCGTCTCCCACCGCTTGCTCGCCGAGAAGAGCTTGACGAGCGCATCCACGTTGTCCGGGTCGTTGTACGTGGACAGCACGCGCACGGCCTCGCGGATCGTGTCCGCCGACTTCTCCTTCGCGAGGACCTCGTCGATGAGCCACTGCGAGGCCTCGAACACGTCGTGCTTCTCGAACGCGCGCAGCATGACGACGCGCTGGTCGGAGAGTTCCTCGCCCTCGTACCGGCCCGCGATCTCATCCTTGAAGAACTGCCGGTACTTCTCGACCGCCGGATCCGCCGCCCGCGCCGCGGCGGCGGGAAGGAGGAGGAGCGCGAGGAGGAGGAAACGGGACATCGACGAGATTCTAACGGGGCGCCGCCCTCCCGCCCCCCAGGCCCCCCTGTATAGTGTTCCCGCATGCTGCGGCTCTTCCTCGCGCTCGCGCTCCCCGCCACCGCCGCGTCCGCGCAGGCACAGCGCGTCCCCGTGAAGCTCGAGGAGGTGCGGTCGGTCGAGGTGCAGCCGTTCGTCGCGTTTCCCCAGCGGGAGCTCACCCTCGCGAAGGAGCGGCCGGCCGAGGCCCCCGAGCTGTCCGCCGAGGCGCGCTACGCCGTCGCCGACCTGGGCGGGAAGCGGATGACGTTCTCGCTCGACGTGCCCGAGGGCGCGCTCGCGCTCGGGCTGCTCCGCGTCGGCGACCGGAAGGCGCTCCTCGGCCACGCGCGACCGGCGCAGGGCGGGATCCTCGTGGACTTCACGGACGTGCCCTCGGACACGGTGCGTCTCGACGTGCGGCTCCAGTACGAGGGGCTGAACGTCGTGCGCGCGGGGCTCCAGCCGTCGCGCCACCGGCGCGGGCGGACGGCGATCGGCGGCGGGCAGCGCGAGGTGATCCTCGTGGACGCGGACGGCGACGGCGCGTACGACGGCCCGGGCGACCGGTGGATCGCGCTCCGGCCGGAACGGCTCGCGGAGGTGCCGACGCTCCGGCGCGCGGACATGCTCAGGCTCGACGAGCCGCAGGTCCCGTTCGAGGCGGACGGCCGCGCGCTGATGGTGCGCGGCGTCGCGTCGGACGGCGGGAAGCTCGAGCTCGGGCTCGACACGCCGCGGATGCCCGCCGACGCGGTGCTCAGGCGCCGCCTCGCGGAAGTGCGAGAGGATCACTTCGAGCGGTTCGCGCAGGAAGAAGCGGCGTTCCGGGCGAAGAACGGCATGGCCGCGCGTCGTCCGCGGGCGGAGGCTCCGGCCGCGTGGATCGACGGCCCGCTCTCGGCGGCGAAGGCCGAGGCGGCGCGCGAGGGAAAGCCCCTGCTCGCGTTCTTCTTCACGGAGTCGAACCCGTGGTCGTTCCGGTACGACTATTACACGCTGCCCGACCGCGAGGTGGACGAGCTGCTGCGCCGCTTCGTGCTCGTGCGCATCGACGCGGAGAAGGACCCGGAGAAAGGCTACGCCGCCGTGGGCGCGCGCGGGCTCCCGTGCCTCGTGCCGTTGACGGAGGACGGCGAGCCCGTCTCGTTCCGCTTCCGGATGCGCGACGACACCGGCGAGGTCTACGATCTCGAGCAGGAGGAGCGGATGGTCACCGGCTGGCAGGCGCCGAAGGAGCTGGCGGAGAACCTGCGCCGCATCCTCAAGGCCGCGGACTAGCGGACGAGGAAGAGAGGGGGCCTCGGGGGCCGGCCGAGCGCTCCGCGGTCGTCTGGCCTTGCCGCCTGGATTCGAGCGGCCGCGCCGGCGCCTACGTCCCCTCGACGACGATCATCCGCGACGTCGCGCACTCGTGGCGGATGGCACGCGCCCTCCGGTAGTCGGGCGAATCCCACCACGCCTTGGCCTTCTCCGCGGTCGGAAACTCGAGGACCACGATCCGGCCGGGCCGCCAGTCCCCTTCGAGGGGGTGCACTTTCCCGCCGCGCGCGACGTACTTCCCTCCGTGCGCGCCCACGGTCGGGCCCGCGAGCTTCTTGTACTCTTCGTACCGCGCGGCGTCGGAGATGTCGATGTCCACGATCACGTAGGCGGCCATGGGGATCCCTCCAGCGGAGTGTGCGAACAGCCTACAACCAAACTCTCGACATCACGAACCGCCGCAGCCGGCGAGCGGCACGCACGCCAGAGACCGCTGCGGTAGCATGGGAGTCGCCGCTCGCGGCTGAGCGGCGCGATCATGTTCTGAGCACTCAAGTCACCGAGAGGGATCGCGGTCGCGGTCCTCTTCACCCTCGCGGGTCTCGCGGTCCAGATCTTCCTGGGCGTGGACGTCGCGCTCGCCGTTGGCCTCGTGCTCGGCCTCGTCGCGGCGAACCTCGTACCCGGGAAGGCCGCCTGCTCGACCGGCGATCAGCCCCCCACGACGACCGCGAAGCCGCCGTAGCGGGCGCGGTAGGCGTCGAAGGTCATCCGTTCGGGGTCGGGGCGGGCGGGGTCGTGGAGGACCACGTCGCCGCCGTCGAAGCGCGCGACAACGACGTGGATCCTGTGGACCGAGACGATTGCCAGGCCCCCGCGGGCGCGCAGGGCAAGGGGATCGCCGTCCACGATGTGGACGTCGCGGCCGGGGAGCCTCAAGCGGAGGCCGCGCGCGATGTGGAAGAGGCTCGTGCCGCCGTGGGGCGCGGTACGGCAGAGGCGCGCCATCTCGCCCTCGGTCGCTTCGATGCCGAGGCAGCTCAGCAGGACGACGCACGCGGCGGGGCCGCAGGACCAGGTCGTCGTCTGCTCGCAGTGGTGGTCGGCGCGGGCGCGCGCCTGCGAGGAGTCGTCGGGCGACGCCGCCATCCACCGCTCGGTCCAGAGCGACACGAGGAGGACGAAACCCGCGAGCACGGTCACCGCCGCGCGGTTGCGCCCTTTCGGCAGGAGGCCCGCCGCGAGGCCGAGGCACCCGAGGCCCAGCGGGTAGAAGAGCCAGCTCTGCACGAAGACGTACCACGGCCACGGGAAGAGCGCGTACTCCCAGTCGGGCCGGTAGTGGAGGACGGACTTCGCGAGGAGCAGAGGCAGGAGAACGGCGTAGCCCTTGAGGGACGCGGCGCGGAGCCCCGCGAGGAACGCGCCGCACGCGAGGAGAGCCGCGATGAAGTACACGCGGCCCCCGAGGCCCCCTCTATTCCCTCATGTGGGAAATGATGTCGTCGGCGAACTCGCTGCACTTCCGGAGCGTCGCGCCCTCCATCAACCGGTGGAAGTCGTACGTCACCGTCTTCGCGCCGATCGCGCCGTCCACGCCCTTGACGATCAGGTTCGCGGCCGCGCCCCAGCCCATGTAGCGGAGCATCATCTCGCCGGAGAGGATCACCGAGCCGGGGTTCACCTTGTCCTGGTCGGCGTACTTCGGCGCGGTGCCGTGCGTCGCCTCGAAGATCGCGTGGCCGGTCACATAGTTGATGTTTCCGCCGGGCGCGATGCCGATGCCGCCCACCTGCGCTGCGAGCGCGTCGCTCATGTAGTCGCCGTTGAGGTTCATCGTCGCGATCACGTCGAAGTCCTGCGGGCGCGTCAGCACCTGCTGGAGCGTGATGTCCGCGATCGCGTCCTTGACGAGGAGCTTCTTCTTCCACTTGCGGTCGCCGTGCGTGGTCCAGAGCGCGAGGCCCGCCTTCACCTCGTCGCACACCTCGGCCTGCTTGTCGGGCGCGAGCCACTCGTAGCCGGGCTCGATCTGCCGCGCGTTCTCCTCGACGGTGATCGCGGGGTTGCGCTCCTTGTTGTCGAGGATCCACGACTCGCGCTCGGTGACCACGTCGCCGCGGAACTCGCGCTTCGCGAGGTCGTAGCCCCAGTCGCGGAAGGCGCCCTCGGTGTACTTCATGATGTTGCCCTTGTGCACCATCGTGAGGCTCTTCCGCTTCCAGCGCAGCGCGTACTGGATCGCCGAGCGAGCGAGCCGCTCGGTGCCCTCGCGCGAGACGGGCTTGATCCCGATCCCCGACGTCAAAGGGAACCGGATCTTCTTCACGCCCATCTCCTTCTGGAGGAACCCGATCATCTTCTTCGCCTCGGCGCTCTCCGCGGCCCATTCGATGCCCGCGTAGATGTCCTCGGTGTTCTCCCGAAAGATAACCATGTCCACGAGGTCGGGCCGGCGCACGGGGCTCGGCGCGCCCTGGAACCAGCGCACCGGCCGGAGGCAGACGTAGAGGTCGAGCTCCTGCCGGAGCGCGACATTGAGCGACCGCATGCCGCCGCCGACGGGCGTGGTAAGGGGCCCTTTGATCCCGACGAGGTAGGTGCGGAAGGCCTCGAGCGTCTCGGGCGGGAGCCAGTTGCCGGTCGTCTTGAACGCCTTCTCGCCGGCGAGGACCTCCTTCCAGACGATCGAGCGCTCGCCCTTGTAGGCCTTCTCGACGGCGGCGTCGAAGACGCGCCGCGACGCCTTCCAGATGTCGCGCCCCGTACCGTCGCCCTCGATGAAGGGGAGGATCGGGTGCTCGGGGACCTTGAGATTCCCCTGCTCCATGCGGATGGCGCTGCCGTGGTTCTCGCTCATGGCGAACCATCGTACGCACGGGGAAAAGGAAGGGGGTGGGGCGCGGGGAGGGGGGCGAGGTGCGAGCGCCCAGCACGCCTCCCGCCGGCAATCCCGCGACCGGTGAGTCGCCGGAGGAACGAACCCGGCACCGTGTTGCGGCTACACCTGCTCGAACACCTTGAGCAGGTTCATCAGCTCGAGCGCGCGGCGGAGTGGCGCATGAACGCCCGCGCGCTTCGCGCCCACGGCGCTGCGCCGCGAGAGGACCGTCCACGTCGCAGCGGCTCTGCGACATGCTAAGATGCCGTTGTGGGCGAAGGCGCCAAGAAGCTGCTCTCTCAGGCCCTGCGGTTGCCCCTCGACGAAAGGGCGGAACTGGCCGCCGATCTGATCGCCAGCATCGACGGACAGCCGGACAAGGACGCGGACGCAGCGTGGGCAGCGGAGATCGAGCGGCGGGCGACGCGCGCCCTCGCCGGGGAGTCGGAAGGACGGCCGTGGAGAGAGGTGCTCAAGCGCCTCGACCCTGAGCGCGGGAAGTGAGGAAGCCGCTCCGGCTCGATCGCGAGGCCGAGGACGAGATCGAGGCCGGGTGGCGCTGGTACGAGGAACGACGCCCCGGGCTCGGAGCCGAGTTCCTGGCCGCGGTGGAGGAAGCGCTCCTCCGGCTGGAGGGGCCGGCGGTGAGCTTCGCGGTCGCCGGCATGCCGCAGACACTCGGAGTTCGCAGAGTGCTCATGCGCAGGTTCCCGTACTCGGTCGTCTTCGTCGACTTGCCTGCCGAGCGACGCGTGCTCGCCGTCGCGCACGGGCGGCGGAGGCCGGGCTTCTGGAAGGACAGGCTGCGCAGGACCGAGTAGCGGCCCCCGAAGCCCCGTCACACCTGCTCGAACACCTTGAGCAGGTTCATCAGCTCGAGCGCGCGGCGGACCGGCGTGCGGACGCCCGAGAGCTTCAGCTTCCGGCCCTTCGCCCCGAGCGTCTCGCGCGCCTTGAGCAGCATCCCGACGCCCATGCTCGCGAGGAACGTCACGCCGTCGAGCGCGACGATGACATCCGCCTTGCCGTCGAGCACGGCCTTGTCGAAGCGGTCGCGGATGAGCGCGCAGCCCTCGTGGTCCAGCTCGCCCTCGAGCGCGATCCACCGGGCGCCGTCCCGATCCTGCCAGGAGATGGTCTCCACCACGTCTTCTAGGGTAAGCGAACCCCGCGACCGGGTCGCGGTTTTCCCGCGCCCGGGGCGGGCCTACGCCTGCTCGTCCGGGACGGGCTCCTGCGCCTCGGCGGCCTGCTTGCCCTTCCGCTTCCGGAGCGAACGGGAGACGCCGAGCGTCTGGCACTGGCCGTCGGAGAGGGGGTGCTGGAACCGGCAGGCGAGGAGCAGCGCGGGCACGTCGTCGATCCGGCGGTGGGTCACCCGGATCACGCCCGCGCTCACGCCGAAGCCGTGGTCCACGAACAGGATGTCCGCGCCGCCCTCGAAATGCTGCTGGACCTTGAAGGCGAACGA
>Ga0187894_10004641_pt1 | contig 14585 bp, 27 predicted proteins | sample GBC1701081metaG_FD_136650 | JGI IMG/M metagenome (GOLD analysis project Ga0187894, IMG submission 136650) | White microbial mat communities from a lava cave in the Kipuka Kanohina Cave System on the Island of Hawaii, USA - GBC170108-1 metaG ...
ATTGTTTTCCGAAGGAATTCGAAATAGCCATGTCCCGGTCGGCGGCTAGCTGGTTGGTGCGCGCACTCTTACTTGCTTTAGGCCCCCAAACGCCTGTATAAACTGCGGCTTAGTGGGGGTAGGCTCCCCGTCTTTTCACCTTTCGGCCCAGTAGCGACGACGCTCTAGATCGCGTTGGCACTTAGCCCGCAACTGCTCAGTGGCTTTATACATTCCTCTCCTCATGTCGGGGCACTTGTCGTCTCCGTGATCGAGACACCCGCTCTCGCTAACTTGAACAGCGTTCCAATGCGCACCGGGGAAGATGTCGGAAAGGATGCGACAAGTAATCCCCCCTCCGCTGGGGTCAGAACGGATTGTCCTCGTTTTCGGTGGGGTCCTCTTGGCGATACTCGTCTCTGCTATTCGAGCCGCTTCCCGGACGTCTCCCGCCGCCATAGCCTCTATCAGCCTGGGGAGCGCGGGGAGTAAAGGGAAATTTCTCGATGATAAAGAGATTGCCCCCCTTTCCCACGCCCAAGCGTCCCAGGAACACCACAGCACGATCTTCCCTCGCGTACTTTTCGATTTTTTCCGCAATCTTGCCAAACGCCACACAAGTTAAAATCTCCTGCTTCACTTCCCCACGTCCTGTTGCGGTAGGAATCCAGCGTTCTGTCAAGACCTGGATTTCTACTGCACTGCCTACCGGCTTCACGCCCTTACACAACCCCTGTAGCTGAAACTGATTCATGCTGCTCCCTCCCATTGTCCGTCGTTGAGTGCCTTACACTGGTCTTTGACCAAACAATAGCTATCACACTTGATTCGCGCACCTAGTCGCTTGTCGATTCGATACGGACGTTTGGCGTCTTGAATGTACTCGTATGCAGCTTCCTGGGTATCCGCGAGCTTGACACACCGGGCCCCCCCTTCAGGATATACCGCCCACTTGTCGGGTCGTTTCCACATCTCCTCAGGGGTGCAGTGAGGCAGCCTACCTAGCTCTGCATTTAAGTGGGCCTTGACTCTGCTGAGCAGATATGAGTTGGCGCGTAGCGAATCCCACACGGGGACTTCCTGCACCAAGACTGGCCGCTGGGGATACGTCGGGTCCATCTTTGCTTCGCCTCGCCTCCAGTCCCGCAAGATTAACACCAATTGAAGCTGATCAACGTGAATGGCGTTCGCCTCACATAGAATCTTGTACAGATTCAGCTGTGCGTGCCATTCCTCCTTACCTTCGATGGCATACGTGGAGCATACTTTGTAATCCTGTATAGTGTGTGCATCGACGTTCTCTTTGGTTCGTCTCGATACAGCAAGACGGTCCATGGCCCCGGAGATTTTGACTGTCTTCTCCTGTCCCGCCTTGTCCTTGACGGCATAGTCCATCGTGAGGCGTTTTTCTGCCACGGCGTGCGTTTCTGAGCGTTCTAAGATGACGTGGATAGCCTGACCTAGCAGGGACCAAATGCGATCGGAAGCGTCGTCTTCTAGCTCGTCCCAGTGCAGCTGTTCTAGACGCACTATCCGCGGAGACTTAATCAGCTGAGTCACTGAGCGCCACGCGTCTCCCTTCGAATATCCATCGTTCTCTACGGCCCTAACGATGGATTCCGGTAGATTGTGTTTATTGGTAATCTTCATTATGTCATCTGTTTCCGAAGGCGTTCCCTGCGATCACGGGAGCGGTCTATACACTCGACCCAGGCTACGCATACCGCCGCTACTTGAATTAGCTCGGATCGAAGATTCTTCTCGCTATACGCATGTATAGCCTCCGTGAATTCCTCCTTGAGAATTATGGACCACGTAAGCTTGCCCGTGTCTCGCAAGGTCTCTGTGTACTTTTTTTGGGCTTCCACCGCTTGAAACAAGGGGAAAACACCATTGTCATGATCCTGAACTCCCCATAGAGAATCCTGACGCATTCGCTCTGCGTATACCTCGTTGAGGACTTCAGTAGAGGTGTCCATTCTACTTGCTCATCCACCAGAGCAACAGTAGGTCGATAGCGGCCCCCAGGGCAAGCGCGACAAAAACCATCCCCGAGTATTCAACCGGGGAAAAGGGTGGCAAAAAATCCAGCATCGTATGATTAACCTCCGTAGAACCCCCTTCTACGCCGGAAGAAGGGGGCTCCTCGGAAATTACTCCGAGTTGAGTTGCCTATTCAAGCAATCTTCGTGCCAGCTTACTGGCGCCCAATTTACTCGGTCGGGTACAAGATGGGAGTGAAGTACTTGACACACTTCTGCTCTTTTGACACAACCTTGCCCGCCCGGTTGCGCTTCACCTTCGTCTTGTACTTCGCGCAGCCTGCCTGGAGCAGGAAATCGGGGCAGATAAGCGCGGGATTGCAATTCTGCGTGGTCATCTCGATGTTGCTCTCGCAGATGGAGAGAGAGTCCCCACACTGCTGCGCCGCACGAAGACTCTGGTAATTGCTCTGGTCGCACTTGTTCTTTGTCACGGCGACCTGAAGCGCAAGCTGACCCGTATCCCCACATACCGCAAGAGCATCACCACATATCGTGGTCGCCCTTGCCTCCGCATCCGCTCCGCAATAGTTCTGTGCGTACCCCTCACAGTACGCGCGTGGGTCGCTGTCCACTTCCGCGTGACACTCAGCCGACGTGCGCGGTAGAGTGGTTGTCGTGGTCGACGGCGTGGCGTACGCAGTCACCTCGACGCAAAGTACACAGGCCAGACCAGTCAGAAGATTCCGCATGCATTTCCCCTTCTTAGGTTGCGTCCCCCGTTGCACACAGGAGATCAGTTGACTACCGACTTGACGCTTTCGTGCGTTTCATGTAGCAAGTGGCGTACCAGTCAGAGGTTGGCGGGGGGCGAGTTGGCTGACTGGTGTTTGTCACATTCCCGCCCTGCACTTTCGTGAACAGCTACAGGGTTCATGGGGGGAAAGGGGGGTATTTAAAAGAGGGTTTGTCAATCCCGTCAAGGGATTGACCCCACAACCCTAAAGAGAAAAGATGGCACTGGGTGTGTCAACTGGGCTCTTCTGTCAGAATGGAACCCCCATTCCGGGGGGTCTTTTTGTGGCACACCGCTTGCTTAGCTCGAAGTGCCCGCTACGACGGTAAAAACGCCGTGGAAGATTTACGGACCCCACAAGTTCGTGATCTTCCCTACCATTCCCCAGGCTGCGTTCGAATTCCTCGCGGGGTCAGAGCAGTACCTTCTTCCGACTCAGTGGAATCGCTCTGAAGTGAAAAGCAAAGAGAAAGACCTGTTTACTGCTGTGCTGACACAGGCGTTTTACGACGTGCTGGCCTTCAAAACCTTTTGGGATCAGCGGCTGGTCGAAACGCCCTACGGCTCCGAGTTCCCATCGCTCCGTAACGGACGTGCGAAGAAAACGGGCAAGAGGCGAATGGGGCGCCTGAGGTGGCCTTCATATTTCTGGTGTCTTGAAGCCGTTGAATGGTTTCGGAGTTCGTCGACTATTGTCAACTCTTTTGAGTTTGTGTGTCAACATCTGAATTTAGACGCGAGATGGATTCGTCGGGAATTGAAGTTAAGGGGTCTTCTTCCTGAGATACCTACTGCATTTCTGCGGCAAATATTTCGCCTGAACCACGATCATTGGTATTGCCGTGCACGCGTCTGGAAAGACGGGGCTATTTGGACTGATGTAGATCACGCAATACCTCCCGTCGTTACTCCGCGCTGGATGCGTCCTGTCAGTGTGCACCGACTTGCGATACAGGCTCGCTTACGCAAGAAGGGACATAATCACGTCTCGTATATGAGACGTCAGAAAAAACAAGAGGCGCGTCAGCGATATATCGCCAAATGGAAGGCGCGGGACCCGGAGGGGTATCGGGAATATAAGCGTATTTCGTTAGCGTCCTATCGAGCAAAGTATCCAGGCAGAGAGGAGGCGCGGCGCAACTCGTGGCGCCTCCGGAATGCCGAAAAGCTCTCCGCATCCCGTGCGCGATATCGGAAGCAGCTAAAAGAGCGGACTCAGAAATGGGATGCGTTAGACCCCTCAGGGCGGAAGGTAATGCGAAAGGAGCTGGGTACCTTGCGCTCGCCGGATCATTTTCGTCGGGCTTCAGTCGAGCGCGTGCGCCGTTGGCGAGAGAAGAATCCCGAACGATGGGCTGTTATCAAAGCGCAACAGCGGCTCAATCAGAAATTGCGACGTGAGGAGGCAAAACGTGCCAAACAAGTATCATGCGAAGCCCCTGCGCCTTGATGGTCGATTCTTCTATTCTCAGGCTGAGGCTGATTACTATAAGTATTTATTGACTATGCATAATGAACATGAAGTCGTATGTCAGCCAAAGGTGGAGCTACTGCCCGGGATAGCGTACAAGCCTGATTTCCTCCTTCTCCTTGGCGCGCCTCCACACTATGTGGACGTCAAGGGAGTGGAGACCGAGAGGTTTCGTGTCATTAAGAAGCTGTGGAGTCTTTTTGGTCCGGAACAGCTATTGATAATCAAGCGGGGTGGAAAGATGTCGCCATGGGTGGTTGTTGATAGAGTAGGGCCGGGAATGTACACGTATGAACCGAAGGCCATCCCCGAATGATTGGATTTGATCGATTATTGCAAGACCTGGCGAACGTGCAAATTGCTGAGCGCGAGAATCGCTGGCGTCTTGCACATACGTTGAAGGCTGGATACAATCTGTGTACGATCACAGAGCGAATTGGATTCCTCCGGAGCGCGGCGAGTCATCTACACTGCACCCAAAATTATATTAGGCAGTTGATAGAAGTATCCGTTGCGTTTCCGGAAGGACACAAGCTGCCCGACGTCTCTTGGACTCTTTTCCGGTCCTGTGTGGCGGTGTCGAAGCGGAGTGGTCAGGACCCACAAAAGATACTGACAGACGCGTTGGAGAAGGGGTGGCATGGGGCGGAGGTTGCGGCAGCGTACCCGCAGTGCGCTCGGCGGATGTTGCGGGGGCGGGGGATGTGTGGGGAGTGCAACGCCAAGGTGGAAGTCCGGTCCCGGGTGGGGGCCGGACTTCGCTTGGTATGTCCCTTTTGCGTATCTACGGATCGGGCGGAAGGTAGGCAGACCGTCGATCTACGTCGCTATGTGACGGTAGCAGTGCTCGAATGATGACGCCTCAACAGCGCCTGGTCAACCAAAAAGCATTGAAGTCCTTGATCAAAGTGGGGCAAGAGGAAATACTTGAAGGGGTGGATGCAGTAGTACGGTACTTTGCCCGCTTGCATTACACGTGCGCGGATGGCACCCTGCCATCACCGAAGCGTATTGATCTGTGGCGACATAAGCAGGGGTTCCCGTTGTTTCGGCTACGAAGGGGGGTCTGGTGGACAACAAATCTGCACATACTCGCTTGGATGTGGGGAAGAGACCAACGGCGAAAGGAGCGAGGGGGAAGTCGGCTACGAGGCAGGAAGCCCGGACGGAAGCCAAAGTCATCCTGTGGGACATCGAATCCTCGAACCTCAACGCAAACTTCGGATATATTCTTTGCATTGGTTGGAAGGAGCTAGATAAGCCCGGGGTGACGGTCAAAAGTATAACCGATTATCCTCTGTTTAAGACCGACCCAACAAACGACAAGCAGCTTCTGGCGGATGTGTCGCGGGACCTGTCGGCGGCGGATTGTTGGGTCAGTTGGTACGGGTCAAGGTTTGACGTGCCATACGTTCAGTCACGGTTGATCCTACATCGTCTCCCCATTATGCCCCCCGTGCAGCACGTGGACGCCTGGCGGATTGCCAAATATAAGATGAAGCTGAATTCAAATCGCCTGGCTTCTGTATCGGCTTTCTTGGAGTTGGAGGAAAAAACACCCCTCTCAGGTCCTATTTGGATACGCGCTGCGGCGGGGCACCGAGAAAGCGTACGGTATGTTCAAGAACATTGCAAACAAGATGTATTGGTGCTGGAGCAGGCATATAAGCGCATCCGCCCTCTTTCAACGAATCACCCAGCATTGGGGGTAGTGTCGGGGCAGCGACACTCCTGTCCCAACTGTGGAAGCGTCGAAGTGCAGCGACGGGGGTTTGCGTATACTCGATTAGGCAAGTACTATCGTTTCCAGTGCACTACTTGCGGTGCGTGGAGTCGGGACGGCAAAGCCTTAGAAAGGGTGGATATGCGATGAAAGAGCCGCTGCAATTTATGGGTTGGATTGCCGATGCTTTTTTTACGTATAGCGAAAATTGGGACTGTTGGCATACGGAATGCCTGGAAGAAGCCAATCTGCTTTTGCGTCAAATAACTGACTCTATCAACGTGGAGTTGCGCCACCGGCTTTATCCGGCCCCTAAGGGGGATTATCACGATGTTTCATGACTGGTGGAATAAGTTGTATCATCGAGTGATGTGGCGATCTCTCTTTGGTGAATATTGCACACACTCGGGCATACGTGTATACCCGAAATATTTGGGTGTACGTGAGGTATGGCGCGAAGCGCATGAGTATCGCCGGTGGGTCAACTCTACCCACCTTGAAATATCCGAGAACGGGGAGTCGTACCTACTCATGTCGCGGGTACCGTATCGTTCGAAAGTGTATCTCGCCATGAGTCCCCACGAGGAATATCTCAGTGGACTGTGGGAACTCATGGGGAGCTTGCCGGGAGCAAGCTGTCAGATTGTGAGGACGTCACAGTAATGCGCACGTTCGACTCGGGGGCCACCCGGGACACGGATGACGGCAAGTTGGACTTCGAGGGATTCTTGTCGCCTGAAGTACTCTACTGCTACAGTGAGTACATGCATCGGCATAGAACCCAAGCAGATGGGTCCTTGCGAGACTCGGACAACTGGCAAAAGGGTATGCCAAAGGCAGAATACCTGAAGTCTCTTCTGCGACATGCGTTCGCCGCGTGGCGGAAGCATCGCATTTCATCCAAAGATGAGAGCATACAGGAAGACCTGTGCGGTGTGCTGTTTAATGCCATGGGCTACCTGTACCAAACGATCAAGCAGACACATAAGGCACAGAAGAATGCCGAAATGACATCCCATCCCGTTGATTTGACGGCACAAATCCCCGGTATGCTTGTTGCAGGCACGGAACATCATGAAGAACGGTGACTGGTCCGAAATGGTTTGGTTGTTTTGGGGGGCATTTCTGGTGTCAGGCGGGGTGAGCTTGCTGGTGAGGGTGATCCCATGAAGGCTATCCCCCTCCCGCTGTTCAATCGTTCGATCATTGCGCTAAGACACCTCCTACGGGAGATAGATGCAGGCATGGTTTCTGCTGTCACCTATGCATATGCAAAGGATGTGCTGAGGGGAGCAGGGGATCGTGAAGCGGCGATGGAGCAAGAAGCATGATTGCCACATTGTTGGTGGGCATTACCCTTTTTTGGGGGAATGGTGCCATTTACTCCGAGAAGGGCATTACCTGTAAGCAGGTGAAACGGATTCTTGAAATGACCCAGGATAGGGCATTCGAAGACAAGTTGTGTGCCTTCATGCTCAAGAGTAACCGCACTAAGAGCCTGAATGATTGCTACCTGTTTTGGGCGCTCGCTCGCGATTCACGGTGCGTCGACACCGAGGAGTCCTAGGCCTCATGTCACGTAATAGCCTCATAAATCGTCCTGACTTTTGGCGAGTCTTGGAGCATCTCGAAGAGACTGACCGTCGCTTGGAGAAGCTTATCCCACTTCTTGTGGAAGATGGGTGGACAGAGTATCCCGTCAAGCTTGAGGTTGCGCTCAAGTGTGTGAAGAACCTCATGCGAGAATACCAGCGGGATATGGTATAATTGTGGGGAAGGTTTCTTTTATCATTCCCGTCTATGGGAAATGGGAGTTGGCAGCTAATGCAGTTTACAGCATCCGAGCAACTTGTGGAAGTGAACCGGAAATCGTGCTTGTGGATGACGGCTCAGTTGAGCGCCCTCCGGGACTCGCTCCCGTCAATGTGTACCTCCGACAGCCAAATGGCGGATTTGCGCGAGCATGTAACGCAGGCGCAAAAGTCGCTAGCGGAGATTTTCTTGCTTTTATCAACTCCGACGCCGAACTCCAGCCCGGGTTCCTCGACACTTTACTCCCCGAGTTTGATGTTGCAACGGTGGGGTGCGTTGGACCCCGCCTCACCTTCCCCACCGGCAAACTCCAATGCGGAGGCGTTGTCTTTAGCAAGCTCGTAGGTCAGGGTCAGCACACATTCCACGGAGCGGACCCGGACGCCCCTGATACGAAGTTGCAGCGCTTGACTGACGTTGCTGCTATTTGCGGGGCCGCGTTCATCATTCGTCGCACAGCCTGGGAGCAAGTGGGGGATTTCGACGAGGGGTTCCGAAACGCGCTGGAAGACATGGATTGGTCGATCCGGGCATATGACCGAGGGTGGGATTTCGTGTATAATCCCGCCGCGAACGTGATTCATCATGAGAAAGCTACTCGGGGGGAAGAGGCTAATCCCGCAGTTGTGCGGAACAAGGCCTACTGGTGGCTACGCCACCCCAAGTCTTTCGTGTATAGTGATGAGGAATTGGTTCTCCTCGACCGGGGCCTGCGCGGTTCCGTCAATATGAATTTCGAAAAGGGTGAATTCGGGATAGGGTATACCGCTGATGTCAGTGACCCACGTTGGCAGAACGTGCGGGAGTATCAGCGTGCCCTGCGGCGGACCCGCCGGGGAGAGCAGGTTACTATCGCGTTGGACCCGTCTGCGTTGCCTGAGGAGATCGGCTGTTTTCTGTGGGGGGCACAGATTGCTTGTGCGTTTCAAATGGACCCCTCCCCTTATATTATCCCCATTCTTCAGTCGCAGAACGGTTTTTTGGTGTTGCAGCACTTGCAAAACCTGTGGTATGACCGGTTCAGCTGGGATATCATCCGGGCCGTATTGGACGTCACAGCTTCCCGGGCGCGCATGCAGATGGAGTCCGAATTGCTCGACATGGGGATAGACCCCTCGAAGGAGTGGCATGGATTATCAATCGACGCTTCCCCATCGGATTTTGAACCGGCTGTTTCGGTGTGAGGATTTGCGGGCGTGCCCGACGGACGCGCCCTACCTCTACCGCTGGATCATCTTTAAGCGCCCATCGGGGCGTGCTTGCTATATTCACCATATCGTGGGGCCGGACTGGGGACGCGATCCCCACGACCACCCCAAGACGTTTGTAAGTATCGGGTTGGCGGGGCATTACGTGGAAGAGGTGTACTTTGATCCCAATCAAACGGTGCGATCATGGCAGGCGCCGTGGTTTCGCATCTTTGGACATGATTTCGTGCATAGGATAACCGAAGCAGATGCTTGGACGTTGATTTTTACCGGACGCGAAATGTTCAATTGGGGCTTCTGGCTGCGTAAAGTGGGACAAGTCACATGGGTACGACATGATGTGTATATTGCAGGCGTAACGAAAGACTGCTAAGGGGGGATCATGGCAAAGACGATAACTGTATCTAAGAAGATTCTATTCGGTGGTATGGAATTGGTAGAATTGCTGAAGGGGGCTGGTTACAAGGCACTCCCGGATACCATTGCTATTTCATGCGGCAGTACGATAGAGGCGGGGCCCAAAGGTGAAATTGTAGTGCCCTTCTTGATTGTCTCCTGGAGCGAGGAACAACTCCTAGAAAAGGAGTAGGCATGCATTGGCACATCCCCGGCAACCCCTCGCTCGGAGGGGTGCTTGATATTGGGTTGAAGTGTACCCATTCGTGCAAATTCTGTTATTATTCGTTTCTTGATAAGACAGATGACCAGTTTCGGGGGATGCGCCGGGCGTCATTTCGTTCCCTGGATGACTGCAAAAAGATATTGGACCTACTGAAGGCGCAGGGGATTATTCACGTTGACGTGACTGGGGGGGAGCCAACGCTCCATCCCAATATCGTGGACATTGTCCGGTACGCTCGTGAGATTGGGTTGGCTATACGCATTATTACCCTGGGGCAATTCCTCAAGAAGAAGAACATGCCTGGATGCGAGGGTAAGATGCAGTTAGACGCGCTCCTTGATGCCGGTGTGACGAACTTTCTGTTTTCGTATCACGCCTGTGCGCCGGATCTGTTTCGGACGATTACGGGTGAGGACTGGAATACCTTAGAGGAATCCATGACAACTCTGGATTCCCAGGGATTTTCGTATACGGCCAACACGGTTGTATATGCCGAAAACTATACACATCTTCCCGAAATTGCCACCCATTTGGTGCGGAAGCACTCTGCTCACTATATGCACAACTTCATCATTATGAACGCGTACTACGAATGGAACAAGGACGGCAAGGCATTCGGGACTCAGGCTCGCTACAAGGATATATTCCCCTACTTGCTTGATGCGGTTGCCACTCTTGAGGATAATGGACGGGCGGTTAACATACGCTATGCTCCGCTTTGTGCCGTGAAGGGTTTAGAGCGCAACCTAGTGGGCATGGTGGGTAACCGCTGGGACCCCTACGAGTGGCGGAATGCGGGGGGACACTTCCAGGGTTCTACTCCCGAGCAAGCGGCAGCCCTGTTCCCCGTTCAGCCTCTTCAAGGCCTCGCCAATCATCACCGACAAGCTGGGGGTAAAGTCTTCTTGGACCAATGCGGTACCTGTGCTGCACAAGCGGTGTGTGACGGAGTGGACGTAAATTACGCGACACAGCATGGTGGGGACGAGTTTGTCCCCTATCGCCTGGGGGATGTGGGGCCATGACAGAGCGACTACCTCTCCACTCTCTGCGCAGGGAATATCTCCCTGCGTTCGTCGTGAAGACTGACCCGAAAGAGAACATGACGTTGGCCGTGCGCAATGAGCATGACGTGGTTGCTCCCCGCGTATCTATAGTGATTACCTGTCACAATCAGGGGGAGTATTTGCAGGAGTCTGTTGGGTCGGCCATGTTGGCCATCAAATACTTGATGCACGATTACAAAAAAGATGGTAGCATAAACGATTATGGAGAAATTATCATAGTAGACGATTGCTCGGACGACTCTACCGGGGAAATAGGGGAGCAGTTAGCCTCAGGCATTGTTTCGTATGTGCGCACCCCCTCTCGCCTGGGTCAGCCCGCTCTGGCCCGCAATTACGGGGCGGAAAGGGCGCGAGGCATCAACCTTCTGTTCATAGACGCAGATGATCGCATAGAGGCCAACTTTCTCGATAAGCTCTTGAAAGTCATGGAGGAGGAGAGCGCCGAAATTGGGTATTGTGATCGCCAGGATTTCGGAGGCGAAAAGCGCCTTGTCAAGGCTCGGCCGCTTGATACGTCTATTTTGCCCCGTGCTAATCATCTGTCTTATTGCTCTGTGATGCGCAGGGAGGTATGGGAGACCACCGGGGGGTACCGGGACAATGTCCCCGGGATGGAGGATTGGGACTTTTGGATCAACGCCATTTGTGTGCGCGGGTTCAAGGCTGCGTACCTACCAGAACCGCTGTTCTGTTACCGGGTTGGCTCTGGCACCATGAACAAGCTTGCTCAAAGGAATTATCGTCAGAATTTCGCACATATCGTATTAAACAATCCGTCGGTATACACACAGGACGAAGTGTTGCGCGCGCAGAGCATTGTTCGAGCCAGCTTGCCTTTGATTTCCGTGGTCATAGCAACGAAGGATCGTTTGGGGTTCCTGTGGCGGGCAATCGAGTCGGTGCTTGCTCAAGACCACCCAAGGGTGCAACTTGTCGTCGTGAATGACGGGGGGATGAATGTTGCTGAGCAATGTGCCGCTCTGGCTCCCCAGGCTTCTCATGTCTTTACGCAGGAGAATCGTGGTCGGGGGAACGCTCGCAATCTCGCCCTAACTCTGTGCAATGGTGACTATGTCGCGTTCCTCGACGATGATGATTATTGGTACCCCACGCACCTCTCTACGCTTTTGCGGGGTATCCAAGCATCGGGTAAGGGGCTTGTCTACAGTACCCCTGTGTACGTCACCGAAGTGGCGCTTAAGAGCATGTACGTTGTGGCGGGGATGTCGACCCCCCTAACGCAGGAATACGATGCCGCGCTCCTGAAGGAGCGGAATTACATTGCCTCGAATTCGTTCTTGGTGGAGAAATCCTTATTGGACAAGGCCGGGCGCTTTGACGCGGAGCTACAAACGCATGAAGACTGGGACTTGCTCATCCGCATTGCTAAATTGACCGATTTCGAGTATATTAAAGATGTGACCTGTGCGGTCTCGTGGAGGCATGATGGTTCCTCGACGTCTTCGAGCATAGGAAATGATGAAAACCTTGGCTTTGAAGCCACGAAGAAGGTGATCCATGAGCGGTATGCTTAAGGCTAAAGTGGGGATGCTTGGCTTTAGCGGCTTGAGGCCGGGTAGCGTATGGAGTTGGGAGGGCGACAGGTGGGTTGATTCAGATTTCCAATCGGTCCCCTTTACCAGTGCAATAATGTCGGGGATAGTGGGGGAAGGTACTCCGGAGAATCCTTGGCGCGTAGGAACCTACAAGGACGCGGAGGACATGGCCCGATCGCTCCTGGATCAGCCTGAAGGTTACCAAGCGCTGGTGTACAAAACGCTATATGCCGCTGGTCACCGAATTGATAAGTGTGACAAGGCTATCCGAGACTACGAGAAGAGTTTCACATGACACTGTGGCAATTCCTTGGTGAGGGCGTGAATTATCTCATATGGGCTTTGCTCTATATGAGCGGTGCCTTAGCGCTCATGACCCTCGCCATAGTTGGAGCTTTTTGTGTTAGCATGTTCGTCGGGTATTTGTGGGTAAAGGGCGTGAAATTCATCGACTCATGGGACGACTACAATGATTGAGCACGGTATAAAGACGGTAGGGACTATCGACCCCAGTCATTTGCGAATCGTCGAGGTGACGTGGGTAGACGCCTGTCACGAGAACGGGGACCCAACGCCATTCTCTCAGCTGGGCACTGCCCTGACACTGTCGACTCGCGTTTCGGTGGGGTATCTATCCTATCAGGACGAGACGAAGACTATTGTCAGCACGGGGGTGGATACGGAGGGGGAGGAGCCATTCCTTGACTGTCATTGGATTATTCCCACCGGCTGGATAACTGGGATTAAGTTTTACACCCTGGAGTCCTCCCCGCTTGGGCTACCCAGTGGGCACGTGGTGACTACTAACACCCTTATTGATAAGTGTGACAAGGCTATGCGAGACTACGATTATCTCATAGTTTCTAACCAACTTCTTCAGCCGATGTGGTCTGTGGCTGGTGGGTGTAGTCAAATCGGAGGGAGCAAAGGTGGGCAGACGTAATCCGTATGTCCTTTTAGCGCGTAAGCGCCATGCCGGCGCTCATCGGTATCGAAGGGAAGAATTAGAAGCAGAGGTGGATGAGCGTGAAATCTGGAATGAGCTACATTCAGGCGTAGACGTCGACCAGATCTCCTCTCCGCCTCTCTTGGAGCCGGAAGGATCGAAGGAAGCTTAAGGCTTCCGTTCCGCAAAGCATCGGTCGCATAACTGTGGCTTGTCTGTCAGGTTGAGGCGACGTAGCGCCCCCTTCCGTGAGCAACCTTCGCCCTCGCACAGGCGCAGGTGATCGTGGTCTAGCCAGTTCACGTCGTTCCACTGTTCCTCCTCTATGAATCTCATAACCCCCACCATTCGAGGGCGTCTGCTATTTGTTCACGTGTCCAGCCCCACTCATCTTCTGCAGCCCTAATTGCGTCACGGAAATTCCATGGCTCTCTGGGCATATTTTGGTCGACGAAGAGGGCGGGCCATAGCACGAATCCCCACTTTATGGGGGTATCGTGACCCCACACTGCGAAGAAGGCAGACCAGAGAGTGTCCGCCCCCGCGACATCTCCCTTTTCGTCTAGCACCCATCTCGAAGATCGTACGTGGTACGTTTGTGCTGCCCCGATCCTGATCGCTTCGCTGAGACGCATGTTTAGCCTCCGCTGATGCCAAAATAGGCAATGTCTTCAGACTCGGCGGTGCGCTTGCAGACCTTGAACACTTCGCCCCTGTCCTTCTCCGATAGGGGGGTAAGGCCAAAATGATTCTTGAGCGCTTCTAGCAACTTCCGGCCATCTTTTTGGAGGGTGACGTGCACGATCCATTTGCCGGATGATTCGTCTGTAATCCAATAGCCCTTTGTGCCTTCCAGGCTCTTATGGAGAATGAGACATCCACGGCGCTTGACAAGCTTGACGGGAACCCATCCTGCGGTAGTAAGGATGACGACGTCGCCCACGTTCATCCCGGCGGCACCTCCCGTGGCCGTAGCGCCTGCTGTCGCACCCACATGGGTACCCATGTAGCGTTGGATATCTGCGCCGCAATCGGAACGAGTTTGCACGGGGGAATCGGGGGAACCTTAGTCAAGACGTAGGCGGGTACGTCGTAGCGCTCCTCGTGCCCTCGTGTGGTCTCGTATCGCCACCAGACTGCCACGCACGTGTTGTCGTCCATCGTCCCCTTGAGCCGCGCCTCATACGCGAGGATCACCCGAAACAACTTATTCTCATACCAACCTGGCGCAATGTGCCCAGGGAGATTCTCGATGGCATCGAGCACCTCGCGTCGCTCCTCATCCGTGATGGGGGCGATGACGTCCGACATCACAGCACTGCCTTGGCGACGGCCCGGCCGTCGCGGCAGCCTTGCCGCCATACTGAGCGCCGATCCTCACCGGGGCGCCACCTGAGTGCAGCCTGTGCATCGAAACCGATCA
>Ga0187894_10004642_pt1 | contig 14585 bp, 10 predicted proteins | sample GBC1701081metaG_FD_136650 | JGI IMG/M metagenome (GOLD analysis project Ga0187894, IMG submission 136650) | White microbial mat communities from a lava cave in the Kipuka Kanohina Cave System on the Island of Hawaii, USA - GBC170108-1 metaG ...
AAACGCATCGCAAGCGGATTCGCGGCTCGCTGGTGTTGGTGGAAACAGCCCTGGCCATGGTGCTGCTGGCTGGCGCCGGGTTGCTGCTGAAAAGCTTCGTGCGCATGGCCAAGCTGGACACCGGCATGGACACGAAAAACGTGATTGCCGCCACCGTCTTCCCCGGCGGACGAATGATGAACATGGGTGGCGGCATGCAGGCCGCGATGCTGACCAACACCGACACCGGTCAAGCGCTGGTGGAAGCCATTGAACGCCTGGAGGCGCTGCCGGGAGTCGAGAGCGTGGCGTTTTCCAGCTCGTTGCCGCCGGGCGGCATGCGGCCCACCGCTGCGCCGCTCATTGAGGGAAGGGCGAACGACCCCACGGCGCAGCAGGAAGCCCATGTGATTGACGTCAGTTCCGGCTACTTCCGCACCTTGCGCGTACCCATCCGCTCCGGCCGCGAATTTTTTCCGGAAGATGTCTCGCAGAAGCGAAATGTGGCCATTGTCAGCGAGACGTTCGTGAAGCGCTACCTCTCCGGCGAACAGCCCATCGGCAAGCGGTTCCTGCTGGCCGATGACTTATGGGAGATCGTCGGCGTCGCCAAGGACGTGCGCCAGTCGGACTTGCGCACGCCGCCCGATGCGGTGATCTACCGGCCGCGGATTTCGCCGACCGTGGCCATTGGCGGGCGGCACATGGCCGGCGGGGTGGGCCTCACCGTGCGAGCCACGAGTGAGCCGGCGCGGCAACTGGCGCAGGTGAAAAGCGCGCTGGACGGCATGGCCGGCAGAATCCGCGTCATGCGGCTGAGCCTGCTGGATACCGAAGTGTGGAAGGATCTGGCCGCGCCGAAGTTCTATCTGGTGGTGATTGCGATTTTTGCCGGTGTGGCCATGCTGCTGAGCGCAGTGGGGATCTACGGCGTGCTGGCCTACAACGTGGCGCAACGCACGCAGGAAATCGGCGTGCGCCTGGCGCTGGGAGCCGAGCGCGGCAACATCCTTGGATTGATTATCCGCCAGGGCATGACGCCTGCCGTGCTGGGCGTTGCGGCCGGCGTCGCGGCGTCACTCTGGCTGACTCGGTACCTGGCGACGGTGCTCTTTGAAGTCGAGCCAAACGATCCGCTCACCTATGTGGCCGTCACGTTGGTTCTGGGCATGGTGGCGCTGGCGGCGTGTCTTGCACCTGCGCGCCGCGCAACGAAGGTGGATCCCATGGCCGCGCTGCGCTACGAATAAGACAGCCTTCCCAGATTGTCCGCCTTTTCTCTCCGCCCACCCGTCACTTTTCCGTCGGCAGGCCGGCGTCATTCCAGCCGCGCCAGCCGCCGTCCATCGAAATGACGTTTTTGTAGCCCATCTTCTGCAAATTGTCCGCAGCCAGCGCGGAACGAAATCCACCGCCGCAATAGAGCACGATGGGTGCGTTCTTGTCCGGAATCTTCTGCTCAATGTCACGCTCGATGACGCCCTTACCCATCCATTCCGCCCCGGCGGCATGGCCACGCGCCCATTCGCTCTCTTCGCGCACGTCAACCAGATGGAATTTCTCACCGGCATCGAGCCGCTTCTTCACATCCTGCACGGTACATTCCTTCACGCGCGACTTGGCGTCGTTGACAATCTTCAGAAACCCTTCGGAGTGCTGCATTCGTTCACCTCAGCGGTTGTTTCCTTCCTGCGCGCAGGATAGCACAGCTCTCATGTGGCCCGCAGAAGGGACGAGCAGTCCCGAACATTGTGCTCGGCGTTCAACCCATGCTGGGCCGCGCGTTCGCCGCGGACGAAGCGAAACTCAACGGCACGCCCGCCGTGGTGGTGAGTCACAACTTCTGGCTGCGCCAGCTTGGCGGCAGCGCGGATATTTCGCATTATCGCCTGCGCTTTGCCAACAACTGGGCAGGCCACTGCGTACCTTTCCATGCGCCAGCGCGCCGGACGCACGGCCACTTTTTATTACGTGATGCGCAGCAGCGGTGACGCCGGTGCAGTGGTCGAATCGAACCGAGCTAGGCGGGCTTCATCTCAAGCACGTGGTACTGCCGGGAGTTCTTGCGGAGCAGCGGTGGCCATGGAATCCTTCTACTCTTTCACAACGCGCGCGTTGAGGCCCAGCAAGGCCCCCGAATGGCGCGCGATCATCAATTCTTCGTTGGTGGGAATCACCCACGCGGAGACCTTGCTCTTTGCGGTGGAGATGCGGGGGCCTTTGGCGGCGTTGGCGGCCGCATCGAGCTCGATGCCCAGCCAGGCAGAGGCTTCGCAAACGCGCCGCCGAATCCCCGGCGAGTTTTCCCCAATGCCCGCGGTGAACACCAATCCGTCAATTCCACCCAGCACGGCGGCAAGGCCGCCAATTTCACGCGCAACGCGATACACGAAATAATCCACGGCAAGCCGCGCTTCGGGCTTGTGGCTGTCGATCAATTCGCGCATGTCGTTGCTGATGCCGGAAATCCCGATGAGGCCGGACCTCTTGTACAGCATGGTTTCCACTTCTTTGGCGGAGAGCCCGAGCGTTTGGAAGAGGTAGAGCACCACACCAGGATCCAGCGAGCCCGGGCGCGTTCCCATGCACAGGCCGTCCAGCGCTGTGAAGCCGAGCGTGCTGTCCACACTCTTGCCGTCCCGGATTGCGCAAAGGCTAGCGCCGCTGCCGAGGTGCGCAACGATCACTTTGCCGTTGGCAATCTCCGGCGCTACCCCGCGCATTGCCGAAGCGACGTACTCATAGGAAAGCCCGTGAAAGCCGTAGCGCTGCAAACCGTCTTTGCACACTTCGCGCGGCAGCGGCACAACGTCCACCACCGGCGCGTGGCCGCGGTGGAAGCTGGTATCGAAACACGCCACCTGGCGCACGTGCGGCAGGCGCTCGCTGACGGCTTCCATTGATGCGATGTTGTACGGCTGGTGCAGCGGCGCCAGCGGAATCAGCGCGCGCAGTTCTTCGAGGATTGCCGGCGTCACAATCACCGGGCCGGTGAACTTTGCGCCGCCGTGAACCACGCGGTGGCCGACGCCGAGCACTTTCGCTCCGCCGTACATCGAACGCAGCCACTGGGCCAGCGCATCGAGCGCTGCGCGACCGTCGCGGACCTCGCTTCCCAGCGCGCTGTCCGCCAGCTTCTTGTTCTCTCCGTCTTTCGCAGAGAGATGCGGCTTGGTGCCGATGCCCTCAATCTGCCCGCGCGATTCCAGATGCCAGTGCTCCCCCGCGCCTGAACGCAAGTAGACGCAAAACTTCAGGCTGCTGGAGCCGGCATTGAGCACCAGCGCGAAATCAGAACTCATCGCACATTCCCTCCGGGCCGGGCTTTGCAGGATAGCGTGGAAGTTGGCGCGTTCGTACTATCCGCGCCCGGCGCGTCAAGCCGGGGTTCTGCGGCGGTCGCGTTTGCGGAGGTACAGGGCCTGGTCGGCCTTATCCAGCAAATCCTCGACGGACATGTTGGCGTCCGGTTCGAATTTGGCGGTGCCCAGCGAAAGGCCCAGGGTAAATGGCAGGCGCAGGCGGGCGTTCAACTCCTCCAGCACTTTTTGCATCCGCTGGTCAATCAGCGTGCGCGTGTCGTCCATCGCGTCCACCAGCAGCACCGTGAACTCATCGCCGCCCATGCGGCCGATGATGTCCGAATTGCGGAAAGTGCGGCGCAGCACTTCCGCGGCGCGAAGGATGGCTTCATCGCCGGCGCTGTGCCCGTGCCGGTCGTTGATAGCCTTCAGGTTGTCCAGATCGGCGAAGGCCAGCATCAGCGCACGGTTGCTGCGCTGTGCGAGTTTCATCTGCTGTTCGGCCAGAGCCATGAACCCGCGGCGGTTGTAAACGCCGGTCAGCTCATCAATCAGCGAAAGGTGCTGCAACGCAGCCTGCATGGCGTGACGCTGGATGGCGTAACGCATGGCGCGCAGCAGCAGCGCGCCATCGAGCTCGGTTTTCACCAGGCAGTCCTGCGCGCCGCGGCCCAGGGCCTCAATGGCAAAGAGCGGATCTTCAGCGTCGGTCAGCACCACGATGGGCATGGCCAGATTCTGGGTGGCAGCGCGGGCAATGGTGTCCAGGCTGGAGCTCTCCGCGTTGTTCAAGCCGAGCAGCAGGATATCCACAGCTCCGGCCGCGACGCGCTCCAGCGCATCGGCCAGCGAGGCCGCCGTATCCAGGCCGAAGGGCCGGCCCGGCATCTGTGCGATAACGCCGGAGATTCGCGCGGTGTGCGCGGGATCTTCCTCCACCAGCAGTGCTTTGTAGGTTTCTTCGCGCGAGGGGGCTGGGTCGCCCATGTTCGGCTCCGCTCAAGTCCTGCGGGGACGGGAGGAATTTATCATAAGTGCGCAGAGGGCGGGGGGCAGAGTTGGAAGAAAGGAAACAGAGGACGGATCCCGGCTCAGCCCGCGCACATTACCGCGAAATTCCAACGGGCCGGCGGCTCACTTCTTCGGCGACCACTTGGCGAGGGCCTCCACGAGGCCTGCGTTGAAATCGGCGACGGCACGCTGGGTCGCGCGGTCCAAAGCCGCCACCACATCGGCTACCTCTTTGCCGCTGACCTGCTCATCCTGGGAGTAGCTCCTGGCGAAAACCGGTTTTTGCGCTGCGATATCGTACGCCTCCAGCTCCAGTTTCAGACGAGCCACCAGGGGAGAGCCGGTGACTTCGCTGAAGTCATACAGGCGGCCGCGAATCAGCACATCTCCGCGGGCATTGCTGCGGTAAGAGTGCACGGCGCGATAGCGTCCGGATTGGCGAAGGGAGTGCAGCAGCACCGACTCCAGCATCGGCCCGGGCGGCTCCGCCCAGCGGTGATAGTCGTAAGCGCCGACTTCATTGGCGCCGGCGCGATAGATGATGCGATCATCGCGGAGAAGCTGCGGAGCGAAGATGCGGCCCACCAGCAAGTCCACGGGCAGCGCCGCGCCGCCCTCCGGAGCCGCAGGCAGTTGCAGCATGTAGTACTTACTGGGGCGCGAACTGCCGCAGGCACTGAGGATGATGACCAGCGCGCTTGCGGCGAGAAGACGGTAACGGCGCATCATTCGTGTTGCTCCATCAGAATCCAGCGTGAAAACGTAACAGCCGGGCATCCGGCCTGGAAAGCCCGTCGCTACGGCTTCGGCGGCGTGCCGGGCTTGCGGTCCGGCGGGCTGCTCGAACGAATCAACGACGACGGGCGCTGCTTGATGGAATCGGTGAACTGTTTCAGGTTCTCCGTCGTCACCCGAATATTCTCGAGAATCTCGTCAATGTTCTCGGCGTTGTAGTTGAGGGAGCGATCCACCTGGCTGACCGCGGCATCGGCGGAGCTCAGCGTCTTGCGCAAGTTTTCCACGGCGAGCCGGACGTCCGGGCGGTTCTCATCAATCAGCCCTTCAATCTTGTTGATGGATTCCTTGGCGTCGGCGATGGTCTTTTTCAGGTCGTCCACCAGTGCGGGAAACTTCGCGCTGCTGGCATCAACATTGGCCAGCGAACGCTTCACCACCGGGCGGCTTTCTTCCAGCATTCCGCGCACCTCGGCGAGCGACTTGGCGACGTTGGCGCGGTTGGTATCGCCCACCAGGTCGTTCACATTGGCGATGGTGACCTGCAACTCTTTCACGCGCAGATTCATCTCCGTGAGGAGCTTATCCACCTGCGGGGCAAGCGTCTCGAGTTTTTCGGAAAGCTGGGCAATCCCGAACTGCTCCTTGGAGGGCAGCACGGCGCCGTCCTGCGCGCGCGGAGCCGCGGGCGTGCCGGCGCCGACATCGAGCTGATTTTCGCCCAGCGCGCTCAGGCTCATGATCTTCACCACGCTGTCGGTTTTGACCGGCGTCTTCGCATCCACGGAAAAGACCACTTCCACTTCGCCGGGCCGCTTGTCACTGATGTGCAGTTCTTCCACGCGTCCGGATTTCAGCCCGGTGAAACTGACCGGAGAGCCGGGCTGCAGGCCGCCGGCGAACTTGAAATACGTGTGGTAGCGCGGATTGCCGCCGCTGAAGAATCCGCTGAGCGTGAAAAGCGTGGCGAGGAGCAGTGTGGTAGCCACCACCACAAAGAGGCCTACCATCGCCTGTTCTCGCTTGGCGTCCATTCATTACCTCAAGCAGATTGGGGGCGGCCAGCAGGCTTCGCCTGAGAGCCGCGCAAGGTTGCGGAGTATATCACGGCTGGCACGGGCGCAAAGCAAGCGGAATCAATCCTTACGGGCGGCTGCGGCGTCCAGAGCCGAGCGGATCTGCCGGGCCATTTCCTGCATGCCGTAGGGCTTGTGCAGAATCGTTTTTCCCGTTGCCACCAGGTCGCTCAGCGCCGGTACATCAGCGCTGTAGCCGCTGGCGAACACGGCCGGTAAGTCGGCCCGGTGCGCGCACATTCTCTTGTATGCTTCCGGGCCACTCAGCTTGGGCATAACCACGTCCATGAAGACCAGAGAGATTTGCGCGAGGTGCTGCTCAAAGAGCTTAACCGCTTCCTGGCCGTCCGGGCAGCGAAGCACGGAGTAGCCCAGGCCCTCCAGGGTGGCCTGGGCCATAGCGCCGAGCTCCAGATGATCCTCGGCGATGAGGATGGTTTCCGAGCCGCCGCGCACGGGCGCAGTCTCCTCTTTTTTCTTTGCGGGTTCGGCGGGCATTTCCAGCGCCGGAAGGTTGATGTGAAAGGTCGTGCCGCGGCTCACTTCGCTGTACACGTGAATGAATCCGCCGTGCTGCTTGACGATGCCGTAGACCGTGGCCAATCCCAGCCCGGTGCCTTTGCCTTTTTCCTTTGTGGTAAAAAACGGCTCGAAGATGTGATCGAGCACGCTTTTGTCCATCCCGGAGCCGGTATCGGTGACGCGAATCTGTACGAAGCGGCCCGGCTGCACGTAGGGATAGTTGCGGCGGTAGTCGTCCCCGTACTCGACGTTATGCGTGGAAAGCGAGAGAAAGCCGCCGTGAGGCAATGCATCGCGGGCGTTGACGCACAGGTTCATGAGCACCTGTTCGATTTGCGTGGGGTCCGCGCGCACCGTGGAAAGGTCCGGGGCCAGGTCGGTGCGCAACTCGATATCCTTGCCGATGACCTTTTCCAGCAGCGCGGCCACTTCCGCCACGGACTGATTCAAATCCAGGACGCGCGATTCCAGGTGCTGGCGGCGGGCGAAGGCCAGGAGCTGGCGGGTGAGGCCGGCTCCCTTCCGCGCCTGCTCCTCGATGATTCGGAGGTTCTTCACCAGCTTACTGTCGGCCGCGGCCAGCGACTCACTCAGCTCGGCCCAGCCCAGAATCGCGCCGAGCACGTTGTTGAAGTCGTGGGCAATGCCGCCGGCCAGCTTCCCGATGGCTTCGAACTTCTGCGAGGCGGCCAGCGCGCGTTCCAGCGCCCGGCGCTCGGTGATGTCTTCGGCGATGCACTCAAAGTGAAGCGAATCGCCGTTCTGACCGCGGACCGCGCGGCCGCTGAGCCGGACGGTCATCGGTTTCCCTCCGGCGCCGTTCCATTCCAGTTCGGAGCCGCGCACATGGTCCGCGGAAAGCAATTGATTGATGATCCGCTCGCAGTCTTCCGGCGAACGGTACAGCTGGCGCACGTTGGTGCGGCGAGCTTCGTCGAGCGACTGGCACCCAAGCATGGCCAGCAGGGCGGGATTGGCATCGAGAATCTGTCCGTCCGGCCCGGTACGAAATATCCCGTAGCTCGCATTTTCCACCATGGCCCGGTAGCGCTCTTCGCTGCGCTGCAAGGCGTGCTCGGCAGCGCGGCGTGTGGTCACATCCTGCTTGATGGCGATGAAGTGCGTGACTTTGCCGGCCGAGTCGCGCACCGGCGTGATGGTCATTTCCTCGTCGTAGAGCGAGCCGTCTTTGCGGCGGTTGATCATGTGCCCGAACCAGGCGTGGCCGCGCAGAACGGTCTTCCACAAATCCTCATAGAAGTCGTCGCTGTGCCGTCCGGACTTCAGAATGCTGGTCTTCCTTCCGATTACGTCGGCGGCCGGATAGCCGGTGAGGAACGTGAACGCCGGATTCACCCAGGTGATGGTCCCCTCGGTGTCGCTGAACAGGATGGCGTTGGCGGCCGATTCCAGCGCCGCCGATTGCAGGCGAAGCTGCTGTTCGGAGGAGCGCCGCGCGGAGACGTCGCGGGCGAACGTGCAATGAAACTCTGCCCCTTCGAACTCAACGCGATTCACGGAAAGCTCGACGGGCAGACGCTCCCCCCCGGCTCTGACCAGCTCGATTTCTTCGGTAAGTCCGCCGGCGGCGCCCACCTTCTGCCAGTGCTGCTCCCAGGCGACGGGCGATCCGGGGGGAGTAATTTGCGGCCACTTCTTGGCCAGAAGCGCCTCACGCTCGTATCCCAGCATTCTGCAGAACGCTTCGTTGACATAGGCAAACGTGCCATCGCGGCGCACCCAGGCTGCGCCATCCATAGCGTGGTCCACGGCAAACTGCATGAAGCGCATAGCCGCTTCGGCGCGCTTGCGCTCGGAGACGTCCACCATCACTCCGCGCAGCCGGGCCGGCTCTCCCGGTTCGCCGCTCACCACGCGGACAATGTTACGCAGCCACAGCGTGCGCCGGTCAGCGGTAATCATCCGGTATTCAAACTGATGGTCCTCCAGCGCAGCGGTTTTGCTCCGGTAGAAATTGACGGCGCGCTCGCGATCATCAGGGTGAATGTGCGCGGCCCAGAAGTCAGGGTCGCCGAGCCACTGCGCCGCCGGATAGCCGGTCATGGACTCCGCCCGCGGGCTGACATAGGTAAACTGCAGGGTGGCGTCACATTCCCAGACGATGGCATCCAGTCCTTCCACCAGGCTGCGCAGCCGCTCTTCGCTGTGTAGCAGGGCTTCCTCGGCGAGGAGTCGCCGCCTCTCATGCTCCATGGTATCCAGAGCGAACGAAATGTCGGCGGCCAGTTCATTGAGCAGGCGGATTTCGTCGGCATCAAAGAACCCCGGTTCAGAAGCGAACAGCCCGAGCACTGCCACCACTTCCCCGCCGCGACGTAACGGAAACGCGGCTGTGGAATGCAGCCCGTGCCCGGCGGCGGCTTCCCGCGAGGCGGTGATCCGCGGATCGCGGGCAATATCATTGACAATGCTGGGGTGTCCTTCGAGCAGGGCGGTGGCGATGGGCCCGCGACATGACTCCTGGTCTTCTAAATCAATCACAATGGAATCCGCGTAACCGGCAGCCTCCCCGGCGCGCGCCGCAATTTCCACTCGCTTGCCGGAGGCCGTGGGGCGGGCGACACACGCCAGGCGAAATCCTCCTTTTTCCGCGGCGATCCGGCATGATTGTCCGAAGATTTCCGGCAGGTTCCGGCTGCGGATGATCAGTTCATTGATGGCGCTCAAGACCGAATAAACGCGATTCAGACGGCGAATCCTCTCGTCGGCGCGCCTGCGGTCGGTCACGTCCCGGCATACACCGATGACGCCGACGATTCGCCCCTGAGAATCGCGAAGCGGGCTGTTGATGGTGGCGAGCACGGGTGAATTCAGCAGGCCGGGGAATACCGCTTCGGAGTGGACCGTTTGCCCGGTGGAAAGCACGGTCTCATCGGAAGCCGCCATCCGCGCCGCGTCTTCGCTGGAAAGCAATTCCGCGTCGCACTTCCCAACGACGGCTTTCACGGGCTGCTGCAACAGGGCGGCGCCGGCCGCGTTCATCAACTGGTAGCGGCCGTCCGCGCCTTTCAAATAAATGGCGTCGGGCGTGCCGTCAACAATAGCCGAAAGCAGCGCGTGATTCCTGCGCAGGGCCGTCTCCGCGGCCTCCTTCTGGACGCGCACCGTTTCCGCATCCATCGCGCGCTTCACGGCCACCGGCAGGCGCTCCAGGTGATCTTTCATGATGTAGTCGCTGGCGCCCCGCTTCATGAACTCGACCGCGGATTCATCGCCGAGCGTTCCGGTGACCAGGATAAAAGGCGTCATCCGGCCCGCCGCGCGCAGCATTTCAATCGCATTGCTGGCGTTCCACCCCGGCAGGCTGTAGTCGGAGATCACCAGGTCAAAGTGATTCAGGGCGAGCAATTGCCGGAATTTCTCCGGCGTGTCAGCAACTTGAAACTCGCAGTTCAAACCCGCTCGCCGGAGTTCGTTCATGGTCAACTCGATGTCAGCGGTATCGTGCTCGAGGAGCGCGACGCGCAGCAGTTGCCGGGGGTCCCAGTTGGAATTGGGCATGGGATCGTTGTCGTCGAAGAGTCAGACCGCCACCAGCACTCCCGCAGGAGCCGCTGGGCTGACCACCAGCCAGTACATTCCTGCCTGGCGGATGGCGCTATGAAACTGCGTGAAGTTCACGGGTTTCTGGACAAAGCTGCTGACGTTCAGACGCCTGCACTCGGCAAGTTCGGCGTCATCGCGCGAACCGGTGACCACCACCACCGGCACGTTGCGCGTTCGCTCGTCGCCCTTGATGCGCCGCAGCACCTCCAGGCCATCCACCTTCGGCAGCTGCAGGTCCAGGAACACGAGTCTGGGGTTTTCTCCCCCCACGCTCCGGAACTTGCCTTGCCGGAACAGGTAGTTGAGGGCTTCCTCTCCGTCGCTGGCCACGTACAAGTGATTGGCCAGATTTTCGCGGCGGAGCGCGTGCAGCGTAATCTCCGCGTCAGCGGCAGAGTCCTCGACCAACAGAATCTCTACAGCGGGAATCATCCCTCCTCCTGCGCGCGTCCGCCGGCAACGGCCGCAGCCTGCTCAGCGTGCGGCCGGCGGCGGTTCATTAATCACCAGCCAGTAGTAGCCCACCTGTTTGATGGCGTCGCGGAACTCGTCGAAGTCCACGGGCTTCTGCACGTAGCTGTTGGCGCCCAGCCGGTAGCTCTCCACCAGGTCGCGCTCTTCCCGCGAAGATGTCATCACCACTATGGGAATGTGGCTGGTGCGCTCGCTCTCTCTGACCTTGCGCAGAACCTCAATGCCATCAACCTTGGGCAGTTTCAGGTCGAGCATGATGACCCGCGGCAGGGGGTACTCAGCACGATGCGTGTACGCGGCGCGGCCAAACAGGAAATCCAGCGCCTCCTCGCCGTCCAGCACGCGGTGAATGCTGTTGGCCAGCTTGTTCTGGCGCAGAACCCGGAGCGTCAGTTCGGCATCGGCGTCGCTGTCTTCCACCAGCAGAATTTCCACCGGGTCGGTCATCGCACCTCCTCCTGGGCCATGCCGCCGGCCGGAGCGGCCAGAGCCGGGTCGCCATCAAGCTCGAAACCTCCCGCCGCCGCGAGGCGCACCGTAAAATAGAAAGTGGCCCCGCGATCCGGCTGCGATTCGGCCCAAGCTTCGCAGCGGTGCTTGTGAACGATGCGCATCACGGTGGCCAGACCCACTCCGGTGCCTTCGAATTCGTCCTGGCGGTGCAGCCGCTGGAATACGCCGAAGAGCTTGTTCGCATACTTCATGTCGAAGCCCACGCCGTTGTCGCGGACGAAAATCGCCGTATTTTCTCCGTGGCGGCACGTTCCCACTTCGATCACCGCGGGCTTCCGTGGCCGGGAGTACTTCGCGGCATTGGAGAGCAGGTTGATGAAAACCTGCCGCATCAACGACGGGTCGCACTCGATGATCGGAAGCTGGGCCACCTTCCATTCCACGTCACGCCCCCGCAGCTCCGGCTGCAACGCGCGCCGCGCCTCGGCGACCATGGCGTTGGGGTTGGCCGGCTTCATGGCCAGCGGGCTGCGTCCCACGCGGGAGAGCTGCAGCAGGTCGTCAATGAGCTGGCCCATGCGTTTGGTTGCGCTGCGAATGCGGTGCAGGTAGCCGATCCCATCGGCGTTCAAGTGGCCGGCGAAGTCATCCAGCAGGATCTTCGAGAATCCGTCCACATGGCGCAGTGGCGCGCGCAGGTCGTGTGACGTCGAGTAGGTAAACGCCTCCAGCTCTTTGTTGGCGGCCAGCAGTTCGGCGTTGCGACGCGCCAGCGCCGCGTTGAGCCGTTCGATTTCCAAACGCGCGGCGCGCGCCTCGGTGATATCCCGGAACACAACCACGCCCCCCGCGACCGCCCCTTTTTCGCCGGGCAGGGGCCGTCCGGAAACGCTGATCGTTCGCTCCGGGCCACCGGCCGGAGGACGAATCAGGATCTCGACGTCCTGAACCGATTCACCCCGTAGGGCCAGTGCCAGCGGCAATTGCTCTGAGGGGAACTCACGGGCGCCATCCGGCAAGTAGCAGTGATAGGCCGCCGACCAGCCTTCCTTGCCGGTATTGACCGCCCCCACTCCGAGTATTCGCTCCGCGGCCGCATTGAATACAGTGAAGCGTCCGTTAGCATCGGCGGCCACCAGGCCATCGCACATGCTTTCCAGCGTGGAGTTGAGCAGGTTACGTTGCGTGCGCAGCTCCGCCTCCACTCGCTGCCGCGCCGTAAATTCCCGCCAAATGCTCCAGCCCGCGGGGATCAGCGCGAGGAAGGTAAGAGAAACGGCCAGCAGAATGAAGGCCAACGTCTGCTGGCCGGCCCGATCGGCGGCGGTCTTGCGGGAGGTAAGCACTTCCTGCTCAGCCGAACGCGCCTGGTGCAGGAGGTCGTTGATAGAATCGGACAGCGCCACACCCTGATTGACAACTTCTTCGTGCTGCTGCGGAGTGAGTCGCCCCTTCTTTTGCAACTCGATCAGCGCAGAGAGCAGGCCAACCCGCTTCTGGAGCAGCGGGCCGATGCGGGCCAGGCGCTCGGCCTGTGCCGGGTTGTCAGCGGTCAGTGCAGCCAGCTTTTTCTGCAATGATTCTGTCTCGCGCACAGCCCCGTCAAAGCGGCTGATGAACCGGTCGTTTCCGGTAAGCGCGTGACCGCGGCGCGCGTTCTCCGCTTTGGCGAGCGCTGATTCCAGCGCGTTCGTGCTCTCAATCACGTCATACGTGTGCCGTATCCACGTTGCGCTCCGCAGCAATTCCTGGATGCTGAGAAGGGAAACAAGTCCGACGAAGGCAATAATCAATGCGGCCAGCCCGAACCCCAGGGCCAGCTTCCAGCCAACACGCGAATGCCCCGCCAGGATTTCGGCTCTGCGCGCGAAAAATACGCCCGCGCAAACCAGACACAAACCAAGTATCGCCGCGAACGGCTGCGGCCGTGCCGTGCGCCAGGCATCCGGCGACGCGTAGGCCACCGCCGCCAGGAACAGAGCGATGGCCGGAATCGCCGCGACTCCGCCGGCAAGCACTCGAGCGAATGCCTTCCCCCGGATGGCGCTGCTCAGCAGGAATAGAATGGCCATCCCCAGGACCAGCAGGTGCAGCGCGATAATCACGCTCATGCGCTCCGGCGGGAGAGATGCATCCGGCCGGAACAACCACCGGTCCACGCGCCAGTCACGCCCCAGCGCGAATGCTCCCAGCGTGGCGGTCGCAATCACTTCTGCCATGCACACCAGCGCCACCACGCCGGCCAGCCTCTGCCGCGACATCCCTGCTTCCGCTCTCCCTGGCAGCAGCCACAGCGCCACCGCATACAACAACAGGCAAACAGCGGTGTTGAAATTCATCGGCGCCCAGCCAGGCAACAGGCCCCTGAGCCACGGCACACCCAGCAGCCACCCGGCCAGCACTGAGGCACAAATCCCCGCTGCCGCGAGGCTCACCCCGGCTGCGGGACCCCGCACCAGATGCCGCTCCAAACCGCGCTTACCGGAGATCAAGGAACCGCTCCATTCCCAAACTGGCACCGCACCCGACGCAAAACGGGCTTTCTGCTAACTCGTTCTCCCCGTATCCGGACAACTGACCCACCGACGGCCCCCACAATTGGCGGTTATCTCGACTCGCATCGCCGTCTTCGGAGCCGAGGGGCTCTACAAGCGCTTACTCTTGTGATAGTTGCGGCTAACGGAAATCCGAACAAAGACATCCCTGCGGCTGTGCATCGCCGGCTCCCCAACCCTGCGGAGAAAAACAGCTCAATTACCAAGTGAAGGTTGCACGACGGCTTCCAGTTGACGGGTTTCAGGCGAGCTTGTTCACCGATTCAAACAGACGTTCGATTGGCTGGGGTGGGCACCGGCCAATCCCCCGGTGCGCCTGCCCCTGCCGGGTGCGGCGGTCATCCCCTTTTCTGATTTCGCAGTCGGTCCACGCGCGGGAGGCTATCTGCGGTCCTGCGGACGCGGCGGCGCGTCACTGGTGAGCATTTGCAGGTAATCCATTTCCGTGGCGACTTCCGGCTCAGCCATACGGTCAAAAAACTGCCGAAGGCGGGGATGCGTGCTCTCCTGCAATTCCTTCGGTGTGCCCAGGCCGACCACGTGCCCCTTATCCACCATCACCATGCGGTCGGCAATCAGGAATGCGCTGGCCAGTTCGTGCGTCACCACCACGATGGTCATGCTGAACGCTCTTTTCAGCTTGATGATCAGATTGTCTATGCCCGCGGCAATGATCGGGTCGAGGCCCGCGCTGGGCTCATCGAAGAACAGAATCTGCGGGTCCATGGCGATGGCCCGGGCCACGGCCGCGCGTTTTTTCATTCCGCCGGAAAGCTGCGATGGGTTGTAATTTTCAAATCCGCTGAGGCCGACTTGATCCAGCTTTAGCCGCACCATGATTTTGATGGTCTCTTCGTCCAGTTCGGTGTGTTCGCGCAGCGGCAATGCCACGTTCTCGCCCACGGTCATCG
>Ga0187894_10004643_pt1 | contig 14582 bp, 16 predicted proteins | sample GBC1701081metaG_FD_136650 | JGI IMG/M metagenome (GOLD analysis project Ga0187894, IMG submission 136650) | White microbial mat communities from a lava cave in the Kipuka Kanohina Cave System on the Island of Hawaii, USA - GBC170108-1 metaG ...
CATCGGGACCGTCTCGGCGCCGACCACGCCGGGGCTGGGCGATGTCATGCCCACGATGAAGAAGAACACCGCGACCAGCATGATGATCAGCAGCAGATGGCGCGCCCACAGCGGGTCACCCCATAGCGCGACATAGGGCGCCGTCTTGTGCGCCCAGATCATCCATCCCAGCCCGACCGCGGCGACCAGCGAATAGACGACACGAAAGCCGTTGTCGCCCAGCGCCGCCAGCAGCGGCCGGCGCAAGACATGCGAGAGCAGAAAATGTCCGCCGACAAACAACAGCGTCGAGAGCGCCATCGCAGTGATGGAATGGCTGAGCACGCTCATCGGCCTCCCCTCGTATGATATCGTGTCCGCGCGACTATATTAACACCGTTCAGTTAGATGGCCCAAGTGCGAACGGGCGGATCGGAGCGTCATGACCTTCGCATTGCCCGAGTCGGTCCTGGTCGTCGTGCACACACCGGATCTGCATGTGCTGTTGCTGCAGCGCGTCGCACGTCCCGGCTGGTGGCAGTCGGTGACGGGCGCCCGCGAAGAGCGCGATGCCACGCTTCACGATACGGCGCGACGCGAGCTCTTCGAGGAGACCGGCATTGACGCCGATACGCTGCAGGCGTGGAACTGGGTCAACCGTTACACGATCTGGCAGGCGTGGCGGCACCGCTATGGGCCTGACGTCACGCACAATGTCGAGCACACCTTTTCCCTATCGGTCGACGCACCGCGCGCCGTCAGCTGTCGCCGGCGGAACACGAACGCTATATCTGGATGCCGTGGCGCGATGCCATCGCGAGATGCCTGTCGCCGACCAACCGCGAAGCCTTGCGGTTGTTGCCGCGCCTGGCGAAGCGCGCATGAACAGCGGTCCCGCACAACCTCATCCTGAGGAGGCCGCGTAGCGGCCGTCTCGAAGGATGGGCTATAGGCCGATGCGGCCCGTCCAGCTGTCGTCGCGCCGTTGGTTGTGGTTCCCACCCTTCGAGACGGCCGCTACGCGGCCTCCTCAGGGTGAGGTCTGCAAGCAAGGCGCAGCCTTACGGTGCCGGTCGCAGCCGTCGCGCCACCAGCATGCCAATGGCGATCAGCAGCGCGCCACCCACCACCAGGCCGAGCGCGATGTAGCCGCCGTTGTTGTCGAAGAACCCCGGCGTGGAGCGGTCGCGCGGTGCGCGGGCTTTGCGGGTCGTGACGTCGCCCGGCGGGGTGTCGCCGATCGGCGGCCGACTCTCGCGGAAGCGCCGCGATGTCTCGCCGGCGGCGCTCAGCAGCCGGTCGACATGCTCGCGTGTGTCGCGCAGCATCCAGTCGAGCTCGGAGCCGTCGTCGTACGGCGTCAGCACCTGGGTGATCACCGGTGTCGGGCCGATCGCCGTGGTCGCTGACAGCGCGATCAGCTGGTGGCTCTTGCCATCGATGCGCGCCACGACTGCCTCGGCCAGGATTGCGGCCCGGTCGTTGCGTTCGATCAGGCCGATCGCGGCGAATTTGTTTTCTTCAGCAGCGCTGGGAAAACCTTCCTCCGCCAGCTCCAGCACGCGCGCCTTGCCCAGGACATCGCCCGGCACGGCGCGCCGCAGGAAGGCGCGCCGGTCGTCGCTGGCAGTGCCCAAGCGGCCCGGCCAGAGGATTTGCACGACCTCGATGGGATCGTGCGTGGAGTCTTCGCGCCACGATTTCAGCTCGTCGCATGGTGCCAGGCGGCGCAGGACGCGGTCCTGGCGGGTCAGGCGGTCGAGGCCCGTGATCAGCAGCTGGTCGCGGGCCTCGGTCGACTCGAGGTCGCAATAGCCGAACGGTGCCGGCACCGAGATCGTCCGGCCTTCGATGTCGACCTTGAGGCTTGTCGGCTGTTGGCGGTCTTGCGCCAGCGTGGCGGATGACAAGAGGGCGACGGTGCCGACGGTGATGGTGAACAGAAAACGCATGCCGGTATCATAGCCTGTGACGGCCGTGGGCTCCACTGCTGTCCCGCGGTGTGCCATGGGCGCTGGGTGGCGAAACAACGCAGGCGTGCAGCAACTTCCCTTGTCGGCGGCGGAATGCCGGCCGTAGTCTCCCGGCCGGAGTTTTCCTATCAGGAGCCTGAATCATGGCGATGCCTGCCGACGCGCCGACCAATTCGACGATCGTCGCCGACTATCGTGCCCGCACGCCGGGCTCGGCGGCGTTTTTCGAACGCGCCCGCACGCTGTTTCCCAGCGGCATCACCCATGACACGCGCTACCTCGACCCTTATCCGCTCTACGTGGAGCGTGGGCAGGGCGCCCACAAATGGTGCGCCGATGGCCACCAGTACGTCGACTATTTCGGCGGCCACGGCGCCCTGCTGCTGGGGCACAGCCATCCGGCCGTGGTCGAGGCCGTGCAGCGCCAGGCCGCCATCGGGACCCACCTGGGCGCCTCGCACGAGCTCGAGGTGCGCTGGGCCGAACTGGTGAACCGCCTGATCCCGTGCGCCGAAAAGGTGCGCTTCACGTCATCCGGCACCGAGGCCTCGCACATGGTGCTGCGACTGGCGCGGGCCTTCACCGGCAAGCTGAAAATCGTGCGCTTCACCGGCCATTTCCACGGCTGGCACGACCAGGTCGTGGCCGGCGCGGTGTCGCACTACGACGGCGGCGTGCCGGTCGGTGTGCTGCCCTCGATCGTCGATCTCTCCATCGTGATGCCGACCGACGACGTGGCGCCGACGGTCAAGCTCCTGGAGGAGCGCGACGATATTGCCGCTGTCATCCTCGAACCTTCCGGCGCGTCCTGGGGCCAGGTGCCGTTGCCGCCAGGTTTCATTCAGGCATTGCACCAGGCGACGGCGCGGCGCGGCGTGCTGCTGATCTTCGACGAGGTGATCACGGGCTTTCGCTGGTCATCGGGCGGCGCCCAGGGCGCGCTGGGCATCACGCCGGATCTCTGCATCCTGGCCAAGATCGTGGCCGGGGGCTTGCCTGGCGGCGCGGTTGCCGGCCGTCGCGATATCCTCGATCTGCTCGACTACGCCGCCACCCGCGCGGGCAAGCGGGAGAAGGTCGGACATCAGGGCACGTACAACGCCAACCCGCTGTCGGCCGCCGCGGCGATCGCGGCGCTGGAGATCGTCGCCACCACCGATGCCTGCGCCAAGGCCAACGCCACGTCAGCCAGCCTGCGAGATGCCATGCGCCAGGTGCTGGTCGAGGAGGCCGTGGCGTGGGGTGTCTATGGTGAGGCGTCGTCGTTCCATATTTTCTCCAACCCCAATGGCGTGCCGTGCGATCCCGCGACCTTCGAGCCGCACAAGCTGGGCTTCAAGGGGCTGAAGGGCGCCCGCGACAGTGCACTGGTCGGCAAGATCCGCATGGCGATGATGAACGAAGGCGTCGATGTCATGCCCAGCCCCGGCGGACTGGTGTCGTCGGTGCATGACGGTGCCGACATTGATCGCACGGCCGAAGGTCTGCGCCGTGCCGTGCGGGCGCTGAAGGCGGAGCGGGAGATCAGGGGCCTGCGATAACGGCTCGCTCGGGCGGGGGTGAGTTCTTCACTGTAGAGACTACTTCATGGTGAGCTTGTCGAACCATGAAGCATCGCACTGACGTGCGTGAGCCTTTCTGGTTCGACAGGCTCACCATGAAGGCCGCCTGATCACGCGGCCATCGCCTCGCGCGGTGGTGCACGACGCCATGCCAGGGCTTCGGCAATATGCAGGCGGCGCACGGAATCGCTGTTATCAAGATCGGCGAGTGTGCGCGCGACGCGCAGTACACGGTGGTAACCGCGTGCCGAGAGATTCAATCGCTCGACGGCACGCGTCAGCAGGGCGCGACCGTCGGCGTCCGGCGTGGCGATGGCGGTCAGCAGTTCGCCGTCGGCCTGGCCATTGGCGCGCGGCAGGACGCCACTCACCAGGGACGGATCCCTACGTGCGAGATCGGTGAAGCGCTGCCTCTGGAGGGCACGCGCGGCGGCAACGCGTGCGGCAACCTCGGCCGAGGTTTCGGCCGGCGGTGGCAGAGCGAGATCGGCTGGTGCCACCGGCGGCACGTCGATCACGAGATCGATGCGATCGTAGAGCGGGCCGGAGATGCGACCCTGGTAGTCGGCGCCGCAGCGCGGGGCGCGCCCGCAGGCGCGAGTCATGTCGGCGAGGTTGCCGCAGCGACAGGGGTTCATCGCAGCGACCAGCAGGAAGCGCGCCGGATAGGTGACATGCGCGTTGGCCCGCGCCACGGTGACGCGGCCGCTCTCCAGCGGCTGCCGCAGTGCCTCCAGCGCCGAGGGGTTGAACTCCGGCAGCTCATCGAGGAACAGCACACCGTGATGCGCCAGCGAGACTTCGCCGGGCCGCGGGCGCGTGCCGCCGCCCACCAGAGCGACCAGGCTGGCCGAATGGTGCGGATCGCGAAATGGCCGTCGCCGCGTCAGCTTGCCTTCGCCGAGCTGGCCGGCCAGCGACTGGACCATGCTGACCTCGAGCGCCTCGTCGGCATCCAGCGGCGGCAGCAGGCCAGGCAGGCGTGCCGCCAGCATCGACTTGCCGGCACCAGGCGGACCAACCATCAGCAGATTGTGGGCGCCGGCCGCGACCACTTCGAGCGCACGCTTGGCGCTTTCCTGGCCCTTGACGTCGCGCAGATCCGGATAGCGGGCACCATCAGTGGCAATCGTCGCCTGCGGCGGCACCAGCACCTGGATGCCCTTGAAATGATTGATCAGCGCCAGCAGCGAGGGCGGTGCGATGACCTCGCCGCAGCGCGCAGCACGCCGGCCGGCGGCGGCTTCGTCTTCGCTGGCGGTATCGACGCTCTCGAACCCACCCCAGGCTGCTTCGCCGCCGCAGGCCGCCGGGCACACGATGCCATGCCCGTGGCCGGCGGCATGGACGGCGGCCGGCAGTACGCCTGCCACCGGCGTCAATGCGCCATCCAATGCCAATTCGCCCAGCGCGACGTAGCTCTCGACGATATCGGACGGGATCACGCCGATGGCGGCCATCAGGGCCAGCGCGATCGGCAGGTCATAGTGGCTGCCTTCCTTGGCGAGGTCGGCGGGCGACAGGTTCACGGTGATACGCCGCGGCGGCAAGGCCAAGCCAAGCGACGCCAGGGCGGCGCGGATGCGCTCGCGGCTCTCGCCCACCGCTTTGTCGGGCAGGCCGACCAGGGTGAAGCTCGGCGTGCCTCCCGATATCTGGACTTGCACGTCGATCGGCACCACATCGATGCCTTGGAACGCCACTGTGCGGACACGCGCGACCATGACCTGTTCTCCACCCGTCGGTGTGAACAATTATAGAACGCAAAGAGATATAAAAAATATACCTAAGGTTGTATTCGCGCGCTAGACATGGACGTGGTATCGACGCGTGCATTGAGCAGGGGCGCAGCATGGAAGCCCGGGACCAGCAGACGATCGCCCGTATCCTGAAGGTCAATCATGCGGGCGAATATGGTGCTATCCGCATCTATCGAGCCCAGATCTGGGTGGCGCGGCGGCTCTATCCAGACCTGATGCCGTTTCTCACCGAGACGATCGGCCACGAGATCGAGCATTGCCATGTGTTTCGCACCGCCATGCCTCAGCGACAGGCCCGGCCATGTCGCGTCATGGGTTTCTGGGGCAGCGGCGGCCTGGTCCTGGGGTTTGCGACGGCCTTGATGGGCAGGCAGGGAATCTGGATTTGTACAGCGGCGGTCGAGGCTGCCGTGCACAGACACCTCGACGACCAGCTGTACTTCGTGCGCGAACGCGATCCGCAACTTCACGTGTTGATCGAGTCGATCAAGGGTGAGGAGCTGCAGCACCTCAGGGCAGCCGAAGAGAGGATTGCTGCGAACACGCGATGGTCGCGGTTTCTGACAGACGTCATCTCCAGGGCCACTGACGCTGCCATTTGGCTGTCGACGTGGGGCGACTCGCAAAGGATGGCGAGAGACCTGGCGGCGGCCCGGTCGGGGGCAGCCTGAGCGAAGGTCAGGCGTCAGCCCTTCAGCTTGTTGGCGAGCTTGACGGCAAAAGCGGCGACCGGTGGCGCAACTTCGCCGTCGGTCTCGATCGCGATCACCGTGCCGCTATTGGACAACGCAGAGATCGTGACCGACCATTTGCCGCTGGTGGCTGTCGACTCCAGCACATAGTCGGTGATCGATTGGCCGGCCTGGTACGGTTCGATCAGCCGCCAACCTGACCAGCGGAAGCGGGCGAACCGGATGGCGGCACGATCGTTGGCATCGATCACGTTGCCGTCGGGGTCAAAGACGGTCATCGGCAACGGATCGTCGGCACTGCCGCCATGCTTTTGCACCGGCGCGCGGGCGAGGGCAGCAAACATCGAAACCTCCGACATTCAAGGTGCGAAGTCCTACCCGGATTCACGGTCGCACGGAACGGTGATCGTGCACCCCGGCCCTCTCGTGTAGCATCGCCGGCAATGTGGCGTCTCACCCGCACAGCCCGCCCCACCGCCGATAGCGCGGCAGTGGAGGCGGATCTGGATCGCGCCGAACGGTCAGGCTTTCGGCTGGCGGTCATCGGCCGCTCGGTGGCACTGGCGCCGATCGGTTTGTACTACGGCTACGTGTTGCATTGGCCCAGCGGGCTTTACGCCGTTCTGGCGATCGCGGCGCTGATCGCCGTCGGCCTGGTCCAGCTGCCCTTGCTGGGGACCCGGCATGAACGCATCTGGCATCGCTACGCGCTCTTCGCCTTCGATCTCACGGCGTTCGCCGCGCACCTGGCGCTGATCCCCTTGAGCACTGGCGGCGACGTGCCCCAGAACCTCGTCTTCCTGCGCGGCATCGCACTGGTGTTCATCATCATCGCCGCCTCGGTGCTGACCCTGTCGCCGGTACTGGTGCTGTGGACCGGCTGTTGCGCCGTGGTGGCATTGTGGGCCGCCATCGCCTGGGTCCTGGCCGGCATGGAGCGGATCATCACCTGGTCAGATCTGCCGGCAGGACCATCGCCCGAGCAGTATTTCGCCGTCGTGCTGAATCCCGATTTCATCGCCCTGCAATCGCGCGTGATGGACAGCATCGTCATCCTGCTGGTCACCGGCATTGCGGCCTTGGCGGTGCATCGCGCGCGCCAGGTCGTGCGGGCACGGGCGGCGGCCGAGCACCAGCGCAACCGCGTGCTGCAGGTGTTCGGCCAGTACGTGCCCGAGCAGGTGGCCGCGGCGCTGATCGACACCCAGACGCTTGCACCGCAGACCCGCGAGGCCAGCGTGCTGTTCGCCGACATCAAGGACTTCACGCGGCTGTCGGAGACGCTGGCCCCGGCCGACGTGATCGGTCTTCTGAACCGCTTCTTCGACGAGGCCGCGACGGTGATTGTCGCGCGCGGCGGCGTGGTGGTGAATTTCGTGGGCGATGCGATGGTGGTCGCCTTCAATGCGCCGCTGCCGGCGACCGACCATGCGGTACGTGCGGTCGAGGCGGCGCGTGCCCTGCTGGCCCTGGCGGCGTCGCGCGATTTCGCCGGTCATCGATTGGCTTTGCGCATCGGTGTCGCCAGTGGCGTGGTTGCCGCCGGTACGGTCGGTGGCGCCGGGCGGCAGAGCTATACGATCTACGGCGACACCGTGAACCTGGCCCAGCGCCTGCAGGTGCTGACCAAGGAACTCGATACCGACTGCCTGATCTCGGACACGACCTATGCGGCTGCCGGCACCGCCTGCGATGACGCCGTGGCCAACGGCACCGTATCGGTGCGCGGCCGCGAGCAGCCGGTGCAGGTGTTTGCCATCGCCTGCGCGCCTGACGTGGCAGACGAGACGTCACCACCGCCGATCGGGCCGCAACCGCTGCCCCAGCCGACCTGATCCCGCTAAGATGGACTGATGGATGAGATCGAGATTCGCGTCGAGGCCGCGTCGTCACCCGCGGCAGGGGCTCTGATCGCGGCCCTGGATGATGATCTGCGTCACCGGTATCCCGGCGAGCCGACCAACGGCATCGACGCCGGGTCGTTCGAGGCTGACGGTGGCGTGTTCGCTGTCGGCTATGTCGGTGGTGCGCCGGCGGTCTGTGGCGCGTTCCGGCCCTACGAAAAGGCAGCCGAGATCAAGCGCATGTTTGTGGCGCCGGCTTTTCGCGGCCGTGGGCTGGGCCGGCTGATGCTGCAGTTCCTCGAGCGCGAGGCGGTGCGCCGGGGCTTCGCCCGCGCCATCCTGGAAACCGGCACAGGCCAACCCGAAGCCATCCGCCTCTACCGCGCGCAGGGATGGCAGCCGATTGCGGCATTCGGGCCCTATGTCGGCGATCCTCTCAGTGTCTGCTTCGAGAAACCGCTCGGGGATGCGTGAGGGCCCGCTGATCTGTGACGGGGCGGCGGTTGCGACAGGTGCGGCGGCCCCTGTAAACTGCCGGTACTTTTTGAGGATTTTCCGCGCCATGCGGGCTGGTCGTGCGCATGTCAGAGCGTGACGATCCGGTGCTTCGCCGGGTGGCACCTGACATTCGACTGAACGAGGCGCTGCGGCCGTGGCCGGCGGCCAGGATTACCGCGACAAGCACGGCCATGCCACGGCGGACCCTGCTCTCGGGTCTTACCGGCGCTGCCGCCTTCGCGGTGACGATGGGGATCTCGACCGCGCTGCGGGGGCCTTCGATGCAGCCCGATGGTGCGATGTCCGGCCCGGTTGCCCGACACCTGGACCTCGTCGTGGCGCATACCGGCGAGACGTTCTCGGACGTGTTCGCGGAGGGTGGTCGCTATGACGATCACAAGCTCGCCCGCCTCAACAAGCTGCTGCGCGACTATCAGAACGGCGAAGTGAAGCCGATCGACCCCGCGTTGTTCGATCTGATGGCGCGCATACAGTCGCAGGTCGGCCAGCCGTTGCGTGTGCTCAGCGGTTATCGTTCCTGGCGAACCAATCGCTTTATGTATCTGGTCGGGTTGGATGTTGCAGAGCACAGCCAGCACGTCGCGGCGAAGGCCGTCGACTTCACCGTTGCTGGTGTTCCGGCCGCGAAGCTGGGCGAGATCGCGCGCAAGAGCGGTGCCGGCGGTGTTGGCGTCTATCGATCCGGCTTCGTCCACGTCGACACAGGCTTGTCGCGCGATTGGACCGGCTGAGCGGCCGCCACAACATCCTCACAGACACTTCCAACGCGATCACGGCTTGATCACTGGCGAGGTCGCACGCGCACCACACTATGACGCTTGGATGTCGAGCTGATTTCTCCTTTAGCTTTCACGTCAACGCAATCGTGGGCGATCATCGATGAACACGCCTTCGACAAACAGCGCGATGCGGCGGCGAAGTGCCCTGGCGGGTCTGGCGGGTGCTGCCATCTCACTGGCGACGGGATCGTCGGTCCAGGCACGCGGACCCTCGGTGCGATCCGAGAGCCTGCAATCGAGCCTCAATCCCAAGTACTTGAACCTTGTCGTCGCGCGTACCGGCGAGTCGTTCGCCGATGTCTTCGCGGCCGGTGATCGCTACGACAACGATGGTCTGGCGCGGCTCAACAGGCTTCTACGCGACTATCGCACCGGCGAGGTCAAACCGGTCGACCCGGCGTTGTTCGACCTCCTGGCGCGCGTGCAGGCGCAGGTGAGCCAACCGCTGCGCGTGTTGAGCGGCTACCGGTCACCTGAGACGAATCATCTGTTGCATATGGCCGGCTTCGATGTCGCGGAGAACAGTTTTCATATTTCGGCGAAGGCGATCGACTTCTCGGTCACGGGTGTTCCGGTCGCGACCTTGGGTGAGATCGCGCGCCAGTGCGGCGCCGGCGGGATCGGCCTCTATCGATCGGGGTTCATCCACGTCGATACCGGCCCGGTGCGCAACTGGAGCGGCGAGTAGAGAGAGCGACGGGGCGCCTTGTCGTCCTGAGCGAAGCGAAGGACCTGTTGAGCCGTCGGTAGGCACGAACAGTGGGACGGGCACGGGTGCGCTATCGATGAGCTCGTGCGGGACGACGGTATAACAGGTCCTTCGCTGCGCTCAGGACGACAGATTGTCAGCGGATTCCGCACTGCTGGCGGCTGACGCCGGCGGTTGCCCAGCGCGCACCGTCGCGAAAACACCCGTCGGACCACTCCCCGGTGAAGACCTGCTTGCCACGTCCGGACTTGGTACCGGCACCGTGCGCCTTGCCGTTGCGCCATTCACCGTCGTAGCGGTCGCCGTTGGCCCACGTGTAGACACCGCGGCCGTTCTCCTTGCCTTCACGGAACTCGCCTTCATAGCGATCGCCGTTGGGCCAGGTGCGTACGCCCTGGCCGTGGAAATCGCTGTTGCGGAACTCTCCGTCGTAACGGCTGCCGTCGCGCCAGGTGAAGACTCCCCGGCCGCTCAAATTGCCGTTGCGGTACTCGCCCTCATAGCGCGCGCCATCCGTCCAGGTCTGCACGCCGCGACCGGTGCGGTAGCCGTCTTTGAAGTCGCCTTCGTAACGGGTGCCGTCGGACCAGGTGTAGACGCCCCGCCCACCGGGGCGGCCGGATTGCATGTCGCCGTCAAAGCGTTCAGTCGGGTTCTGGTTCTCGAACCATTGCAGGCTGCCGTGGCCCTGGGCAAAGCCGTTCACGCACGGACCGCTCCAGGTGATGGATTCATTGGGTTGCGGCTCGGCATTCCAGATCCGGCAGCGGGTCCGCGGATCGGCGATCCATCCCGATGCCGGGTTGCTTTGCGCGTACGCCGTGTTGACCAGGAACAGCAGGCAGAGCGGCAGGAGGCGCAGCATCGAAGACCCTGTTCACCCACCAGAGCAACGGCGGACAATCGACCGCAATCTATTCATAGCGAACGCCGCCGCGATCCGGCGCGTTCTTTTGGTGACCAATGATCGGTGGCCGGTGCGACAGGGCGCGTCCGCCCTGTCGCACGCGCGTTCTAGGTGGCAAACGGCGTGAACGGTACGCGTTCGCGCCGCGCCAGCTTCGGCAAGCCCTGCTCGACGATCAGGCTCTTGAAGTGGTCGGTCTGTTGGTGGGCCTCGAAGGCCGCTTGGTCGGCGAACAGCTCATACAGGAAGAAGACATGGTCGTTCGACGGTGAGCGGTGCGGCTCGAAGCGCAGCACGCCGGGCTCCTTCGACCGCACGGTGCTGGCCATGCGGCGCAGAATGTCAGCGATGGCGTCGGCTTCGCCGGGGCGTGCTTCCCAGGTGACGGCAAGGGCAAGCGTGCCGGACGCTGCCGGTGAGGTGGTGGTGGGCATCGTCATCTCCAAGTGTTGTCTTGAACGCGCGCACGCTATCACCGTCGATGCCGTCGTATGCGGTGCGTTGCTTCGATGCCGATCGAACCGTCCGGGCGGATAATAGGATGGTGCGATCGGCGATGACGCCGGCGCAAATCGCGGTAGACTGGATGCCGGCCTCGAGCGGCAATCACCACGCTCGAAGGAGGCACGATGATGCTCGATCGTCTCGCCTCGTATCACCGCCGCCACATCGGCGTCGCCATGACTCTGACGGTTCTGGTGGCCCTGGTCAGCAGTGCCCATGCCCATGACGATCACGACTGGATCCGCAAGGGTGGCTATCGCAGTCCGCTCACCAACGAGTGGTGTTGCGGCAAGGAGGACTGCGTGGCGATACCCGCCGACGAGGTCGAGGCTACGACGCCGGGGTGGTGGCTCAAGACGACGGGCGAAGTCGTGCCGTATATCGATACGCTGCCCAGTCAGGACGGCCGGTTCTGGCGCTGCCATCAGCCCAACGGCGTGCGCCGCTGCTTCTTCGTGCCGCCGAAGACGAGTTGAGTGCTGTGCGAATCATGACTGCGTCAGCACTTGGCTGAGCTGGTCGGCGTAGAGATTCCAGCCCTGGTCGAGCAGCGTAAGCGTATCGGATGGCACGCGGCCACGATGGCTGATGCGCAGACGGCAACCGTCGGCATGGGGCGTGATCTCGAATGAAACGATCGTTGGTGCGCCGTCGGTGCAGGCGAAGGACCACACCATGCGATGCGGCGGCTCGAGCGCCAGCACTTCGCACTCGGTCCAGCCGCGCCATCCCGGCACGGCGGGTCCCGTGATGCGAAAGGCATGACCGACGACCGGCGCGAACAGGATCGGGAAGAACCAGTGCGCGATCTCGTCGGCATCGGTCAGCGCCTGCCAGACCCGTTCGGGCGGATGGCGCAGTGTGCGCTCGATCAGCAGCTGGAAATCACGGTCCGTCATCGGCGTCATCGAGATGGACCTCCAGACGATCGACCGCCGCCTCCCAGAATCGGGCCAGCCCGTCGATCCAGGTGCGGACGGCGTCGAGCCCGGCGGGGTCGACGCTATAGAGCCGCTGCCGTCCGGCCTCGCGTCGCCTGACCAGCCCGGCAGTGTGCAGGATCTGCAGGTGCTGCGAGACGGCCGCGATGGAGATCGGAAAATAGCCCGCCACGTCCTGTACGCCGCGTTCGCCGGCGGCGAGATAGGCGAGCAGCCGCCGCCGGTTGGGATCGGCAAGCGCCTGGAAGACGTCACCCGAGTCGGTGGTCGGTTTGTGGGGCCGAGCCATATTCAAGTTATTACTTGAATATGGAGCACGAGACAACTACCTTCCGGCCCGAAGCGAACGAGGGAGTTCCGCATGGCAATCAGGAGAGTGGCTTTTGTCAGTGTCACCGTGAGCGATCAGGACAAGGCCCTGGCGTTCTGGCGCGATGTGATCGGCCTCAGCGTCGGCCGGGACGCGCCGATGGCGTCGGAGGATTGCGGCGGCGAACCGGGCGGTTCATCGCCCATGCGTTGGATCGAACTGAAGATCGACGGTGCCGAGACCGGGCTGGTGCTGACCTTGCCGATGGGGCCCGACGACAAGCCGGGCCGGTTCGTGAACATGGCCTTCTGGACCGACGATCTCGACGGCACCTACAAGGCGCTGCAGGCCAAGGGCGTTGCGTTCACAGCACCACCCACCGCGCAGCATTGGGGCGCCTACGCGTTGTTCAACGACCCGGATGGCAACACCTTCTGTCTCAGCGCGACCTGAGCACAGGGCACGCCTAGGCGTGCAGGTGACAGGCCACGGCGCGGCCACCGCCCAGGTCGCGCAGCGGCGGGTCCTGGGTCTTGCACGTGTCCATGGCGTGCAGGCAGCGCGGATGGAAGCGGCAGCCGGGCGGTGGGCGGAGCGCGCTCGGAACCTCGCCCGTGATGATCTGCTGCGGGCGCGTGGCTTCCAGTACCGGGTCGGGAATCGGCACCGCCGCCATCAGCGCCTGCGTATAGGGATGCAGCGGCTCCTTGTAGAGCTGATCGCGGGTGGCGATCTCGACGATGCGGCCCAGATACATCACGGCGATGCGGTCGCTGATGTGGCGCACGACCGAGAGATCATGAGCGATGAACAGGTAGGTGAGGCCCAGCCGCTCCTGCAGCTCCATGAACAGGTTCACGACCTGCGCCTGGATCGAGACGTCGAGCGCCGACACCGGCTCGTCGCAGATGATCAGGCTGGGGTTGAGCGCGAGCGCGCGGGCGATGCCGATGCGCTGGCGCTGCCCGCCGGAGAATTCGTGCGGGTAGCGTTCGGCCATGTCGGGCAGCAGGCCGACGAGGCGGATCAGCTCGGCGATACGGGTGCGGTACGCCGCCTTGTCGCCGGCGACGCCATGCACCACCAGCGGCTCACCCACGATGTCACCCACCTTCATGCGCGGATCGAGCGAGCCGTAGGGATCTTGGTAGACCATCTGCAAGCGCCGGCGCACCCTGCGCATGCGTCCCTTGTCGTGGCCCGCGATGTCCTCGCCTTCGAAGACGATGCGGCCGGCCGTCGGCTTGAGCATGCGCAGGATGGCAAGGCCCGTCGTCGACTTGCCGCAGCCGCTTTCGCCCACCAGGCCCAGCGTCTCGCCGCGCTCCAGTGTAAAGGAGACGCCGTCGACCGCCTTCACGGTGGCGACCTGCTTCTGGACCACGACGCCCTTCATCACCGGGAAGTGGACCTTCAGGTCCTCGACGCGCAGCAGGGGACCTGTGGTGGCGTTGGCCGCCGCGGCGGCCTCGCGTGTCACGGTGTCAGGCATCGAGGAAACAGGCCCTGTAATGGCGGTCGCTCACGGCCTCGAGCGGCGGACGCTCGAGCCGGCAGCGATCGGTGGCGTATTGGCAGCGGGCTGCGAAAGCACAGCCTGGCGGCAGCTTGGCGAGGTCGGGCGGTTGGCCGTCGATCGGCACCAGCCGGCGGCCGGTGTCACCGTCGAGCCGCGGGATCGAGGTCATCAGGCCGCGGGTGTAGGGATGGCGCGGCCTGGTGTAGAGGTCGATGGCGGGTGCGGTCTCCACGATGCGGCCGCCATACATCACCACGACGCGGTCGGCATAGCGTGCCACCACGCCCAGGTCGTGCGTGATCAGGATCAGCGACGAGTTCGCCTCGCGCGTCAGTTGCTTGAGCAGCGCCAGGATCTGCGCCTGCACCGTGACGTCGAGCGCCGTCGTCGGTTCGTCGGCGATGATCAGCTTGGGATTGCAGGCCAGCGCCATGGCGATCATCACGCGCTGGCGCATGCCGCCCGAGTACTGATGCGGATAGGAATTGAGCCGGCTGCCGGCATCGGGAATGGCGACCTTGGACAGCAGCTCCTTGGCGCGTGCAAACGCGCTCGCCCACGAGACCTTGTGGTGCAGGTTCACC
>Ga0187894_10004645_pt1 | contig 14580 bp, 12 predicted proteins | sample GBC1701081metaG_FD_136650 | JGI IMG/M metagenome (GOLD analysis project Ga0187894, IMG submission 136650) | White microbial mat communities from a lava cave in the Kipuka Kanohina Cave System on the Island of Hawaii, USA - GBC170108-1 metaG ...
CAGCACCGCTGAATCACTTACCGGCGCAGGAGGAAGCTCGAGATTGTCGTTGAACTTGAAGAACCCCTCGGCGGCTTCGCTCAACGTGCCGTCACCGCCGACAACAGCGATGAGTTGCACACCGTCGTTGAGTGCCGCGCGGGTCTGAAAAGTAGCGTCGCCGGCTGATTGCGTGTGATGAACACGATAATCAACGCCGGCGACGTCGAGTTGGGATTTAATTTTCGGCCAGGCCTGCCGCGCTTTAGCCGCGACGTTGTTGACGATGATCAGCATGAAAGCCATCCACAGATTACACCGATTCTGCGTAATCTGTGGATGGCAATCTGTTAACCGCGGCCACGCGCACGGCTCGCTGCCAGCGCGAGTTCGCGAGCGCGAGGCATCGCGTCAACCGCACGGGAGATCTGCGGATCGGCGTCGTTGAAAACCTGCGTGGCCGTGCGGAAGCCATAGGCTGCTGACAGGAGGTTGTAGCGCAACTGTCTTTCCGCAAACGCACGCGACTTGTCGAGCTGATCCGGCGTTACTTTGAAGATCGGTTTCTTCGCCGCAAACGCCTTCACCTCGCGGAACAGCGCATCCGTGATCGGATAATCCTCTTCCACCAGATCGTGGTCAAACTCGATTGCCCGCTGAATCTTGTACTCCTGGAAGTTTGCGACTCGACCGGTCGTGAGCTCGAGTGAGAACGCAAACAGGATATCGCGCAGGTGGCGCTCGGCGGCGCTAATCGTGCCGGGCTTTACCGTTTCGTCGGGTGCAATGCCGCCACCGCCGTAAACCGCGCGGCCCGTGTCGGTATGGCTCTCGGGACCATTTTGCGGTTTGTTCTGGTTGTTCTTGTCAGCCGCGAGTCCGCCGGGGAAGTAGTAGTCGTAATTTCCACCGTTGGAATAGTCGCGCTGAATCAGGCGGCCCGAGGGCGTGAAGTATTTGGCGATCGTCAGCAGGAGTGCTGAGTCGTAGTCTAACTGAAACGGAAACTGTACAAGGCCCTTGCCGAAGGTCGTCTCACCGACGATCAGCGCGCGATCGTGATCCTGAAGCGCGCCCGCGACGATCTCCGCCGCGGAAGCCGTCTCGCCGTTAACCAACACGACCACGGGAACGCTATCCGGGTTCTGATTCACGGCCGAATACGACTGCGAACTGTCTCTGAAACGCCCTTTTTGTGTGACGATCATCTGTCCGTTCTGAAGGAACCTGTTCGCCACGCGCACTGCCTGAATCAGCAGGCCGCCACGATTGCCGCGCAGGTCGAGCACGAGCATGTTCATGCCTTTGCTGTGGAGGAACCTCAGCGCTTCGCCAAACTCATCGTCGGTTGTCAGGTTGAAGCCGCCAGTCATCGCCACGTAACCGACACCCTGGCGAAGCATGTAAGCCTGTGCGATCGAAGGCAGCGACACCGCGTCGCGCACGATGTTTACCGTTTCCTGGGCACGGCTTGCCGGATGCTCGACAGTGACTTTCACTGTTGTGCCGCGCGGTCCCAACAGAAACTTGCGCACTTCCGGGTAGGTCTTGCCGGCCATTGACTGTCCATCGACCGCCAGAATGCGATCGCCAAATCGCAGTCCGGCTCGCTGTGCGGGCGATTCGGGGAAGGTGGCGCGAATGTACGTATTGACGTCAGTGCCTTCGCGAAGATCTTCGATGGTGGCGCCGATGCCGAAGTATTCCGAGCGCTGTTCGGTACGGAACGACGCGTATTCGATCGGGTCGAAATAGGTCGAGTGCGGGTCGAGCACGCTCAACATGCCGCTAATCGAGGATTTGAAGATCGAGTTGTAGTCGAGCTTTTTGCCGTCGATGTGGTTCGACTGAATCACGCCCAAAGCTTCCGACAGGTCGCCTTTGATCATCGGGCTTGTCACTGCACCCCTGGTTGCGGAACCGGTGGTGGTCGAAGGCCGATCGGGTGGTGTGGCCCGTCTGGCTGACCGGCTCTGCTGGGCGAGAATGAATGCGGGAACTGTTAAGGCAAAAATAAGGAAAAGAATCCCCGGGGCAAAAAAGCTTTTTCTCACGCAACCCTCCTAACAAATTCCAATTGTCGATTGCCAATTTCCGATTTTTTGATGTTTCGTCGCTTTCCAATCGGCAATCGGCAATTGGCAATCGACAATGCTTTTGGGGCCGGGTTTCGGGCGGAAACTCGGGGACGCCAGAATAACACGAAGAGCCTGAGCTTTTGTAGATGCCACAACACGGATTTTCGTCGCCCGCGAATCTCCCATACTCGTGTATTATTGGCCTTAAGCTCTAAACGACAATTCGCCGGAGGAAGTTGAATGCCAACCACATTGAAGCGGGAGAATCTTGTGTCTTTTGCAAACGAACACCGGGATGAATTTGAGTCACTTCTGCGTCGTTTTGTCGAAACGCCGACGGTTTCCGTCGATCCCAACCACCTGGACGACATCAAAAAAGGCGTTGAGCTGACGGTTGAAACTCTCGAACGGTTCGGCGGCAGGACGCAGGTTTATCGCGCTGACAAGGGAAATCCCGTCGTTCATAGCGTGTTTGGCAGCGATAACGGCCGTCCGACAGTGACTGTTTACAACCATATCGACGTCCAGCCCGCTTCGAAAGAAACCGAACCGTGGGACACTGAGCCGTTTGTCTTCACGAAAAAGGGCGACAGCTACTTCGGCCGCGGGACGACCGACGACAAAGGCCCGGCCTTGACCGCGCTGTTTGGCGCGCGCGCGGCGATTGAGGCGGACATTCCAGTCAATATTCGTTTCTTGTGGGAATTTGAAGAGGAGATCGGTTCGCCGAATTTCGACACGATCATTTCCAAAGCAGCGAAAGACCTGCGCACCGATTCGGTGGTGGTTTCCGATACGGTTTGGGTCTCGCGCAACCGTCCGGCGAGCTCCGCAGGATTGCGCGGTCTGCTTGGTTTCATACTCACACTCGAAACCGCAATGGTCGACACACACTCCGGCGAAACCGGCGGCGCGTCGCGCAATCCGATCGCGGAGTTGATGCAACTCGTCACCGATCTCTACGACGTGCGCACCGGCAAAGTAAAAATCAAAGGCTTCTACGACGATGTGATTCCACCGTCGAGAAAAGAACTTCAGGACTGGGCCAACTGCGGCTTCTCGGTCAGCTCTTACAAGAAAGCGCACCACTTGAAAAAGATGCGCACGGAAGATCCGCTCGAAGTGATGAAGCGGATTTGGGGCATGCCGACGCTTGAGATTCACGGCGTGGTTGGCGGTTACCAGGGACCGGGTTTGAAGTCGATCGTGCCGCCGCGTGCGGAAGTGAAAGCGTCGTGCCGGTTGGTGCCCGGGCAGGATGTGAAGAAATTACGGAAGTTGATCGCGGCGGCGGTCAAAGAAAGAAATCCGGACGTGAAGATTCAATTTGAACACGGCGCGCCCGCGTTTCGCACTGTGCTTGAAGGACCGCTGCCGGAAGCGTTGAAGCGGTCAGTTAAGTTTGCGTTCAATCGCGACGCGGTGTTCGTGCGTGATGGGGGAACGATTGGCGCGATGACGAGTATTGAAAAAGTTTTGAAGTGCCCGGTGCTTTTCCTTGGTCTATCGTTGCCGGAGCACGGCTATCACGCGCCGAATGAAAACTTCGATTGGCAGCAGGCGTCAGGTGGAATGGTGGCGTTTGCGAAGTACTTCGAAGAGATCTCTCAGATTAAACAAGACAGGCGTTCTTCGTGAAGCGGAACAAATCCGGCTTTTTCATAAAAGCGGCGAGCTTCAGGATTTTCGAGGTGCACAGCGACATCAATCCGGGCCACAGATTCTTTTCGCAATTGGTCTTTCAACTGGTTCAAAAGCTCGGTGCCAATTCCTGAGCCACGTCTGTCGGATTTCACAGATACATCATCCAGCTTCGCCACGACCGCGCCCATCGACGTCGAGATCGCGTAACACACGACACAAACCCCGGCGCAGCCCTGTTCGTCGTAAGCCATCCACACAAAACCGAGTTCCGGATGTTCCAGAAAGAGATCGAGTGCGTCGTTGAGACCTTTGAGTCCGAGATCGCCGTAAGCCTGACTGCTCGCGAGGTAGTGTTCGTCCGCGCTTAGAAAATCGCTCAGCAGATGAAACGCGTCGCGCACATCGGCGGCGCCCATCTTTCGGCAGGTAATCGACGTCACGGGCCAATCATGCCAATTCGCCTTCGCAATTCGCAAGTTTGCAAGATATAATTCGGACTCCGCTTTCCAGGTAGGGCAGACTTTCCAGTCTGTCTGACAAGCTTTCCAAGAAACTTTGCGACAGGCAGGATGCCTGTCCTATCCAAGCGCAGGTCAGGAGCCATGAAAAAGACAACCACTCTCTTCGCAGCAGCAATGTTACTCATTGCGGCAATCTCGGCGTTCGGCCGCGAAGCGCGGCTCGTTCGCTACCCGCACTACCATAACGGCCGCGTCGTCTTCACGTATCTCGCCGACATTTGGACCGCCGACGAAAACGGTCAGAACGTGCAACGGCTGACGGTCAATCGCGCCAGAGACGTTTACGGACGTTTCTCGCCGGACGGCAAGTGGATCGCGTTCTCGAGTGACCGTAACGGAAATCTCGACGTGTTCCTGATGCCTGCCGGCGGCGGCCAGGCGAAACAGTTAACCGCGCACTCCGCCGACGACACTGTGCTCGGATGGTCCGCCGATTCGCGCTCGGTGCTGTTCTCGAGTAATCGTGGTGAAGACTTTATGCCGCAGCTCTATCTCGTCAGCACCGAAGGCGGCATGCCGTGGAAGGCCGGCACCGACATGGGCGTGATGGCTTCGTATTCGCCCGATGGGCAAAAGCTCGCTTACAACCAGAAGTCGCAGGTCTACTGGCGCAAGTACTATCGCGGCTCTTACCAGAGCGACATCATGGTGATGGACGTCTCCGCGAAGAAGTTTACGCAATTGACTGACTTCGACGGTCTCGATTCATGGCCCATGTGGGGTCGCGACGGTTACATCTACTTCGTCAGCGATCGCGATGGCGCCGGACTCACGAACATCTATCGCGTCTCCGAAAACGGCGGCGGCAAGGCAGATAAAGTCACGACGTTCAAGGCCGGCGACGTCCGCTGGCCGGCGATCAGCGCCGATGGCCGCGTGATCGTTTTCGAACACGACTTCGGCATCTGGAAACTCGACCTTAACTCCAAACGCGCCACGCCGATCACTCTGAACATCGACGCGGAAACCCAGGAAAACTTGAGCGAAGCTCAATCGTTCAGCTCGCAAGCCGACGATTACGATCTCGCGCCGAATTCACGGCGGATCGTGTTTTCGATTCACGGCGAGATTTTCACGGCGCCGGTTGAGGAAGGCGATCTGAAACAACTGACCGATGGCCCAGCGCGCGATCGCAACGTCAGCTATTCGCCCGACGGCAAGTTCATCGCCTACGTTTCGGACCAGAGTGGACGCGAAGAACTCTACGTGGTGCCGACTGACGGTTCAGCTCCAGCGCAACAGCTCACGGATATCGATGCGCTCAAGCAAGGTTACAACTGGTCACCCGATTCAAAGGAGATCGCGTTTGCTTCATCTGACGACAAACTGCGCAAGCTGACCGTTGCGACGAAGCAAGTAGCCGAGCTCGACAGCTCGCGCTACGGCGGCTTCAGCACGCCCGTTTGGTCGCCTGACGGAAAATGGATCGCCTACTCGAAACAAGACATCTCGCGCACGTCTGACATTTATTTAATCGCAGCGTCAGGTGCGGAGAAGGAACCACACAGAGTCACGTTTGATTCAAACAACGATGGCAGCCCGGTTTTTGGACCAGACGGACGCAAACTTTTCTTCCAGCGCGTAGAGGCCACTGGCAACAGCAGTCAACCAAACTCCGTTCAGATCTACTCGATGTGGCTCGAACGTCAGGAAAAAGATCCTGACGATCCGGAAGAGCGCGAAGCCGAACCGCCCGCGCCGCCTGCGGGAGCAGAAGGCGGTGAAGGTGGAGCACCACCGGCAACACGGCCTCGCCCACAGGCGAATCGTCCACCGCGAGATATCAAGATGGATTGGGAAGGAATAAAGCGTCGCACGCGCCAAATCACGCGCATGCCGTTTCCGGTTCTCAACTACACGATCGCGCCCGACAGCCGCACGATCGTTTTCGTCACCACGGAACCCGCAGGCCAGGCCAGCATTCCGGTGGTCTATTCGATTCAGGAAGACGGTCGCCGTCTCGCACGCATTACCGCAGGCCAACCGCCGAATGAAGGTGATGGCGGCGGTCCCGGCGGTGGCGGTGGTTTTGGCGGTGGGATTTCCGGTCTGAATATCTCGCGCGATGGCCGCACGCTTTTCTTCCGCGAGCGCGATGGTGTTTGGTCAGTGCCGATCTCCGCTGGAGGCCCGGGAGCGGGCGCAGCAGCAGCAGCAGCGGCAGGACAAGGTGCAGGGGGCGCCGGTGGCGCGGGTGCCGGCGGTAGACGCCGGATCAATTTCAACGTGCGCGTTCAAGTCAATCGTCCGGCGGAATGGGCCGAGATGTTTGACGACGGATGGCGCACGATGAAGTATCGCTTCTACGATCCGAAGATGCATGGCATGGATTGGGACGCGATGCGCGCGAAGTATCGCCCGCTCGTCGATTTCGTCGGCGATCGTCAGGAACTACTGAACATCATCAACGAGATGATCGGTGAGTTGAATGCTTCGCACACCGGCGCGGCGCCGCCGCCACGCGGATTTGGCGGTGGTGGAGTTTCGACCGGTCACCTCGGTATCGAGCTCGAACCAGACAAGGCTGCCGGCCGTTATCGCGTTGCCTACATTTACGAAGATGGTCCAGCCGACAAAGACTGGGTGAAAGTGAAAGTCGGTGATTACCTGCTCGCGATCGACGGTAAGCAAGTGAAGGCCGGCGACGAGTACTGGCAGTTATTGAACAACCGGTTGAACCGTAAGGTGACCGCCACGTTCAATAGCAAACCGGCCGACGACGGCGCGTGGAATACACGCATTGAAGCGATCAATGGCGGCGCTTACAGCCAGTTGCGTTACGAGCGCTGGGTGAAGGATCGACGCAAGAAAGTCGATGAACTGTCTGGTGGACGCATCGGCTACCTCCACATTCAGGCGATGAATCAACCGTCTCTCCGCAAGTTTGAAAAGGAGATTCGCGAATATCGCAACAAGGAGGCGCTGGTGATCGATCAACGTTGGAACGGTGGCGGCAACATCGAACAGGAGTTGCTTGCGATTCTGGTCCAACGTCAGTACCAGGTTTGGCAGCCACGGGGAACTGAAGCGACCGGACGCCCGTTTGCCGGTTTCTTTGGACCGAAGATCGTGTTGCAAAACTGGCGCTCCGCGTCCAATGCCGAGATGTTCCCGGCGGGTTTCCGTGCTCTCGGACTCGGCAAGGTGGTTGGTACGCCGACGATGGGCGCGGTCATCGGAACCGGCAGTTACAGTTTGATCGACGGTTCGACGGTGCGCACTCCGGGTGTGGGCGTGTTCCTCGCTGATCCGAAGCGAACGAACATGGAAAACTACGGCGTGCAACCCGACATGCTGATAGACAACAAACCGGAAGACACGTTGGCCGGACGCGATCGTCAACTCGAAGCTGCGGTCGAAGAGTTGATGAAGCAATTGAACGGCTCGCGGCGCAACGTGACAACTGAAGGCCAGCAGAACAACAGGTAAGCCAGGAAAGACAAAGGCCATCCACAGATTACACAGAGTCTGCGTAATCTGTGGATGGTTTTCTAAGGAGTGACGATGTTGCTCATCCTGATGACTTCGAAATCGGACCCCTTAATTCCTTTCAGCGTATTCAACTCGTCATCGTCCCAACGCATATCCGGTGCGCCACTGATGAACCAGTTGGAGCCGTTGTCCGCCAGAATCATTCCATACTTCTTCAGCGCCCGCAGAATCACCTGCATTGCCGGCGAATAGCCGGCGATATTTACCGAGGCTTTCAAACGCACACGCATTCCCATCGGCGGCCGATCGACGCTCGTGTTGGTGCTGGCCCAATGACGCGCGGGATGAACGTAAGCGCGCCGCGTGATCTGCGCGGTGAAACGAATCGCATGCCTGATTTCCTGTTGCTCGAACACTTCGTCGTAACGCACGAGTCCGGGAAAGATCGGTAAGCCGGCGGCGTCCGCGGACGTCCAGCCCGCCGGTCGCAAGGCATTCGAATTCAGATCGAACACCGCTCCGGAATCGGCGTTCCAACTCGCACCGTTGTTAATGGGAAACGCGCGGTACATCTCGTAGAGCTTCCAGTTGTCACGATCGATCACGAGCACGTGACGGTCGCCGGTGCCGTTTGGGCCGCCTTCAATGGGCGCGTTCGCGGGAACCGGATATGGTCCGGGATCACTCTGCGATCCGAAAGCGGTGAAATTGATCGGCAATGGAGCTTGATTTCCAGCAACAACGACATACGGAATGCCGTTGGGAGCGCCGTTCCAGACGGTGCCGAAGTCTGGATGAAGACCGACGTTCAGGCCCATGCCGGCAATTAGATTGCTCGAATTTGGATCAACGGGCGCGTTGGAGATGTCTTCGTTCCAGGCGTTGTCGATTGGAAAGACCGGCTTGCCGTGAAGGCTGGCACCGATGCCGAGCTCGGGAGTTGGTTGGGGCGTGACGACGTCGTCCGGTGGACCACCGCCTATGTGGCCGATACCGATGCGGACGCGATTACTCGTGGCGCCTCGAAAAGTAATCCCAACCAAGACATCGCCGACATCGCCAAGATTGTCGTGCAAACGCACGACGATGGCCGTCACGCCTGATGCTCCCGCAACGCCGCCCACGTACACGCGTGGAGTCACTTGAACACTTCGCAGTCAAGCACGACTTTATTCCCGGTACGTCTGAGCAACCCGGTAACCGTGTAGACTTGTCCGTTGGCCTTGAAACTGGTTGCCAGTTTGGGCGGAATCATGGTCGCCTTTAGACGCGTTTTGCCGGAAGTAATTGAAAGCACGACCGGCTTCGACGTTGGTCCAATGTTGCTGTCCAAAACACCCACACCCAGAATCGCGTTGCTGTTGAACTCCGAACCTCTCAAGTAAGCGCTGCCTTTGGATTCAATACTTACCTGATCGACCAGCTTGAGCTCTCCGATAGGCACGGCCAGAACGACGTCGCTTTCCAGCCAAATCTTCCGTTGATAGAGAAGCTGATCGCCAATGTGCACTTCCAGCAGGAACGAGCCGCCGGAAAGATCTGAGAATCGCAGGTTGCCCGCACCGTCGGGAGACCGGATCAGCACTGGTTGCCCGGTGCTTTTCGGGTAGTAAAGTCTCGCAGTCAGGGATCGCAGAGTTTGCCCTTGCTGGGCTCCCAATTGTCTCTGGAATCGTGCGTCGAGGCTAAGGAAGATGTAAATGGCAAACTTCTGCTGTGGTGCAGCGTAGGAGTCGTGCGGAAGAAAAACGAACAGCACGAGCAGCGCCGTGGCGAAGTATCTGCACTTCATGAGGGACCCTCCTTCGTCTAATCGTTCTTAAACTCGGACGTGTCCTTAGGATCTTCCTTACGCATTTCTCCAAGTTTGCAGAGCGGGTCTGCTTCACCCTTGCCCTTATAGCCGTTCAGTTGAAAGAACGGCTCCTTTTCATCGCCGGTCAGATTGATCGTCTCCTCGCCCAGCTTACGAGCGCCATTTGCACACCAGTAGGCGACCGTGTATCCGCAGCGAGACAGCGGCACTTCCAGATTGACCTCGTTCAGGGCGTCGGCCTTCTCGGCAGCAACTACATACACTTTTACTGGATCCGGATAGCTTATGGGCCCTTTTAGTGAGATACGCCGCAGTTTGTTTTCAGCCGCCAACCTCTCACTATCTATTCGGTTCTTCTCCCGCTGATTAGCCAACCATATCGGCACCAGGAGCAGAAACCCTCCGAGCACGAACATGAGTATCACGGGAAGATTGGTCTTCACCTTTATGCCGAACGGCATGGTGAATTCGGTGGAGTATTCACCGGTCTGTGAGTCGAGCACGAGGATGCGCTTTGAGAGCATGACGACGGCGCCGACGATCATGATGAAGCCGGCGCCGGCACTGACGTACCAAAGCCCTTCGATCATAAGTCCTCCTTTCAGGTCAGAGCCTCGCGCAATGACCGGAAGGTAAGCTGGAACCGCACGTCAGTACGTCGGTTCGGCTTGTGGTTGAGGTTGACCTGCGCCGGCCTGAGCCGATTGAGCCAATTCGCGTTCGAGCACCAGCATCTCGCGGCCGGCCATGTAGCCGCGAATCATCATAAACAGTACGAAGCCGTGGACGAGGATGCCGATCCAGTCGAAGATCGCCAGCGACAGGAGGCCATCAAGGAGAAACACTATCATGCCGGCGACGTAGGCCCACAGCTGCCGTTTGTTTGCCAGGTAGGCGAAACCGGCAAACATCGCGGTGATGAAGATGTCCAAAACGATCGCGATGACTTTAGTCGCTTCCCCGAGACTGTCGGCCGCATAGACGGCGATGCCGTCGATCAGTTGCGTGACGCCGAGACTGAGGAAGAAACGCCAGCCACCGCCCAGCAAGCCGACGATCGAGGTAATGAGGGTGAGGCCGGCGATCCAGTAGAGCCAGTTAGCGCCGGATCGATAACGTTGGTTGAGTTCGGCGTGGTGGCCGTAGTCATTTTCAAACATGGGAGTCTCCTTCTGTGATTTGGTTCGGTCGATAAGATCTCAGGGTGTGGGCTTGAGTTTGAAGTCAGGCGGCACAAACTCGATCGATTTCAGAGTACCGTCACCTTTGACTCGCTTGTCGGTGTTTGGCGCGTAAACCACTACCACGAGATTGGCAGGCTGGCGTTCGCCGCAGGTGATCTCGCCTTTGACGTTGGTGTCGTAGGTTGTGATTTCAACGTCTTCGAAACTGGCGGTTCGGAGTCGCAGCAGTCCGGTTTCGGTTTGCACGACAAACACGATTCCTTTGGCGTCGCACTCGAGCCGCAGGAGCGTGCCTTGCAACTGGGTTTCGCCGGCGGCCGGCGCTCGCAAAACTTCGCGCAAGTAGGAAGACGGATCGGTGAGAGCCGGCGGGGCAGTTTGCGTGGTGCGTGTGCCACTGCTGCCGCTGTTGTTTGCGGAAGATTCGGGACCAACGTCGACGAGCACCGGCGGGCCGGCAGTCGTGGTGCTCGGTTTTTTCAATTGATCTACGTAAGTGTTTTCACGTTCCTGGATGCCGCGAATCTGATTCAGCAACATCTGCGAGTTTTGCCGGAGATATTCTTCGGCGTTGGATTTAGTGAGTTGTTCGAGCATCTGGCGCGCGGTTTTGTAGTCACCACTGCGCGCGTAGAGTTGGGCTAACGTGAAAGAGAAATCATGCCGGCCCGGCGAAGCACTCAGCGCCTTCTTTAACGAGTCGATTGCTTCGGGCATGTTCTCGCCGCTAACGAGACTGACAAATCCGAGGAGGTTGTACGACTCGGGATAATCCGGCCGCAATGCAATCGCTTTCTGCAAATGCTCGCGTATCTTTTTGGCGAATTCGGGCGTGTAAGCAGCCACCGGTTCGCTCTCGGGCGTCGTGCGGCTCAGTGTAAATGCGTAATAGTAGTGGGCGAGATAGTTTTGCGAGTTCAAGGCGACCGCACGCTCGAGACTGGCACGTGCCTCGTCAACTTTTCCTTCGCGAAAGTACGCCATGCCCAACGAGGCGTGGGCCATTCCCAGGTTCGGATCGAGTTTGAGCGCTTTTTGCAGATACGTGTAAGCGTCTTTGCGATAACTGTGAAGCATTAGATCGCCGAGATACGCCTGGGCTTCCGCTTCCGTTAGCGGCGTGGCTTGGGTGTTTGTGTCGAGTTGCAGTTTATTTTCGAAGTGACCGTTGATTACGTTGTAGCGGCTCTGCTTTACGTAGTTGCGCAGATCCTTTTCCATCGCCTCATACGGCACTCCAAACGACTCCTGGAAAGCCTGGTCCATCGGCACGTCCGCATTTTGTAACTCTAAAAACTTGGCGAGCTGTTCAACTTTCTCGGCCTTGCCGATCAGCAGGTAGTGCATCAACGCCCATGACTGCGCGTAGAAAATGCCCTGCTTTTTCGACTCGTTATAGTGCGGCGATTTGTGATCGACTTCGAAAAGTGTGCGCAAGGGCAGCATCTTGTTGTCGCGCAGCAGATAAACGTGACTGCTGATCGGGTAGCCGAGCTCGACCTTGCGATCGTCAGTCATCTTGAAAGTGCTGTAGTACTCGGCGAGGCCCTCGTTGAACCACAAGGGCGCATTCTCGAACGTGTTGTTGACCAGCAGGTGAGTGTACTCGTGAAAGATCACGTTGAACGGATCCTGCCGTCCATCGAGCTCCGTCGTTAGCGTGATGTAGTTAACGTCCTGTCCCGCCTGAAAGTACCCGGCTGTGTTTGCGTGTGGTTTGAATGGCGCGTAGGAACTGTGGCTTTTGAAAACCACGACCGTGGTCGGCACGGGCGTGTTGAACCGCATCTTCGGAAACAGCCGCGTAAACACCTCGCGAAACTGTTCCAGCTTCAGCCCGACCTGCCGGATCTCCTTCTCACCGGTGTTACCGATCATGAAGAAGTTTTTGGTGCGGACGCTGACCCAGTTGTCTTTAGCAAAGACAGTTGTGGGTTGAGAGACTACGAGTGAAAGGCAAAGAGTTACAGCAAGGAGGAAAGCGAGACGCTTCATCATCATGGCCCAAGGGTTCGCGAGAGAGTGAAGGGTCGAGAGACGGGCGGATTATAGGTTTCGATCCGCTCGTTTGCAAGCAATTCACACACGACCAAACTATCACAGGCGACCCTGCCACTGGGGAAACTCTCGCAGGTAGTCAGGACTGACACCCTTCAGCCAAACGAAATGATCGTCGATCTTCGTGGGAACTACGACGCGAAGTGTGATGATTCCATAAATCGCGGTTGCTAACAGCAGCACCACTCCAATGAATATCGTGGTTGGATCTTCACGTAATGCACCAAAGGGGAAGCTCAACACCGCCGCGATGCCGAGAGCCCACGTAATCGCCAGATTCCGGCGCCGCGTGCTCAAGTGCTCTTCGCATAGCCCGACGTCAACCGTTGCTGATTTGCGCAGCACAAGTGCGATCACGACGTAAACCAAAATGCTCACCAGAACCGTGAGATAGATTGCCGGGTGGTGCCAGGTGAGTTTGCGTTTGAGTCGTTCGCCGGCAGGTTCGTTGCACTTAACGCAGCGATTTGGGAGCAGCGCTTCCTTGGTCATAACCAGGATCGAGTTGTCGCGCCAGATAGTCTGCAATCCATGCATCGGCGGAGGAAAATACGGTTGTTGTGACATCATTCCAGCTTCCTTTTGAAAGGGTTGTCTGAGGAAAAGCGCGGGGCTTCGCACGCGAGTCGTGACGGGTTTGAGCTCGCCAGCCAATCTTGCCGCAAAGAGAGAAAGAGGGTCAAGAAAAAAACTTGAGGCGTGCATTTTGCGCACGCCTCGCGTTGTGATCGTCTTTAATTACAACCGTTACTCTTCAGGTCCGGTGCAGGTCGGTCCGTGAAGTGCCGGGATCTTCTGGCTGATGATTGGATACTTGGGAGCTTCGTCGATGTTGATCTGCGTCCAGTGTGCGTAATTCTCGGGCACGTTTGTGTCGGCGAAGATTGCTTCGACGGGACACTCAGGCACGCACGCATCACAATCGATGCAAGTGTCGGCATTGATGTAAAGACGATCGGGTAACTCGTGAAACGCTTCAACGGGACAAACGGCTGCGCAGTCGGTGTACTTGCAATCGACGCATAATTCAACAACTACGTAGGTCATAAGGGGAAGTAAGCTCCTTTCGGTGATGGCAAATAGTTATTCAGTCGCGAGTGTAATGTCAACACCTAAGTTTATTTTCCTTCTTTCTTGTGTCTCTTGTGCTTTTTTGTGGCTAAGCTCCTTCATCGCCTCGCTTCTCAACTTTGCCAGGACCGTGAATCGTCTTGTTCACAACCGGATCGCCTCGGTACGTGACATGAGAAACTCCGGAGACATTGACGTCGAGCCGATCGCAAACGCCGAGGTCCACTTTCGAAGCACCCTTGCTATCGACGACCGCATGTGCCGAACGCAGGTTGTGCGTGTCGATTTTGGCCGCGCCATTCGTATCGACGCCGACCATCTTTGTGGTTCCCGACACAGCAATCGCCGCCGCGCCATTGGAGTAGATCTGAATCTTGTCATTGTTGACGCCCGAGATCTGGATCTTTCCTGCGCCATCAACGGAGATCGCCTCGAGATTGGGAACGGCGATCCTGACCGTCACCGGCTCATTAACGGAGTAGCTCTTCGTGTTTGAGATTCGCAGTTTGTTGCCACTTACTTCGGTGGTAATCAGCGGCAGCACGTTATCGTCGCCTTCAACTTCTAAACTCAGTTCTTTCTGGCAAACGATCTCGATATTGAAAGCACCTTCAGTGCCGATGGACGTGAACGGTGTGATCTGTCGCTTTTGTGTTTCGCGTTTGCCGGAGCCTTTCACTTCGCTCCGAATACTGTGATGACAACCGGCGGTAACGAGCAACGTCAAAACAATCAAACTTAGCAGCTTTTTCATCGATAGCCCCTCCTCAACGGCTATTCGTGTTTTGAGTTCAAGC
>Ga0187894_10004646_pt1 | contig 14580 bp, 13 predicted proteins | sample GBC1701081metaG_FD_136650 | JGI IMG/M metagenome (GOLD analysis project Ga0187894, IMG submission 136650) | White microbial mat communities from a lava cave in the Kipuka Kanohina Cave System on the Island of Hawaii, USA - GBC170108-1 metaG ...
AACGATCTCCGCCGACGTGACGCGGGCGATGGCGCGGACGACGGATCGCGCGACGCGAATGCACCTGGAAGACGTGAAGGATCAGATCGCCAAGATTCTCGATCCGAAATTCGCGGCCCCGGCTCCAACCACGTCCCCGCTTCCGTTCATCCTCGGACTGCTCAACGCCGACGGGGAGGAACCGCATAATGAGTCGTTGAGTTGCTGGCCGGATTATTCGTTCCGTAACCCGCGTCAATGAAAAAAGGCTCGCCTGGCGCTGTTGATTGGCGTCGGGCGAGCCGGTGATTGCCATACGGTTACGGCGGTAAGGCTAAAGTTAAGCTGCGCGATGGAGGTTCAACGAGGAAGACTTAACCAGTCATTGAACTGAGATCAATCGGGACGGAGATGTAGCAGCCTTTTGTGTGGTCGCCGCTAAGCCATTTTACAACATGCTCTAGTCCAGGCTGTCGCCAAAGAACCCGCTTACAATCATACGGAGTATAAACGCACCAACGGCAACAACGGGCATAAGCTTTTACCTCCTCACAAAGGCTCTCGACAACCTCGACAAACCACTGGCTCCTTTTCCTGCGCTGCGTCTCAATCTCCTGCTCAAGCCCATCGTTCTTCGCTCGAACGAGTTGGGGTTGCTCTCCTCTTTGCTCTCGATCGCGGCGCGCACCCTCTCGATGGTTTCTCTTCAAAGACCAATCGCGCGCGCTCTCATATGACTTCTATCGGGAACTATCCCCTTTTAGGCGAGAGGCTACAACTAAAGGTACGCCCTTGAAATGGCCGCAGTCCGAGCACGGGGAAGAAGTCAGTGGAGACCAGCGCGCCATCAAGGAGTTCCGGCTCATCTTGTCCGGTGACGGTGAAGCGCATTGTCCGGAACGCGGCGAGGCCGTCAAAGACTCGATTCTGTGTCCTGTAATCAAGCCAATCGGCAGGTGTGACCTCAGCGCGCGCCAGACCTTTTTTCAGATTGCGGCCCGATACCATCACGAGCCGGTCAGGCTCTGCAAACGGCAGTGGTCGCAGCAGCGTAGCGTTCACAATGCTGAAGATCGCCGTGTTGGCGCCGATGCCCAGCGCCAGCGTGAGAACAGCGATCAACGTGAAGCCAGGTTTCTTCAACAACATTCGCGCGCCGTAGCGCAGGTCCTGAATCAGCGTTTCAATTGAATTCAAACTCCACATTTCGCGGCTCACCTCCTTCAGCCATGTTTGATTGCCAAACTGCCGCCGGGCGGCATAATGCGCCTCTTCCGCCGCCATGCCGGACGCCAGGTTCTGCTCGATCCGCATCTCGAGGTGGAAGCGCATCTCCTCTTCCATCTCGCGCACGTGTTTTTCCCGGCGCAACAGCGAAAGCAGCCGGCGCCAGAGGTGCGAAAGATGTTGGAAAAGACTGTTCATCGCCCGCGACCTCACTCAGCTCGTAGCGACACTAGCGGGTCCACACTCGCCGCCCGCCGCGCCGGAATCCAGCAGGCCAGCAGCGCGATTGCCGACAGCAGCAAAGCCGCGCTCGCAAAGGTCGGCGGATCGTTAGCGCTCACGCCGTAAAGCAGGTTCGTCAGCAGGCGCGTGAGCGCGAAGGCGCCGGCTAGGCCCAGCGTGACGCCGAAAAGTACCTTCGTCATCCCCTGCCGGATGAAGAGGCGCAACACATCAGCGCGCTGCGCTCCCAGGGCCATGCGGATGCCGATTTCACGCGTGCGCTGCGTGACGACGTAGGCGATCACGCCGTAAATGCCCACGCCGGCGAGCAGGAGGGCGACGGCGGCGAGCGCGCCCAGCAACGACAAATTGAAGCGGCGCGCGGCGGCGGATTGCGACAGTCGCGCGTCCATCGTCATCACGTCGTAAACCGGCAGGGCCGGATCGCCCGCCCGCGCCGCGTCGCGCAAGACCGGCGCAAGGCGCGCAGGCTCAACTCCGCCGCGAACCACCAGCGACATCTGCGGGGGCGGCGCTTGCCTGTACGCGAGATAGACCATCGGTTCGAACGCTCGATCTATTCCTTTATGACGAACGTCGCCGACCACGCCAATGATGGTTGTCCATTCCGCGCCCGCGCCGGGCACGGCCAGCCGTTTGCCAAGCGGATCTTCGTCAGGAAAAAGTTTGCGCGCCAATGACTCGGTGAGGATGCCTACGCTTGGAGCGCCCTGGCGATCTCCTTCGTTGAAAGCGCGCCCGGCGCGCAGGCCGATTCCCATCACGCCGAAGTACGCTGGATTGACAGCGCAAATAAACACAGGAGATTCGCCCTGTCTGTCTTCGACCGGTCGTCCTTCCACACGCAACCAGCCCAGCAGGTTACGCGTCGTCAACGGCAACACGCTTGTGGCTCCGACGGCTTCGACGCCTGGCGCCGCGGCGAGGCGCGAGAGGATGCGGTCATAGAGCTGAACGCGGTCAGCCGCCTTGTCATAGCGCCCCGGCAACGTGAGCCGCGCCGTCAGCAGGCTTTCCGCCCGATAACCCTGATCCGTGTTCAGCAATTTGATGAAGCTGCGAATGAGCAAGCCCGCGCCAATCAGAAGCATTACGGCCAGCGCGACTTCGCCCACCATCAACGCGCCCCGCAAACGCCGCCCACGCGCGCCTGCGCCCCGGTCTCCGTCTTTCAGCGCCGCATTCAAGTCGGGTCGCGAAAGATGCAGCGCCGGCGCCAGGCCGGAGAGCAGGCCGGTCAGCAATGAAATGAGCAGCGTAAAGCCGAGCGCCCGCCCGTCAATCTTGACGGCGGCGAGCCGCGCCAGATCGCCCACGGTCTCGGTCGAGATGAGCGAGCCGATCAGTTTGGTGAGCCACCAGGCCAGCAACAATCCGATGAGGCCGCCGATGACGGAAAGCAACAGACATTCGGTCAACATCTGGCGCACAAGGCGAAATCGTCCCGCGCCGAGCGCCGCGCGAATCGCCAGTTCCCGGCGCCGCGCGATCACGCGCGCCAGGAGCAGGTTGGCCACGTTGGCGCAGGCGATCAGCAGAATCATTCCCACCGCGCCCGACAGCGCCAGCAGCGCCCGTCGCGTATCGCCGATCAATTTCTCCTGCAAAAAAGTGACGCGTGTTTGCCCAACCGCGTATTGCGAGGCCTGTGGTCTGGTCTCCTCATATCGCCGGCGAATCATCTCCAGCTCGGCGCGCGCCTGTTCGAGCGTCGTCCCCGGCTTCAACCGTGCGACGACTTCCATCAAGCGCCGCCGCTCGCTGTTGCGTTCGGCTTGTGCGTCGAGCGCCAGCGGAACCCACAATTCGTAAGGCCGAAAGTACCGGAAGTCTTCGGGCAGCACGCCGATGACCGTATGGCTGGTTTCATTCAGCGTGATGTTTTTGCCGACGATGTCGGGATCGCCGCCGTAGCGCCGCTGCCACAAGCCGTGACTGAGAATGGCGACGCGGTGGCCGCCGGGCTGGTCTTCCGCCGTGGTGAAATTGCGGCCTTTGGCAAACGCCACCACGCCCAGCAGCGGAAATAAGTTGGCCGTCGCTTCGCCGCACGCAACGCGCTCCGGGGCGCCCTGGTCGGAGAGCGCCTGCTCTCCGGCGTCATGCGCGGCAATGGCTTCCAGCGTTTGGGCCTGTTCCCGCCAATCCAGAAAATGAGCGCCCCAGACGCGGGTGATCGGGAGCGTCTCCGAGGCTTCTTCTACCCACACCAATTGCTCCGCGCGCGCGAAGGGAAGCCGCCGCCACATCAACGCATTGACCACGCTGAAAATCGCCGTATTCGCGCCAATGCCGAGCGCCAGCGTGAGCACCGCAATCAACGTGAAGCTGGGTTGCTTCCTCAACATTCGCGCGCCGTAGCGCAGGTCGCGTAAGAGTGTTTGCATAAGTTCTCTTGGAAAAACTGGCGAAGGCGTCATTGTGACGGTTTCACAGCAGTCGCTACTTGCAATAGCATTTCATCCAGTTTGGTTCGATCTAACCAGCGCCCGTTGAAAACAACGCCTCGAATTTTTGTAGTATTGCGGATGTCTTCCAGCGGGTTTGCGTCCAGCAACAGGAGATCCGCCAGCTTGCCTTTCTCTATCGTGCCACGCTGGTTTTCCAACCCAAGATACCGCGCCGGATTGCAGGTGGCGGCTTGTAAGGCTTCGATCGGTTTCAGACCCGCTTGGACGAGCAATTCCAATTCGTCGTGCAAGCTGAAACCCGGAAACAAATAAGCGTTCCCCAAATCGGTTCCGGCGAGAAAGGCGATGCCGGCCAGACGCATCTGCCGAATGATTTCAAAATCCTTCCGATAGAGTTTGCGCTGGATTTCATAATCGGCCGCCGTACGATTCCGAGTGCGAAAATCCTTGCTGGGGTCCCAAGCGCCCTTTGTTTCCTGCGTGACATATTTGAGCCTCGGATCGTTCGTGAAGTTGGGGTCATTCTGATAGGCTCTGAGGCGTTTCACGGTCAGAGTCGGGGTTTGCCAAGTTCCATTGCGGGCAAATCGCGCGAACAGCGCGGCGGCCTTCTTCTCACTGAAGGTCTCGATCAATTCCAACGCTGAACCATTGATGTTCCCTCGTCTCGTGATCTCTTCCTCTCTTTCCGAGCAAGCCAAGAGCAGTTGAATCCCTGCCAGATGCTCAATGCTTTTTTGCCCGGCGTCGGACGCTTCCGCCAGCGAAGCAAAGATCGTAACGTGACCGGCGAAGGGGATTTGCTGCTTTTTGCATTCGTCCGTGAGGGCGAGATACGCTTCGCGCGGAATGCGTGAGTAAACCTTGATGAACCCCGCGCCCTGCGCTTTCAGAGTCTGGACGGCTTCACGCGCCTCCGTCTCTGAGGACACGGATATGGAGATAAGCGGCCAGCTCGGTTGCGACCCATCAACCATCAAGCCCGGAGAGACTATGTACGGGATTAACGCTGTCCCTTGCTCTGCCTGGCGATTCCACTCGTGTGATTGTTGTAACAAGCGTCCGCCCATGTCCCGAATCCCGGTGACGCCGTTCGCAATGAACAACGGAAAGAGTTCTGCGGTTTTATTCGCGCCATAGCCATCAATATGAACGTGCATGTCCCACAAACCGGGAATCAGATATTTCCCTGAAGCATCCACGACCTCTGTATTGCGCGGCAGGCGCGCCTTGCCCGTTTTGCCTATATCTACAATGCGGTTCCCGACCACTAGGATGGTCATATCCAACTGTGGTTGCGCCGACGCCATATCAATCAACGTGACGTGTGTGAAAGCTGTGGCTCGCGCCGCCGCCTTTTCGGGCTGCTTGACCTGCGCCATTGCGCCCGCGGCAATCAGCCAAATTGTCAGCGCGGCAATCAATGTCAAGCCGGGTTGTTTCCTCAACATTCGCGCGCCATAGCGCAGGTCTTGCCAGGGCGTTTGCATAGTTACTCCTCCACTTCACGTTTTTGGTTACGCAGCTCGGCGGGTTAGCGCTCTGTTTTGATCCCGAGCAAATGGCTGAGCCACGCCGCGCGGTCGCGGCGCGCTTCATCGTTCAAGCTGTGGCCGGCGTCGTACCATTTGACGGTTTTCGGTTCGCTTGCCGCCTGATGATACTTCGCGGCTTCCTCCACTGGCACATTCTCATCCCGTCGCCCGCTCTGAAACAGAATCGCGGAGGGCGCGGCGTGCTTGACGTACTGATCCGGATCGATCGTGGCTATCGCGCTGAGATACGCCTCGAACTTGCCTTCTTGTCGCAATCGGTCTACCTGCGGAGCTTGAAAAGTTCGCGCCCAACTTGAGAGTTTTGGCCCGCCACCCATCAAGACGAAGGCTTTAATGCGTTTCTCAACGCCTGATAAAATCCCGCCCATTGTGGCGCCATAGCTGAAGCCGATGTATCCAATTCTTCGCTCATCCACGTCGCCTCTCGAGAGCAGCACATCTACGGCGCGCCGCAGATCAATCACGCACTGCGCCATGCCATCACGGTCGCGCTCGGTCAGGGCAAAGAGAGGTTGCGGCGACGGGCGGGCGAAATGCGAATCGATCAGGATCGAGATTGCGCCCGACTTTGAGAGCGCCATGGCTTCATCCAGAAAATAAGATCGCCCCACATCGCGCCCAGCCGGATGCATGAAAATAATGCCGGGAAACTTCCCCTTCCCGGGCGGGACGACGATGTAGGCCGGCACGCGCCCGCCCTTCGGACTGAGATAAGAGATATCCAGCATCTTGAGCCCGGCGCGATCCTGCGCGCCATGCTCTTTGAGATCGAGGGGCGCTCTGCTGTCGTAGTCATACATCTTCAGCAGTTCACGAAAAGAAGGCGCTTGACCAATCGCGGCTTGACCTATCGTCACTAAGAGCAGCAAAGAGCCGAATAGTTTTTTCATAGTCCCACTTCCGATTTTGGGTTTTTAGATTTTGGATCGCGGAGTGAAAAACCGCGCGCTGCGCAAGGTGACAAGGCGATGGTTCGCCGCTACGCCGGACAGCGGCTGGTGGAAGATCGCCTTGAGCCAGGTAAAGATCGCCGTGTTCGCGCCGATACCGAGCGCTAGCGAGAGAATTGCCATGAAGATAAAGCCGGGGGACTTGCGCAACATGCGCAAGCCAAAACGTAAGTCTTGCCACAGGTCTGCGACCATACGTCACCTCACTGAAGCCGATCCGGCTTTCGCTTGAATCGCTGTCGCCAGGTCGGGGATCAACTGTTCGCCTTCGAGAACTTCGACGCTTGACAGTCTCAAATCATCGCCGAGAGGTTCGTACCGCCCGCCTAAATGTTCGTGAAAGAACCGTTCGGCGACGGCGAACAGCGAAATCCAGTTCTCTTTCCGCGCGTAATCGTGCCCTTCATCCGGGTAGAGCAAATACGTGACCGGCTTGTTGTGCTTTTTCATCTCCGCCACGAAGTCGTCCGAGTACTTGCGCGGCACGTTGGTGTCCTTCGCGCCGTGCGTGATGAGCAAGGGCCGAGTGATCCGTTCGACGAAATAGAGTGGTGACCGCTCGTGTAACAGCGCGCGGCCTGTCGGGGTCGTTTCATCCCCCACTTGCCGCCGCCAGAGGTTACGAAATGCGCCTGTGCGACTCTCCATCAACCTTTGCAATTCAGTCGGTTGATACATCGCCAAGCCACAGGCGAACACATCCGGCGTAAAGGTGAGCGCCGCCAAGGTCGCATAGCCGCCATAAGACCAGCCCCAGACGCCAACCCGCGGTCGCTCGGTAATTCCTTGTTTGACGGCCCAATCGACCGCGTCGAGGATGTCGTTCTGCATTTTGCGCCCCCACTCGCCTGCCCCGGCGTACAGAATCTTTTTGCCAAAGCCATCCGCGCCGCGAAACTCGACGCGGAAGACCGCGTAGCCGCGATTGGCGAACAGTTGCAGCGTGCGATTGATACCCCAATAGTTCCACTCGAAGGCGACCGACGGCCCGCCATGAACATAAACCAGCAAAGGCAAGGGTTGATCCAGATACCGGCGTTTGCCCGCGCGCGTCCACGACGGCAGGTAGAGATCCCCCGGAAGTTTCAATCCGTCGCGGGTCGTCACGACGACGGCCTCTCTTCTGGCCAGCGGATAGGTGTCAACCGCGCTCTGTTCGGTAAAGAGAAACCGCGCGCGGCGCGCGGGGCGGTCATACACAAAATAGCGGGGCGGCCCGCCATCCTGAAACACGACCAGCCAGACCCGATCATCGAGACTGCGCCCGGCGACGCCAACATCCCCGGCCCGAACCGTCTTGAGATATTTGAAATCCACCTCGATGGAAGGGTCGAGAAAGTAGCGGCGCACGCGACCATAAACCGACGTGGCCGATTGCAAGCGCCCTGTGCGTGGATCGAACAACAGACCGGACCTGAGATCAGCCAGCGGGTCTCTGATGAGCGTGCGCGCCTTGCCTGTCGTCAGCTCAATCGCCCTGAGCGCGCCAGTATTCGTGCGGCGATTGTCTATCAGATAGAGCGTCTTGCCGGTCGGATCGAGCGCCGCGGGCTGCGAAATGCGCGCCTCTTCATAGGTGAACCGCTCCAACAACTCCCACTGCCCGGTCGCATTCAACCGAAACAACTCGTAGCCTTGCTCCGCGGTTGGGCGTCTGGCGACGCGCGGGCTCAGCTCATCGTCGCAAAGAAACCGGTCATATGCGTCATTCTGCAAGACCAGGTTCCGCTCGCCTGTGCGCAGGTTGATCCGATACAAGTCATAACGCTTCGGATCACGCCCGTTCAGTCCGATAAGGATTTCTTCGGGATGGGTAGGGCTGAGTTTTTCAATGCGAGCAGAACCTCCTATCTGTGGCGTCAAATCGCGCGCCTGCCGGTCAAGGAGATCGAAGACGAACAAATGAATCTCCTGCGCGACGCGCTTCAGATACACAAGCTGCCGTGAGGTATACGCCCATTGCAGATTCAGCGCGGGAGCATCGGTCTGCTTAAAGAGCAACTCCGCCTTGGCGGGATCATCCACCGGACACAGCCAGACGCCTTGCGTTTCATCAACAGGCGCAAGGTAACTGAGCCGCTTGCCGTCCGGGCTTAACCGCACATTCAATTTGTCTTCATCGGCGAATAGAAACCGGCGCGGAATAAGTGGGTCGTCGGCCATTGCCGTGGTCGCGCCGATTCCCAGCGTCAGCGCGGCGATCAACGTAAAGCCCGATTTCTTCATCAACATTCGCGCGCCGTAACACAGGTCTTGCCAAAGGTCTGCGATCATCTTGTCCTCCGAATAGCAGTCATCGAGGCGCTACGCCGAGCTTCGGTTATTCGCTTCGGAGCGCCTGGATGGGATTAGTCCTGGAAGCGCGCCAGGCGGGAACGAAGCTTGCCGCCAAGCTAATCATGACCATCAGCGCCGGTATGGTAATCAAAGTCAACGGATCGAAGGCGTCGACTCCGAATAAGAGGCTCGCAATCATTCTTGCTCGCTTTGAACCTGTGGTAATTCCACTCCCGGTTTGAGACGGCCAATCATTATTTGCGAACGAATCTTGCGCATCACTTCGAGTTTCTGTTGCTGGGGTATGTAAATGTCTGCAGGTCCGGCTAAATCGAAGAATGGTGGGAGCACACCGACCACGGTGTAAGGCAAATCGTTCATAATATGCGCACCAAGCGATGGGGAGACGAATAAGGGAGGGGCTTCAACACTACGCCATTCACCACGCTAAAAATGGCGCCGATGGAACCAATGCCCACGGCCAGAATGAAAAGCGCAGCCGCCGTAAATCCGGTACTCTTGCGCAGCAGGCGCAAGCTATAACGTAAGTCTTGCCGAAAGTTTGCGATCATATTCTTCCCTCTGTTGGTTCTGATCAGACGCCGCGAATTCTGACTTTGCCGTTCACATCAATCAGCCGGATTGCAGGGCCGCCGCTGCCGATGCGTCCCTGAAAGCGCTTCTCGCCAACGCGCCTGACAGTCGCGCGCGGCGTCTCCAGCAGCGGAACTGTTTCAAGTTCGCCGATTTCGAGACAAGATAAACCTCGGCGGCTTCGCCATCTGCCGCCTCGATTTCCACCGGGCCGTGGATGTGAGAAACTTCGATACGCGCGCCGGCCGCCAGTTGATAGCGATGCGTGATCTCTTCCCGCACAGGCAGATCCTCAAAGTTATTGCCACGCCCGGTGACCAGCGACGATGCGACCGCCAATGCCCCCAGCGCCGCCACCAACAGTGCGCTTCTGATTTTCATTTTGTCCCTCCATTCGCTAACGAATTATTCACTGCGCAAAGCAATCAGCGGATCAACCTTTGTCGCGCGCCGCGCCGGAATCCAGCAAGCCGCGAGCGCCACGCACAGCAACACGACCGCGATTACGCCAAAAGTCAACGCATCGGTCGGGCGTACGTCAAACAACAACGATTTCATCAAGCGCGTCAGCGCGAAGGCCGCTACCAATCCGATCGCTACGCCCGCCAGCGCCAGCTTCAACCCTTGCGCGAGGATCAGCCGTAGCACGGCGCCGCCGCTCGCTCCCAGCGCGATCCGAATGCCCAGTTCTTGTGTCCGCTGCCGGACGGAATACGCGAGCACGCCATAGATGCCCACCGCGGCCAACAACAAGGCCAACGCGGCAAAACTCACCAGCAAGACCAGTGACAGCCGCCGTTGGGCGAGCGCGTTGCTCAGCAATTGATCCATCGTTCGCACTTGTGAAACGGGCAGGTTTTTATCAAGAGAGTGGATGGCCCGTTCGACCGCCGCCGTGAAGGCCGACGGATCGCCAGCGGTGCGCGCCGCCAGGCTGAAAGAGCGCGGTGATTCCTGTGTGATCGGTACGTAGGTTTCCAGCGGAGTCCCGCGTTCGACGCCGTTGAGTTTGACATCGTTCACGACGCCGACCACTTCGCGCCAGGGCATCAGGCTTTCAGGAAGGCCCTGTTTGATTCGCTTGCCGAGCGGGTTTTCGCCGGGCCACAAGCGGCGCGCCAGCGTTTCGTTGACGATCGCCACGGGCGCGGATTCCGCCCGGTCGGCGCTGGTGAACAGCCGTCCTTGCGCTAACCGAATGCCCATCGTCTCAAAGTAATTCGCGCTGGCCGGAATGTACGCGTTATTCGGCAGTTCAGCGCGCGGCGGCGCGGGCTTGTCCGCAACAATGAACCATGTATTCCAGTTCGAGCCGTCAATCGGCAACGAATAGGTCAGCGCGGCGGCGCGCACGCCGGGCAGCGCCGCGGCGCGCGCAAGGCATTCGTCGTAGAAAACCTGACGGCGCAGCCCGGTGTAACTTCCAGGGGGCAGGTTAAGTCGCAACGTCAGCAGATTGTCGGGGTTGAAGCCCGGATCAACGCGCAGCAGGTTGTACATTGAGCGCGCCAGCAATCCCGCGCCGACCAACAACACCAGCGCCAGACCGACTTCGACGACCAGCAAGGTCTGGCGCAGACCCGCGCGCGCCGCGCCGCCCGTCGCCCGTCCGCCTTCTTTCAGCGCCGTTTGTAGTTCGGTGTGCGCCGCTTGCCAGGCGGGGGCCAATCCGCTGAGGACGCTCGTAAGCATGGTGACGCCGAACGTGAACAGCAGCACGGTCTGGTTCAGCCCAACGCGACCCAGATTCGGAATGTTCTCAGGCGCGAGCGCCAGCAAGCCGGCCAGCATCCAGCGCCCGGCCAGCAGGCCTGCGACGCCGCCCAAACCGGCCAGCAACAAACTCTCGCTGAGCAATTGCCGAACGATGCGTCCGCGTCCGGCGCCGAGCGCCAACCGCACGGCGATTTCCTTCCGCCTGTCAGCAGCGCGCACCAGCGACAGGTTGGCGACATTGACGCAGGCAATCAGCAGAATGAAGCCGACCGCGCCCAGCAACACCCACAGCGACTGCCGCACTTCTTCCGACATTACTTCCTGCAAGCGGATGGCCATCGCGCTTTTGCCGCTGTTGGTCGCCGGATATTCCTGCGCCAATTGCGCGCCCAGGTTCGCCATCTCGCCGTTCGCCTGTTCCAGCGTGACACCCGGTTTCAGGCGCGCCACCGCGTAAAGCGCAAGGCTGCTGCCGCGGTCCGTGAGCCCACATTCCGGACACAGGAAAAGACCGATCGGCACATAAACATCGTCCGCGCGAAAATACTCAAAGCCCGGCGGCGCCACGCCGATGACTTCGTAAAGTTCGCCGTCGAGCAGCAGCTTGCGGCCGATGACGCTTGCGTCGCCGCCGAAGCGCTCTTTCCACAGCCCGTTGCTGACAAGCGCCGTGCGCGCCGCGCCATAGCGGTCATCGGCGGCGGTGAAAGAGCGCCCTAGTTGCGGGTGGACGCCGAGCGCCTGGAAGAAATTCCAATTGACTGTCCGCCCGCGCAATTCCACCGGTTTGTCAACACCGGTCAGGTTGAACCTTTGCGTGCGGATCGAAGCCATTTCGATGAACGATTGCGCGCGCGCGCGCCAGTCTTCAAAGTTCGGATACGCGATGAAAGAGCGTCTGCCTTCGTGCGATTTTTCCGCCAGCATCACCAGCCGCTCCGCCTCGTGGTAAGGCAGCGGGCGCAGCAGCAGCGCATTGACCACACTGAAAATCGCCGTATTCGCGCCGATGCCCAGCGCCAGCGTGAGCACGGCGATTAAGGTGTAGTTGGGCGCCTTCATCAACATTCGCGCGCCGTAGCGCAGGTACTGAATCAGCGCTTCAATCGAATTTAGACTCCACATCTCGCGGCTCACCTCCTTCAACCAGGCTTGATTGCCGAATTGTCGTTGCGCGGCGTAACGCGCCTCTTCCGCGGCCATCCCGGACGCCAGGTTCTGCTCGATCTGCATCTCGAGATGGAAGCCCATCTCCTCTTCCATCTCACGCTCGTATCTTTCCCTGCGCGCCAGAGAGAGTAGCCGGCGCCAGAGGCGCCAAAGAAATTGGAAGAGATATTGCAAAAGTCTGTTCATCACGCGCGGCCTCATTTCCGGCTAAGCGGTTTGCAGCACCTTGGCGATGGCCTCTGTCAGCCGGTTATAGGTGGAGACTTCGCCCTCCAACTGTTTGCGTCCTGTCCTCGTCAATTTGTAATACTTGGCCCGCCGGTTGTTCTCTGTCACTCCCCATTCGGCCTTAATCCACCCCTTCATTTCCATCCTGTAGAGCGCCGGGTAGAGCGATCCCTCGCCGATCTGTATCACCTCGTCGGTGATTTGGCGGATGCGCAAGGCGATGGCGAAGCCGTGCATCGGGTCATTACTGAGCGTCTTGAGGACCAGCATATCGAGCGTGCCCTGGAGTATGTCGACCTTGGTCATATCACGATGTCCCCCGAATAAAAGTCTAACGGATAAGAGTTCGGGCGGAGTTTGGCTCCACTCACTTCGGATGTCAATGGGAGAGAAGGCCGGCTTGCATTTTCAACACTAATAATAACCACCTGTAGCTGAATTACATACAGCATTATGATTATAAGCGGCGCAATGGCTTCCTTAGAATGTCTAAGGCTAGCCCGCCGGCGAGATCAATGAACAGCAATAATCAACCTCATTCGACACCTCAACCTCGCCTCCGTCGATGCCTTGGTTTCTCCATCCGTCCATCCGCCCAATCCATAGATCGAAGCTGCGAGTAGAGCCTGTGAGCGAGCGTGGGGCGTGCGCCTTACTTCAAGCTCAAAGATTTCAATCTCATTCCTGAAGGGAGAAAAAAATATGTCGTTCAACAAGATCACTATCGTCGGTTACCTGGGCCGTTTGAGGCGGGCTGAGTCTCTCCAACTTTTTACGTTCTGACGGCGAAGGTCGTTGCTGCTGATAGTACTGCGAAGAGAAACTCGACCTCTCAAAGCGCCTGGGCCGTTCTTGCTGAGCGCGGCCTGGCTCGGAAGAGTTAAAGAGACCATGACCGGCGGCGAAACGGTATAAGGCCTCCATCGTGGGAAAGACTAGGACCTTAAACAAGCTGCGTACGCTGTCCCAGAGCTTGGCCTTCGTGCGGAGGCCACCCCGGACTTGGCGAAACAGCCCCCAACATCGTTGAATCATCTGATCATGGCCATCCGCAGCCGTGAAGTTTAATCGGTTTAGTGTGCAACTGCTTTCTCCGCGCCAAGGCCCGTATTCGCCCGCACATTCAATTCAGTGAACTTCTCTTCAGCCTCTGGCTCACGCCCGGTCAACGCGCCGATCACCGCGCCCAAAAACCCAAGCGGGATGCTGCCGATGCCTGGATTTTCCAGAGGAAATATCGCTGCGCTCTTCATAATGCTCGGACTGAGCAATATCAAAACCAGCGATGACAGCAATCCCGTAGCCAATCCCGCGACCGCGCCTCTGGTGTTGAACCTGCGCCAAAACAGCGACAGCACGATCACCGGCAGATTGGCCGAGGCCGCCACAGCAAACGCCAGCGCGACCAGAAACGCAACATTGGCGTTCGGCCCTAACAGAATGGCGATCGTCATCGAGACAGCGCCGACGACGAAGGCAGTGACGCGCGCCACGCGGACTTCTTCGCCTGGCGAGCGCTCCTTGCCTCGATGCAAAACGTTGGTCCAGAAATCGTGAGCGAACGAGGTCGAGGCGCTGATCGTCAATCCGGCCACGACCGCCAGAATCGTCGCAAACGCGATGGCCGAGATGAACGCGAAGAAGAGGTCGCCGCCCAGCGTCTGCGCCAACAACGGCGCGCTCATATTCGTCCCGCCGTTTTTGCCGATGAAATCGCGCCCGACAATCGTCGCCGCGCCGAAGCCGAGGAACGTCGTCAGGATGTAGAAACTGCCGATGATCAGCATTGCCCAGACCACGCTCACGCGCGCCGTCTTGGCGTCGGGCACGGTGTAAAAACGCACCAGGATGTGCGGCAACCCGGCGGTGCCGAATATCAGAGCCATTCCCAGTGAGATCAAATCCAGCGCGCCATAAGGCGGTTTATAACGCAGCCCCGGCGTCAGGAAGTTCTGCGTCACCACGTTGCCTTGCGCGTCGTGATAGGTCACCTGAGTGACGGCGGTGAAGAAATTTCCGAAGCTGAATCCGAAATGCTTCAACACCAGGATGCTCAGCAGAACCGTCCCGCTCATCAGCAGAATCGCTTTGATGATCTGCACCCACGTCGTCGCCAGCATCCCGCCGAAGACGACGTAAACGATCATCAACACGCCGATGCCGATGACCGCGGAGTGAAAAGTTATGCCCGTGTCCTTCAGCAGCAACGAGACCAGCGCGCCCGCCCCG
>Ga0187894_10004647_pt1 | contig 14577 bp, 9 predicted proteins | sample GBC1701081metaG_FD_136650 | JGI IMG/M metagenome (GOLD analysis project Ga0187894, IMG submission 136650) | White microbial mat communities from a lava cave in the Kipuka Kanohina Cave System on the Island of Hawaii, USA - GBC170108-1 metaG ...
GGTGAGAAGATCATCGCCCTGGGCAAGCAGCGCGGCAAGAAAACATTGATGCTCACGGAGAATCATAACCTGCCCGCGACGATGATCCCGGCGATGGATGCCGGATTGCCGAAGGTGTTGGGGCTGGGCGTGGAGCAGTTGATCTATTACTACTACCCGCGCAACATCGAGCAGCCCGACCGAAATATGGGCGTCATCGCCAGGCATATTAAACCCTATGCCGGACGCCGCCGCTAAGGAGCTACCACGAGTACCAGAAGGGAGCAAATCATGAAGAAGAAAATTCAGTTTTCAGGTTCAGCTTCAGCTTTCAATTCGAGGCTTCGGTTGCTGAGCGTCGCAATTCTCCTGCTTCTCCTCGGATTGGCGGCGGAGGCGTCGGCGCAGGTCACGACGGCGCGGCTCGAGGGGGTCGTCAGGGATTCGAGCGAGGCCGTCGTGCCGGGCGCGAAGGTCGTCGCCAGGCAGGACGGAACCAATCTCAGCTACGATGCGGTCAGCAATGAGTCGGGTCTTTACGTCTTCGCCAAGCTCCCGCCCGGCAGCTACACAGTCACTGCCGAACAGACCGGCTTCAAACGCTCCCAGGCCGAAAACCTGCGGTTGGAGATCGGCGACACCCGAACCTTGAACATCAAGCTCGAAGCCGGCGCCATCACCGAGACGGTCACCGTCACCTCGCAGGCGACGACCGTGGATACGGTCTCGACCTCGGTCGGCGCGGTGGTCAACGAAACGCAGATCGCCAATCTGCCGCTGGTCGGGCGCAACCCGATGAACCTCTTTTTCCTGCAGGCGGGAGCCAATCGGAGGACGCTCGACACCACGGCGGGATTTGACGGCGGCTACTACGGCGGGCGGGTTGACGGCCTGCGCTCAGAGTCGAACAACGTGGTGGTCGAAGGCGTTTCCGCCACCGACCCGTTCTTCCAATCGGGAGCCTCGGCCTCGCTGGCGGCGGTGCCGATTGAGGCGGTCGGCGAGTATCGCGTCGTGACTTCGAGCGCCAGCGCCGAGTACGGGCGCGGCGGGGGCGCTCAGGTGCAATTGCTCTACAAATCGGGGACGAACCGGTTTCATGGCTCCGCCTTTGACTTTCTTCGCAATCGCGCGCTGAACGCCAATACCTTCTTCGGCAACAAGCAGGGACTGGCAAAGCCGACCTTCATTCGCAACCAATTTGGCGGCAGCCTGGGCGGTCCGATCATCAAAGACAAGGCGTTCTTCCATTTCACCTACGAGGGGATTCGGCAGAAGCGAGACTCGCTCCAGAACGCGCTGGTCTACACCCCGACGCTCAAGACCGGCATTTTCCGCTATTACAACAAGGGGCAGAATTCGGGCGCATTGGTGGACGCGAGCGGCAACCCCAGAGTCCCCGCCGCCGACATCAGCACGATCAATCTGCTGACGATTGATCCGACGCGGCTGGGGAAAGACCCTTCCGGGATGTTCGACGCGCTGGTCGGGAAATTTCCCGCGCCGAATAATTACGACATCGGAGACGGCTTCAATACCGGCGGATTCCGCTACCTCTCGACCAGCCCGTTCTCTCAGGATCAGTGGGTGCTCAAAGGGGATTATGTCTTCAACGACAAACACCGTCTGGGCGTTGTCTACGCCCGCCGCAGCTATGAAGACCGAACTCAAGTTCTGCTGAGCGGGTTTCCCGAATCAATTGACCGGGAGTATTTCCCCACCGGCATCATCTCCCTCAATTCGACCTTCAGCCCGAACCTGCTCAATGAATTCCGCATCGGAGTCACCAAGAGCTACTATGTGCTCGACAATCCCGACCCCGCCCGCTATGACCCCAGAGGGTTGATCGTCTTTGCCGGGCTGGGCAATCCCAATCGCGGCCATCCGAACAATATTCGCCTGCCGCAATCAGCGCCGGCTGTCCCCGTCACCATTGCCGACAATGCCACTTTGGTGCGCGGCAATCACACCTATCGCGGCGGATTCGACCTGCGCATCCACATCACCAAAGGCGATTTTGGCGGCGACCAATACATCCCGGTGATCGCCACTACCAACGGCTCGAACCCGGCCAATATCCCGGCGCTGCCCGGGCTGAACGCCAACGACCGCGTCAATGCGCAGCAGTTCACCAATGATCTGACCGGCGTGTTGGGCAACATCACGCAGATTTACAACGCGAACTCGACCAGCGCCTTTACGCCATTTCAGTCGAAGACCCGGCGCTTTCGCGCGCGCGAGTACAGTTTCTTTTTCCAGGACACGTGGAAATTCCGGCCCAACCTGACGCTGCTGCTCGGAGTGCGGTGGGAGATCATGCCGCCGCATTACGAGGCCAACGGCATTTTCTCCTATCCGGTCGGCGGTGTGCGCGGGATCTATGGCATTTCCGGCTCCGGCGCGAGCCAGATCGAGATTGCGCCCGATGGCGGCGGCAAGATTTACCACACGGACTGGAACAACTTCGCGCCCAATGTCGGCTTCAACTGGGACCCGACCGGCTCCGGCAAGTGGAGCATCAGCGCCAACTACCGCGTCGCCTATGACCGGAATCCGATTCTCAATACCTTCCTGCTCGACAATGTCCAGGAAGGGGCAACCACGACCCGCACCGCCAACGGCACGACGACCGGCGGCCAGGCCCAACGGCTGAGCAATCTCGGCGCGCTCTTCAACGCCACGACCGGCTATTTCAATCCGGGGACGCCGCTTGGTCCCAAAGCCTCTGATCGCCAGGGGATCATCGTCGCCTGGGATCCCAACTACTACACGCCCTACACGCAGAACTGGTCTTTGCGCGTCCAGCGCGAGCTGTGGCGGCATACAGTGGTGCAGGTCGCCTACGTGGGAAATAAGGCGAGCGGGCTGCCGCGCGGTATTGACATCAACCAACTGCAAATCCGCGGCAACGGCTTCCTCACCGGTTTTCTCGCGGCGCAGCGCAATCTGGCCGCCAACGGCAACCCGCTGACCGGCGAACCCACCGGCGTCTTCGGGCAGATTTTCGGAGTTATGACGGCAGCCGACCGCAATGGCCAGTTGGCCAACATCACCAACGGGGCGGTGGCGACAGTGGCGAACTTCATTGACCAGACGCGGGCGACGAGCAATTACCTGCAGGCCGCCGGTCTGCCGCTCAACTTTTTCCGCGCCAATCCGCAGTTCAACCAGGCGTTTCTGATCGGCAACAACTCTTACTCGACCTGGAACGGCCTCAAGCTCGAAGTCAACAGGCGCTTCTCCGACAGCCTGCAATTCGGCTTCAACTACACGTTCAGCAAGGGGCTGACCGATTTCGACGGCGGAGCTGGCAGCACTTCGCAGCGCGACGCTTATCGCGACAATGAGAACCCGCACCTGGACAAGAGCCTCAACCCCGCCGTGGCCAGGCACGTCATCAACGGAAACTTCATTTGGGACCTGCCCATCGGCAATGGCCAAAGATGGATGAAGAACGCGCATCCGATCATCAACGGACTGCTCGGCGGGTGGAAGCTCAACGGCATTCTGGCCTACAGCACGGGGCTGCCGCTGACGGTGACGAGCGGTCGCAACAAGCTGACGCTGGGCGACGCGAGTACGGCGGACTGCAATGGCTGCGATCCCGGCTTGTTCAGCAAGGTCATCAAAGGAAACACGATCACGTCGCTGACCGACGCCGAGAAGGCGCTCTTCACGCAGCCCGCGACTGGCAGCGCCGGCGGGCTGGCGCAGCGTTACTTCATCGGCCCGAACTTCATCGTGTTTGACGGGAGCGTCTTCAAGTCTTTCCCGCTGACGAAGCTGATTGGCGAGCAGGGGCGGCTCGACCTCCGCTTCGAGTTCTTCAACTTATTCAATCACGCAAATTTCGGGGACCCGAATACGAACATCACGAACGCCAACTTCGGCGTTATTAGCGGGACGCGCGGCGACCCGCGCATCGCGCAGGTCGCGCTCAAGCTTTTGTTTTGAACGATGAGCGAGTGAAATGGGCAGAATCGTCGTGATTGGCGCAGGCGTGATCGGTCTTGCGTGTGCCTACGAGTTACGCAAGCGCGGAGCCGAAGTCGTCGTTGTGGATAAGGGGCAGCCCGGCGGCGCTTGTTCGCTCGGCAACGCGGGATGGATTGTTCCCTCAATCTCGACTCCGCTGCCTGCGCCTGGTCTGGCGCTCACTTCCCTCAAGTGGATGTTGCAGCAAGACAGCCCGTTTCGCATCGCCCCGCGCGCGATTCCTCAACTCGCCGGATGGCTGTGGAATTTCCGGCGTCACTGCAATGAGCGGGATTATCGCGCCGGTGTGAAAGCTTTGGCCGGACTCAATCAGCGGACGATGATGCTCTACGACGCGCTGGAGAAGGACGGGTCGAATTTGAGATTGACCTGCGCGGGGTTGATCCGGCTCGCTTCGACCATGGCAACAGATGATGACAACTGCCAAATCAAAAATGGAAAGTAACTGCTCAGCCTCTTCGCCGCGTTAGCGGCGGCTGACCTTAGCCGTGGACTTTAGTCCACGGTACGATGCGCCAACGCCTTCCCGTCGCGTCAGCGACGGTTGAAATCAGGTGTCGCTGACGCGACACGGGATTGTTTCGCCGCCCACCGTGGGTTGAAACCCACGGCTAAGGTCAGCCGCCGCGATGCGGCGAAGAAGGCTGAGCAGTTACAATGGAAAATGAAAAGGAAGTTGCATGCAGGTGAAACATCCGGGCGTCCTGGTTTTCGTGAGCCTGATTGTCTCTGTCGCCTTGCTGACAGCTTCGGGACGAAGTCGCCTGTCCGCTCACCCCGTAGATGCGATGCACTCCATCCGCGTTGATGGCGGGCTGCTGGCCGCCGCGCCTGCCGATGCTGCGGGAGTACGCGCCTTCAAAGGTATTCCCTACGCCGCGCCGCCCGTGGGCCAGCGCCGCTGGCAAGCGCCTGCGCCGGTCGAGGCCTGGACTGGCGTGAGTACGGTCGAAAAGTTTGGTGCGCCGTGTATGCAGACGCCGCTTGCCGGATACGACAATTCACTCGCGGCCAGCGACTCGGAAGACTGCTTGTCACTCAACCTCTGGACAGCGGCGAAATCGCGCGGCGAAAAGCTGCCGGTGCTGGTCTGGTTTCACGGCGGAGCGTTCGTGATCGGATCGGGCGCCGCCTCTGAGATCAATGGCGCAAGCCTGGCGGCGCGCGGGTTGATCGTGGTTACCGTCAACTACCGGATCGGGCCGTTCGGCTTTCTCGCGCATCCCGAATTGACCACCGAAGCACCGCAGCATACGTCGGGCAATTATGCGTTGCTGGATCAGGTTGCCGCGCTCGGTTGGGTGCAGCGCAACATCGCAGCGTTCGGCGGCGACCCGAAGCGCGTCACGATCAGCGGCAGTTCAGCAGGCGGCACTTCAGTCAACGTGCTGATGGTCTCGCCGCTGGCTAAAGGAAAATTCTCCCGCGTCATCGCCAACAGCGGCGCGGCGCTACCCACGACCGGCGTTGATGACAGCAGCCCATTGCCACGCAGCATCGAAGAAAACAAAGGTCTGCACTTCGCACGCTCAGTCGGCGCACGCAATCTCGCGGAGTTGCGCGCCTTGCCCGCAGAAACCCTGGCGGCGGCAGCGGGTGGCCAGTGGGGCGCGTGGGCGTGGAACGCCTCGATTGACGGATATGTGCTGCCCGCTGCGCCGGGAGATATTTTTGCGCGCGGGCGACAGAGCGACGTCCCCCTGATGATCGGCTGGACAGGCAATGAAGGCGCGACGATGGGACTGGCTACTTTCGGCGATGACCGCGAATCATTCCGCGACCAGATCGTGGCGCGCTTCGGTCAGGCATCTGAAGAAGTGTTTCGCCTCTACCCGGTTGGGTCACTGGACGCTGAGCGGGCGAGCAAAGTGGCGCTGGCGGGCGATGGTTTTATCGGCTTTCCAAGCTGGCGCTGGATCACCGCGCAGCAGCGCACCGGCAAGCAGCCGATCTTCGTCTATCAATTCAACCATGCTCCGCCGGTGCCGCCGGATTACGGCAAGGGAACGATGCTTGGCGCACCGGGCGCTTTTCACGGCGCGCAGACGCGCTATTTCTTCGGCACCCTGCCAAGCGGCTGGAAACTGACTGAAGCAGATCGGAACCTGTCAGCGACCTTGCAGTCTTATTGGATCAACTTCGCGCGCACCGGCAATCCGAACGGCGGCGGCCTGTCTGTCTGGACAGCTTATGACGGCACGGCTCCGCAAAAGCTCTACATTGACGCGACCGGCGCGCGGTCGGCGCCTGATGCGGAGCTTGAACGGTTCGTGGCGCTCGAACGGTTGTTCCGAGAGTCGCCGGCGGCGATGAGATTTCGCGGCATGGACACGGCGCGCTGGAAAGATGCGCCGCACTGACAGACGGCGCTGAAGACCATTTTCCATTTGTCATTTGAGATTTGTCATTTGTTATTGTCTCGAAGCACTCCTCCTGCAATGACAAATCTCAAATCTCAAATGGCAAATGGAAAATGAAAGACGAAGGCATCTTCGGAGGAAACCAGGCAATGCTCAGAGTTCTCGACCCCGTAGCCGAAAGCAAACCGGCTGAACGCGACCAGCCTTTGCGCGCGCTTGAGGCGCTCGACAAGCTGCGCGTTGCGCTCGTTTGGAGCGGCCACGCGGCGACCACGAAGTTCTGGCCCGTGTTGGAGCACGCGATTGGGGATCGCTTTCAGCCGCGCGAAGTCCGCCGGTTCTACAAGCCGAGCACCTGGAACGCCGCAAGTGCGAAAGAGATTGAGGAGATTGTGCGCGAAGCCGATTACGCCATCGTTGGTGTGGGAGCTTGAGGGTCCTGCACCTCGGTCACCGTGCGTGACACCGTCAATTTGTTCAAGCAAGGCTTCCCCGTAGTCGGGTTGGTGCATGCGCCGTTCGAGAAGCTGGCACGCTTGCAGGCGGCGCAACTCGGCGTGCCTGATGCGCCGATCTTTGCATATCCGCAGGACCTGCCAGACAAAGACAGCGCGGAGGTTGTCGAGGCCAGAGCGCGTGAAGCAGTGGAGCGCGCCGCTCGATTCTTGCTGGGAAACGAGCGCGTCAGGCAGATCGCCAACGCAGAGAGCGCCGCGAACGACCATCGCAACGTGCTGTGTTCGATTGACGGTGAATGCGGCTTGATATCCAGCGTTTACGAGGCCGCGGACGTGGAGGCGTTCACCACGCTGGTTTTTGAGCAAGGCTGGACGGATGGTTTTCCTGTACTGCCCCCGACAGAACAGCGCGTCCGCGCGATGCTGGATGCGTGCGAGCGCGATCCTTACGAGATCGTCGGTTTGATTCCGCCGGGCGATGGGATTGCCACGATTGAGAAAATTGCGATCAATGCCGTGATGGCGGGCTGTCTGCCGGAACACCTGCCCGTCATCATCGCGGGAATTGAAGCCATGCTCGATCCCGTGTTTGAACTGAATCGAGTGCAATGCACGACGGGCGGGCCTGCGCCGCTCGCCATCATCAGCGGCCCGGTCGTTAAAGCGTTGGGCTTCAACTACGGGCCGGGCGTTTTCTCCGGCAATGGCGCGCGCGCCAACGCGGCCATCGGTCGAGCCATCAAGCTCACCCTCTGGAACATCGGCCTCGGCAGACCGGGGCAACTCTCGCAAGCGACGTTCGGGCATCCGGCAGGATACGGTTATTTGCTGGCTGAGCGTCCGCCCGATGATGAGAACCCGTGGGAGGAACTGCATGTCTCCAGCGGCTTTAGTTCGACCGACAGCGCCATCACGATGTTCCCCGCTGGCTCGCACTTACAGATTGCGACCGGGATTGGAGCGAAGGCCTTTGACGATAATTTGCAGGTCATTGCCGATTCGATCTGCCATCTGGGCCATTTTTATGCGGCCACGCAAAAACTGGTCGTGCTCAATCCGCAGGCGGCGCGCACCTTTCATCAAGCGGGTTGGACGAAGCAGATGTTCCGCGACGCGCTGCTCACGCGCTGCAAGCGGCGCGCGCGCGACTTGAAGCACATCGGCGGAGTCTCGACGACGCTGGCCAATCACTGGACGACGCTGGTTGACACCAGTGACGATGAGGCGCTCGTTCCGGCAATGCTCGACGAACATCACTTGCAGGTCATGGTGGCAGGCGGATGGGCATCGCCGTCCAGTCCCTGTTTGATCATCTTCAGCATGCACGGCGAGATGGTCACGCGAAAAATAAATGTTTAAGAGGGAGGAATTGACAATGCAGAACCACGACATCCTGTTCCGCCTGAAGCGGGGAGCAACCATCCTGCTCGACGGCGGCACGGGATCGGAACTTCATCGCCGGGGCGTCAACGTCTCCAAAGGCGCGTCAGCCGAGGGCGGGGCCGGAGCCTGGTCAGCGCCAGCGGTGGAAGACGCGCCCGACATCCTGCGCGAAATCCACGCGGACTATTTGCGTGCTGGCGCGGAGATCATCACTGCGAACAGCTACAACACCAATCGCGGCCAACTCGCGCACATCGGCCTCGCCCATAAGATGGAGGAGTTCTCGCGGCGGGCGATTGAGCTGGCGCGCGAAGCCCGCGACGCCGTGAACCCGGAGGCTTACGTCGCGGGCGCAATTGCGCCGACCAACCGCTTCCCGACCGGATGGGATACGGCGCGAGTGCCGCCCGCCGATGAGCTTCTTAAAGAATGGGGCGATCAGGTCGCCGCGCTCGCCGCCGCCGGAGCCGACCTCATTATGATCGAGTCAATGCGGGGTGTAGCCCATCTCCTGCCCGCCGTCAAAGCGGCGACCACGAGCGGCCTGCCGGTTTTCCTCAGCGTTCATTGCACGGTCGAAGGGATTATGGAAAGCGGCGAGAGGGTGGAAGATATGGTCGTGGCGCTCGACCGGGAAAGGCTAAGCGTGGATGCGCTCCTGCTGATGTGTAGCCCGCCTGAAGCCATCTCCGCGACGCTTCCAAAATTGCGCGCCGCGTTCGCCGGGCCGATTGGCGCCTATGCCAATATCGGCTACAAGCGCGCCATCACGACCGCCGCGCCGCGCTTCCCGGAGACGCAGTATCACGGCATCGACATCGGCGAGAACACGCCCGAACATTACGCGGAGTATGGCCGCCAGTGGCGAGAGATGGGCGCGCAGATCATCGGCGGCTGCTGCGCTTCCACGCCGGAACATATCGCGGCGCTGGCGCCCATTGTGAAGGGGAACCAGGCTTGATGCTGAAACACGCGAAGATCATTCAAGGAGTCTGTCTGGCGCTGCTGTTGTTTCCACTGGCGCAATCCGCGCCTGCCGGGAATTCAACCGCGGTCGAGGGGATTGACGTCATCTGGGGCTTGAAGATTCCGCTCGGCGACGGCGTCAAACTCAACGCCAACGTCTATCAGCCGAAGCCGATGGCAGCCTCGCTGCCGGTCATCGTCACCCTGACGCCTTACACTGCCGACAGCAATCACGCGGCGGCGTCTTACTTTGCGCGCAACGGTTATGTATTTGTGGTGGTGGACGCGCGCGGGCGCGGCGATTCAGAGGGCGCCTTCGATCCGTTTCTACAGGAAGTCAGGGATGGCCCTGACGTGGTCGAGTGGCTCGCCGCGCAGCCCTGGTCAAACGGCAAGGTGGCGATGTGGGGCGGATCCTACGCCGGCTCCAATCAATGGGCCACGCTCAAGGGATTCCCGCGGCGCCTGAAGACCATCGTGCCGGTGGCCTCGGTTTTTGCCGGAGTGGATTTTCCGTTCTGGAAAAACATCCGGTTCCCGCACTGGCTGCTCTGGCTGGCGCAGACCAGCGGTTTGGCGGTCAATCGGAATCTGAGCGGCGACGACTCGTTCTGGATTCAAAAATACCGCGAGCTTTATCTTCAGCGCCGTCCGTTCAGGGAGTTCGATCAAATCGCCGGCAACCGCTCCACCAAATTTCAGACCTGGCTTTCGCATCCCACACCGGATGCTTATTGGGATGCCTTCGTTCCGACCGATGAGCAGTTCGCTTGGATGAATGCGCCCATTCTGACCATCACCGGTTACTACGACGGCTCGCAGGCGGGCGCGATGGAGTTCTTCAAGCGGCATACGCAACATGCCTCTCCCCAGGCGCGTAACCAGCATTACCTCATCATCGGCCCCTGGAATCACAGCGGCACGCGCACGCCGAGGCCGGAGTTGGGCGGCCTCAGGTTTGGCGAGGCCAGCCTGCTCAATATGAACCGGCTGCACAAGGAATGGTACGACTGGACGCTGAAGGACGGCCCGAAACCGGTCTTCCTCAAACGGCGCATCGCTTATTACGTCCCCGGCGCGGAAGTATGGAAATACGCGGATGCGCTGGAGACGATTGCCAGCCAGAGGCGCACACTCTATCTGAATTCAACCGGCGGGCGCGCGAATGATGTCTTTCAATCCGGCAGCCTGACCGATGACAAGCCTGGCAAAGCGGAGCCTGACCGATACGCTTATGATCCGCTCGACACGCGGTCGGAGCACCTGCAAACGGAGAAACAGGCTTCGGTGGTTTATCGCATCAACAACTTCATCACCGATCAGACGGCGGCGCTGAACCTGTTCGGCAACGGCCTGGTCTATCACAGCGCGCCGTTCGACAGGGCGACGGAGATCAGCGGTTACGTCAAACTGGCGACGTGGATGGCGATTGATACGCCGGATGTGGATTTCCACGCGACGCTCCACGAAATCCTGCCGGACGGAACGAGCATTCTGCTGACGCAGGACATGCTGCGCGCGCGGTATCGTCAATCGCCGCGACGGGCGGAGCTTGTCAAGCCTGGCGAGATCAATCGCTATGAGTTCGATGGGTTCTATTTCTTCGCGCGGCAGGTCGCGCGGGGCAGCCGGTTGCGCCTCGTGTTGAGTTCGCCGAACTCAATCTACGTGGAAAAGAATTACGGCGGCGGCGGCATCGTGGCTGAAGAATCGGGCAAAGACGCGCGCACGGCGCATATCACCTTGTATCACGACGCCGAGCATCCGAGCCTGCTGGAGCTTCCAGTCGTGAGATGACGGAACCGGTATGAACAGAAGAGAATTCGCCAAATTGAGTTTGATCTCCCCGTCAGGGATTCGGGCGGCGATGGCACGGGGTCAGGTCAATGAGCGATTCGGCGTGTACGACTTCGGCCTTTCCCCCGCTGAGGAGCAGCGCGCGGCCCGGCTGCATCGGGAGAGCCTCATCATTGACACGCTGTTTCAGGGGCCTTGTGGTTACCGATCATTTACCGCGGAGATGCTGGCGCAGTCGCGACGGCCTGGAGCCAGTCCCGTGGATCAGTACTTCGCCACGGTCTTTGCTCCGATTCGGGCGGCTCTGGCTGGGAATTCAAACAGTTTCCGCGAATGTTGGGAGCAATCGGGCATCACCGCCGGGAATCGTCAAGTCGGATTCGGGCTGCCGGCGTATGCCATCGCCCAGGCGCAGTTCGATAAGTTCCCGTGGCTGATCAAGGCGCTCAAGGCCGCCGACATCCGCGCGGCCAAAGCCAAGGGTCTGCGAGCCGGTTTCCTCAGCACGCAGGACAGCGACGGCCTCCAGGATCGCAGGCTGGATTATTTGCAAGTCGCGTTCGACCTCGGCCTGCGGATGATGGGGCTGAGCTATAACTTCCAGAACGCCGTCGCGGGTGGCTGCATGGATCGCTTCGAGGGCGGCGTGACGAGCTTCGGAGCCGAACTGATCGCCCGCATGAACGAGTTGGGGATCATCATTGATATGTCCCACTCCAGCAACCGCGCGGCGCTGGATGCCTGCAAGCTTTCGAAGAAACCCGTAATCGTGTCGCACGCGCCTGCCGCGGGCGTCTACGACATTCCGCGCGCCAGGAGCGACGATGCGATCCGCGCCATCGCGGATTCCGGAGGCGTCGTCGGAGTGGTCGCTGTCCCCGGATTACTGACCTCCGGCAAGGAGCCGACGATTGAGGCAATGCTTGATCACATCGGCTACATAGCAAAGCTCGCTGGCTGGCAGCACGTCGCCATCGGCTCCGACTGGCCCTTGCAGCTCGATCAGCAAACACTGCGCGAGGTCTATCCGGCAATGGCGCGTGAATACCTGCCGCGCGACAAGAGCCGTCCCGAAAGCAGCGACAAGCGTTACGACCAGGGCGTTTCGCTGAATTCGCTCGCCGGGTTCGATGATTACCGCGACTATCCCAACATCACGCGCGGGCTGGTCAAGCGTGGATATACCGACGAACAAATTCGCGGCATCCTCGGCGAAAACTTCCTGCGCGTTTTCGAGGCCGCCTGTGGATGAATTCGCGCTCTTCATTTTCCATATCTCATTTTCCATTTTTCATTTGCCATTGCTCGGAGGCCATTTCAGACGTGAATTGGAAAAATGAAAAATGACAATTGGAAAATCAACAATGGAAAATGAAACCCTTTATGCCAGGTTTATTTTGCCGACGAATTTATGAACTCCGCCGTCCTGGAAGCACACCGTGAGATCACTGGCCGCGAGACGCACCCGCGCGGCCTCTACGTGCTGTTCGCAACGGAGATGTGGGAGCGGTTCAGCTTCTATTCGATGCTCTCGATGTTCACGCTCTACCTGCAAAACGCGGAGCAGGGCTTCGGTTGGACGACCGCGCGCACGACGAGCCTCTATTCCACTTATCTGTCCTGCGTTTATCTCAGCCCGCTCGTGGGAGGCTGGCTGGCCGACCGGAAGCTGGGCTACCGCCGTGCGGTGATGATCGGCGCGGTTTTCTTTATGGTCGGACACCTGCTGCTCTCGTTCCGCTCGCTGTCGGTGATGTATGGCGCGCTCGCCTGTCTGGTCGTCGGCAACGGCTTTTTCAAGCCCAACGTTTCGGCCATGGTCGGCAACCTCTATCACGAAGGCAGTCACCTCAAAGACCGCGCCTACACGATCTTTTACATGGGAATCAGTCTCGGCGCTTTTATCGCTCCGCTTGTGGCGGAGTTCGTCAGCCGGAATTATGGATTCCATCCCGCCTTTGCGGTCGCTGCCGCCGGAATGCTCATTTCGATAGCCATCCTCTGGCGCTTTCAGGGCGAGGTCGAACTGAAGGTTGGGCAGCCCGCTGCCTCATTTCAAGGAGCGGCGCGGGAGCGCGTGGATGCGCTGGCCGCCGTCCCTGATGCGCGGCGCATCGGCGCGCTGGCCGTCGTCTTTGTGATTGTCATCGTCTACTGGATGATCGTCTTTCAGAACGGCTCGACCTTCACCTACTGGGCCAACGACAACACGGATTGGGAGATGTCGGGCGTGATCTCGAACGCGATCAATCCGTTCTGGATCATCACGCTGACCTTCCCTGTGATCTGGTTCTGGAAGCAGCTCGACCGGCGCGGGCTGGAGCCTTCGACGCCGGCCAAGATGGCGCTGGGAATGCTGCTCATCGGCCTGGCTTTCTACATCATGTCTTTTGCCGGCAAGGCAGGCGGCGATGACGGCAAGGTTTCTCCTCTGTGGCTGATCGGTTCCTATGCCGTGATCTCGCTCGGCGAATTGATGGTTTCACCGATGGGTCTGTCGCTGGTGTCGAAGGTGGCGCCAATCCGGTTGCGTGGACTGATGATGGGCTGCTGGTTCATTTCCACCGCCATCGGCAACAAGCTGACGGCCATCGGAGTTTATTGGGACGAGTGGCGCCACTCGACCTTTTTCGCCGTACTCGGAAGTATGGCCATCGGCGCGGCGCTGCTGCTGTTTCTGCTGCTGAAGCCGCTCAAGCGGGCGATGCCGGGCGTTTGACTCGAAGCGCATACGCATGAATTCCGCGGTGTCATCTTTTTCATTTTCCATTTTCCATTTGTCATTTGAGATTTGAGATTTGCCATTGCGCCCACGCGCCGCTCGGTCAATGACAAACGACAACTGTCAAATTACAAATGGAAAATTGAGGTGCAATTACAACGATGAATAGGCAAGAGATAAATGATGAACGACTCGGTCTGGATCAGCCGATCACACGCCGTGATTTTCTCAATGCTTCACTGCTCGGCGCGGGCGGCGCGTTGCTGGCCGCACATACGCCGCGCGAACTGCTCGCGGCGCAGAAAGCGCAAGCGCCCGGAACGCCCGGAGCATTGGACGATTGGTCCGGCTACGGCGGCGTCGGCGATTATGCCGCCTCACCCGGCAACACGCCGGAAGTCGTCCGCGTCTCGCACGACATTCGTGACGGAAGGTTCGATCAAACGTCAAATGAAGTGATTGATCTGAAAGAGAGCTTTGATGTCGTGATCGTCGGCGGAGGTTTTGCCGGGCTGGGCGCGGCCTACTATCTCAAACGCACCGGGCGCGGGAGAGAAAAGTGTCTGATCCTCGACCAGCATCCGATCTTCGGCGGCGTCGCCAAAGCCAACGAGTTCGTCGTCAATGGTCAGCGATTGATCGGGCCGCAAGGGTCGAACGACATGATGCCGCCGACCGCGACACCCGTCCCGCCTGAGAAATGGCTGGAGAATGCGCGCGTGACGGCGGCCAGCATTTATGCCGAGTTGAAGATTCCGCCACGCTTTGAATTTCAGCAGTGGGATGGACGCCTCGGCGACTTGCGCTTCGGCCGGGACAACTTCGGCCCGATGTTCTGGAGTGAGCGCGAGGCGAGCGTCGGGTATTTCTTCGAGCAGAAGATGGCCCCAAAGATGGTGCCGAGGATGGTGCCAAA
>Ga0187894_10004648_pt1 | contig 14575 bp, 10 predicted proteins | sample GBC1701081metaG_FD_136650 | JGI IMG/M metagenome (GOLD analysis project Ga0187894, IMG submission 136650) | White microbial mat communities from a lava cave in the Kipuka Kanohina Cave System on the Island of Hawaii, USA - GBC170108-1 metaG ...
CCATAAAGATGAGCAGCCGGTTCCAGTAAGATTGACGCGATTTCTATGAACCTGACCGGTTACCACGCGAAGTATTTTGCTTATGAACTAACCAAGCGCTGTGCTTCGGACAACCTTGAGAAGTTAGCTGGCGCGTTAGTGGACGCGCAGGATGAGTTGATCAGCGGTGAGAGAAGCTCATTGCTGAAACCGAGGGAAAATTGCAGCAGCAAATTGAGGTCATCAACCTGTTCTCCATTCGGTGGAGGTTGGCGTGATTCCTAAGATTCCTGCCAATGCAAGGGAACTCGCCAGTCTTGTCAAACAAGGAGAGGGGAAGACGCTGGAGTTCAAACGATCCACCGGAGAACTGCGTGAAGCATTGCAGACGGTGTGCGCCTTTCTGAATGGGTCCGGAGGCATGGTCCTTGTGGGCGTACGGCCGGATGGCGCTCCTGAAGGGCAACAGGTTTCCGATCAGACGCTGCGCGACATCGCTCAGGCAGTCGATCGTTTTGAGCCACCTGTGAATTTGCCGGTGGAGCGACTTCCCATTAGCTCGGGACGGGAAGTGCTAGTCATGCGCGTGGATGGAACCTCGGATTCTATCCCCTTTACTTATGACGGTCGGCCATATGAACGGATTGGCAGCACTACTCGGAAGATGGCCCAAGACACCTATGAGAAGCTGCTGCTTGAGCGCACCCACAGCAAGCGGCGATGGGAGAATCTGCCCGCCGATGTGCTCACGCTCAAGGACATCGACCGTGAAGAAGTGTTTCGGATTATTGGTATTGCGCAATCGGTTGGGCGTCTGATTGGACCTGTTGGGCGAAGTTTGTCCGATGTGTTAGACCGGTTGGGTCTGCGTGAGAATGGACAGTTGCTACAGGCTGCAGTGGTTCTGTTCGGCAAGACCTTTTTGCCCCACTACCCCCAATGCGAGCTACGCATGGCCCGCTTTCGTGGCACCGATCTGGCCGAGTTCCTCGACCAACGACAAATCCGCGGGCCGGCTTTCAAACTGCTTGAGGAGGCCGAACTGTTCTGTCAGCGGCACTTTCCCATGCCAGGGAAGATCGTCCCCGGCCAGATGCGTCGCGTGGAGAAGCCGCTCATTCCACCGGACGCCATGCGTGAAATCTTGATCAACGCCTTGATTCATCGAGACTACACTGTCGCAGGTGGTGCAGTCTCACTCGCCATCTTTGACAATCGGGTAGAGGTCTGGAGCGCGGGTGAATTTCCACGGGGCATTACTCCGGCGTTGCTCAAACGGCGTCACCTATCGGTACAGCGCAATCCGATCATCGCGGACATGTTCTATCGCACAGGTTTGATCGAGAAGTGGGGGCGCGGCACGAACCGGGTAACTGAAATGTGCCGGGCTGTAAACATTCCGCCGCCTATCTTCGCGCAGATTGGTCTTGGGACGGTCGTGACGTTCCGAGTAAATGTGGCCAGTACACAGTCGGGGTCAGCACCAAGTAAAGATCAAGTCACCCCGCAAGTCACCCCGCAAGTCACCCCGCAAGTCACCCCGCAAGTGGCGGCTGTACTGAAGGCTGCCAGCCGCCCTCGTTCCCGAGAGGAGCTGCAGGTTACGGCAGCTATCAAGGACCGAGAACATTTCCGTAAAGTCTATCTGCTGCCGCTCCTGAAATCTGGCTGGCTGGAACGCACTCTACCCGACAAACCCAACAGCCGCTTACAGAAGTATAAAATCACACCAGCGGGTATGACGATGATACAGCGAGGCCAGGAAGCATAGCAATATGGGCAAAAAGTAAAAACGGAGTGTGTAAAAAAATCTGCGAAGGACTAATCCACAGTAAGCGACGAGAGACAGGACTGTCATGAACCTCACAGATTACCACGCCAAGTATTTCGCTTATGAACTAACCAAGCGCTGTGCTTCGGACAACCTTGAGAAGTTAGCTGGCGCGTTAGTCGATGCGAAGGTTGACTTGAATCCTCATCAAGTTGAAGCCGCGCTGTTTGCTTTCAACTCTCCTCTCTCGAAAGGTGCGTTACTGGCAGATGAGGTTGGACTTGGCAAAACCATTGAAGCGGGACTGATCATTTCTCAAAAGTGGGCGGAGCGGAAGCGCCGAATTCTCATCGTCACTCCTGCTAACCTCCGTAAACAGTGGCATCAGGAGATACAGGAGAAATTCTTTCTGCTGTGCACAATTCTGGAAACTCGCTTTTACAATGAGGCAGTCAAACGCGGGAACTTTCGACCTTTCGAGACCAAGGACACCATCGTTATCTGTTCTTATCAGTTTGCTCGGACGAAGGCGGCTGAGGTCAGCGCAACGCACTGGGATTTGGTGGTGATTGATGAGGCGCACCGGCTGCGCAATGTGTACAAGCCGAATAACGTGATCGCTAACACACTCAAACTCGCCCTCAAGGATGTCCCGAAACTGCTGCTCACCGCGACACCCCTGCAAAACTCACTGCTGGAACTCTTCGGCCTGGTCAGCTTCATTGACGAGTATGCCTTCGGAGATCTCAAGAGCTTTCGCGAGCAGTTTACCACTCTCACCAACAAGCACGTCTTCGATACGCTAAAGGCCAGGCTCAAACCCCTTTGTCATCGCACCCTCCGGCGACAGGTGACCGCTTACGTTCCCTACACCCGTCGTCATCCCCTCGTGCAATCTTTTACACCCGAAGAAAGTGAAGACCGGCTTTATCACCTTGTCTCCGAGTATCTGCGGCGTGATAACTTGCAGGCGCTGCCTGCGAGTCAGCGTTCGCTCATGACCTTGGTATTGCGCAAGCTCCTCGCGTCTTCCACCTTTGCTATTGCCGGAGCGCTCGACACGCTCAGTAAGCGTCTCCGGGGCCGCCTCGGCAAGCAGCAACCGAACGAATCGCTCGAAGAAGAGCTAGACCAAGACTATGAAGCACTCGACGAAACTGCGGAGGAATGGCCGGAAGACACGCCCGAACCTGAGCCACTCTCCGAGGCCGACCGTGTCGCGCTCGAACAGGAGATCGCCGATCTCGAAGCATTCCGCACCCTCGCAGTCTCGATCACCCATAATGCCAAGGGTCAGGCGTTACTCATCGCCCTCGGTCGCGCCTTCGCCGAGGTTGAGCGTCTGGGGGCTGCTCGCAAAGCTATCATCTTTACGGAATCTCGCCGTACGCAGGAGTATTTGCTGCGAGTGCTGGCCAAGAGTCCGTATGCTGATGGCATCGTGCTGTTCAACGGCTCCAATACCGACGCTCAATCGCGTCAGATCTACACCGATTGGGTGCAACGACATGAGGGCACGGATCGCGTGACCGGTTCCCGCACTGCTGACATGCGCTCGGCCCTGGTCGATTACTTCCGCGAGCAAGGCCAGATCATGATTGCCACCGAAGCCGGGGCAGAAGGCATCAACCTCCAGTTCTGTTCTCTGGTAGTGAACTACGATCTCCCCTGGAACCCGCAACGCATTGAGCAACGGATCGGGCGTTGTCATCGCTACGGACAGAAGCATGATGTCGTGGTGGTCAATTTTTTCAATCAGACAAACGCTGCCGATCAGCGCGTCTTTCAACTGCTCTCGGAAAAATTCTCATTGTTTGAAGGAGTCTTTGGCGCGAGTGATGAGGTGCTCGGTGCGGTCGAATCAGGTGTGGATTTTGAGAAACGCATCGCCGGTATCTATCAACGCTGCCGCACGCCCGCAGAGATCAACGCTTCGTTCGATGAGCTGCAGCGAGAATTAAGCCAACAGATCGACGAAGCCATGACCCGTACGCGCCAACAGCTCCTCGAAAACTTCGATACGGAAGTCCATGAAAAGCTACGGATCAACCTGGAGAACAGCCGGACCTACCTGAATCGCTACGAACAAATGTTGATGGACCTGACCCGTTACGAACTGAAAGACCATGCTGAGTTTGTTGACGGGTCTACCTTTCGGTTGCAGTCCTGTCCGTTCCCTGGTGACATTCCGTTAGGACGGTACGAATTACCTCGGCGCTCTGATGACGCGCATCTCCACCGTCTCGGACATCCGCTCGCTGAGCAACTCATTCTCAAAGCAAAAAATCGCGACCTGCCTGCCGTGGACATTACGTTCGATTATGATGCCCACGATGCCAGGATTTCCAGTCTTGAGTCTTTCCTCGGATGCACGGGCTGGTTACAAGTGAGTAGCGTCTCGATTGCCGCACTCGATCAAACCGAGGATCATCTCTTGTTTACCGCTGTGACTGACAGAAACCTCACCCTTGACGACAACCAAGCCCGACACCTGCTTTCGCTTCCTGCGGTAGTGAACAGTGGACAGCCAATGGACTCTCCATCCTCGCGGCTGGTGGACTTTTCCCGCTCCGCCCAGGAGACGTTGTTGTGCGATATTTCTACGCGCAATGCTGCATTCTTTGAGGATGAGGCAAAGAAACTCGATGCCTGGGCGGATGACCAGATTGCCGCGTCGGAGAAGGCGCTCAAGGACATCAAAAAGCGTATCCGCGAGCTGCGCAATGAAGCGACGAAGGCGATGGATTTGATGGAACAGGCACGAATCCAAGGCGAAATCAGCGAACAAGAACGCCGCCAGCGGAGAATGCGGCAGGAGATCTTTGACATCGAAGATCGTATCCTCGCCGAGCGCGACCGCTTGCTCAGTGCCATACGCGGCAAACTCCAACAATCCGTCTCTTCTCACCCTCTCTTCACGGTGCGTTGGTCGCTCAATGGTTCACAACGGGGGCATTCTGAGAAAAGCGCCCACGTGCTATCTGCATGACGCATATGGCAAACGAATCGACGACAACTCTTGCCGCCTCTCCGAATTTCGACAAACTCAAAGCCAAACTTCGTGAGCTATTTGAGTTGGATAAAGCCGATCTTGATTTCGGCGTTTATCGTATCCTACGCCAGCGGCATACTGAGATTACCGAGTTTCTCGATAAGCACTTGGAGAAAACCGTTCGTGAGGCGTTGGCCAGCCACGGCGGTCTGCAACAAACACAAATCGAAGACGAACTACGCAAGGCCGAGCACGCAGCGCAGGCGGCAGGCATTACGCCGGAACAATCCCCACGAGTCATGGAGTTGCGCGCAAAGCTTTCCACTGGCACGGATCTCACTCACTCGCCGACGAGGTCTATTCTCATCTGTTGACCTTCTTTTCTCGTTATTACAGGAAGGTGATTTTCTCGGCCTGCACCGTTCCACCGTGCATGGTCGGGAGAAGTACATGATCCCGTACAACGGCGAGGAGGTGAAGCTGATCTGGGCCAACATGGACCAGTATTACATCAAGTCGTCTGAACTCCTGCGCGATTACACGTTTCATATTCGTCGGGCTGATATTGCACCCGGCGAACTCCCCTTGGGTCATTTGCCCGAAGAAGTTGTCGTTCACTTCAAGTTAGTTGAGGGTGACACCGAGAAAGACAACCGTAAACCGGACGGCAAAACCACTCGCGCCTTTGCGTTGGATGACGAGCCGACTTTTATCGAAGAAAACGACACGACGCTGACCATCCGCTTCCGCTATCGTGAGCATCCAGCAGAGCGTAATTTACAGGAGAAGCTCAACGCCGATACCGAGAAGACACTGGCCGACAACTTGCCTGCCCGTTGGAAGTCGCTGCTTTGGACCACTGACCCAACCTACACCGGCAAGGATAAAAAAGACACGCGTACGCTGCTGCAAAAACACCTGCGCAAATACACTGCTCGACACCAGTTCGACTACTTCATTCATAAAGACTTGGGCGGCTTCCTGTGCCGAGAGCTGGATTTCTACATCAAGAACGAGATCATGCATCTCGACGACATCGAGAACGTCGCCGCGCCGAAGGCCGAAGAATATCTGTCCAAAATCCGCGCTATTCGTCGTTGCGCCCAGCCGGTCATCAGTATGCTGGAGCAACTGGAGAATTTCCAGAAAAAGCTGTGGTTGAAGAAGAAGTTCGTCGTCGAAACTCGCTATTGCCTGACGTTGGATCGGATTCCCGAGTCACTGTACGAAATCATTTGCAAGAACGACGCCCAGTGGGCGGAATGGGAGCAACTCTACGTACTGTCCGAGTTGCCCACAGACATGTTCACGGCGAAGCCACGTACGGGCGAGTTTCTCAAGCAGCAGCCGCACCTGATGATCGACACGCGCCACTTCGACCGAGACTTCACACTACGGCTCTTGGCGTCGATTGATAACCTGGACGAGACGCTTGACGGCGTCTGTTTTCACTCAGAGAATTTTCAGGCGCTGCAGTTGATGGAGGAGCGGTACAGGGAACAAGTAAAGTGCATGTATATCGACCCGCCGTATAACACCGGAAGTGACGACTTCATTTATAAGGATGCTTTCCAGCATTCCAGTTGGGTTAGCATGATCTACGACCGCTTGTCTGTTAGCGGAGCTTTGCTATCCGAGTCTGGAGGTGGTTCATGTCACCTAAATGATATAGAGGATTGGCGTCTTCGGGGGCTCATTGCTTCGAACCTTGGACAGGAGGCGTACATTACCACTGTTATTACAAAGTGTTCGACTGCCTCGAGTTTCAGAACCATCAATACTGGACCAGTGGATATTTCTGACCGCATTATTTTGTTCGTAAAGGACCGGAGTAAGTATTCATTCTCACCGCAACCAGTTGAGAAACCGGTTGATCTTCAGCACTTTTCGCGATTTGTAGTCAATCATAATGACCCTCCTGAGGAGTGGAAATTCAAACCCATCCGACTCCAAGCTCTTCACGACATGGGTTTTCCTTGTGAATCTACACAAGAAGGAATGAGAGCGGCGCGTCAAAAGTGGGGAGAGGCAGCAAAAGCAGTTGTGGATCTCGCCGCGGAAGAGTTTGCTTTGGCAAACGCTGAGAGAGTTTTTGAAACAAAGACTCTACAAAAACCTTCTCCTTGGCTCAGAGAACACATTGCTCACTCTCAAAAGGAATCAGAGCGTATTTATGTTGTGCCACGCCAAGATGGATCAACTCTATTATTACTTGGTGGTAGACAATTCTATTTCCTAAGCAACGGTGTTGTCGAGATTGCAGGCAAGCGAGTCCTGACTGAACCAGCGTCTACGCTTTGGACAGACATTGATACTAATAACTTGAAGCATGAAGGGGCAGTCGATTTTTCTGCAGGGAAGAAGCCGTTGAAACTGGTGGGACGTCTTTTGAAAATGTCTGACGCGGCAGAAGGGACTCACTATTTAGATTACTTCGCTGGCTCCGGCACTACGGGCCATGCCGTTATCAACCTGAATCGTGAAAACGGCGGCACACGCAAATACCTCCTCGTCGAAATGGGCGAGTATTTCGACACAGTGCTTGTCCCACGCTTGAAGAAGGTCGTCTATTCAACCGATTGGAAAGACGGCAAGCCGCAGAGTCGTAACACAGGCATCTCCCACGCCTTCAAGACCGTCCGGCTGGAAAGTTACGAAGACGCACTGAACAACCTGCGCCTTAACCGCACGCCGGAGCAGCAAGCAGCGCTCATTGCCGCGCCAGAAGAGGCACGAGATGGTTATCTCATTAGCTATTTCCTCGACGTGGAAAGCGCGGGAAGCGCCAGCCTGCTCGACCTCGACCAATTCCGCGATCCGTTCAGCTACACACTCAAGATCGCCACTTCCAGCGCTGGAGAAACAAAAGAAACACCCATCGATCTGGTTGAAACCTTCAACTGGCTACTCGGGCTCAAGGTAAAGCAGATCGACACACAGAAAGGGTTTCTTACCGTCACCGGCGAAAAACGAGCCGGTGGTCGCACCTTGGTCATCTGGCGCACCTTGAGCGAAGATCCGGTGAAAGATAACAAAGCGCTGGAGCAGTTCTTGGCACGGCTGCAGATCAACCCGGCTGACACCGAGTTTGCTTTCATCTACGTCAACGGCTCCCACACCCTCGCCGATCCGCATAACAAGGTGCATCTCATTGAAGAAACCTTTGCGCGCTTGATGTTCGAGGCGCACGATTTCGAGACGTTGAGCGCATGACGACTCACTTCGCCGATCAACTGGTGTTGGCTCGCTGGGCCTTGCAGCAACTGGGCGTTGAAGACTTCGATCGCCTTTCCACCATGTTGCGTGCACCGGAATTTGAAGGGTGGGCAAGCGATGGAAGCACACATTTTATCCACCAACTGATTGCTCGCCTGCCTCAATACGGCTGTGGACGAACGCTATCCGACGATCATCTCCGCACCTATGACAGCAACATCGTTGTGCACTGGAAGCACATTACGCGTAAACGCAACCTTCAGGGGCCGACACTCTACCCCCTTTACTTCCAATATCTCGGCTTGTTACTCACCGAGTTCTATCTTGAGCGCTACTTCCACAACCGTGCCGACCTCTTGGTTACGCTGAATCAAGCGGGAGAAGCGTTCAACCAAAGGATAAACAGACGTCAGCAAGTAGAGCCGTTTGCCGACAGTGACCTTAACAAACTTGCTTTCTGGATGGCGACCGGCAGCGGCAAGACGCTGCTGATGCATTGCCACATCCGACAGTATTTGCACTACCTCGGCAAAGCTGGACAGCGACAAGAACTCAATCGCATCATTCTGCTTACACCAAACGAGGGTTTGTCTCGTCAACACAAAGAGGAGTTCGAGCTGTCCGGCATGGAAGCCGACTTCTACGATAAGGACGGCGCCACGCTCTTCAGCGGTCGTGGCGTGGACATCATCGACATTCACAAACTCCGCGAAACCTCCGGTGAAAAGACAGTGGCGGTCGATACCTTTGAGGGTAATAATCTTGTGTTGGTTGATGAGGGACACCGTGGCTCTGGCGGCGAGGAATGGATGGACAAGCGGCAACGGCTGTGCGCCATCGGCTTCTCGTTCGAATACTCCGCTACCTTTGGGCAGGCAATCAAAGCCGCATCCGGTGCCAAGCAAAAGGCGCTGACGCAGACGTATGCCAAGTGCATCCTTTTCGATTACTCCTACAAGTTTTTCTACAACGACGGCTACGGGAAAGATTTTAACATCCTCAATCTCGCCGAAGAGCACGAAGAGGAAACCCGGCCACTGTATCTTACTGCCTGCTTGCTTGGCTTTTATCAACAGTGCCGACGCTATGCCGATGGTGGAAGCTCGCTCGCGCCTTATCTGCTCGAATCTCCGTTGTTGGTCTTTGTTGGCGGTTCGGTAACCGGGCAACGGCAAACGCAGGAAGACACGGACTTGGTGTTAATCCTCAAATTCCTGGCGTCCTTTATTGCTGACCGACAAGAGAGCGAACGACGGCTACGGAGATTGTTGGAACGGCGCGATGGATTAGTGGCGGGCGGGCAGCGAGTGTTTGATCAATTTTTCCCGTATGTCGAGCAGTTGTATCAACCACAACAAGCAGACGATCTTTTCAGGGATATTCTCAAGCATGTCTTTAATGCTCCTGGTGGCGGCCAGTTGCATATCGTGCGCTTGCAAGGGAGCGAGGGCGAGATTGGTTTGCGCGTAGGCGAGAATGATTGGTTTGGCGTCGTGAACGTCGGTGATGCCAAAAAACTCTGCGATCTATGTGCCGATCGGAAGACTGCCGACGATCACTACGTAGTTGATGACCTCGCTTTCTCTGGTTCCTTGTTCGCAGATATTCGGCGTGAGGGAAGTGCGATTCGCATGTTGGCAGGAGCGAAAAAGTTCACCGAAGGCTGGAGTTCCTGGCGCGTATCAGCCATGGGACTCATGAACGTTGGCAAGAAAGAAGGAAGTGAGATTATCCAGCTCTTTGGTCGTGGGGTGCGCCTCAAGGGCTTTCGATTCAAGCTCAAGCGCACCCGTGCTCTCGACCCGTTGGATTTACAAGGCGAAGACGTACCACGACTTCACCCCGCGCACATCGAATTGCTGGAAACACTCAACATCTTTGGTATTCGTAGCGATTACATGAAGGAATTCGAGGAATACCTCGAAGAAGAAGGGGTCGGCGAAGACGAAAGGCGAGAGATCATCTTCCTGCCTACTATCAAACTGCCTGCATTTGAGCATGACGAAATTGAGCTGCATGTCATTCGTCCCAAGGCAGAAATGCCGGACTTCAAGAAATCGGTTCGCCTGATTCTGCACAGTCTCGAAGGACGGCTTAATAATAAAGTCGTGGCCGACTGGTATCCGCGTTTGCAGAAGCGATCGTCTGTAAGTGAGAGAGGTGAGGGAACCACTGTCACGTTGAACAGAGAAAGCCTCCGTAGCGAACATCTCGCGTTCTTGGGATGGGACACAATTTGGTTTGAACTGGAACGTCACAAACGCGATAACGCCTACTACAACATCATCTTTACGGCTGAAGATTTGCGGCGGTTATTGCATGAAGCCTGGTGGTATGAACTATTCATTCCGCCAGGGTATCTTGATTTTCGCGGTCTTGAGCAGCGTCCGCTATGGCAGGAAGTAGCAATCCACCTGCTCAAAGGCTATGTAGATCGCTTTTATCAATTCCATAAACGGAAGTTTGAGGAACCATACTTAGAGTATCAACGTCTTACCTCTAGAGACGACTTGGTGTTGCAGCGGTACCAGATCTTTATCAAGAAATCGGAAACGCAACTCATTCGCCGTCTCAAAGAGTTAAGTGAAAAGTTTGCTAAAGGACAGTTCGAGGAATTTCAATTCGACAATCTCAATATCTTCCAGTCGTCTCTTCATCTTTACCAGCCATTGCTTCATCTCAGTCGCAACGAGGGAGAAGATGCTCTGATCAAAATTGTTCCGACTCATCTCAACGAAGGTGAAAAGCGGTTCGTGGACGATCTGGAGAAATTCTGCAAAGCAGAAGCAAGAGGACTACTTGCAGGTGTAGAGTTATATCTCTTGCGTAGTCACAGCTCCGACAAAGCCATTAGCTTTTTCACAGAAAGCGGCTTTCGCCCAGATTTTATTCTCTGGCTCTTGCGGGGGAAGCAACAAACCATTGCGTTTATCGATCCAAAGGGACTGCGAAATTTCACCGATAATTTCAACAATCCGAAAATTCAGATGTTCCATCGCATCAAAGGCTTACAGACGGACCTCAAGCGGGACGACATTCGTCTCGAATCGTTTCTCATTTCTCAGACCCACCGCAATGACCTACGCTGGCCTAGTCCTTCCACACCTGGCCAGCAGGCAAGAGCGTCCGAATATCGCAGTCACCATATCCTCTGCGCCAAGGATGACCCGGATACATACGTCAGAGATTTGATCGTATCGCTACAGGCTTGAAGCAGTAATGAAAGAGTAACGTCATGCTCGCAAAGCAGCCGCAAAAACTCTACGACCGTATCCGCGAGATCCTCGAATCAGCGCGTACGACTGCTGCTCGGTCGGTGAATATTGCTCAAATCTCGAACATTTTCGCGATTTTTACCTTACCTATCCGGAGTTATTGGACCGTTCAATTTCCCACGCACTGCGTGGGAAATCTTTTCCTCCTGAGGTACTTTCCTCAGCAGACAAGAAATCCTGGATGCCTGGACGATTGAGTCCGAATCTTTCCTGGACCCATTACCGTACGCTGCTACGCGTGGACAAAGGAGAGGCCCGCACGTTCTACGAAATCGAAGTGATCAAAAACAACTGGTCCACGCGTGAACTGGAACGGCAGATCAATAGCTTGCTTTTTGAACGGCTGGCAAAGTCGAAGGACAAGAAGGGCGTACTGCGGTTGGCTACCAAAGGTCAGGAGATCATGCAGCCGACCGACGTATTCAAAGATCCCGTCGTGATCGAGTTCCTTGGTCTGCCGGAATCGCCACGGCTGGTGGAATCCCACCTTGAGCAAGCACTCATTGATAATCTGCAATCTTTCCTCCTCGAACTCGGTAAAGGGTTTGCCTTCGTCTCTCGGCAAGAACGCATTACATTGGATGGCGACCACTTCTATATCGACCTTGTTTTCTACCATGCGGTTTTGAAGTGTTACGTGCTGATTGACCTGAAAGTCGGCAAACTGACCCATCAAGACTTGGGACAGCTTTAGCTCTACGTCAACTATTTCGATCGAGAACGCCGTACGGAGGGCGATAATCCAACCCTGGGGCTGATTCGGTGTATTGACAAAAACGATGCAGTCGTTCAATACACCCTCGGAGAAGACCAGAAACAACAAATCTTCACCAGCCGCTACAAGCTTCATCTGCCAACCGAGGCTGAACTCAAAGCGGAAATCCGCCGAGAGATGAAGAAGTTGTCTTCCTAAATTTTCTGTTTCGTTCCCATCCCCGCCGCTGGTGCATCGCAGCGCAGTTTCTGCTACGAGGGGGGCACCTGACCGAGGAAGGAACGCGATAGCTGATGAACGTGCTGCACTCGACGCGCACGGCGCAAACCGAACTTACGCGTCGTGGCGAAGTCAAACCCAACAACTTCACCAAGCGAAACCTTGGGCGAAGCGACGATCATCAGTGCTTGTATGAACGCGAAGAAAAAGTGAGGTGAGATGAAGGTGTCACGTAGTGATCCAGCATCATCCGTGTATACACGGACGGCTGATAACAGAAGTACTGTTGCCGATTGGGAGCGAGTGGCGGCAATGGAGGAATTCAAGGCTCTTGTCGCTGCGAAACTCAAGTTTATCGTTCCAGCGACTTTCTTCTTTCTGATGTACTATTTTGCCTTGCCGGTATTGGTGGGCTATGCGCCACGTCTTATGGAAACGAAAGTGCTTGGCGTCGTGAACCTTGCCTACGTTTTTGCGCTCTCGCAGTTCTTCATGGCGTGGATTTTGGCGGCAATGTATCTGCGTGCCGCAGGGCGGTTTGACGAGATGGCAAAAGATATTGTGGACAAGATCAAATGACGATGAAGAGGAAACGGCGAAAAGGGGAAAGAGGGAAAGGGCGAACGAGAAGCGAGAAACTCGGAACGTAAAATATGTCTACTGCTTTGGTAATGTTTCTTTCCTTCATTGCTGTCACGCTAGGAGTGACCTATTGGGCAGCTCGTCAGTCGAGCGGCGCGAACTCGTTCTTTGCCGCCGGTCGCCGTCTGACGGCCTGGCAGAATGGTGTGGCCGTTGCCGGAGATTACATGAGCGCGGCCTCGTTCCTCGGGATTGCCGGAATCATTGCTTTACAGGGCTACGACGGATTCATGTACTCGGTGGGCTGGTTGGTGGCGTATCTGACCGTCTTACTCATCGTGGCGGAACCCCTGCGCAATTCCGGGAAATACACGATGGCTGATGTCTTGGCCTATCGCTTGAGCCCGCGCCCGGTACGCGCGATGGCTGCGCTCAGCACACTAACGGTGAGTACTTTCTACATGATCGCGCAGATGGTTGGCGCTGGGGCGTTGGTGGCCCTACTTCTCAAAGACTCAGGCATCACGTACCAGACTGCTGTCATCGGTGTCGGTGTGTTGATGGTGACCTATGTCGTGTTTGGTGGCATGCTGGCGACGACGTGGGTGCAAATCATTAAAGCGATCCTCCTGATGAGTGGAACCGTGCTGTTGAGCATCTTGGTGCTTGCGCACTTCGACTTTAGCTTTGGCAGGTTTTTCTATGCGATTGCCCACGTTACCTATACGGAGAATGAGGTTCAGATGACGAAAGATTTCCTCCAACCCGGGCTGCGATTCAAACCCCCCTATGGAGCACTTGATCTGATCTCGTTGAGTCTGGCATTGATCTTTGGCACTGCCGGGCTGCCACATATCCTCGTGCGATTTTATACCGTGCCGGATGCCAAGACCGCGCGGATCAGCGTGGTATGGGCGATGGCGTTGATTGGCAGTTTCTACATCATGACCACGTTTCTCGGGTTTGGTGCGGCGACGATCGTTGGACGAGACACGATTACCGCGAACGGCGGCACCAACATGAGCGCGCCGTTACTGGCCCAAACCCTGGGCGGCGATGTCTTCTTTGCGTTTGTTGCGGCGATTGCCTTCGCGACTATTCTCGCGGTTGTGGCAGGCCTCACTATCAGCGCCTCGACTTCCTTTGCGCACGACTTTTACACCAACGTGCTCCATCATGGAAAAGAACGGAGCCCAGGGGAAGAAGTCCGCGTGGCTCGGCTAACGGCCTTTGTGGTCGGGGCGGTTGCTATTGCGATTGCTATTCTGTTGGGACCGACCGCGAACGTTGCCTTCTTGGTTGCCCTGGCGTTTGCTGTGGCTGCATCCGCAAATCTCCCAGTGATCATCCTTTCGCTCTTCTGGAAACGGTTTAACACGGTAGGTGCTGTGGCCGGGCTCGCAACCGGATTGGCGGCTTCGATTCTGTTGATTCTTATCGGCCCCAGTTTCATGAAGGCCACTGCCCTTTTCCCGCTGGAGAATCCAGGGATTGTGAGCATTCCATTGGGTTTTCTTGGGGCGGTTGTCGGGACGTTGGTGACGCGTGAACCTGCGGCAGAGAAAAAGTTTGCTGAGTTGGTCGTTCGTGCAAACACCGGCCTTGGTGCAGAAAAGGCGGTGGAGCATTAGAATGTAGGACAGTGATAGAGACAGAGAGACGAGCAGAGACCGCTTCTCGTTTCCTCAGACTCATTACTCATTACGGCTTTGTTGCATAAATCAGCAATGAACGCAGAATTCTCCCTTAGAGGGGACAGTTTACACTGGGTAGCTGTCCGGTCTGCCCAACTGGGTCAGGCGATTCAAGGCCGCGCAGCGCACCAA
>Ga0187894_10004649_pt1 | contig 14574 bp, 18 predicted proteins | sample GBC1701081metaG_FD_136650 | JGI IMG/M metagenome (GOLD analysis project Ga0187894, IMG submission 136650) | White microbial mat communities from a lava cave in the Kipuka Kanohina Cave System on the Island of Hawaii, USA - GBC170108-1 metaG ...
CCCGGCGCAGACTGCGGAAGTCCCGCCGCTGGACCGCCTCGTCGCCGTAGGTCTGGATCAGCGCCCGCGTGAAGACCAGGCCGAAGCGGGCCAGGAAGCGCGCACCCGAGGGAGAGGAAGTTGTCGAGCAGCAGGACGGGAGCGATGTTCTCCAAGTCACTGAGTTGGTCGGCGGGCAGCCCGGGCTTGCCTGTTGGACGCCTCGTGGAGGATCAGGTCGGGTTCGGTTGCCGCGATCGCCTCGACGCGGAGCTCGTACGGATCGCTCAGCAGCTCCAAGCCCGAGGTGTCGTACAGCTCGGTGATCTCGGGGCTGATTGAACCGCCTCTGGTGCCGATCGCCACCAGCGGGACACCGGCCGCAAGTGCCCGTGCGGCAACGCCATCGTGCACCCCGGCGATGCGCGCACCAGGTCCTGGCATGCGAACCTCACGGCCTGCGTCATCGGTGAAGGTCCGCCCCTCCGGTGAAGTCGACCGAGCCGGTGGGTCGTCCCCGTCGCCGCAGGCCGCGAGCAGGCCGGCGGCCGCAAGACCGGCGATGAACTCGCGGCGGGTGACGTCGTCGAGGATCTGTCGGTCCTTTGGTGCCCAGAGGCGGGCGTCGGACCGGGTGAGCAGGTCGGTGGTCATGGGGTTCTCCTCTGTGTGGGACGTGGACATCGGGGCCGGTCGTGCTACGTTTTGTGGCATGAGCCGTGTGCGGATCTCGACGACGGTCGACGAGGAGCGGCTCGGCCGGGCCCGCCGGCTCCGGTCCGGGCGCGACAGCGAGCTGCTCGACGCCGCTCTGGCCGCCCTGATCGAGCGGGAGGAGCATCGGCTCGAGCTCGACGCGCTCCAGCTCGCGCCGTACGAGGACGACGGCGATCTCTCGTTCCCCGACCCCGGCATCGACTGGGACCGAGACCTCCCCTACGACGGTTCCATCCCCGACGAGGTCGTCGAGCTGGCCCGGCGACGACGCCGGGGCTGAACAGGTGGAGCGAAGGCTGGGCCACGGCGAGGTGTGGTGGGCCGACCTGGCCGGCGAGAAGGTCCGCCCGGTCGTGGTCCTGACCCGCCGAAGGATCGCGTCGCGCCTCACCCGGGTGGTGGTCGCGCCGGTCACCACGACCGTGCGCGGCATCCCCACCGAGGTGCCACTGGGCGCCGGCGAAGGCGTGCGGGACGGCTCGGTCGCCAACCTCGACAACCTCCACCTGGTGGACGTCGACCGGCTGCTGCGACGCGCCGGGCGGGTGCCGGACGCCCGCTGGCCGGAGTTCTGCCGCGCCGCCGCCACGATGATGGCCTGCTGAGCACGGGCCCTCGAGCTCGACGCGCTCCACCTCGCGCCGGCCTCGACCAGCAGCGCCGAGGTGTCCTGGCCCGGTCCGGCGAGGAGGAAGGCGCCGGCGGCCATCGCCGCGCAGCGACGTACTTCCACGGGGGCTGATGTGCGGCAGAATGGCCGTATGGGGGCGGATCTGGCCGAGCTCCGGCGGCGGCGCATGGAGGTGCTCGAGGCCGCCCGGCTGCGGGGGGCGCACTCGGTGCGGGTGTTCGGCTCGGTGGCCCGGGGCGAGCAGACCGCTACCAGCGACGTCGACCTGCTGGTCGCCTTCGACGCCGACCGGAGCCTGTTCGACCAGGTGCACCTGATCGCGGATCTCGAACTGCTCCTGGGCGGCCGGGTCGACGTGGTCGCCGAGGGTGGCCTGCTCGACCGCGACGGGCACATCCTCACCGAGGCCGTGCCGCTCTGAGCCGCTCCGATCAGCACCGGCTGGCCGACATCGCCGATGCGGCGGCCAAGCTGGCGATCCGGGTCGACACCGACTACCCGACCTGGCTCGCCGACGAGGACCGCCGGCTCGTCACCGAGCGCCTGGTGGAGATCATCGGCGAGGCCGCCCGGGCGATGTCGCCCGAGGGCCGGGCCGAGTTCCCGGACGTCGACTGGGCCGGGCTGGTCGGAGTGCGCAACATCCTGGTGCACGCCTACCACCGCATCCAGCCGGCGCTGCTGTGGCGGGCCGCCACCGTCGAGATCCCGGCCGTCGTCATCCTGCTGACCGAGTAGGTCGGCGGCGTCTGGCTGGCGCGCCGACTTGATCCTCGCGAGGAACTCGCGTCGGGTGGCGTCGGTGACCGGCGGGGCCGGGCGGGCCGGGGGTCGAGGACGGTGGTCATGGCCTGTTCTCCTTCGGGGGTCGGCTGCGGTGGTCAGCGGGTCAGGGCGGCGGTGGCCTCGTCGAGGACCCGCAGCAGCCCAAGCGGGCCGTAGTTGGTCCAGGCGGTGCCCTGCACCGGGTGCACGCGTCCGGCCGCCACCGCGGGCAGCCGCGACCACAGCGGGTTGCCCTCACACCGCGCGCGCGACGTCGGCGAGGATCAGGTCGACGGATTCGACGTCGTAGCCGATCCAGTGCTCGCCGACCACATGCACCTGCCCCGCCTCCACGGCGGGCAGCCGGGCCCACAGCGGGTTGGTGGAAAGGTCGGCACCGTCCTTGGCGTTGGCGTCCGTCGTCCAGACGAAGATCCGAGCCGCTTGGATCTCGTCGAGGTTCTCCGCCGCCAGGGTGGCGAACACCCCGGTGGGCTCGTCCGGATCCAACCGGAGCAGGTCGAACCCGGCGAGGTCGAGCAGCTCGCCGCAGAAGGAGTTGGGCCGGTAAACCCGGAACTGCCCGTCCGGGCGGGGCCGCAGGATTGCCGCCGAGCCAACGGCGCCCAGCTGCGCCGCGCGAGTCTCGATGTCGGAGAGCCGCTGATCAACCGGGTCCAACCCGCAGGCCTGGGCGGTCATTCGCCACATCGCCCGCCAGTCGTTGCCGAACTCGTCGGGCACCTCCACGATCGGGGCGATCCGCGCGACCTCGTCCCGCACCCCGTCCACCTGGAAGGTCAGCGCCAGGATCACGTCCGGGCGTGCCAGCAGCAGCTGCTCGGGCAGCGCGACCTCGTCCGCGGTGTCGGCCACGGGCAGGCCCGTGTAGCGCGGGTCGTCCTGCTTCCAGGAGAGGGGGAACTGGCTGCGGGTCACCAGCGGGGCACCGAGATCGAACGCGATGGGGCCGAAGTAGTTCATTGCGGCGACGCGCCGCGCCACGGCGGGGACTTCGACGGGGCCGAGCGGGGTGTCGATGCGTCGAGTGCCCGCGGCGGCGCCGGTGTCCGGGCCGGCCGGGCCGCCGGTCCCGCAGCCGGCGAGCAGGCCGGCGGCGGCGAGGCCGGCGAGGAACTCGCGGCGGGTGACGTCGTCGAGGATCTCGAGGTTCTCTGGCGTCCAGAGGCGGGCGTCGGGTCGGGTGAGCAGGTCGGTAGTCATGGGGTTCTCCTTTGGGTTCAGGTTCGGTGCGGTTCAGGCCAGGGTCTGGTAGACGGCGTCGATCTCGGTACGGGCAAGGGTGTCGCGGGTCGCAAGCTGCACCGGCATGGCGCTCCCTTCCTTCCTTCAGGCAGGACGACTGGTCGGATGCGATCGGACGAGCGGTGTGGCGGCTCCGCTCAGGCGGTCGGGGAGGCGCCGGGGCCCGCGCGCTACGGAAATCGTTCGATGGCCTGGGCGAGCTGGTCGATGAGCACCTCGTAGCCGATCGGGCCGGAGTTGCCGAACGCGTCGAGCCAGCCACCCAGGCGGACCACCCGCCCTGCCTGCACCGCAGGCAGCCGTTCCCACAACGGGTTGGCCAGCACGGCGTCGAAACCCACCGCGAACTCTGTCTTCACCCCGCTCGGGTCCAGGGCGACGATCACATCGGTACCCGCGAGCACGTCCAGGCGCTCGATGCTGACGTCGACGCGGCCGCCGTCGCGATCGTAGTTCTCGATCGCCGTCACGTCCGGTGAAAAGCTGAGCCCGAGCCGGCCCACCAGCGTGCAGAAGAAGAACTCGTCGCCGAACAGGGTGACGATGCCGGGCTCCCTCGCGGTGACCACGGCTAGCCCTCCCGCTCGTCCCGCGACCCGGGCCCGAGCGGCGGCGATCCGGTCGTCGAACTGGGCCAGCCGCGCGGTCGCGGCGCGCTCGTCGCCGAGGATCCGGCCCACGACTCGCAACGGAGCGATCCTGTTTTGCTGGTCGAAAGGGATGGCCACGGTCGGCGCGATCTGCGACAGCCGTGCCAGGTCACCCTCCGATTCGTCGCCGAAGATCGTCCACCCGAGGATGAGATCGGGGTCCAGGGCCGCGATGCGCTCGAAGGGGAATCCCTCCTCGCAGTCGCCGAGGGAATCGACCCCGACCAACTCGCCGGCGATCCGCTCGGGGAAGGACCCGCCGAGTTGGCTGCAGGAGCCCAACGGTGCCCGGCCGAGCGCGACCAGAAATCCCAGGGTGCCCGCGTCGAGGGAGACGATCCGCTGCGGCTGCCGCGGGATCTCCACCTCGCGCCCCACATCGTCGGTGAATGTCTGGGTCCCGGCATCGCCGCCGGCGTCTCCCCCGCCGCGGTCGTCGTCGCCGCAGGCGGCGAGCAGACCGGCGGCGGCGAGACCGGCGAGGAACTCCCGGCGGGTGGCAGCGTCGAGGATCTCCAGATCCTGCGGCGTCCACAGTCGGGTGCCGGGGCGAGTGAGCAGGTCGGTGGTCATGGGGTTCTCCTTTGGATTCGGGTTGGTAGCTCAGGAGTTGGCGGCACGGCGTTCTCGCCAGAAGACCTGGCGGGCGGCGCAGTCGCCGGGGTCGAGGAAGGAGCACGTGGTGCAGTACCGGGGAGCGCCGGGGGCGCGGGGGAAGCGCTCGCGGTAGGCCCGGGCGTCCGCGTCGAGGTCGTCGGGTTCGGGCTCCGGTCGTTCCTTCAGGTAGGCGAGGCAGCACCCGCCCTTCTGGGCGACGGGGACCGGTCCGAGCGTCTCGGAGTGGGCGAAGCGCAGCGACGGCCTGGCCTTCCACGGTGCGGCGGGTGCCCGGGCGGCGGCGTGGAGCACGGCGAACATGGCCTCGGTCGCCACCAAACCGTCGACCCAGGTGACAGCCGCCGTGCCCAGGCCGTCGCCGACCTCGTTCCACAGGCCGGCGCGACCGACGGCGGCGAGGGAGCGGCAGGCGTCGACGAGCGGGGCACACGCCGTGACGAGCGCGTCGACCGTCCGGGACACCAGCGTCTCTGCGGTGTCGACCACCTCGACGCCGGGCTGACCGGCCCAGGGGTGGCCGGCGACGACGAGCACGGCCGGTGGCTCACCCGGGTCGATTCCGTCGAGCCAGCCCCCGCGGTGCTGGTGGACCGCCAGGCGGTCGGCGTCGAGCACGAACCCGGCGCCGGCGGTGGCCAGGGCGAAGCCGACGGCCTCGGCCATGATCCCTCCGGTCCAGCCCGCCAGGTACGTCGCTGCGGTCTTGGGTGGGGTGCCGTCGGCGACGAGCCGGGCATGCAGCGCTCGCAGCGCGGCAGCGTCGTCGGCCACCAGGTCGTCGACGGTCGGCCAGCCGGCCTCGACCCATGCCGGCTCGTCGGCGTCGTCGTCATGGTCGTCGTGGCTGAAAAGGGCGGCGAGGTGGGATGCCAACCAGGCCGCCGGCGTATCGGCCGCCAGGGCCGGCCGGGTCAGGGCCTCGCCGATGGCGATGCCTCCCGCCGTCTCGCTCTCGTTGCTCGTGCCAGGTGGTGTTCGCGGCATGGTCACGTCTCCTCGTGGCCCTCAGTGTCGGCGGCTTGGGCGGCGAGCCAGCCGGCCTTGATCTCGCGCCACTGCTCGTCGGTGTGGTGGTGCCGCCAGTACGGCGAGATCGAGTGGTCGCCGGCAGCTAGGCCCCGGTCGGCCACCAGGTGGCGGCGCACCGCCCGCACCTCGGCGGCTTCGCCGTGCACGAAGGCGTGCACCCGACCGGCCGGGAACCCGAGGTCGGCGACGGCGCGGGCCAGCACATCAGGGTCGTCGGCCACGCCGTTGCGGTACAGCCACCGCAGCGACACCTCCGCCTTCGATGGCAGGTCGATCTCGTGGCCGGGGCCGTCGACCACGGCGATCACCTCGGCGACGGCGCCGCCGTCGAGGCGCTCCAGGGCGGCGCCGATGGCGGGCAGGGCACTCTCGTCGCCGACCAGCAGGTGCCAATCGGCGCCAGGGTCGGGGGTGTAGGCGCCCGAAGGGCCGAGCACCTGGAGCCGGTCGCCGGGGCCGGCGTGGTCGGCCCACCGCCCCGCCAGGCCGACGTCGCCGTGGACGACGAAGTCGATGAACAACCGCCGGCTCCCCGCGTCCCAGGAGCGCACCGAGAAGCGCCGGCCCCGGGGCCGGTGCTCGGCCGGGCCGGCCCGGGCCGCGTCGAGGTCAAAGGGCACCTCCCACGGCGCGCCGTCGGGCAGGAACAGGGCGTTGACGTACTCGTCGGCGAACCCGCTCGAGGTGAACCCGTCGAGCCCGACACCGCCGAAGGTGACCCGCACCAGGCGCGGCGCCAGCCGGTCGACCCGCTCGACGGTCCCGTAGGTCGCCTCACTCACGCCAGCACCCCCAGCTCCGTCTCCAGGGCGTCGAGGGCGAACGGGACGCTGAGTGCCGTGCCGATGCGCAGCGCGTTGCTGGTGTCGGCGCTCAGGACGGCGACCTCGCCGCTGCGGACGGCCGGCAGGTTGGCCCACAGCGGGTTGGCGGCGAGCGTGTCGAGCGGATCGGCTTCGGTGCTGTCGAGGACGATGATGACCTCGGCGTCGACATCGCCGAGGCGTTCGGGCACCACCTCCTGGTTGTCCTGGACCCCAGCACCGGCCTCCTGCTCGGGTGCGGCCGGCAGCGCCGAGAGGCCGAGCTCGTCAAGCAGCAGGCCGAAGGTCGAGTTGGAGAAGTACTCGGAGATGCGGCCGTCGTCAATCAACTGCAGGACGGCGATCGAACGGCCCTGCAACGGCGACAAGGCGTCGGCGACCGCGGCGGTGCGGGCCTCGATGTCGGCGACGATCTTCTCGGCCCGCCGCTCCAGGCCGAGGGCGGCGGCCACCTGACCCAGGCTCACCCGCCACTCCACGGACTGGGTGGCGACGGTCGGGGCGATGGCCTGGTAGTCGGCGATCGTGTCGGTGGTGACGAACCCGAGCTGGCCCAGCAGGACGTCCGGGCGCCACGCGGCCATGACCTCGAAGTTGGGTTCACCGGCGAGGAGGTAGCGCTCGATCGCCGAGTCGTCGCCGCCGGCTGCTGCCGTCCACGGCGTCAACGGGTCGTTGCGCTGCCCGAACCCGACCGGTGTCACCCCGAGGGCGAGCACGGCGGCGAGCTCGCCACCGTCGGTCACGCACCCGACCCTGGTGGGGGGCGCCTCGATCCGCGTGGAGCCCACCTCGTGGTCGACATCGCGTGGGAACCCGGGGCCGGTGGCTTCGGAACCGCCGGTGCCTCCGGTGCCGTCACCGCAGGCGGCGAGCAGGCCGGCGGCGGCGAGACCGGCGAGGAACTCCCTCCGGGTGGCGTCGTCGAGGATCTGGTGCCCGTAGCCACGAGCACCGGCGGGCGTCCACGGTCGGGCATCGGGTCGGGTGAGGGTGGTCGTGGTCATGGGCTTCGCCTTGGCAATCGGTGGGATGGTGGCCGGCGCACGGGCGCCGAAGGCCGGGCGGGCCAAGCTGTTCGACCGAGGCACGGCGAGCACACCCGGCAGGAAGGGGCCTGGCCACCAGAAGATATGCTCGTCTGTATGAGAACGACCATCAATCTGCCTGACGGGCTCGCCGAGGCTGCGAAGGCGCGGGCCGCGGCCGAGGGCCGCACCTTCACCAGCCTGGTCGAACAGGGCCTGCGCGCCGTGCTGGACCAGCCCGAGGAGGCCAGCCGCGTCGAGCTGCCGGTGTTCGACCCGCCCCCGGACGGTCGCGGCATGCTGGTGGACATCGCCGACTCCCAAGCTCTCTGGGAGGCGCTCGACGCCGACGGCCCCCGGTGAGCCTCGTGCTGGGGGACGTCAACATCCTCGCCGCTGCCCTGCACCCGCTCGCCGGCCGACACCAGCAGGCGCGAACCTGGTTGGAAGCGACGGTGAACGGGCGTGACGAGCTGGCCGTCGTCCCCGCCACCCTCACCGGCGCCATCCGGATCTGCACCAGCTCCCGCATCTTCGACCCGCCCGCCAGCACCGAGCTGGCCCGTCGCTTCGTCACGGCGCTGCGGCGCGCACCCACGACCCGGGTGCTCCCCGCCAACGAGCAGGTCTGGGAACGCTTCGACCGACTGCTCGCCGAGGACCCCCAGGCCCGCGGCAACCTCGTGCCCGATGCCTGGCTGGCCGCCCTGGCCATCGCCCACGGCGCTCGGCTGGCCACCCAGGATCGCGGCATGGCCCGCTGGGCGGGCCTCGACTGGTTCGACCCGACGGCGAGCTGACGTGCGGCCACACCGAGCCAGGTCCTCCAGGGGGCTCTGCGTGAACCTGGGGAGGTCCAGATGGATGACCCGCCACCTCGACGTCGAAGGGGTCACCTTCGGCATGAGCACCCACCCCCACGCTGAGCCCTCACCGCCATCCTGTGACACAGGGCTATCCTGGTTCACATGCCAAGCCGCAACATCACGCTGTCGTTGCCCGACGACCTGATCCGCCAGGCCAAGGTGCTCGCCGCTCAGCGGGAGACCTCCATCTCTGCGCTGGTCGGCGAGCTGCTGGCCCAGTTGCTGGGCACCGACGACTACGACTCGGCCTGGGCACGGGAGGAAGCGGTCATGGCCGAGGGCGCCCTGCGCATCGGCGCCCTGGGATGGGATCGCAACGAGCTGCACGAGCGCTGAGGGGGGGTGGACTTCGTTGACACCAATGTGGTGATCTACGCCTACGATTCTTCGGCCGGTGAACGCCACGAGCGAGCCCGTGAGCTGGTCGGCCGGCTCGGGCGCGACCGCACCGGCGCGATCAGCGTCCAGGTCCTCCAGGAGCTTTACGTGACCCTGGTGCGCAAGATCGCCGCGCCGCTCGCGCCTCGGCAGGCCCGGGAGCGACTGCGGGCCATCAGCCGGTGGCCGGTTCACGCCCCGCTGGCGGCCGACGTGCTGGCGGCAGCCGTCCTCAGCGAGGATCACCGGATCTCCTTCTGGGACGCGATGATCCTGCACAGCGCATCGGAGCTCGGCTGTGCGCGCCTGTGGTCGGAGGATCTCAACGACGGCCAGCAGATCGCCGGCGTGATAGTCGCCAACCCGTTCGCCTGAGGCCGGAGTTGGCTCGCGGCACCCTCCGGTGGCGTCGTCGACGGTGTCGCGTCGGTCAAAGTTCGGGTCACCGCCCCCCGGTTCCACTGCTGCTCACAGAACGCCAGCCACCGCTTCGAGCAGCAGCTCCGCAGCCACGTAGGTCCCCCCGTTGTAGACGGGGTTCGGAAGCGGGAGCACCCTTCCCGCCTGCACGGCCGGCAACGTCGCCCAGATCGGGTTCTGTGAGAACACCTCCACCTGGTCGAGGTCGAGGCGCCGGTCGGGAAGCACGATGACGTCGCCGGAAACCACGTCGAGGCGCTCGTCACTCACATCGACGGCCCCGCCCGAGCGGTCGCCCACCCCGTCGGGGGCGTCGGTCACGGCCAGCCCGACGTCGGCGGCCACGCTCCCGGCGAAGGCCGAAGTGCCGTCGATCCGGAAGGTACCGTCGCCGTTGTTGCGGATGAAGGCCACCTCGACCTCGGACGACCGTCCGGCCAGGCGGTCGCGGACGGCCCGGTAGCGGTCCCTCACCGGCTCGGCCTCCGCGGCGCGCCCGGCCGCGTCGACGGTGGCGTCGAAGGCGGCCTTCCAGTCGGCATTCGTCGGTCGATCGATGAGCACGGTGGGGGCGATTCGGGCAAGGCGGTCGTAGAACTCCTCGAAGAAGGTCTCGGCCACGATCAGGTCGGGGCCCAGGGCGGCGATCGCCTCGAGGTTGGGTGCTCCGGTGGTGCTGGCCGAGGGGATGGCGCCGACGTCGACGTCGGGGGGCAGCAGGGCCTGGTAGGGCTCCAGCCAGGAGTCGATGCCCTCGTCGGCCCCCACCGGCATCAGGCCGACCGAGACGAGGTGCCCGGCCAGAGCCTCCGAGAGGCTGACCACCCGCTCGGCTCGAACCGGGATCTGCGAGGTGCCACCCGGGTGCACGATGGAGCGTCGGACTGGCGCGACGGTGCCGGCGGCTGAGCCGGTCCCGCCCCGATCCCCGCAGGCCACCAGCAGACCGGCAGCGGCCAGGCCGGCCAGGAACTCCCGGCGGGTGGCGTCGTCGAGGATCTCACGCTCGTATCCATGCGCACCGACGGGCGTCCACAGTCGGGCATCGGGTCGGGTGAGCGTGATCACAGGTGCCTCCTTCGCGCTGGGGTGTAGGCGAATCAGTTGGACGAGGTGACCGTCATCGGGGCGGCACGAAGAGCCGCTCGAGGTCGTCGACGAGGGCTCGGGCCCACAGGTGGCCGAGGCCGGGCCAGAGGGTGGCGTCGACGAGGTCGACCTTGCCGGCCTTGACGGCAGGGATGGCCCCGAACAGCGGGGTGGCGGCCACCTCGTCGTACAGGGCGCGGGGGATGTCGTCGTTGCCGACCGGGATGATCAGCCGGTCGGCGTCGATATCGGGCAGCCGCTCGATGCTCTCCTCGTTCGCCGTGTCGTCGGGCCCCACCACCTCCAAGCCGATGCGGCGCATCAGCTCGGCCGTGTCCTCGTTCTGGCCGCGGTAGCTGAACGAGCCGGGCTCGTAGAACTCGATGCGCGCCACCCGCTCGACCGGCTCACCCGAGCGGCGCTCGGCGAGTTGGTCGAGGCGGGCCTCGAACTCGGCCACCAGCTCCTCGCCTCGGGCCCGCCGGCCGACGGCGTCGCAGACGCTGAGGAACAGGGTGCCCCATGACCGAAGGGGCCCGCTGCCGTCGAAGCCGGGCCCGGCCGTCGCCGCGGATTCGCCCAGGCCGACATAGGGGGCGACGGCGGAGATCTCGTCGAACGACGGTTCCTGGGTGACCCAGTTCCAGCCGACGATCAGGTCGGGGCGGGCGACGAGGAGCTCCTCGGCGGTGGGTGGGATGTTCTCGGTGATGGTCACCGAATCGTCGAGGTCGACCCACGGCCCGGCGAACGAGCTGGTCAACACCGGCATGACGCCGACGGCCACCATGTCGGTCTCGAAGGAACCAATGGCAGCCACGACGCGGGATGGCCGCCCGGGAACGTCGACGGTGCCGTTGTCGCTGCGTACGGTCCGCTGGGCCGAGGTTTCACCTCCCGGGCTGCCTGCCCCGCCGTCGCCGCAGGCGGCGAGCAGCCCGGCGGCGCCGATCATGGCGATGAACTCCCGCCGGCTGACGTCGTCGACGATCTCGAGGTCGGAAACGGGAGTCGGACAGGCGAAGGTCGTGGTCATGGCTTGGCTCCTGGGTCGGGGCGGTGGCTGGCGGGGACGGGCTGCACCAGCGGGGTGCCCGTGAGCGACGATCCCGGCGGGCCGGCGGCCGCGGGTGGACGTGCTCGTCATGCCATGGCCTCGAAGAGCTGGCGGAACCGACGCAGGCACGCATCGGCGGCGATGATCGAGCCGTAGTTCAGCTGAAACGGAACGGTGACGATGGCACCTGCCTCCACGGCAGGCAGCCCCGCCCACAGGACGTTGCCGGCGAGCTCGGCCAACTCGGCCGCCGGATCGAGCTCGGTGATGAGCAGGATTCCCTCTGCGCTCTCGAACCGTTCGGCGATCAGCTCGGCGCTGAAATCCTCGCTCTCCCCGGCATCGAGCTGTGACTCGACGAAGGTCCCGCCCAGCTCGTCGAGCACCTGGGCTTGGAGCAGGAAGCCGTTCGGGGACGACCAGAACATCTCCCCGCCGGCGATGTACTGGACCACGGCGATCGGCCGAGCCAGGGCGGCCTGGTGATCGGCGACGAGGGCCCGCTGGGCCGCCTCGTGTTCCTCGATGACCTCCTCGGCGCGACCAGCGAGGTCGACCGCACCGGCGACGAAGCGAAGGTCGTCGCGCCAGGGGCCGTCACCCCGGACCGGCAGCACGGGTGCGATCTGCGAGAGCTCGGCGTAGACGTCGGCGGCGTTGCTCTCCCTGGTGATGATCAGGTCGGGGCTCGCGGCAGCGATGGCTTCGATGTTCAACTCGCCCCGGGCGAAGAGGGGCTCGACGCCGGCGACGAGACCGTCGAGGTGCTCGGAGAACGGGGCATCCGGTGACGACGACGGTGCCCCGACGACGGGGAGATCGAGAGCGAGCGCGGTCTCCAGGTCCCGTCGGCCTTCGAGGACGACGACGGAGCGGATGGCCGATGCTGGCGGCGCGACCGTCGTGCCGAGGCCGTGGTCGACGGACCGCCCTGTCGGGCTGTCTCCGGACACTGCACCGCCGCCGTCGTCGCCGCAGGCGGCGAGCAGGCCGGCGGCGGCGAGACCGGCGAGGAACTCCCGCCGGGTGACGTCGTCGAGGATCTCGAGGTCGGTGGCGGTGGTCGTACGGGCGAAGATCGTGGTCATGGGTTGGCTCCTGGGGCGGGGCGGCGGCTGGCCGGGACGGGCAGCACGAGCGGGGTGCCGGTGAGGGGGTCGGGGATGATGTGGGCGTCGAGGCCGAAGACGTCGGCGACCAGCGCGGCGGTGATGACCTCGCCGGGCGGCCCCTCGGCGACGATGGCGCCGTCGCGCATGGCGATGAGGTGGTCGGCGTAGCGGCAGGCCAGGTTCAGGTCGTGCAGGACGAGCACGACGGTGCGCTCCTCGGTGGCGTTGAGCTCGGCGAGCAGGTCCAGGACCTCGACCTGATGGGCCAGGTCGAGGAACGTGGTCGGCTCGTCCAGCAGCATGAGCGGCGTGCCCTGGGCCAGGGCGAGGGCGATCCAGACCCGCTGGCGCTGGCCGCCGGAAAGCTCGTCGACGCTGCGCTCGGCCAGATCCGCGGTGCGGGTGGCAGCCAGGGCGGCGTCGACCGCAACCTGGTCCGCCGATGACCACTGGCGGAAGAAGCGCTGGTGGGGGTGGCGGCCACGGGCCACGAGGTCGGCCACGGTGATGCCCTCGGGGGCTATGGGTTGCTGGGGCAGGATCCCGAGGCGGGTGGCGACCTGCTTGGTCGGGAGCCGGTGGATGTCGGTGCCGTCGAGCAGCACCGTCCCGGCTTTGGGCCTGAGCAGCCGGGCCAGGCCCCGCAGCAGGGTGGACTTGCCACAGGCGTTGGCGCCGACGATGACGCTGACCTTGCCCTGGGGGATCTGCACCGACAGGCCCTCGCAGATGACGGTGTCGTCGTAGGCGAGGCTCAGGTCCTCGGCGCCGAGGGTCCGGCCGACGCCGGCGGGCGCCGGCGGGTGCTGCCCGTTGGAGGACACGGCGGCGAGGACGTCGAGGTCGGGCGCGAGGTCGGAGTCGACGGTGGTGCTGTGGTCCATGGTCAACCTCCGGATCCGATCTTGTTGGCGCGGGCGAGCAGGTAGAGCAGGTAGGGGGCGCCGAGGACGGCGGTGAACACCCCGACGGGAAGCTCGGTGGGGGCGAACAGGCGGCGGGCGACGAGGTCGGAGCCGGCCAGGAGCAGTGCGCCACAGGCGGCGGCGGGCAGCAGCGCCAGGCTGCGGCCCCCGGTGAGGCGCCGGGCGACCTGGGGGGCGACGAGGGCGACGAAGGCCACCGGGCCGGCCGAGGCCGTGGCCAGTGCGGCGAGGGCGACGCCGGTGAGCAGCAGCGCACCCCGGGAGACCTCGACCCGGGTGCCGAGCCCACGGGCCGCGTCGTCGCCCAGCTCGAGCATGCGCAGGTGGCGGGCGAGGGCGATCGCCGCGGGCACGAGGATCACCAGGGCGGCGGTGACGGGGCGGACGTGTTCCCAGCCCCGCCCGTTGAGGCTGCCGGTGAGCCACACGGTGGCCCGCTGGGCGTCGAAGATCTCGGCCCGGGTCAACAGGTAGGAGGTGACCGAGCCCAGCATGGCGGTGATGCCGATGCCGACCAGCACCAGCCGGTAGCCGGTCACACCCCGCTTGTAGGCGAGCAGGTAGATGGCGGCCGCGGTGAGGGTGGAGCCGGCGAGGGCACCGAAGGTCACCTGGCTGGAGGTGCCGCCGAGCACGACGATGACGAACACCGCCGCGGCGGCGGCGCCGGCGTTGATGCCGATGATGTCGGGGCTGGCCAGCGGGTTGCGGGCGATGCGCTGGAAGATGGCGCCCGACAGACCGAACGCGGCGCCGACCAGCAGGCCCGTGAGTCCCCGGGGCAGGCGAAGGGTGCGGACGATGAAGTCGCCGTCCTCGGTTCCGGCGCCGACGAGGCTGGCCAGCACGTCGCCGATCGGGATGGGGAAGTCGCCCACCGACAGCGACCAGGCGAACACCACGAGGGCGAGGCCCAGCACGACGCCGGTGACGCCCACAGCCCGGGCGTGCACGCGGGTGGAGACGCCGAGCCGGTGGGACCGCACCACCACGAGGCGGTCGTGGCGCATCCGGTCCCGCCACCGTGGCGTCCTGCCCGGCCCCGGGGCGGCGGCCGGGCGCCCGGTCGTGTCCTCGGCGACCGGAGTCACAGCGTCCCATCCCCCCTGGCGGGGCGACCAGCGAACGATGAGAATCCCGTGGGGGTGCGGGGGGCGCTGCCCCCCGCAGAACGGCCGCCGATCCGGCTTCGCCGTGTCGGCGGCCTGAGCGCCGGCCG
>Ga0187894_10004650_pt1 | contig 14570 bp, 6 predicted proteins | sample GBC1701081metaG_FD_136650 | JGI IMG/M metagenome (GOLD analysis project Ga0187894, IMG submission 136650) | White microbial mat communities from a lava cave in the Kipuka Kanohina Cave System on the Island of Hawaii, USA - GBC170108-1 metaG ...
CGTCCCCCCGTCGCCCCGTCGCTCCGTCCGGAATCTTATGGCAATCGGCTACCTCAGTTTGATATTACACGCGCATTTGCCGTTTGTGCGCCACCCGGAATATCCCGATTTTTTGGAAGAAGACTGGCTCTACGAGGCGATCAGCGAGACCTACATCCCGCTGCTTGTGGCGTTCAATCACTTGCGCGACGAAGGGGTCAAGTTCCGGCTGACGATGTCAATGACCCCGCCATTGTGCGAGATGCTCAGCGATCCTTTGTTGCAGGAGCGCTATCTGCGCCACATTAACAAGCTGTGCGAACTGGCGGAGAAAGAGGTCGAGCGTACGGAGAAAGGGCAGTTTCATTCGGCGGCGTTGATGTACCGCGGCCATTTCAACGAATGCCGCGAAGTCTTTGAAAACCTCTACGGCCGAAACATCGTGCGAGGGTTCCGCCAATTGCAGGACGAGGGTTTCCTGGAGATTATCACCTGCAACGCCACCCACGGTTTCCTGCCGTTGATGTCGAACGAGACGGTCAAACGCGCCCAGGTCTTGATTGCGCGCGAAAATTACATCAAACATTTCGGGCGTCCGCCGCGCGGCGCCTGGCTGGCCGAATGCGCGTTCAATCCGGGCGATGACCGTTACCTGCGCGAGGCCGGGATTGAATTTTTCATCGCCGACGCCCACGCGATCCTTTACGGCGAACCGCGCCCGAAGCGCGGAATTTACGCGCCGGTCATTACGCCCGAAGGCGTGGCCGTCTTCGCGCGCGACACCGAAACCAGCGAACAGGTATGGAGTTCGGAGATAGGCTATCCGGGAGACCCTGACTACCGCGAGTTTTACCGCGACCTGGGTTACGACGCGCCCGATTACGATTACATCAAACCGTACCTGCACGACGACGGGGCGCGGCGCAACGTCGGGATCAAATACCACCGCATCACCGGCAAGGTCCCACTCCATGAAAAGGCGCCGTACGTGCCCGAATGGGCCACTGGAAAAGCCGCGACGCACGCCGGGCATTTCATGTTCAACCGCCAGGCGCAGGCGCGGCATTTGAATGAGGGCCTGGGCCGCGCGCCGATGATCGTCGCGCCTTACGACGCCGAGTTGTACGGTCACTGGTGGTTCGAAGGGCCGCAGTTCCTGTTCTACCTCTTCAAAAAGATTCACTACGATCAGGACGAGATCGAACCAATCTCGCCAATTGATTACCTGCGTATCTATCCCGACAACCAGAAACAGACCCCGTCCGCTTCGTCGTGGGGCGCGGAAGGTTACAACCGTGTGTGGATCAACGGGCAGACCGATTGGATGTACCTGCACCAACACGCGGCTGAACACAGGATGGTGGAGTTGGCCGAGCGTTTTCCGAATGCGGATGGCCTCGACGGTTTGCTGCGACGCGCGTTGAATCAGGCCGCGCGCGAATTGCTGCTGGCGCAATCCTCCGACTGGGCGTTCATCATCACTACGGGAACGATGGTCCAGTACGCGGTCAAACGCTTCAAAGACCACATCCACCGCTTCACGCGGCTTTACGAGATGGTCAACGCCGGCCGGATTGACGAGGCGTGGCTGGCCGATGTCGAAAGCAAGGACACGATCTTCCAGGAGATTGATTACCGCGTTTACCGCCCGCGAGAATAGGGTTTCGATGAGAAACCCGCCGCCCCAGCCGTAATGGTGAAGTTCTCGGTCAGGAGCAAGGCGCCGTTGTACAACAGCCGCGCCTGCCAATTGCCAGGCAAAGAGGCGGCGCGTGTTCCCGCGATATTGATCCCACCCCAGAAACAGACATTGCCATTGAAAGCCATCGTGTATTGCTGCGTTTGCACGAAGGAGCCATTAACCGGGCTGAACTCCCAGCGCACCTGATCGCCGATGCGCGCGCCGGAAACCAGCGTCCATTGATAAACCTGTGGATCTGTCGTCAGGAATGCGGTCTTGGCCGCGGGCGGCGCGCATTGGTCGGGAATCGGACCACCGGAGAGTCTGCGCTCTCTGACTGTGATTTGATTTCCCGCGAAGGCCACGCGCACGGTATTCGCCGCCTGGCCATCCACCGTCAAAACCAAATCCACCTCGCCGCGCCCGGCCAACGCGCGCGGCAAACTCAGGTTGACTTGATCCAGCCCGACCAGCCCGCCCTGCGCGCCTGCGAACAAAACCGGCGCGTCAATACCGCCGAGCTTGCAAGTCACTCCTCCCAATCCGCTGTTGAAACGCAGCCCCGTGCCGAACAGCAACAAGAAGACCTGCTCGCCCGCCGGGCCAAGGTCAATTGGCGCGGCGACGAAACGGTTCTGCGCCTGATCGAAGCGCGACACCGGTTCGTAGATTTGCGCGCCATCGGCCTTGACGCGCAAGGCGACGGCGGCGGGGACGCCCTGTCCGTTGGCGTTGGCGGCGAACAAGCCCGGCGCGATGGCGGCGATGTTAACTGCGCCAATCGAAAGCGAGCCGTCGCCGCTCGTGACGGTGATGGTCGCCGTACCCAGCGCCGTACCTTGCGGGATCAGGTAGTTGATTTGCTGGGGGGAGACAAAAAAGAGCGGGGCCAGGCGGTCGGCGCCTTCGCTGTCGCGGACGCTGACCGTCGTGCCGGCCAAAGAAGTCGGCAATGGCAGCGCATTGTTCACGACTACGCTGGTCGCCAGATTCGCGCCGAAAGCGGCGACGATGGATTCGGCGGCGAGCGTTTGGCCGCTGAAGCTGGCGGCGGAGACGGTGGCGACGGAGCGCGCGGTTGCGCCGGTGGCTTTGCCAGTCAGCGCGACGCCAAGGCTCGACCGGTTCGAGGCGTTAGCGGCGATGGTCAACGTGCCCGACTGGTCGCCCGCGGCCACGGGCGTGAAGCGCACGCTGACTTCCTGTTGTGACCTGGCGGCGATGGTGAAGGGCGCGGCGGGGGCGAGCGCGCGGAATTGCGGATTGCCACTGGTCAGAGCATTGACCGTGAGCGGAGCGTTGCCGGTGTTCTGCACGCTCAATCTGAGGTCGCGCGTTTGCCCGACCGCGATGGAGCCGAAATCAGCGCTTCCCGGCGTGGCTTCGAGGTTGGAGAAATTGTCCGCGCGCACGTTGACGGTGATCGAAGCCGAACCCCGCGCGCCCTGGCTGTCAGCGCCCGAAGCGGTGATGAGGTGCGCGCCCGCGCGAAGGTTGTTCACGGCGAGCTGTCTGCCGATTCCCAGCGCGCCCTGCAAGTTGGAGACCCAAGTGAGCGAGGGCCGCCACAACAGCCCTTCCTCAGGATCGTAAATCGCCGCTTCCAAATTCACCGTCTCGCCGGTTTTGAATTGCCGTTGATCGGCGGGCGCGAGAATCACGATCCTGGGCGCGCGATTGGGGATCGTGAACGCGCGCGATTCGATAGTCGTAGCGTTGACGCCGTCTGTGGCCGTCAGCGTCAGGCGCGGCGCGGCGCCCGCGGGCGCTGCGCCAGTGTCCCATTCGTAGCTGGTGTCAGTGGTTTCCAGCGCCAGCGGAATTTGCAGTTGGCCGTCCGGCGAATAAAACAGCGAATAGCTCAGCGCGTCGCCATCGGCGTCCGACCCGCTCCATTGAACGGTTTTGACGCCGGTCAGCGTTTGCCCGCCGAAATCCGCGCTGAAGCTGATGACGGGCGCGGCGGCGCTCACCTGCCGCGTGGCGAAAGCGCCCGCCGCTGAACGAATCCGCACTTGCCGGACGGCGCTGGAGAAAGGCAGCGCGAAGCTGAAAGCGGCGGCGTCTAATTCGATCGTTGAGTCAAGCGGGCGGAAGTTGGGCGTGAAGCTCAGGCTGTTGAGGACGGACGCGGCGCCGTCGAGCGTCTCGATGATGTAATCGCCGCCGCCGGAAGCGTCAGCCAGACCCGCGCCCGTGAGCGTATAGCAATTCGTCAATTCAACCGCGCCGCTTTTCCTGACCTGCCCTTGCACGATCACGAAATTGTCAGCGGCTGCCGGGGCGGCTTGCGGCTCGTCCTGCTCGGCAAAGTTGGACGCGGGCAGAAGCTGTGTCCGCAGGTACCTCCAGGTAACCCAGTCAGTCCACGAGAAATTGCTGGCTCCCATAAAATCGTAAAAGTCCGTGGTGGAAACGGAGAAGCGATGATGGAACCAACTGAAATTCCCCGGCCTGACCAGATTGCCATTGGCGTTTCCTTGCGGCTGATTATTATCGCTTCTGATGGGCGCGACGTCTGTGCTCGAATAAGTGTCGCCCAAGGAGAGAAGATGGCCGAATTCGTGCGCCAGCACGCCGCATTGAGTGCCGGTGTCAGGCCCCAGGCAACGGTCGGACACAATCGAAATCGAGCCGCCCACCGCATTGCTTATTCCGGCATGACTTGGCTTACCCACAGCCGGGAAAAAATCTTTATCCACAAAATAGACCCAGGATCTGACATCGGATCTTTTCGTCCGATTGAGCCAGAACCACCAACGGGTGATGGGCCGGCGAGGCAGAGGGTCGCCGGTCAATACCTCACAGAATCCTAGCGGGCATTGTGGGCAGCCGCGTATAATCCTCCGAGGATGGCAATCAAATATCTGTTTATCGCTGGCTGCTTTTTCTCATCAGCGGCGTGGGCAAGTAACGACAAAACGACGAAATTTTTCCGACATTCCGTCGAGCTATGGCGATGAATGACTTCACGCATCATCATCGAAACAAACTTTTCAATCGAGCGGCGCGGCGTTACCCGGCGCGAGTTCGACTTGCCCCCACAACCCGATTTCCTGCTCATCCACTTTCTCAAATCTCAAATCCCGAATCTTCCATCGGGCGCAAGCCTGCTCGCCAATCCCAATCAATCAATCCGGTTCGCGTCGAACCGCAGGCAGAGCGAATTGTTACTGGTCCGCCTCGCGCCCGCGCTGCTCGTCGAGACCGCCACGCGATTGCGAATGTATCGCACAGGCTCCAACCTGCTTTTCCGTTCGCCGCTCGCGCCTCTAACCAGCGACACCCGGCTGCGCGCCGCGCTCGAATCAGTCGCAGCCGAGCTTGAAAGCGGCGCCGCGGGCTGGCGCGAGGTGATTCGCTCGCTGGTCACCCAGCTCACGGTCTATCTGCTCCGCGCGCACATCAACGTGCAACGGTCGGACGAAATAGAATTGTCGCGTGTTGGAATCGTTGATCGCCGGTTGCGCCGCGCGATTGAATTTATGCATGACAACTGCGGGCGCGAACTCGGCCTGGCCGAAATCGCCGGGGCGGCTTACCTGAGCGAGTTTCATTTCGCGCGGCTGTTCAAAAAGATCACGGGCGCGACGCCGCACACCTATCTGGCGTCATTGCGGATCGAAAAAGCGAGGCGATTGTTGGCCGAGACCGATCTTTCAATCGTAGAGGTCGGAGCGCAGGTCGGTTACGCGAGCCAGAGCTATTTCACCAAAGTCTTCCGCGAAGCGACCGGAATGACGCCGAAGGCTTTTCGGGATGCGGCGATCAGAACCGGGGCCGGTCTTTAAAAGTCGGTTGTGGCCGTTGCTGATAAACTAAAACCTACGACCGAAAACCTAATACCTATAAACTTTTCCTTCGAACCATCACTTGATAAAGCCATCGAAGGAAAAATTTATAGGTTGTAGGTTGTAGGTCTTGGGTTTTAGATCCTCCCTGACGACTTTGCAAAAGCCCTGGGGCGGGGGCGCCGTTGCGCTTTTTCACTGTGCGGTCGTCGCCGCGATGCGGCGCGGATCCAGACGCCACACCGTGCCTGCGCGGATATTCGAGAGCCACACCGATCCGAGGCCAACCCGAATGGCGTCGCCGCCGGCGCCTGCGAACTGCTGCACAACTTTATTCGTGGCCGGATCAATACGCGAGATTGGAAATTCGAAGGAAGTGACCCACAACGAACCTTCACCGAAGGCGATTTCTCCACCCGGGCCGGGCACGCCGACTTCGATGGTTTCGACGACCTTGTTCGTCTTCGGATCAACCTTCGAGACATCGCCGTTGGTCTGATTCAATGTCCAGATGAACCCGCCGCCAATGGTCAGGAAGCGCGGGGCCTTCCCGACCGGAATCGTCTCGACAACCAGGTTCGTATCCGGGTTGATGCGCGTCAACACATTTGTCTCGGTCCCCGTGGCCCAAACAGCCCCTTCGCCAAAGGCTACGGTGAAGGAACCTGCGGGAACCTGGATTTCGGCGACCACTTTATTCGTCGCCGGATCAATTCGCGCCAGGGTTCCCTTTTTGTCGGTGACGAGCCAAACGCTGCCTGCGCCAGCCGCCAAGCCGCCCTCAGAGTCGGCGATCCCAATCGGAATTGTGGCCGTCACCTTTCCTTCCTTGAGATCAACACGCGCGAGCGCTTGATCGCCGCAAAGGGGAACCCACAGACTGCCGAAGCCGGTCGCCAAGCCGGAGCAGGGTTTGGCGCCGACCGGGACCATTGCAATCACTTTGTTGGATTTTGGATCGAGCCGCGCCACGGTGTTTTTGGGGTAGTTGGAAATCCAAACGGATTCGTCAATGGCAATCCAATCCGGCGCGCCGGGCACATCAAACACGGCCTCCGGCTTCAGCGTCGTGATCGCGATCCGCACGTCGGGAGTTTTCACGCCCGGCCTGGAGGGCCGCGCGGGCTTGGGCGTTTGCGTCTGCGTCTGGAAAGACAGGAGAAGCGACAAAACAATGAGTATTCGTAGCATGGCGCGCATCTTAGCAAAAAACTTCGAGCGGAGCGGTGGAAACATGGCTTTTGCAAAGTCGTCAGGGAGGAGCTAAAACCCAAGACCTACAACCTACAACCTATAAACCTTTCCTTCGACCCATTACCTATCGGATTGCTCCGGTGATTGGTCAGTGTTAGCCTTGCCCGGCCATTAAATGATTGCGTACTGAGTTTTCAGATTCATCGGAGTTGCTCATGAAATCGAAATGCCAGCGCCTCTTGCTCGGTCTCGCGCTTTTGTGCGCCGCTGCCTGGACAGCGCCGTCCCAAAACAAGGATGACTTCTTCGAAACCAAGGTTCGGCCCATCCTCGCCACGGAATGTTTTTCCTGTCACACCGATTCGCAATTAGGCGGCCTGCGCCTGGATTCCCGCGAGGCCATGCTTCGCGGCGGTAAATCAGGCCCCGCCATCGTGCCGGGCGACCCGGACAAAAGCCTATTGGTAATCGCCCTGCGACAGACAGGCGCTTTGAAGATGCCGAAAGGTGGCAAACTTCCGCAGGCGCAGATTGACGCGATTGCGCAATGGATTCGTACGGGCGCTGAATGGCCGTCCGCTGGCAAGACGCTGACCGCCGCGAAGGACGAGTCCATAATTGACCCGGCGCGGCGCGCCTTCTGGTCCTTCCAGCCGTTGCATCCGGCGCCGGCGCCCACCGTTAAAGACCACCGCTGGCCGAAGACCGAAATTGACCGCTTTATTCTGTCCCGCCTTGAGAAAGAAGGACTCGCGCCTGTCGGGCCTGCGGATCGGCGCACGCTGCTGAGGCGCGCGACACTGGACTTGACCGGAATTCCGCCGACAGCGGAAGAGATCGAGGCTTTCGAGAATGACAAAGCGCCGGATGCTTTCGCCAAGGTTGTAGATCGCCTGCTTGCCTCCCCGCAGTACGGAGAACGCTGGGGGCGCCTCTGGCTCGACGTGGCGCGCTATGGCGAAGACGACTATCGCAGCCTCGACCCGATGGGGCGCGGGTTTGCGCCCTATCCCAACGCCTATTTGTACCGCGACTGGGTGGTCAAAGCATTCAATGACGATCTGCCCTACGACCAGTTTGTGCGGGCGCAACTGGCCGGGGATTTGATGGACGAGAAGTTGCGAGTGAAGGCGCTGCCCGCGCTCGGCCTTCTGGGGCAGGGGCCGTGGTTTTATGACAACGGCGCGGTCGAGGTGACGCGCGCGGACGAGCGGCACGACCGCATTGATGTCGTCAGTCGCGGGTTTCTGGGGCTGACCGTGGGTTGCGCTCGCTGTCACGATCACAAATACGACCCAATCCCGACCAAGGACTATTATGCGATGGCCGGGGTATTTGCCAGCACGACCTACAAAGAGTATCCGCAGGTTCCGCAGAGCGTCGTGGAGCAGTACACCGAGTTAGAGAAGAAGTTGAAGAACAAAGAGAAGCTGCTCGGGGAGTTTCTGCAGACCGAAGGGAAACAACTGTCGGAAGGCCTGACGCTGCAAGCCTCGAAATACATGCAGGCCGCCTGGCGCGTGGGCGGCGAACCGAAGGAAGACCTCAACGATGTCATTGACAAGAACAAACTCGATTACGAATTGATGCAACGCTGGATGCGGTTTCTTGCGCGCCCTCCGCGCCATTACCCTTACCTGAAAGACTGGCAGGCCATGATGCAAAAGGGCGGGACGGCGGCGGAGGCCAAAAAACTGGCGGACGATTTCCAGACCCTGCTGCTGGATGTGCTCTTCGAGCGGAAAGACCTGAACCAGCAGAACGAGATCATCCTTGCCAAATCGCTTCCCGGCACGAAGAAGAAAGAGCCTTTGTTCAAGCCGAACGAATTCGTGACCAACGACGACTTTTGCCCGAGTTGCGGCGTTGAGACCAAAGCCATGCCCGTGGAGGGCGCCAATCTCTGGATGGACGTCTATGTGCGCGACTTGGACGATCCGATGTTGCCGGGCGGCGCGCAGAAATTTCGTCCGGGACTTCTCGCGTTCCGTGGCTGGGGGCTTGAGCGGCAGATGAGCGCGGAGCGGCGAGCCTATCTGACTGCGTTGCGCGAAGACATCGAGAATTTCAGGAAAGCAATGCCTGCCGCGTACCCCTACGCGCATGGCGTGGCGGATCAGGCGACGCCGGTGGACTTGCCAGTCAGCCTGCGCGGCAGCCCGAATAATTTGGGCGAGGTGGTTCCGCGCGGGTTCCTGTCGGCGCTCTCGCAAGAGGGCCGCTTGCGCTTCACCAAAGGAAGCGGGCGGCTGGAACTGGCGGACGCGATCCTGCGCCAACCGCTATCAATGCGCGTCATCGTGAATCGCATCTGGAAATGGCATTTCGGCGCCGGCATCGTGGACACACCCAGCAATTTCGGGTTCAACGGCGAACGGCCCCTGCATCCCGAACTGCTCGAATACCTGGCCGATTTTTTTGTTCGGAACGGGATGTCAATCAAGAAACTGCACCGCGAGATCATGCTCAGTTCCGTCTACCAGCTCAGCAACGAATTCAGCCAGGCCAGCTACAACAAGGACTCGGGCGCCCGGCTTTATTGGCGGGCCAATCGGCGGCGGATGGACGCCGAGCAAATCCGCGATTCGCTGCTCGCCGCTTCCGGCGCGCTCGACAAGAAGATGGGCGGGCCGTCTGAAAGCTTGACGCCACAATCCACGCGGCGAACCTTGTATGGAAAAGTGAGCCGCTACAAACTGGATGACTTTCTCCAACTCTTCGATTTTCCCAGCCCGAACATCTCCGCCGAGCAGCGTTACGCGACGAACGTGCCGTTGCAGCGCCTGTTTTTCATGAACAGCGATTTTGTCCAGCAACAAGCCGAATTGCTGGCGCGGCGGATCGAGGCTGAACCAAACCAGACGGCGCGCATACAGAAAGCCTACCGCCTCGTGTTTGGCCGCGCCGCGACACCCGAAGAAGTCAGGCTTGGCCTCGACTATCTACGCAATGAGCCGCTGAAGGAGTATGAAGAGCGGAAAAAAGCGGAAGAGGAAAAGGAGAAGAAGAAAGCGGAAAAGAAAGAAATGGCGGACAAACAGGCAGCGGCTCCGGCCGGCGCGCCGAGTGTAATAGCGGATATACCGGACGCCCCGATGCCCAACACCCCGATGATGGATCCGAACGGGATGATGGCCGGCGTCGCGCCCGGCGCCGGCAAGAGCGATGAGAAGAAACCGCTCTTGCCCGTGACTCCCTGGGGACGTTACGTCAAGATCCTGCTCAGTTCGACCGAATTCATTTTCATCAACTAGAGCCTAAATCCACGGATAGGAAAGTCGAAAATGTGGTTTCAACCAATGTTCATAGAGATTCTAACGCTTTCGCTCTTTCACCATTTAGTTGAAGAACAGTTGTGGGAAAGGAGCGATCGAAAAAGGGTAGCGCAAACTGTCGAGTTTGCGCCGCTTGCTCAATCAGACATTGATCGAAGCTGCGCAACGCTCAACGGGGCTCGGGTCTCCCGGAGCGATCTCTGATCGAGCAGCGCAAACTCGACAGTTTGCGCTACCGTCGCCGAGACGATCTTTCCCTTTCAGTCGTCCTTATCCGTGGATTCAGGCTAGAGTTCGTAGCGCCGGCTTCAGCCGGTACTACTAACTTTCTTTGCGAGGGAAACGCAATGACACACAAAGCGCCCAGACCAATCACACGACGCGAAGCGCTCTGCCGGATGGGGAGCGGATTCGGGATGGTGGCCTTTGCGAGCATGGTCGGAGAATCGCTGACGCGCGCGCAAGCCGTAACTTCCGCGCAGTCCGCCAAGTGGCCCAAGGGTGGCGTACACCACGCCGCGCGCGCGAAGCGCGTCATCTTCCTGTTTATGAACGGCGGACTTTCGCAGGTGGACAGTTTCGACCCCAAGCCGATGCTCGATAAATATCACGGCCAGCCGCTGCCTGGCGGCGCCATTCTGACCGAGCGTAAAACCGGCGCGTTGTTGCGCTCGCCGTTTACATTCAAAAAGTACGGCCAATGCGGCATGGAAGTGAGCGAACTGTTCCCGCACGTCGGCGAATGCGCGGACAGTATTTGTTGGATTCGATCCGTCCACACAGACATCCCGAACCACGAGCCTTCGATGCTGATGATGAACACCGGCTTCAGCCAGGCGGGACGCCCGTCGCTCGGTTCGTGGCTTACTTACGGTCTGGGCGTCGAGAACAAGAACCTGCCGGGTTTCGTCGTCCTCTGTCCCGACGTGCCGACCACGGTCGGCCCGCCCCTGTGGAACAGTTCCTTCCTTCCCGCCATCCACCAGGGGACTTTTATCGCCGACAAGCCGGGCGAGAAACAGACCGCCGACCTGCTGGTGGAACCTGGTTTCGATCCGCAAAAACTGATCTCCTACATTCACAACCAAAAATTCGCCCTGCCCGAACAACGCCGCGAGATTGATCTGCTCACGCGGCTCGACCGCATGCAAATGGAGCGCGAAAAAGCGCAAGACCCTCAGATCGAAGCCACTATCCAATCCATGGAGACAGCGTACCGTATGCAGACGGAAGCGCCGGAGGTCTTCGATCTCCGCAAGGAAACGCCCGCGACGTTGAAACTCTACGGCCCCGGCAGCACGGCGCGCGGCTGCCTGCTGGCCGTGCGCCTGGTCGAACGCGGCGTGCGGATGGCGCAGGTCTATTACGCCAAAGGCGACCCCTGGGACGCGCACACGGACATCCAGCAGCACCGCAAGAACGCCAAAGACTCCGACCAGCCCTTCGCCGCAGTGATCAAAGACCTCAAATCGCGCGGCCTGTTTGACGACACGCTGGTGGTATGCGGTTCCGAATTCGGCCGCACGCCCGTGGTCGAAACGGGCGGCGCCGGAGGAATTCAAAACGGCCGCGATCACAATCCGTTCGCCTTCACCGTGTGGCTGGCTGGTGGCGGCGTTCGGCGCGGACTTATTTACGGCGCTACCGATGATTTCGGTTTCAAGGTGGTGGACAAGCCCGTCCATATCCATGACCTGCACGCGACCATCCTGCATCTGCTGGGCATTGACCACACCAGGCTCACATACCATTACAGCGGCCGGGATTTCCGCCTTACCGATGTCGCCGGAAATGTAATCCACGACATCATTGCTTGACGAACTTGTGCGGAAGTTCTTTGTCCCTTTCTTGTCACACTGCAAGCGCGCTTGCTATACTCCGGCTTCTGCACTTCCAAGCTTTACAACTATCTGTAACAACGCATCTGTAACCAAACGATGCCGGAAAGCGTCTGCGCTGGAGAGACGTAATCCTTTCCCATTGTGAAATCACTTGAGCATCACTGAAGTCTCATAACCCAACGGAGGTAAGCTGATGAGCAGTTCAGATGAACGGCATGACAAACCCGACAACAGCGGGGTGTCGCGCCGAAACTTCCTCAAAGGCACAAGCCTGGCTCTCACGATTCCGCTCGTCACGGGCGGCGAAAACGAAGTGAAAGCCGCCGGAGCCGACGTTCCCATCCTCGGCCCGGGCAAAGTCAACATCACACTCAACATCAACGGCGCGCCGAAACAGGCGAGCGTCGAACCGCGCGTGACGCTGCTCGACGCGCTGCGCAACGATCTGGACATCACCGGGGCCAAACGCGTTTGCGACCGCGCTACATGCGGCGCCTGCACCATGATCATGGACGGCAAACCGATCTACGCCTGTACGACGCTGGCCATCGAGGCGCAGGGCAAGAAGATTCGGACGGTCGAAGGACTGGAGCAGAACGGCAAGTTGCACCCCGTCCAGCAAGCCTTCTGGGACAACGACGCGCAGCAGTGCGGGTTCTGCACTCCCGGCTTTGTAATGGCCTGCGCGGCGTTGCTCGAAAAACATCCCAAACCGACGCCCGAACAGATCGAACTGGGCGTGGGCGGCAATCTCTGCCGCTGCGGCACCTACCACGGCATCAAGGCCGCCATCGCGCAGGCTTCGGGGCTGAGGCGCCCAACGCAAAAGACGGCGCCCGCAAAATTGACGAGAGGAGGCAAGAGCAATGGCTGAGTACAAATGGCCCGAAGAAGGCAAACGCTCCCATATCGGCAAACGCATTTCGCGTATTGACGGCCCGGACAAAGTTTCAGGCCGGGCGAAATATACTTATGACATCAACCGTCCCGGAATGCTCTTCGGTAAGGTCGTGCGTTCGACTTACGCGCATGCCAAGATCGTCAGCATTGATCTGAGCGTCGCCGAAAAGATGCCGGGCGTGAAAGCAGTCAAGATCATTCAAGGCCCCGGCGCGGAGATTCAATGGGCGGGCGACGAAATCGCCGTCGTGGCCGCCGAAACCGAAGGCCAGGCCGAAGACGCGGCGCGCGCCGTTAAAGTCCAATACGAGAAGCTGCCGCATTTCGTCAGCGAGCAGAACTGGGACGCGATTCCGGAAGTCAATCGCCGCAAACCAAGCGAAAACGTCACAGGCGACCCGGCCAAAGCTTTTCAGGAAGCCGACATCATCTTTGAAGGCTCCTACGGCAACGAAGTGATCACGCATTGCTGTCTGGAATCGCATGGCTTGATCGCCGAATGGGAGGGCGACAACAACCTGCTGGTTCACCAGTCAACGCAATCCGTTTCCGCCAATGGAGGTCAGTTCGCGCAAGCTTTGGGAATCCCAGCCGGCAACGTCCGTCTCAAGATGGAGCACATCGGCGGCGGCTTCGGCAGCAAGTTCCCGGTTGATCGCTGGGGCATTGAAACGGCCAGGCTCTCCAAGCTGGCCGGCGGCAAACCGGTCAAGCTCATGCTCGAACGCGACTCTGAGCTGATGGTCGCCGGCTCGCGGCCTTCGATCTTCGCCCGCGTCAAAGTCGGAGCGAAGAAAGACGGCACGATCACCGCCTGGGAATCGCAGGCCTGGGGCACAGGCGGCGTCGGCAATTTCAACTTTGCTGGACAACTTCCCTACGTCCTCAAGGTCGAGAACAGAAAAGAGACCTTTTCCGTGATCGGCGCCAACATCGGGCCGCAGCGGGCCTGGCGCGCGCCGAATCATCCGCAGGCCTGTTTGATCACAATGGCCGCGTTCGAGGATCTGGCCGCCGAGTTGAAGATGGACCCGCTGGATCTGTTCCTGAAGAACCTCGGGTTGGCTGGCTCGCGCGCCAACGTCTACCGCGACGAGTTGCTGAAGGCCGCCGAGATGATCGAATGGAAGAAAATGTGGCGTCCGCGCGGCGAAGGCGCGCCGGGCAGCACGAAGACCGTCAAGCGGGGCCTGGGTCTTTCGATCCACACCTGGGGCGGCAGCGGACACGCCAGCGATTGCGATCTGACGATCCATCCCGACGGTTCGGTTGAGATCAAGATGGGCACGCAAGACCTCGGCGTCGGCACCCGCACTGTGCTGGCCATCGTTGCGGCGGATACGCTCGGATTGCCGGTTGAAGCGATCAAAGTCAACATCGGCGATAATCGCTACCCTGTCTCCGGCGGGTCGGGCGGTTCGACGACCGTTGGCGGCATCAGCTCTTCGACGCGCCGCGCGTCGGTGGACGCGCTCAGCGCGCTGTTTGAAAAGGTCGCTCCGACGATGAATACCACGCCTGACAAGCTGGAAGCTGTCGGGAGTAAGATTCAAGAGATCGGCAAGCCAACCAATAGCATGACCTGGAAACAGGCCTGCGCGAAGCTCGGCGCGCAACCGCTCACCACGCGCGGCAAGAACCCTGACGCCGGCAAAGGGACGCTGACCACCGGCGGCGTGGGCGGCGCGCAGATGGCCGATGTTTCGGTGGACATCGAGACGGGCATCGTCAAGATGAACAACTTCATCGCCGTGCAGGATTGCGGCCTGATCATTGATATGAAGACGTGCGAGAGTCAGGTCTTCGGCGCGATGATCATGGGCGTCACCTTTGCGCTATATGAAGAGAAGGTCATGGACGCGCAGACCGGCAAGATGCTCAATCCGAACATGGAGTTTTACAGGCTCGC
>Ga0187894_10004651_pt1 | contig 14569 bp, 15 predicted proteins | sample GBC1701081metaG_FD_136650 | JGI IMG/M metagenome (GOLD analysis project Ga0187894, IMG submission 136650) | White microbial mat communities from a lava cave in the Kipuka Kanohina Cave System on the Island of Hawaii, USA - GBC170108-1 metaG ...
AATGCTCCGGCGCGGTCTAACAAGTCATTGGACGCGAGGCGAAACAGCTACTTTCTTAAAAACGTCGTCCGTTAAACCTAAAGTTGCGTGTTGGCGGTTTCGCCCGCATCAATTCCACCGTTAGACATCTGGTTGAAAAGGAAAACGCGCCGCGTTTTTCTCAAGAGTTCAAAATGGCGGCGGCGTTTAAAGTCAACCAGATGTCTAACGAGTCGTTGAACGCGAGGCGAAACAGCTACTTTCTTAAAAACGTCGTCCGTTAAACCTAAAGTTGCGTGTTGGCGGTTTCGCCCGCATCAATTCCACCGTTGGCTGCCTCGTGGTGAAATCGAACGCAGAATTTATTTGACAATTTTTTGAGCTGGCGTTTTTCATTTACCTGTTTCGTGGCGTAAAATTGAACGATGCTTAGGACAGCGCATAAAATTTTAACCGGCATAATTATCGCGCTTGGCATTTTGCACGTTTTGGTGACGTTTCACGATTACGACAGTTTTTCCGTTCGAGCCTTGTGGTTCGCCAGCGCGGGAGTTGCCATTATTTTGGCAGGCTTTCTCAACATCATCTTGTTGCGTGATGCGGGCAAAGACACGGTTGTATGGACGCTTTGCCTAATCACAAATCTTATTTTTGCGGTAATGTTCGTTTTGGCATTGTTGGTTCTGCCACAGCCGCAAGTTTTCGTCGGTGCTGGATTATTTGTTGCGGCAACGGTCTTTTCGCTAATCAAACCGCGAAAATAATGGCGGCAGCCAACAAATCAATGGACGTGAGGGCGAAACAGCGACTTTCTTATCACGTTGTCTTTTAACCCTTAACTTGCGTGTATCCGGTTTCCGCCCGCGTCATCTCAACCGTTAGAACAGGAGGACTGATAAAAGCTCATCTGATATTCAAGAAGACTGTCGAGAAACAGGAAACGCCCCGGCGTTGTCTACCTTACCCTCACCGTAATAAAAGGAGAAAGAATGAAGAACCTAGTTCAATTCACGTCGCTTGTCTTGATCGGCGTTTTGGGAGTCTCAGGTTACGCTCAGAATAATTCCGCTACTCGGTCTCCCGTTCCCGCCCAATCAAATCAAACTGGTAAAGCTCCACTTGCCTTTGGGTTGGAAGATGGAACCCCGGTCAAGTTGCGAATCAACCGCACGATGTCTTCCGCCGATGCCAAAACAGGTGAAACTGTCGATTTTGAAGTTCTTGAAGACATAAAAATCGGCGAAATTGTGATCATTCCACGCGGCGGAATTGCTTTGGCAACCGTTACCGAGGCTCAGCCGAAGCGAAGAATGGGACGCGGTGGGAAGCTCAATATAAACATCGATTCGGTGCGGCTTGTCACTGGCGAAAAGGCGGCTCTGCGTGCGGTCAAAGAAACTTCGGGCGGCGGACATACCGGGGCCATGACCGGCGCAATCGTTGCGACCAGTATTGTCTTTTTCCCAGCGGCTCCTTTCTTTCTTTTCATGAAAGGAAAAGATATCACCATTCCCAAGGGCACGGAAATCACGGCCTACATCAATGGAGACATTTCTCTTGATCCCAAGAAATTCGCGCCTCCTGCACCAGATAAAGGCCAAGCCGTGCCAACAATGCCGGAAGCGACTACGGGGCAAGCACCAAGTACGAGTGATTCCGAGTTCTCAAGCATCACGATCAAATCCACACCAGATGGAGCCGATATCACAATTGATGGCAAATTCGCCGGTAGCACGCCATCCACTATGCGTCTCAAATTTGGAGACCACACAATCTCTATTAAGAAAGCAGGCTACGTTTTATGGGAACGAGCGATGACAATGAGTGCCGGGGGAAATATTACGGTCGACGCTACTTTGGAAAAAATTCCCTAGGGGCGGTGCTGACGCACAGCACGGCTATAAAGTCGTAGCCGATACTGCAACGCTGACGGCTCGACGTGAAGGGATTGGGCACAACGGGTTCCAGCCGAGTGCGCGGCCGCAGTTTCGTATCGTTCCCAGATTGCTTTGCGCGCACCGGCTGAACCTGAACGTTCGGCCGCTACCGTAATGATGGAAACAACGAAGCGAACAAACCGGGTGCGCTGGATCGCGTTGCTCGCCCTTCTCACGATTGTGCCGGGCGACGTCGTGTCGGCCAAAGGCAGGCCGCAGGCACGCATCGCGATTCCGAAGGGAAAGCACGTTCTCGTCGACGGCAAGCTCGGGCCCGGCGAATGGGCTGACGCACGCCGCATCGCAGCCTCGGATTCGGTTACGCTCTACCTCAAGCGCGACGCGACCTACCTCTACATTGCCGTGGAACCGACGGGAGGCGCATTCAGCGTCGACTTGTACTTCGACCGGGGCGGCAGTGCACGGCTGCTGGACCTGCACGCGTCGGCGAAGCTCGGCGAGCGCGAGGGGTGGTTCGGGAACTGGCCCGAGTGGGTGTGGTGGAACAATCATGGGTGGGCAGCAAACGTGGTACGGGTGGCGAGCTTTGAGCCGCGAGAGTTCCTCCCGGACGATGCCAAGGAGTATCAAATCGAAGTGGGGCGGTTGGGAGCGCGGCGGGTGTGGCTGAGCGCCGACGTACAAGCCGGGGAGCAAACCCGATCGGTTCCGAGCGCTGGCAACGAGCGCTACGGGCGGCGGTGGATCGAGCTGCGGTTGTGATCAGCGCGACGCGGCCGAATTAGTAGTTCGACCGACCATCGCGCCGTCGGTCTATCCCGTGGAGGAAAATCTACGTGGTCGGTCGAACGCCACGGCGGATAAGCCTCCTACCTCACGCGGCGGATCGTCGCGTGCGCCGGTACTTGATCACGGATCCCGCCGCGTTCGGGGCGCATTGCGCCAAGCGCGAGGCGGACGAACAAGCGGATGAAGCCGCCGGAGCGAAGGCGACGCAAGAAGCCAACGTCGCCGCTGCGGCTTATCCGCCGTGGCGTTGGGCGTTTCTCGGTGAAATTAAACGAGACTTTTTGACGGAACGTGCTAAAATCAATTTAACTTTGGAGGTTTGAAAGTCAAAAGTATGAGCAACAAATTAAAGGTCGTCAAAGAATTGAAAATTGAGCGTCCGCCACGCGCCGAAGTTACTGAGCAGCAAGCTATTAAACGGATGAAAGAATTTGTCGAAAAGCGTAAGGAGAAATTCATTGCCTCTGTTAGAGAAAACAAGAATCGAAGTGTAGCTTCCTGATTTGCCGACTGCTGCTTATCAGAAATTGCTTGCTGCTTTTGACACAGAATTTACTCATTCGTTCGGCGGCTGCACGACGAATCGCGGTTTGGACGGCAGTTATCTTTCTCGTGTCGGAGTGAAAACACCAGACCGCATAAATTTGATTTACACAGATATTCCGATTGCCTTGTCAACAAATTTTGAACTTGTTGCGGCGTATGCCGGAGAGTTGAAAAGGTCGGCGTTTGATTCTTTGTCGGAGGAAGCGGTTTTAGTGGTTGTCAAGCAAGTTTATCACGCGGTTTGAAAGGTAACGCGCCGCCCAACAAATCAATGGACGTGAGGGCGAAACAGCGACTTTGTTAAAAACGGTGTCTGGTTTCTTTCAGCTTGCGTGAATTCGGTTTCGCCCCACGTCATCTCAATCGTTAGACCGCTATCACCGATCAACCATGAATCAGAGATCAAGGACAGGAGGAGATGAGCGCTATGGCTAAACCTCAGACAGTCCGAATGCTTGGGATTGCCTGTATGATCGGTGCGGTATTCTTTTCCGCCAACGGCATCTGGGAGGTTCTGCAACCCTCGATGGCGGAAAATCCTCCAGGCGCGCTGCTTGATCCCTTCCACTATCGCATCCTATGGCTTGTTTTCGGTTTGCTCTGTACGCCGGCCTTCTTCGCCGGACAGCTTGGCTACTACTTTAGCGGGGCAAGTGGCAGAAATTGGTTCGGTAAGATAATCATCGTCCTGGCTGCTATTGGCGCCACGCTGTATATGTTAGATGCCCTGTCTAAAGCTGTGACATTACATGGCATCTCGCTGTGGGGATTAGGGCTGCCACTTAGTCAATGGATCAGCACTTTCCTGCTGGGCATTGCCGCGCTCTTTGCTGGCAAGGTAGCGGTCTGGAAGCGAGTGTGGCCGGTATGGACGGGAATAGCGCCGCAGATTCTGTTCCCCATCTACATTTTCGTATTTGGCTGGCCAGCGCACGCCGCGCTGGCCACACAGGGATTGAATTGGGTGATTTTCGGTTATGCAGTCTATACGGAAGGAAAGGATTTACAGGCGCAGGCGGTCTAACAACGGATTGCCGCCGCCGTTGCTCCGCTGCGCTACACAACGCGGCTGAATCCGACCGTTAGTCCTGCATGAAACCATGAAGACAACTCAAACATATCTAGAACCTACTCAAGAGGCAGGTCGCGCTTTCTTCACGCGCGGCATATCGGGCAGCGTGGTCATGCTCAACTTGCTCCGTTTTCGCGCTATCGCGGATTACGCGGCTTCTCCCGAGCTTGCACCGCCCACCCCAATCACCGGCGAAGCTGCTTACCGCCTCTACATGGAGCACACGCGTCCGTTCTTAGAAGAATCTGGAGGTGAGGTGCTGTTCTACGGCAAAGGCGGGACGTTCCTCATAGGTCCAAGTGATGAGCGCTGGGACGCCGCCATGCTCGTCCGGCAGTCCAGCGTTGCGTCGTTCCATACCTTCGCTTCAAACCAAGAGTATCTATCTGGCATTGGGCATCGTCTTGCAGCGTTGGAGGATTCACGTCTGCTTCCTCTGCTGCAAGAGCAGCCCTAACCATTCATTCAAGCCGACGCCGCGCTCGGCGCGGCGGATCGTCGTGTGCGCGGTTACTTTGCACCACTCACCGCCACACTCACGGCTCCCTTGGAGCGCGGCGCGAGCGGTCAAACCAGGCGGATGGAGCCGAGGGTGCCAGACCTCTGCTCATCCGCGACCCGTTCGATTGCTTCGCATTGTAAACGTATGAAATTTTTACTCACAATTGTTATTTTATTATTTATCTTTGATGTTGGTTCGTTCGGGCAATCTAAATCTTTTAAGCTCTTGCTTGAAAAAGCAAAACAAGGCGATGTTGACGCTCAAAACGAAGTTGGCATTGCTTATTCTGAAGCCGATGGAGTGCGACCTAACCAGAGAAAAGCAGTTTATTGGTTTAGAAAAAGTGCTGAATCTGGCTATGCCATCGGAACTTGTAATCTCGCACTTCATTATTTACAAGGTTGGGGCGTTCGCAAAGACAAAACGCTTGCGCTAAAATATATTTTTGCCGCACACGCTTTAGATGGATTAAAATGTCATCCGTCCGATTATATCGAATATATGAAGCCAACCGAATGTCAAATGAAAATAGCTTGGGAAGCCGCCGTCATTTGGTTAAGAGCGCACCCTGATTTTGACAACAATTTCGACGAAAAGCCTTGGATGAAAGACGACGGCGAATATCCTGTAACTTTCCGCGAAGGAAGTTCAGTTACCCAGTTTCCAATAAAAAGCAAAAAGAAGTGTAGATAAACTCGTGTTGAAAATAAACCGCAACCGAACAAATCAATGGACGTGAGGGCGAAACAGCGATTTTCTTATGAAACTTGTCTGTTAAACTCGGAGTTGCGCGGTGGCGGTTTCGCCCCACGTCATCTCAATGGTTAGACCGCTACTACCAAGTAACCGTGAGTTGGGTATTAAGAATAGGAAGACGAAGTGAGTTCCTTAGTGAAACCTGCGACAATCCGCATTCTTGGGGTTGTATGTAGGATCGGCGCGGTTTTCTTTTCCGCCAACGGTATTTGGGAAGTTCTATAGCCATTGACGGCAGAGAATCCTCCGGGCGTGCCAATAGATTCCTTTCACTATCGCATCCTGTGGCTTGTCTTTGGTTTGCTTTGCACGCCAGCCTTCTTCGCCGGACAAGTTGGTTACTACTTGAGCGGGGCAGCCGGCAGAAACTGGCTTAGTAACTGGCGCACCCGCCGCTTTCTGGCTCAAGCGCGGCTTCGGGTAAATCGCCCCCAGCCCCATCTGCCGCAACAATCGCTGCACGCGTTTCTCGTTCACCTCATAACCTTGCCCACGTAGCCAAGCCGTCATGCGTCTGACGCCATAAAACGGCGTCCGCGTGTATTGCTCGACGAGCAAGTTCATCAGCCGGAGATTCTCGGCGCTCTCAGCACCAGCTTGATAGTAGAGACCGGAGCGATGCAGCCCCAACAACTGACCTTGGCGCCGCCGGCTGATCTGCGGCTGGTCGGCTTCGACCAGTTGGCGTTTCTCTTAAAGAGAAGAGACCGACTTTTTTTTGAGCCAGTCGAGTTCAACCTTCAGTTGTCCGATCTGCTGCTCGAGACGGGCTTTGAGAAGCTCATCTTCATCAGCCTGTCGCGCCTGTCGGGTAGAGAAGGCATCGGGGATAATGCCCAGCGCTTGCTTCTTCCAGGTCGTCACCTGATTGGGATGAACGCCGTAGGTTGAAGCGATCTCAGTAATGGTTTTGTTGCCTTTGATGGCGGCAATGGCAACCTTGGCTTTGAAGTCTGTGCCATAATTTTTCGCTGCTTTGACATCTTCACTCCTCGTTTCTGAGCAGCGATTTTACCACCTTAACCAGTGGTCCGAATATCGGGGAGCATTATAACATCATTAGCAAGTCCAAAAGTTATAAACTACCTAGTGGTATTGTTGCCAGCGGTATATAGATTGCGCCGCGTGGCATTAAATCGCTGTGCATAACAATCACTTCATGGACAGCAAAACTTTCTGAAGCAAAGCCGGGTTTGAGCAGTTCTTCGGCGAGTAAAGCGGCATTGCGCGGCTGGCGAATTCTTCCGATGGTCAGATGTGGTTTGAAGGGCTTTGACTCGCGGGCAAAGCCTTCGCGCTCTAATTCATCTTCGAGAGATTGCTGTAGAGTGATGAGGGATTGCGGAAGTTTGGCAAGTCCGATCCAGAGGACATTTGGTTTACGCGGCGAAGGAAAACAGCCTGTGCCTGAGACTTCGACCTCAAACGGGCTACAGGAGCCACTTATACGGCGCACGGCTTCAATAATTTGTGGCAGTTTCGCTTGTGGCACATCACCGAGAAATTTCAGCGTCAAATGGATATTTGCCGGTTTCACCCAACTGACCTGAGCCTCAAGTTTTCGCACATCCTCCTGCAAAGCGGCGAGCCGCGCTTTGATTGACGCGGAAATCTCAATGCAGATGAAAGTGCGGATCACTCTAGCAGTTTTTCCAGCTTCGTTTTTCGTATACGGATTCATACCTTGACTCAGCAATTGCCTCTGCTTTTTGAAAACCGAGCGGTAGGCGATTCTCTGTATGATAATGAAAATCGTCTGGGCATGATGAAGGGTTATTCAGGAATGCTGAAGCTATAAATTTTACCCAGAGACGACCCCGCCGATGAAGAGACAAAAGCGCCGGGTGGTAAAAACCCATATTCGCCAACTGCTAAGGTACTCAAAGAGATGAGAAAGGTGCGGCTGGCTACTTTCTGTCCTTCAAATTCTTGTAAGTCACGAGTCGCGCCGCTTTTGGCATGGAGAACGCCGCCGGTCACGGTGCGAAATTCTCTATTGGATTTATTTTCGCGCAATCGCAAAAACTGATATTCGGTAATCGCCACTCCTTCCGGGGCGTAGATAAGAATTTCCAGCGGCGAGCCAAGTTTGGTGCGGCTCTGCTTGCCAACAATATGTCCGTTAATATCGCCTTTGACAATTCCTGCGGAAGCGATGCTCTTAAAAATTCCGCCGGTTTTCCAGTTGACCACCTCCGGTTGCAGTTCAAGCCATTTACTGTCTTTCTTATAATAGACGCCGATTTCCGTCGGATAAACGGAAGCGGCTGGCAGCGTTGCGGAACTCGTGGGAGCGGCAACTGCGCCGCCATCCTTGCGCTTGACCATGGCGGAGATCACCTTATCGGAGACTCCCTGATTTTTTAAGGCAATGACATCATTGGTGCTAGTGCGGTACGTTCCCGGTTGCGAATTGATCATATTAACAATCAGGTCTTCGCCCAAGCCGGCTTTGACCATCTTGACAACGGCTTCGTTATTGAGCGTTTCCTGAGCAATGGCAGTGGCAAAGAGAGACAAAAGAACAACCACAACAATAACAGACAATTTTCTCATAACCAGATCACTCCTGTTTTAATCTATCGAACCGTATATTTATCTGATTATCAACTAATTTTCAATTGCCATTGTAAAAATTCATGAAGTGAGCTTGACTATCGAGGCGTTCTTCCCCGGACGCCGGATGAATGCGCTCATATTTGCCATCTACCAGCAGACGCCGCGCCCGCACATTATCGCCCAGGCAAACGTCTAAAATATCCTCTTTCACATAGCGTTTCAGATTGGCGTCTTCAATTGGCGTGATGACTTCAACGCGGCGGTCAAGGTTTCGCATCATCCAGTCGGCGCTGCCAATGTAGACATCTTCTGCGCCGCCATTGGCAAAGTAGAAGATGCGACTGTGTTCTAAAAAGCGCCCGACGACGCTGCGAACATTTATGGTGCTGGAAAGTCCCGGCACACCGGGTCTAAGCGTACAGATACCGCGCACAATCAAATCAATTGGCACTTCTGCCTGTGAGGCTTCGTAAAGGGCGCGAATCATCTTGGTATCGGTCAGGCTATTAGTCTTGGCGATGATGTGTGCGGTGCGCCCCGCTTTGTGATGTTCGATTTCGCGCTCAATCAGTTCCGTCAGGCGTTCGCGCATATTTACCGGAGCGACCAGCAGCTTGCGGTACTGCGTCTGCCGTGAAAAGCCGGTCAGATAATTGAAGAGATCGGTAACATCCGCGCCGATTTGCGGATTGCAAGTAAAGAGTCCGAGATCGGTGTAGATTTTTGCCGTCGAAGGATTGTAGTTTCCCGTGCCAATGTGGACATAGCGTTTCAGGGTTCCGCCTTCGCGGCGCACCACAAGAGCAACTTTGCAATGGGTTTTCAAACCGAGCAGCCCATAGACGACGTGAACTCCGGCGCGTTCCAGACGCCGCGCCCATTCGATATTGTTCTCTTCATCGAAACGGGCTTTCAATTCGACCAGTACGGCGACCTGTTTGCCGCGTTCGCTGGCTTCCATCAAGGCTTGAACGATGGGCGAGCGTGTCCCGGTGCGATAGAGCGTCATCTTGATAGCCAGAACATCAGGGTCAACGGCGGCGCGGCTGATGAAATCAACGACGCTGGAAAAAGATTGATACGGATGATGCACGAACGTATCCTGCCGCCGGATGACATCGAACATCGGTTCGTTGGTTTTGAACTGCGGAGCCAGCGGCGCGATGTAAGGTTTGTCTTTCAGCGCCGGACGGTTTAAATCGTAAAGCGCCATTAAATCCGGCACATTCAAGGGTCCATCAATGGTATACACTTCGTCCGCCGTAACGCCGATGGCGCTTGCCAGATGGCGCACCATTTCACCCGGCATAGTGGCGGAAACTTCGAGACGTACTCCTTGCCCGAAGCGACGTTTGCGGAGTTCGCGTTCCATCGTGTGCAGCAAGTCGCCCGCTTCGTCTTCGCGGATTTCAATATCAGCATCGCGGGTGACGCGGAAGGCGTGGCAAGCGCCGACCTGAACACCGGGAAACAGGGCTTCGGTGTTAGCGGCAATCAACTCTTCCAACAGAGTGAACTCGGTTCCCGAATCACCGACCGGGACGAGGCGCGGCACGAGTGGCGGCACTTTGACGCGGATAAAACTTGGTGTCGTAACCAGACTGCCGGTTGTTTTTTCCACCTTTTCGACAAACATACCGAGGTTGAGGCTGAGATTAGAGATATAAGGAAAGCGGTGGCTTGGGTCTACGGCTTGCGGCGTCAGCACCGGGAAGACGTTATCAATAAAGTATTCATTCAGACGGCGGCGTTCATACTCCGACAAGGCGCGATACGGCGTAATAATGATCCCTTCGGCGGCGAGCGCCGGTAAAATCTCCCCTTTCAGACAGCGCATCTGCTCCATAACCATCGGGTGCAGACGTTGATTGACGCCTTTGAGTTGCGCGGCTGGCGTCATGCCATCGGGCGACAGTTCCGTAACCTTCGATTCAATCTGTTGTTTCAGACCGGAGATACGAATCATAAAAAATTCGTCGAGATTGGTCGAAAAAATAGACAGGAATTTCAAGCGTTCCAGAAGCGGCGTCGAGCGGTCAAGCGCCTCTTCGAGGACGCGATAATTGAACTCCAGCCAACTGAGTTCGCGGTTGAGAAGCAACTGCGCCTGTAAATAAAGAGTTTTGGGAAGCGCGACGTTATGAAAGCCGCTGATGTCGTCATTCGCTGCAAAGTTGGATGCCATAAGCGATTCTTCCTCCCGGTGCGTTCTAATTGTTCGCCGTTTCCTGTGAGGCTGTCAAATCGGAATGCCGGAAAAAAGCGTTACATTCCTGCGAAATGTGGGGGGTATGTTGATTGTTCAATAAAGATGCGTCTGTAAGTTTGATGGCTTCAGTTATTGCTTCCTCTATTGCTTCCTCAGTAATGCGGTTATCATAGGCTTGTGAAATCCAATGCCAATTTTTCCCTTGTGCAACAAAAGTGATAACATCGGCAACCAGAATGCGCGATCCTTTGAACGTCAGATGCCCGTGACAAATTTCCGGGTCGGAAACGATGTATTCGCCATATTCGATTCGTTTCTTCTTTTGCATAATGACTCCATCAGAAGTTGACAAAAGGGCGAAATCCAGCTTTCGTCAACCTGAAAATATGTGCTAACTGGCAAACACATGCTCTGCCGCGTCAACTCCCGACACACCGGCATAACCTTCGCCATTGAGCGATTGCTGAAGCGCATCAAGCAGTCTCAAGACATTCTCTTGGCGGCTGCTTTCGCCCATCAAACCGACGCGCCAGATTTTGCCCTTCAATACGCCAAGTCCCCCGGCTATCTCAATGTTATGCTCTGTCAGCAAGCGACGGCGGACTTTCAAATCGTCAACGCCTTCCGGCACACGCACGGCATTGACGACGATAGCGCGATACTCTGGCGGCGTCATCATCTCAATCCCCATGGCTTCGAGTCCGGCGACTAAAGCATGGTGCGCTTGCTCGTGCCGCGCCCATCGCTTTTCCAAACCTTCTTCGCATATCAACCGCAAGGCTTCATGCAAGGCGTAATTCATCGAAACCGGCGCGGTGTGGTGGTAAGTGCGTTCCTGCCCCCAATACTTTTCCACGCCCGAAATATCAAAGTACCAGCTTTGCACCGGCGTTTTGCGACTGCGTAGGCGTTCAATAGCGCGTTCAGAAAGCGTAATCGGCGCGAGTCCCGGCGGTGCGCCAATGCACTTCTGCGACCCGGAATAGCAAATATCAATGCCGTTTGCGTCCACGCTGACCGGCTGCCCGGAGAGCGACGCCACCGCATCCACAATCAACAGCGCATCGTAGCGGTGCGCCAGTTCCGCAAGCCCCGCGAGTTCCTGCGCCACGCCTGTTGAGGTTTCGACGTGAACCAGCGCCAACACGCGGGGGTTGCACGACTTCATTGCCTCTTCAATGCGATTCACATCAACGGCTTCGCCCCACTCGGTCTTAACAACAACGGGACGCGCCGGAGTGCGTTCGACGATGCTCAACATCCGTTCGCCAAACACGCCCATCGGGCAGACCACCACATCGTCGCCGGGTTCAACAGCATTGAAGACAGCGGCTTCCATACCGCCGCTGCCGGTTGCCGAAACCGGCAAGGTCAGACGGTTTTCGGTCTCAAAGACGTACTGCAACATCTCTTTGATTTCGTCCATGCACTGAAGAAAGCGCGGGTCGAGATGTCCGAGAACGGTCTTGGTCATTGCCTGTAGAACGCTTGCGGGTACGGGAGTTGGTCCCGGTGAAAAGAGCAGTCGTTTGGGTACATCAAACGGTTTGAAGGTTTTGCGCTCACTGGCGCGGTGAATCTGTTCGGTTACGGTTGCTGACATCCAATTCATTTCCTTTCGATGATGGCGGCTGAGATTGATAAATCAATTCTTCCCCGATAATTTCAAATAGAACACCAATCGGTTCGCATAAGGTCAATTCCTGCGCCTCTGCGAGATTGGCTTTTATAATCGCAATCACTTCGCCCCGGCGGTTCAAAACCGGTCCGCCGCTATTGCCGTGATAAGCGTGCAGATTGAGTTGAATCGCGCCATGCGCCACGCGACTGACGACGCCGGTTGAAAGCGAGGTTTCGATGCGCTCTTCATTGGTCATCTGCAACAAGTCAACGCCAAGCGGATAGCCTATAGTTGCCACCTCATCGCCTTGATTAACGCGATTGAGATTCGGCTCCAGACCGTATACGACAGGCATATCTGGCGGCGGCGTAATCCGTAGTATAACAAGGTCAACCGTCACATCAGAAGATAAATAAGCGACAGTTGCCGGAATTGCATCTTCGCGTCGTTGATCCTGAAAAATGACCTCGATCTTTTTTGTGCGTCCGGTCAACCCGGCGGGCGGTTCGTTATACTCCCAATCGCGCACCAGATGGCGATTGGTGGCGATGAGTCCGGCGGCGGAAACAACAAAACCGCTGCCGGTGCGCGTTTCTGTCAGGGCAACATTTCCGGCGCTGTCAACGAGTTCAAATTCGCAACGGATGAAGACCACAGCGGCGCTGTTACGCTCGGCAATAGCGGCGAAACTTAACTCTTCGCTGTTCAAAGAACTGATGCGCGATGACATCCAGATGCCAAACGCTGCGCCCAGAACCATCGAAATAACGATAGCAGTAGTGAGCCGGACATTGTTCTTGCGGCGGCGCAGAAAGCGTTTCAGAGAGCGTTTGATACGTTCTTTGCGGGAAAAGTCACGGTTTTTTTTCAAGTGGACAGTGCCATCTTGTGAAAAAGTGATTTGCGAGTTCTCAGGCGGCTCAGTAATTTCTGAAAAGGTAAAGCGCACCAACGGACCGCCAGCGCCAAATTCGATCAGATCATCGCGGTTCAATTCGCTGATAATGATGCGGCGACCATTTATCATGGTGCCGTTTGTAGAACCTAAATCACGAATGAGAAAAGCGTCGCCGTGGCGGGTAATCTGTGCGTGGTGAGAGGAGACGCGCCGTTCACCATCGCCGAAACAGAGTCGGTTATCATCAGCGCGTCCTACAGTGATTGTCTCATCTGCAAATTCCTGACGCGCTCCGCGTCGCCTTCCTGTCAGATGAGTAATGGTGACAAACATGCAGAGATGGCAGTCCTCGTTTCTAGCTTAAAAGGCAAACTGTAGCAATTTTAGATTTTGAATTGCAATTCGCTCGCATAACTATCTGATTGAGATTTGTTCATGGTGCAGAAATCGGTACAATCGTCGCACTCGTATTTACTGAATATGAATCGACAGGACTTCATTGACTCAGAATGAATTGCCTGAAAGGAAAATGCAGATGAAGATAATAATGCTGGCGAGGATATTAACGACAGCCGTGATTGCTTTCGGATTGATGGTGATGAGTGCGAGCAAAAGTTTCGGACAGGAATTGAAACTCGTAGTTGAAACTGGGCACTCTGATATTGTTACAGCAGTTGCATTCAGCCCTGATGGACGCTTGCTCGCAAGCGGAAGTGCAGATACGACCATCAGGCTATGGGATGTAGCCAGCAGTAGAGAAATCTATGCACTTTCGGGACATTCTAAACCTGTAATATCGCTGGCATTCAGCCCTGATGGGCAAAATCTTGTAAGCAGGGACAAAACTAACACCATCAAGCTATGGGATATTCCCAACGGCAAAGAAATCAAGAATCTGAAAGGAGAAACCTATGGAGTTGATGCAATTGCCTTCACTTCTGATGGGCGGCTATTGGCGAGCGGTATTTCAATTGCAAATAATGTAATCAGAATTTGGGATGTGCTAAACGGAAAAGAAATCTCTATTCTCAATGAGAAAATGGGGAGAGTTAAGAGGATTGCCTTTAGCCCTAATGGACGATTACTTGCAACCACAGATTTTGCTAATAAATTCACCTTTAGAATATGGGATGTTGCAAGTGGAAGATTATTAAACACACTTGCTCCGCAGCTTGATCAAGTTAAGTCTCTTACGTTCAACCTCGATGGACGAACATTGGCAGTGGGTACTGACGAGTATATTAAAGTTTGGGATGTAGCGAGCGGTAAAGAAATCACTTCAATCAATAATACCTTTAATCATGTAATTGCCCTTAGTGCAGACGGGCGTATGCTCGGATATACAAATAGCAGAGGCAATTTCATAATCTGGAATGTATTGAGCGGTGAAAGAATCGTTGATTATACCAACAAAAAGCAAAAAATTGGGCAAACCGGTTCGATTGCCTTTAGTCCTACTAATCAAATGGCTGCTATTGGGAGCCATAAAGCCATTAAAGTATGGAATCCTCTGACCAACCAAGAAGTTGCTACCTTAAAGGGATATTCCAATTACATTTCGTCCCTTACTCTAAATTCCGATGCGCGATTAGTCCTGAGCCAAGGTTATTTCAGCGCACTATAATACTCCCCAATATTAGGACCACTGGTTAAGGTGGTACAATCGCTGCTCAGAAACGAGGAATCACGATGATGAAGCAGCGAAAAAATTATAGCGCGGAGTTCAAAGCGAAGGTCGCC
>Ga0187894_10004652_pt1 | contig 14568 bp, 14 predicted proteins | sample GBC1701081metaG_FD_136650 | JGI IMG/M metagenome (GOLD analysis project Ga0187894, IMG submission 136650) | White microbial mat communities from a lava cave in the Kipuka Kanohina Cave System on the Island of Hawaii, USA - GBC170108-1 metaG ...
TCCTGGCTCCGGCGTCCGGAGCCCGCATCCGCGCGACCAGCGTGGTGCCTCGACCGGCCGTCGAAACTGGGGGCTCCCCGTGAGTGGGATGCCCAGTACCGGCCAGAGCCCGGGCCTGCTCGTCGTGTACACCGGTAACGGCAAGGGAAAGACCACGGCGGCGCTGGGCATGGTGTTCCGGGCGTTGGGCCGCGGACTGCCGGTAGCGGTCGTCCAGTTCATCAAGGGGAAGTGGAAGACTGGCGAGCGCGCGTTCGCCGAGAAGCTACCCGGACTGACCTTCATGGTCATGGGGAAGGGTTTCACCTGGGAGAGCGACGATCTCTCACGCGACAAGGCCGCCGCGGCCGGTGCGTGGATGAAGGCCGCCGAACTGATTCATGCCGGCGAGCACACCATCATCGTGCTCGACGAGCTGACCTACGTCCTCAACTACGGCTTTGTCGGCCTCGACGAGGTCCTGAGTGCGCTTCTCGACCGCCCGGCGCATGTGACCGTCGTCGTGACCGGGCGCGCGGCGCCCGAGCCCTTGATCGCCGCAGCGGATCTCGTCACCGAAATGAAATCGGTTAAGCACCCGTTCGAGCAGGGGCGCAAGGCCGTCGTTGGGATCGACTACTGATGACGGCCGCCGTCGACATCCCGCGGATCGTCATCGCTGCGGCGTCGAGCGGAGCGGGCAAGACCACCGCCACCGTGGGCCTATGTCGAGCGCTCCGTGCACGCGGCCTGGAGGTAGCCGTCTTCAAGTGCGGCCCCGATTACCTGGATCCCACGTACCACGAGCGCGCGGCCGGAAGGCCGATCCACAACCTCGACGGCTGGATGATGGGCCGCGGGGCGGCGGTCGCCACGTTCGTGCGCGCCTCGGCAGGAGCCGACATCGCGATCATCGAAGGCGTCATGGGACTTTTCGATGGCGCGTCGCCGACCGGTGAAGAGGGCTCGACCGCCGAGATGGCGAAGTGGCTCGGCGCGCCTGTGATCCTGGTAGTCGATGCATCCGGGATGGCGCGCAGCCTGGCGGCTCTGGTGGGCGGCTTCGCGGCCTTCGACCGCGATCTCCGCGTGGCTGGCGTCATTTGCAATCGAATCGGGAGCGGCGCGCACCTCGATCTTCTCCGGAAGGCACAGCGAACGCCTCCGATCGTGGGTGGCATCGCGAAGAGTCCCAGCCTCGCCTTCCCTGAGCGTCATCTCGGGTTGCGCACGGCCGACCGCGAGACCGTCCCCGACACGCTTCTCGATGCCTGGGGTGCGGCGGTCGCCGAGGGCGTCGACTTCGATGCCGTGCTCGCGATCGCCCGTGCCGCGCCCGCATTGACCTGGGAGGGGGAGGGTGGGGGCCCCCACCCTTCCCCCTCCCAGACCCTCCCGCGACGGGCTCCGGCGGGCGAAGCCCGCCTGCGCCCAACGCGACTGGCCGCACCGGACGCCGAGGCGGCGCCGAAAAAGTCACCGCAGCGCTGTCGCATCGGGCTCGCGTTCGACGAGGCGTTTCACTTCTACTACGAGCACAACCTCCGCGTGCTGGAGTCGCTGGGCGCCCAGATCGTGCGCTTCTCACCGCTGGTCGATCGGACGCTGCCGGAGATCGACGGTCTCTACCTCGGCGGTGGCTATCCCGAGGTCCACGCCCGGGCGCTGTCCGCGAACGCCGATATGCGGGAAGCCATCGCCGGCTTCGCCGCCGCGGGCCGGCCGATCTACGCCGAGTGTGGCGGCCTCATGTATCTCTCGCGCGCGATTCGCACCCGCAATGGAAGCACGCACCCGATGGTGGGCGTCTTGCCGGGCGAGGCGGTCATGTCGGAACGGCTCGAAGCGCTCGGCTACGTCGAGGTGGAGACCCAGACGCCGACGCCGCTCGGGCCGGCCGGGCTTCGGTTTCGCGGGCACCAGTTCCGCTACTCGCGGCTCGAGGGTGCCGAGACGGCGGTCGGCGCGTACACCATTCGCCGCCGACGTGGTGGCGAGGCCGCTACCGAGGGCTACCGTGTGGGCTCGGTCCTCGGCAGCTACGTCCACGCGCACTGGGCTTCGAATCTGCTGGTGCCTGAAGGATTTATCGCTCGCTGCGCCTCACACGAGAGAGGGCGATGACCGCGCTTGCCGCCATCGCTGCACCACACGGCGTGCTCTCGCCGAACGCTGGAGAACGCTGGCTCGCGCTCGAATGGACGGAGCCACAGGCAGTGCTCTCCTGGGCCGTCGTCGGTGGTGGCCGCGCGCGCGCAAGGTGCGTAGTGTGGCGGCGCGTGGACGAGCGAGAGCTGGTGCCACCGGTCGACGCCCGGAGCTTCCTGCGCGCCGAGATGAAATCCGCCGGCTACTCCGACGGCGTGGGGCTCTTGACCGCGTGCCGCCTCGATGCCGCGGTCGACGTGACCCGCTCGTTCGGCGAGCTGTCCGCCCGCTGCCTGGCGACGGTCGGTCTTGGCAACGCGCTCGCCGCCGGTGATCCACCCGGCGTGTCAGGCCACATCGGCACCATCAACCTCATCTGTCACGTTTCGACCGCGCTGTCGGAAGGAGCACTGATCGAAGCGCTGGCGATCGCCGCCGAGGCGCGGACCGCGGCGGTGCTCGCGTCCGGCGTGCGCAGCCGCATGAGCGAAGCACCCGCCACTGGTACCGGCACCGATTGCATTGTCGTGGCCGCGCCCGAGGCTCGCCGTGGTGCCGCCTACGCCGGCAAGCACACCGTCATCGGGCACCTCGTCGGCGCGGCGGTCCGCGAAGCGGTGGCGCGTGGCGCAGCGGCATGGCTCGCGGAGCGGCGGCCATGAGCGTCGTGCTAGTGGGCGGCAGCGTGCGTTCCGGAAAGAGCGCCTTCGCGCTTCGGTTCGCCCGCGGCCGCGGACCGCGCCGGCTGTTCATCGCCACGGGCGAGCCGGGGGACGCGGACATGCGCGCACGCATCTCCCAACACCGTGAGGAGCGGGGCAGCGACTTCGAGACCATCGAGGAGCCGCTCGATCTCGCGGGCGCGTTCGGCCGTGCGGGAGCCGCCGATGCCGTCGTCGTCGATTGCCTCACGCTCTGGATATCGAACCTGCTGCTGCGCGACCACACCGAATCCGCGATTCTCGTCCGGGTCGACGAGTTCCTCACTGTGGCGGTCGAGCACATCGGCCCGGTGGTGGTCGTGACCAACGAGGTGGGTCTCGGCGTCATCCCGGAAACGCCGATCGGCCGGGCCTTTCGCGACATCACGGGCCGCGCGCACCAGCGCGCTGCCAAGCGCGCCGCCGAAATCTACATGGCCGTTCTGGGCGTCATCCTGCGGCTGGTTCCTGGTCCCATCGAAGTGGTGGACAGGCCAGCTCCGGACATCGGAGGAAAAGCGTGACGATCGCGCACGACTTCGACGAGCAGGACCGCGCGGCGATCTACCGCGTGATCGACGCACGCCGGGACGTCCGTGAGTTTAGTCCCGGAGACGTGAGCGACGAAGTCCTCGGCCGCATCCTGGGCGCCGCTCACCGCGCCCCCTCGGTGGGCTTCTCCCAACCATGGGGCTTCGTCATCGTACGCGACCGGGCGACGCGCGAGCTCGTGCGCGCGAACTTCATGACGTGCAGGGATGCGGAGGCGGCCCGCTTCGACGGCGAGCGCCGGGAGCGCTATCTCTCTTACAAGCTCGAAGGCATCTTCGAATCCGCCGTAAACGTCGCCGTCGTCGTCGACCTTCGTGCGGCAGAGGAAGCGATCCTCGGCGCCACGGCCCAGCCGGAGGCGATCCGCTGGAGCGCGTGCTGCGCGATCCAAAACCTCTGGCTCGCCGCCCGCGCGGAGGGGATCGGCGTCGGCTGGGTGAGCATCGTCGAGCCGGCCGTACTGCGCGCCGCGCTCGATCTTCCCCCGGGCGTGGAGCCGGTCGCGTACCTTTGTGTCGGACAGGTACGACAGTTTCGCGACCGGCCGATGCTCGAGGAGACGGGCTGGCGCCCGCGCCTCTCGCTCGCGGAGGTGACGCACGAGGAGCGTTACCGCGACCGGAATCCGCGCGCCATCGTGTCCGGCGCTCAAGCCGCGATCCCATCGGTTGGCGACGAATGGCCCCGGATACCGGTGCTCAGTGAGACCGCCGCGGGCGCCGCACGCGCATACCAGCGGCGACTCACCAAACCGGCCGAGAGCCTGGGGCGTCTCGAGGAGCTCGCCGTCTGGTACACCGCCTGCCGCGGCGCCTTTCCCGGCGCGGTTCCTCGGCGTCCCGAGCTCCACGTGTTTGCCGCCGACCACGGCGTGGTCAGCGAAGGCGTTTCGGCCTACCCGTCCAGCGTCACCGCGGGAATGGTGCGGAATCTGCTCGCCGGAGGCGCCGCCGCGAATGCTCTGTCCCGCTCGGCGGGCGTCGCGGTGACCGTGGTCGACGTCGGCGTCGCGGCCGTCCTCGATGGTCTGCCCACGTCGCGCGCTGCTGCCTTCCGCGCCGAACGGGTCCGGTCGGGCACCGGCAACCTTTACCGCGAGCCGGCCATGACGCGCGCCGAGGCCGAGGCAGCGTTCGGCGTGGGCGTGCGCTCGGCGCGCGACGCGGCGGCGCGCGGTTGCGACATCATCGCGGGCGGCGAAGTCGGCATCGGCAACTCGACGGCCGCCGCGGCACTGGTCGCGGCCTTGACCGGTCTGGCGCCCGGAGATGTCGTCGGTCGCGGAACGGGAATCGACGACGCCACATTGGCGCGAAAGGTGGACGTCGTGACCGAGGCGCTCCGGCGTCACCGCCCGGTAGCGTCCGATCCCGTCGGCTGCCTGGCGGCGGTTGGGGGTCTGGAGATCGCAGCGCTGGCCGGCCTCTTTGTGGGCGCCGCCGCGCACCGGATTCCGGTCGTCATCGACGGCTTCATCGCGACCTCGGCGGCTATCGTCGGCTGCGCGCTCAGGCCGGTGCTGCGGCCGTGGCTCGTTCTCGCTCATCTATCCGCCGAGCGCGGCGGCGCGGCCGCGGCCGACCATCTCGTTCTCGACCCGATCCTCGATCTGGGAATGCGACTTGGCGAGGGTACGGGGGCCGTCTTGGCAATCTCGATCATTCGAAGTGCCGTGGAGGCGCAGTCCTCGATGGCCACGTTCTCCACGGCTGGGACGGCACGCCCGGTTGCGGAGCAGGCGGACGATCCGATTGCTGACGCCGGCACGGCCCCGCGGGCCGATGGTTCCTGTGCATGAGCTGGCTCGGATACGGATCGCATGCCCTGCTCGTCCTCGTCGCGGCGCTCGCCGTGGATCTCACGCTGGGCGAGTATCCCCGCACTCTGCATCCGGTCGTCTGGATGGGTCGTGTCATCCGGACCTGCGAACGCGGGGCGCCCCGCGCCGGGCTTCCGTTGGCGCAACTTGGTTTCGGCGCGCTCATGGCGGTGGGGATTCCGGCCGCCTTTGCTGCGTTCTCGGCCGCCCTCATCGCGCTCATGCGCCATTCGCCGCTCGCGACATTTGTCGTCGAGGTCTACTTTCTCAAAGCCAGCTTCGCCCTCTCGGCGCTAGGTCGCTCGGCGCGCGAGGTCGACAACGCCCTTCGTGGTGGCGACATCGACGGCGCGCGCACGGGGCTTCGCAGCCTCTGCTCGCGCGATCCTTCGGTGCTGGGCGAGCGAGAGCTGGTGGCCGGCGCCGTCGAATCGGTTGCGGAAAACGCGTCCGACAGCTTCGTCGCGCCCGTGCTGTTCTTCGCCGTCTTCGGCGTGCCCGGCGCGATCGCGTATCGCGCCATCAATACGCTCGATGCGATCGTAGGTTATCGAGGTCGCTACGAGTATCTCGGCAAGGCGTCGGCGCACCTCGACGATCTGGCTAACCTGGTTCCCGCCCGGCTGACCGCGGCGCTGCTGCTCCTGGCCGGCGCAATCCTCGGCAAGGATGCCGCTCGTGGTCTGGCCACGTGGCGCCGAGACGCGTGCCGCACCGAGAGCCCCAACGCCGGCCGACCCATGTCGGCCATGGCCGGCCTTCTGCGCGTCCAGCTTGCCAAGCCGGGCCACTACGAACTGGGGGAAGAGGTCGAATCGCTTGCCCCCGGCAAGATTGCCGAGGCGTGGCGGGTGGTAGCACTGGCGGGAGCGCTTCACGTCATGCTCGTCGCGGCGTGGTTCGGAGGCCGCCATGTCTTCTGATACGCCCGCCGCGGCGGCACTGCGGGCGCACGGCGGCCTCCTTGCCGCCGAGCTAGCCGCACTCGGCATCGATCCGGACGGCATCGTCGATTTCTCGGTCAACGTAAACCCGTATGGACCGGCGCCGGCCGTTGTCGAGGCAGGGCGTCGTGCGGCATTCGATCGGTATCCGGACCCAACCGCATGGCCACTGCGCCAAGCGATCGCTCGGCGAATCGAGGTATCGCCGGATCGGATCGTCGTCGGCAACGGTGCCGCTGATCTGTTCTGGACGCTAGCTCGCGTTCTCCTGCGCGAGGGCGACCCGGTACAGATCGTCGGCCCCACCTTTGCCGAGCTGCCCGCGGCGGCGCGGGCGGTCGGTTGCGCCGTCACGGAATGGTGCGCCCGTCCGGAAGACGGCTTCGCGGTCGATCTCGCAGAAGTTGCACGCCTCGCGCAAACAGCGCGCCCACGCCTCCTCTACCTGTGCGCGCCCAACAACCCGACCGGAATCCACGTCTGCGCCGATGCGGTCGCCGAGCTGGCAGCTGCTCTTCCTGGCGTCACGATTCTGCTCGACCAAGCGTTCCTCGGATTGTCGCCGTTCTACCGCGAGCTTGCGGCGCCGTTGCCCCCGTCCGTCGTGTGCGTCCGGTCGATGACCAAGGATCACGCGATTCCCGGTCTTCGCCTCGGGTATCTCGTGGCCAGCGCGGCGCTCGCTTCCGCGCTCGAGAGCGGGCATCCACCGTGGATGGTCAGCGGCCCGGCTCAGGCCGCCGGCCTGGCTGCGCTCGACGAGGATGCGTTCACCGCCTCGTGCCGCGTGCGGTTGCTCAGGGATCGAGACGCGCTGGCGGATACGCTGCGCGCTCTCGGTCTAGCGCCGGTGCCGAGCGCTACGACGTTCTTCCTTCTGCCGGTCCGCGATCCGTCGACCCTGCGAACGCGGCTGCTTCGGCGCGGCGTCTTGGTCCGCGATTGCACGTCGTTCGGGCTTCCCGGGTACATCCGCCTCGCCGCGCGCCCCGCGCCGGACCGCGCGCGCCTGGTCGCCGCGTTGCGGGCGGAGCTGCCGTGCTAGCGCCCGCCCTCATGATCCAGGGGACCGCCTCATCGGTCGGCAAGAGCCTGATCGCCGCGGGTCTGTGCCGCCTCTTCCGCCAGCAAGGGCTGCGCGTCCTTCCCTTTAAGTCGCAGAACATGGCGCTCAACGCTTTCGTCACGCCCGAGGGTGGCGAGATCGCACGCGCTCAGGTGGTCCAGGCCGAGGCCGCCGGCGTCGCCCCCCACGTCGACATGAACCCGATTCTGCTCAAGCCCGAGCGGGACGCCGTCTCGCAGGTGGTCGTGCTGGGACGACCCATCGGATCCATGACGGCGGTCGAGTACCACGCCTATAAGCCCAAGCTGCGCGACATCATCGCGGGTTGCCTCAATCGCCTGCGGAGCCGTTGCGACATCCTGATCATTGAAGGCGCCGGCAGCCCCGCCGAGGTGAACCTCAAGGCGCACGAGATCGTGAACATGCACGTGGCGAGGGCCGCCGACGCGCGCGTGCTTCTCCTCGGTGACATCGACAAGGGCGGCGTCTTCGCGGCCCTTGTCGGGACGCTCGCTCTCCTGGAACCGGAGGAACGTGAGCGGGTCGGCGGCTTCATCATCAATAAATTCCGGGGTGATGCTTCGCTGCTCGCGCCGGGGCTGGAGTTCCTCGCGGCACGCACCGGGATCCCCGTCGTCGGTGTTCTCCCTTTCGTACGCGGTCTCCGCATCGCGGACGAGGACTCGGTCTCGCTCGACCATCGCGGCCGTAATGGGCGCGCCGGGCGCGACGAGATCGAGATCGCGGTGATTCGCCTGCCGCGCATTTCCAACTACGACGACATCCAGCCGCTCGAACACGAGCCGGGCGTCGTCGTGCGGTTCGTGGAAAGCGCGCGCGAGCTGGCCGGCGCCGACCTCGTCGTCCTACCCGGCTCGAAGAGCACGGCCTCGGATCTGGCCTGGATGCGCGAGACCGGCATCGCCGAAGCTATTGGCGCACGCGCGACCCGCCGCGAGCCCATCCTCGGTCTGTGCGGAGGCTGCGAGATGCTGGGCGCCGAGATCCTGGACCCCGACGGTATCGAGTCGGCGGAGACGACCGCCATGGGACTCGGTCTGTTGCCGCTCCGTACGCGCTTTGAAAGGACCAAGATCACCGCTCAGGTCGGCGCGGTCCGCGCGACGCGCTCGTTTCTGACGGACGGCCTCGGCGACACGACGGAGGTCAACGGCTACGAGATCCACATGGGGCGCGTCGAGTTGTTGCCCGGGGCGGTTCCCACCTTTACGCTGCGAAGCCGCAACGGCGAACGCACCGAGCTTCCCGACGGCGCCGTCTCGTTCGATGGCTCCGTGGTCGGCACCATGCTCCACGGCATCTTCGAGAACGACGTCGTCCGTTCTGGGCTGTTATCGGCGCTCCGGCGGCGTCGCGGCCTGATGGAACCGGCGGCGCCGCGCGCGATCCCGTCGAAGGACGCGGAGTACGATCGGCTCGCGGCCATGTTGTGGGAGCACCTCGACCTGCCGTTGCTCCGCCGCATCGCGGGTTTGGTTTGATGAGGACGCCATGAGGCGGGTGCTTATCGCTTTCGCGTTTCTCTCGCGATTGCCCGTGCTGGTGGTCGCCACAAATGCCGCCGACATCGGTCGCGCCACCCTGTTTTTCCCGCTGGTCGGTGCCACGCTGGGCGCGCTGCTGGCCTTCACGGGTCAGGGGCTGTCGACTGTCTTGCCGCCGGCGCTGGCCGCCGTGCTAGTCGTCGCCGCCGGAACACTCGTGACAGGCGGACTTCACCTCGACGGTCTCGCAGACACCGCCGATGGTTTGGGCGGAGGCCGTGCCCGCGAGGACGCTCTCCGCATCATGCGGGATCACGCCATCGGAGCCTACGGCGCAATTGCGCTCGTCCTCGTCCTTGGGGTCAAAATCGCTGCTCTGACATCACTCATCGCGCGGCCTGGCCTTGCGCTCGCGCTTGTCGTCGCCACGACGCTCGCCCGCTGGGCGCCGGTGGCCCTGGGATTTTGCCTGCCGTACGCGCGTGCGGAAGGCGGACTTGGCGCGTCGGTCTGTGACCACGTCGGCTGGCCGGAGCTTCTCGGTGCGAGCGCAATCGCAGCGGCCGTTGTCGGCGGCCTCGCGGGCTGGCGGGGCGCCACCCTGGGCCTGGCGCATTACTCGTCACCGCGCTCGCCGGCGCGCTCTGCCGGCGCCATATCGGCGGCGTCACCGGGGACACCCTCGGCGCAGCCACAGAGGTTGTCGAAGCGGCCGTGCTGGTCGTCGCTCTCGCCTTGCCATGAAAGTGTCCCGTCCGCCCGCCGGTATGACGCGTCTGGTTCTAGTCCGGCACACCGAGCCCGAAGCCAGCGTCCAAGGACGCGTTCACGGCTGGCACGACGTCGAGATCTCGGCCGAAGGGCACTTACACGCGGCGGGTATCGCTGCAGGTCTCGCCGGCGCACCAATGACCGCCATCTATTCCAGCCCACTCAAGCGCGCCCTCGACACAGCGATTCCCATCGCCGATGCGCACCGCCTCGGTCTCGTGACGTGCGAACGTCTCAAAGAGATCCATTTTGGGCTGTTCGAGGGCCTGACCTATGCCGAGGCCGAGGCTCGCTTCCCCGACGTTTTCGCCATGTGGATGGAGCGGCCTTTCGAGGTCACCTTTCCAGGCGGCGAGAACTACACCGTATTCCGCGCTCGCGTGCTCGGCGCCGCCAATGCAATCGCCGACGCTCGTCGCGGCCAAGCCGTCGGCATCATCGCCCACGCCGGTGTGACACGCCTTCTGATCGCGGAGGCTGCCGGCTTCGACCTGCACGAGAGCATTCAGATCGCACAGCCCTATGGCTCCGTCACGGTAATCGACTCTGGGTGCAGCTGCCCAGGTGTTGAAGGCGACATAGCCCGTTGGTATCGGGCAGAGGCCGGTTCGATTCCGGCGGGTGGCTCAGGTCGAAAATGGCGAAGACAGCGGCAGTTCGCGAGATGACACGTAGACCCGCTCGGCGCGCACCGTCGACACCATGATGGCGAAAGACGAGTTGCCCTCCGACTGTACGGCTGGTGCGCTGCACGGACCCCACGTTGTTACGTACGGCTGGTGCGCATCACGGAGACCTCGCAGTGGGTCGATGACCACCTCGACGATCTCGGCCCGGCGCTGCTCTCGATCACCGGAGATGCGGACCGCCTCCGGATGCATTGCCTGCTCGCCTACGTGAACGTGAAGCCCACGAGGACCGGCGCCTCGTTCACCTGGGAGGGGAGCCTGGGAGTACGATCAGATGAGCGGTACGGGGAGTGTGAGGCTCGGCAGGGACGGCAGGTTGCACGGTCGCATCAAAGATCAAGGACGGAGACGAGAGCACCTTCATTGCCGAGAGGACGACCGAGCCTTGCCGATCCGATCCCTTCTCCGCCGAGCTACCGGGACAAGTGGGGGCCTCGACCGCGCTGGTGACGGCACCGCGCCTCAGCTCACTTCTCCAACTTCGCCATGAGCTTTGCTTTGCGATCTTCCAAAGCCGCGATCTCTGCCCTGAGCCGCTTCAGGTCGCGGTTGACACGGGCCAGATCGTGGGCCCTGGTCACCGCGGCCTTGGTCCTGTTCGGAGCGCTCTGCGTGACGTGCGGATACTCCCTCGCCGAGGGCGGCGCGCCTCCGTGGGCGCAACCCAGGCAGGGAAAGGCTCTGCCACGCATCGCGAGCACGATCCTCGGAGCCCCGGCGGGATGGATGCTCGTGATCTTGTTGGTGCCGGTCATCGGTCGCGTCGGGTGGCCGGATCTTGCAGCCGCGCGACAGGAGAACGCACTCAGGCACGACAGAATCGTCGGGTGGGCGATCGCCGCCGCCGCGTTTATAGGGACTGCTATCTCTTTCCTGCTGATCGCTCGCTTGCTGTCTGGCGGGCGGTAGAAAGAGGATGTAGTCGACGGGACACGCACGCTACCCGAGCGGCTCGTCGCCGCCCTCGACGCCGATGTGCTTTCTCACGTTCTGCGTCTTCCATCGGAGACCGGGGTGACCTCGAAGAGTCGCTTGCATGGCTGGGTCATCGCTGAGCAGCTCCGGGACTATCTCGCCGGCCCCATTCAGGCGATCGAGGAACTCGCGCTCGCGTTCGCTCAATGGCAGAACAATCGAGAGTCGCTCGCGGCACTCGAGAACGAGTTTCTCGATCCAGATCGTGACCGCCTCACGCGGGGGTGCGAGGTCCGCGCGCAACATGGGCACGAGGTCGCGTGCGGCTTCGGTCGGATCGCCCTTCACGTCCTCGGGCGACACGGTCCGCCAGTCCTTCCGATTGACACCGCCGTAGACGACGAAGCCAAGGCGCAGGCACGTCGGATCGAGACCCGGGGCGGCGAGGAGCTGGTGAGCGTCGAAGATGTCGCGGCTCGCGCTCCGGGCGATCAGGGCCGCCAGCTTGCCCGCGGCGAGCTCGTGAGAGTCGAGCACGCGGACGGCGGCCGCCTTGAAGGAACCGACAGGATGGCACTCGACGACTCTCGGCGCCCATAGCGGCGTCCGAAGCATGAAGTTGACATCCAGCTCCAGGTTGCCACCATCGCCCGTCGAAGCGACGTACGTGAGGCGCCATTTACCGCCCGCGTGTTCCGAAGGCACGCGCTTCACCGTGAGCCCTTCGCGCAGACAGACGGCCTGGATCGCCTGCTCCAGCTTCGGGCGTTCGGCGAGCATCCCCTCGCGCTCGGCCGCGCCGATGTAGTTGAGATCGATGTCCACCGACAAACGAGGAACATTGAACTGAAACAGGTTCAACGCTGTGCCGCCCTTCAACGCGATCCGCGTTTTCAGGAATGGATGGCTGTTCAGAGCGTCGAGCAGAGCCATCAAACGAAAGACCTTCTCGAGGGGCTCCGCGCCGAAGCCAGTCGATCTCGTCTCCCGCAGCAGGTCTTCACGAGTGAAGTTCACGCCACCTCCGCCCATGTCCTGTTCAGCACGCGCTCGGGCACGACGAGGTTCCAGCGCGAGAGGAGCTTGCCTGACTCGCGTTTGCTGCGCTCCAGGTACATCGGCTGCCGAGGCGCATGCTCCTCCAGCCGCCTCAGATGGTGTTCCTCGAGCATCAACTGGTCGCGGTGCTGCTCTAGGAAGAGTCCTACCTTCGCCACCGTCACGGCCGAACTCAGCTTCAGGGCGTAATCGATGACGGCGTCGATGTCGAAGAACTCCACCGACTCCAGCGAACGCCAGATCTCTTCCCATCCGCCACCGTGGCGAGGCGCATCCAGCACGTCGACGAGCGTGCGCTCTAGCGTCGTGACACGAACTCCGAGATCTCCACGCGGCTTCTCGACCACGCCGCCGCCCATGTCCGGTAGCGGACGGAGGGACGGCGGAACGGGCACGGGCACGAACTCCGTCCCGCGGAACACGAACGGCTTGACGCGCGTGCGGGTCAGGTAGGTGATTCGGCGGGAGACGGAGTGCGCTTTGCCATGAAGCTGCAGGGCCGCGTGGTAAGCGATCACGGCGTCGGGCGCGAGTCGGCTCGCGATGAGGAAGCGGTCGACTTGGAGGTCATCCGGATCGGTGCCCCGCGGGACGACCGCGTAGAGCCCCCGCCGAACGTGGAGCAAGTGCCCCGCGCGAACGTGCTGCTTGAGGATCGCCGCAGTCGCCGCAGGCTTGCGAGTGCCCCCCGCCCGGTGCACGGACACGAACTCATCCAGCCGGAACACGGGGCGGGTGGCGAAGAAATTGGCGGGTTTCACAAACTTGCCATTCGAATCTGATATGGACATAAAATATGTCTCTATCGGGATTATATGGCAACTTCTGGCTACGCAGACTTGCCAATCATATCCGATATGGCGACTAATTGTCACCCGTTTGGGTATAAACGGCAAGTACCTAATGATGCGATGGGCCTCTTTGTTCACCCGCGTTACGCCCAGCATCGCGGGCATCGAGGCGTGGGGATCGCTCGCCTACTGTGTCGCCGCGAAGGAACAAACGGGGGCTGCTCCAATCTTGCGCGCGCGCATTCGACTCCTCAGAGCCATCGACGAAGACCGGCGAACGCTGAGCGGTCTCCTCGTCCTCGCGGCGCCCCGAAAAGCTTGCCGTTTATCGTAAGGCCTGCCGGTTCTATGCAGACGTGGTCTCCAGCGATAGCGACGACCACCTTGAGCAACGTTCTGGCGAGTTCGGGAAGATAGTCCCGGGTCCGCACGAGAGCACCGGGACAACCTCAAAGCTCCAGCAGACGCCGAAGCTGCTCGAGCGCGTTGTTTCTGAACTCACAAGGAACTTCGTCGTCGTTCTCGGTGACGAGAACAATCCGCTCCTCCTTTCCGAAGGCGGCCGTCACTACGAGCGCGCGTCCTTTACTTCGAGAGCCAGGCACGACGGCGATATCGCCCTCGTCCTCTTCGGACTCGCTCCCGTCGGACTCGGACTGGTAATCGGAACGCTCATGCGTGAGATCTGCGCTACCCCTTTCGCGATCGATGTTCGGTTTCGCATGCGAAAAGGATTCACTGTCAGGGTCCTCGGACTCGAATTCCGCCGGGATGTTCGGCGCCGATGACTTCGAGGCTTTCGCCGCGGCCTTCACCTGATCACGGAGGTGTCCACCTTCGCCGTGGCTCGCCACGATCCGGCGAGCAGCCTCCTCATCGTCCTCGGCAAGCTTGGCAAGCTCGTAGAGCGCCTCGATATCGGAGGTCGCGAGAAGCGCGACGGCGGCTACTTCATCGCCGGGCGCCATGTCCTCTCGATCGAGATTTTCAACGAGGCAGATCGCGAGAACTGCATCGTCCGAGACGTCACGGATGACGACGGGGATCTCGAGGAGCCCGGCGATCTTCGCCGCGCGCCACCGGCGCTCTCCGGCAACGAGCTGGTACCGTCCCTCGCCGAGAGCTCGCGCGACTATCGGCTGGATGATGCCGTGAGCACGAATCGATTCGGCGAGGTCCGCCAAGGCGTCTGGAGCAACGTGCCTGCGCGGCTGATCGGGATTGGGCTCGATCGCATCGATCGCCAACGCGATGGCCGCCGGCTTGGCGGGTTCCGCTCCAAGAGTGTTTTCGTCAGCGTGCAAGTGTCACGGATCCTCTCGACAAGCCGAGCGAGCGGATGTAATCGCGCTCGATGGTTTGCAACAGATCATTCCAGTCTTTGCCGCGGACGGGGACGTGGCGCAGAAACGAGCGGCCCGGCGCCAGGTCGCGCACGTCGTTGGCTATCTTCGCGCCGGCGGAGTCGTTGTCGAAGGCGAGGACGATCGTCGAGCCAGCAGGCATCATCCGTGATCGGATAAGGCATTGATGTTGTTGGGGTTGTTCATTGCTATTCCGTCGGTGAACGCAGCGACGCCCGCTGTTCGACGCGGGCGAGCAGACGGAGGCGGCGGCGGTTCGGATCGA
>Ga0187894_10004653_pt1 | contig 14566 bp, 7 predicted proteins | sample GBC1701081metaG_FD_136650 | JGI IMG/M metagenome (GOLD analysis project Ga0187894, IMG submission 136650) | White microbial mat communities from a lava cave in the Kipuka Kanohina Cave System on the Island of Hawaii, USA - GBC170108-1 metaG ...
CGAAGAAAGGTACGATCGCCGTCGGCTCTGACGCCGACATCGTGATCTTCGATCCGAACAAAGAACAGACGCTAGGCTTGAAAACGAGCCACATGAACGTCGACTACAACGCCTACGAGGGCAAAAAGATCAAAGGCGTCGTCGAAACGGTGCTGTCGCGCGGCAAGGTCGTCGTCGACAAAGGTGAGTTCAAAGGCAAGGCGGGTGACGGAAAGTTCTTAAAACGCGGCACGTGCGTGGCTATTTAAAGCCACAAAGAGGCACAAAAGGCACATATGCGTTAACAGAAATCCTTTGTGCTCCTTGTGCTTTTTGTGGCCCAACCGAATCTCAGTGGAGAAAACCGTTTGACGACAAACGAAACTATCCAACACCCCGACGGCCGTGTAGAACTTCAACCAGAAGTTCTCGCCGAAATAAGTCAAAGCCCTCTTTACAACCACGACCTCGCACCCGTAGCGATTTCCAAGCGTAACTGGACCACCTACAACTACGCGGCGCTCTGGATCAGCATGGCCCACTGCATTCCCACCTACATGCTTTCGTCGGGCTTGATCAGCGCCGGCATGAACTGGTGGCAAGCGTTGTTCACGATTCTGCTCGGCAACACGATTGTGTTGGCGCCGATTCTGCTCAACTCGCATCCGGGCACGAAGTACGGAATTCCCTTCCCGGTCTTCGCGCGCGCCGCCTACGGCACTTACGGTTCAAACCTTCCTGCGCTGATGCGCGCGATCGTCGCGTGCGGCTGGTTTGGTATTCAAGCGTGGATTGGCGGCGAAGCACTGAACGTGTTCTTCAAAGCGATCATACCGGGCTGGCAAACGCTGCTCGGTGGTCCAATCGGCGGACACACACCGACCGAGTGGCTCTCGTTTCTGCTGTTCTGGGGACTGAACATTTACATCATCTACCGCGGCATGGATCTGCTCCGAAGAGTAGAAAACTGGGCGGCGCCTTTCGTCCTGATCATGACGGCGTTGCTGCTCGGGTGGGCCATCTGGAAAGCTAACGGTCTCGGTTACCTGCTCAACCAACAGGGAAAGTTCCACACCCTGAAAGAGTTTTGGCCCATCTTCATTCCGTCGCTCACAGGCATGATCGGGTTCTGGGCTACGTTGTCGCTGAACATGCCCGACTTCACGCGCTTCGGTAAGAGCCAGCGCGACCAGGTGGTCGGACAAGTTGTTGCACTGCCGAGCACGATGACTGTCTTCGCTGCGATGGGCGTGATGATCACTTCTGCCGCGGTCGTGATTTACCCGCACATGCGACCCGAAGAGCTTTGGGACCCGATGAAACTCGTCGGTCAGTTTCAAAGTGTGGTGGTGATTGCGATCTCGATGTTCACGGTCGTGGTGGCCACGCTCGCCGTAAACATCGCCGCCAACGTCGTCTCACCGGCAAACGACTTTGCCAACGCCTTTCCAAAATGGATCTCGTTTCGCACCGGCGGACTGATCACCGGCATCATCGGCATACTGATGCAACCCTGGCGTCTGCTCGCCGATCCTTCCGGTTATATTTTTGCCTGGCTGGTGGGTTACTCCGGAGGATTGGGTTCGATCGGCGGAGTCTTGATTGCCGACTACTGGCTGGTGCGTAAGAAACGTCTGGAACTCGGTGACCTTTACCGCAGAGACGGCACCTACACCTACAGCGGTGGTTGGAACTGGCGCGCCGTCGTCGCCACGCTCATTGGCTGCGGCCTCGCCTGGATCGGGCTGATAGTCCCTGCCCTCCGGCCTCTCTACGACTACGCATGGTTTGTTGGATTTGGCGCAGCCGCGATTGCGTATCTGCTGCTGATGAAGATATAAACAAGACATCTTTGAATCGACGAGGACTCGCTCATGCCACGCACCGTTAAATGCGGACTAATTCAATGTACAAATGCAGCGCCCACGGATCTGCCGATCGAGGAGATCAAGCGTCTGAATATCGAGAAGCACTTGACGTTTCTTCAGCAGGCGGCCGAACAGGGCGTGCAGATCATTTGCATGCAGGAAGTTTTTACGACGCCTTACTTCTGCGCCGAACAACAGACGCGCTGGTATGAAGCAGTCGAACGTATTCCCGATGGTCCAACCGTGCGGTTGATGCAGGAAGTGGCGAAGGAACACGGCATGGTGATCATCGTGCCGATTTACGAAGAGGAGATCACCGGCGTTTATTACAACACCGCCGCTGTGATCGATGCTGACGGCACTTATCTCGGTAAGTATCGAAAGAACCACATTCCGCACGTCAATCCCGGCTTTTGGGAGAAATTTTACTTCCGTCCGGGCAATCTCGGTTATCCGTGCTTCGACACCGCCTTCGCGCGCATCGGCGTCTACATCTGTTACGACCGGCACTTTCCGGAAGGCGCGCGGGCGCTCGGTTTGAACGGCGCGGAGATCGTTTTCAATCCTTCGGCAACGGTTGCCGGACTTTCGGAATACCTGTGGCGATTAGAGCAACCCGCACACGCAGTGGCGAACGGTTATTTCATCGGCGCGATCAATCGCGTCGGACACGAGCAGCCGTGGGACATCGGCGAGTTTTACGGTCAGAGTTACTTCTGTGATCCGCGTGGACAGTTTCTCGCCGAAGCGCCGCGTGACAAGGACACGCTCGTAGTTGCGGATCTCGATCTTGATAAGATTCGCGAAGTGCGAAACACGTGGCAGTTTTATCGTGATCGCCGCCCCGATACTTACGGCGTCCTAGTGGCAGACTAAAAGTATTGCCGATTTTCGATTGTCGATTGCCGATTGAAAAGCGGTTGATTCACGTTCAGTAAATTGGCAATCGACAATTGGCAATAAACCAAGGAGTTGTTCATGGACCTATCCATCACTGTTAACGGAATGAAGTTCCCCAACCCGTTCGTGCTGGGATCGGGTCCGCCGGGAACCAACGCGCGCGTGCTCGCCAAGTCGTACGACGCCGGCTGGGGTGGCGCCGTCGCCAAGACTGTCAGCCTGGAATCCGCGAAGGTCGTGAACGTCGTGCCGCGTTACGGAAAACTCCGTTCGCGCCGCACCGGCGAAGTCATCGGATTTGAAAACATCGAATTGATTTCCGATCGACCGATCGATGTTTGGCTCGACGAGTTTCGCCAGGTCAAGAAGGAGTATCCCAACCACGTCCTGATCGCTTCGATCATGGAGGAGTACGAGAAGAGCCGCTGGCAGGAACTCACGCGCATGGTCCAGGATACCGGCGTCGACGGTTTCGAGCTCAATTTCTCATGTCCACACGGCATGACCGAACGCAAGATGGGTTCGGAAATGGGCGAGCATCCGGATCTAACTCAAGAAGTCACGAGCTGGGTAACTGAAGTCGCCACGATCCCGGTGTGGGCCAAGATGACGCCAAACATCACCAACATTCGCGAACCTGCGCAGGCTGCGGTGAGCGGTGGCGCTGTTGGCATTTCGGCGATCAATACGATCCTGTCGGTGATTGGCGTTGACCTCGACACACTGCGGCCGATGCCGACGGTTGAAGGCCATTGTGTTCCGGGTGGTTATTCGGCGCAGGCCGTGCGGCCGATTGCGTTGCGCATGGTGAGTCAACTCGCGCTCGGACTTCCGGAAGGAACCACCATCAGCGGTATCGGCGGCATTGAAAACTCTCACGACGCACTCGAGTTCATGCTACTCGGCGCCTCGACAGTGCAGATCTGCACGGGCGTGATGCTGCAGGGCGTGAAGATGATCGACGAGCTGAAGGAAGGCGTCGAGAAGTTTATGGTCGATAAGGGCTTCGAGTCAGTGCAGGAGGTGGTCGGCAAGAGCCTGCCCTATTTCTCGACGCACATGGATCTGGTGCAGAAGATGAAAGTGGCGAAGCGCTCGAAGGCCGGCGAAGCGAGCCGCGACAACGAGTGGGCGCAGAAAGATATTACCGAGAAGACCGCGGAACTGACTTCGAACTGAGCACATTGCCGATTGCCGATTGCCAATTGTCGATTGTCGATTTTTGCAAACCTCGGCGCACTGCAAATCGGCAATGGGCAATTGGCAATCGGCAATGTGACTAACTGAACTCCGCAATCATGGGAGCGTGGTCTGAAGGGCGCTCCCATCTTCGTGGCTCGATGTCGATCCAGGTGTTCACGCTGCGAGGCACGAGCGGGTCGGTGATCCAAATGTGATCGATACGCAGTCCCAGGTTGCGGCGAAACGCGCCCGCGCGATAATCCCACCACGTAAACTTGCCGCCCTCTTCCGCATGTAGACGAAATGCGTCTGTGAAGCCCCAGTCTTTAATGTCTTGCAAGGTGGCGCGCTCGGGTTCGCTGAACATGATCCTGCCGGTCCAGAGCCGTGGATCGTGAACGTCGCGTTCTTCCGGCGCGACGTTGAAATCACCGCACAGCAAAACCGGCGTTGTCTTGTCGTACTGAGCGTCGAAGAACTCACGGAGGCGTCGCATCCACGCAAGTTTGAAGACGAACTTCTCCGAGCCGACCGCTTGTCCGTTTGGGATGTAGACGTTGACGATGTTGATGCCGTTGAAGCTGGTCGTGATCAGGCGCGACTGTGCGTCGCCGTCATCGTTCGGAAAGCCCCGTTGACTCGTCTCGCAGACGCCGCGCGTGAGAATCGCGACGCCGTTGTACGACTGCTGGCCGAAGAGATGACAGTAATAACCGCGCTCCTGGAAAACTTCGACCGGCACTTTGTCGTCAGTGCACTTCGTTTCCTGCATGCACAAGACGTCCGGCTTGATGTCGTCGAGCCAGCGCACGACGCTCGGCATGTGCGCGAGAATTGAGTTAACGTTCCAGGTTGCGATCAACATAGGCCACAGACGAACACAGATTACACGGACAGGAGTAAACCAGTTAGCAGGGCGCAGCGGCGGGCGATGTCATTCACTTCGATGTGTTCGTGAACTGCGTGGGCGCCGTCGCCGCTGATGCCGAGTCCGTCAAGCACCGGAATTCCCATCGCCGCGACGAAGTTTCCGTCAGACGCGCCACCGACCTGCGCTTCGCCGAGCTCAAAACCGAGAAACGCCGCGACGCTGCGCGCTTTTTCAAACAGTTCGACGACTGCCGGTGTGCGTTCGAGTGGTGGGCGATTGATACCGCCGGAAACGAAAACCTTCGTGCGTTCATCAACCGGCTGAAGGGTCGAAAGAATTCGCTCGATCTCTCGCGATTCTGCTTCTGTCGCAAAACGTACATCGATCTCACCTTCCGCTTGCGCCGCCACGACGTTCGATCGCGTGCCGCCATGGACCACGCCAACGTTCAACGTGATTCCCGAGCCCGAAAGATTGATCGCGTGTAGCCGTTCGATCTGCCGCGCTAATTCCAGAATCGCGCTCGCGCCTTTCTCCGGCTCCAATCCCGCGTGCGCTGCCTTACCTTCAACCTTGATCGCGTAAATCCCGGTTCCCTTTCTGCCGGTCTTCACGCGCCCGCCCGATGCAGGTGGCTCCAGCACAAACGCATGACGGACTTCTTGCTCTTTCGCGACTCGTTCAATCAACGGCCATCCAGACGCGCTGCCGACTTCCTCATCGCAGGTCAGCACCACGGACAAGCCAAACTGCGGTTTCAGATTCAACTCGCACAACGTGCGCAACACCTCGATCACCAGCGCGCAATTCGCTTTCATGTCGAAAACGCCTGGTCCATAAATCTTCCCTGCTTCGCGCCGCCACGGACGCTGCTCGAGCGAACCGCGTGAATGGACCGTGTCAGTGTGGCCGACGAGCAGGATTTGACCGGCATTGCGATTTTCGGAAAAGGCCTTTATGACCAGATGCTGTCCAAAACCCGGAACGTCAACTCGTTCAACCGCATCGACACAGGCCACACCGCGCGCCGCATTCGCGAGTAAATCAACCGTCGCCCGGCTTCCGTCTTCATCACCCGACGGCGACTCAACTTCTACCAGCGCTCGCATGAACAACTCGATATCCGCTTGCCTCGTTTGAAACCTTTCGAGGATCTGGTTCGCGAGGGACGTTGAAATAAGATGGGAGACAAGTTGGTCCGTCATAAATTGATCGTTTGCTTGCGCACTGTCAGAGCATCGATACGCGGAAGATTAAGATTGAAGCCAATACCCGGCGCGTCCGGCGCTGTGATCGTTCCTTTCGTACTCACTGTGACCGGCGGATCGATGATGTCTTCTTCCCAATAGCGGGCACTCGCCGACACGTCGCCCGGCAAACTGAAACCGGAAAGCGTCGACATCGCGATATTGTGCGCACGTCCGATGCCCGACTCCAGCATGCCGCCACACCAAACCGGTAGGTCGTGTTCACGCGCCACTTGTTCGACACGTTTCGCCTGGGTGTGCCCGCCGACGCGTCCGAGTTTCACGTTGATGATCCTGCACGAACCCAATGCGATCGCGTGAGTCGCATCTTCCGGAGTGCGTATCGACTCGTCCAAACAGATTGCGGTTTGAATCTGCTGCTGCAACTGCGCGTGATCGAAGATGTCGTCGTGGGCCAGCGGCTGTTCGAGCATCATCAGATCGAAGCGATCGAACTCTCTGAAAAGCGGAACGTCGGCGAGTGTATAAGCTGAATTGGCGTCGCCCATCAAACGTATGTCGGGAAACTCCTGGCGCACGCGAGCCACAATCCCAACGTCCCAACCCGGTTTGATTTTGATCTTGATACGCTGGTAACCGGCGTCCACTTCCTTGCGGATTTTCTGCAGCAGGATCTCTGGTGTGTCCTGAATTCCGATCGAAACTCCCGACGCGATCTCACGCCGTGTGCCGCCGAGATGTTTCCACAACGGCACGCCGAGCTTCCTGGCTTCGAGGTCCCAGCACGCGGTTTCGATCGTGGCCTTGGCCATGCGGTGTCCGCGCACGGGTTTCATCAACGCAAACACCTCCGGTGCGCCGTTGACCTCCTTGCCCAACACCATTGGGCCAAGAAACTCGCACAAAGTATCCCACACGCTGTCGGTCCACTCGTCGCTGTAGAACGGACCTTCGCCTGCGGTGCACTCGCCCCAACCTTCGGCGCCGTCAGCGTCCCTGACGCGAGCAAGCACAATGCGCCGTTCAGTGGTGCGGCCGAAGCTTGTTTCGAAAAAGTTAATCAGCGGCAGGCAGATTTCGCGCAGTTCAATCGACTGGATAATCAAAGACGAAAGTTGTTCCTCCCCGACAGGCATTATGCCTGTCTGACCATCAGTTGTCAGCTTCGTGTTGAATGTCGTGTTAAGACTTTAAGAAATCTTCCGGCCGGGGGCCATTACGGTAGTTTTGCGGCTTGACCCACCCCTGTAGAACTGATAAAAGGCACCCACATTTTCCCTGCCGGCCTCAGAGTACCTCCGGTATTCCTCTCAATAAACGTGCGGAGTTTGTCTAATTTTTGTTCTCAAAGGAAGATTTGTATGCGTCTGATTAGCCCCCTTCGTGCCACGCGGCGCGCACTACTCTTATCATTGTTTCTCATCACCGCGATCGCCGTTTCAGTGATCGTGCGTCCTTCGTCAGCGATCACCAACAGCGGGAGCATAAACACCCTGGGTTCGCCGCTCACCGAAGACTTCAACACACTCGCGACCGCCGGAACGACCAACGCCTGGTCCGACAATTCAACGATTGGAGGATTGTTCGCGCAGTTCAGTGCAGTACCCACCAATCCGACTGTCTACATTGCCGATGCCGGCACCAGCAACACTGGCGGTATTCACAGCTACGGCACTGGCGCAAGCACAGAACGCGCGCTCGGCTCAGTGGGATCGAATACGACCGGAGATATTTTCTTTGGGTTCAGACTTACGAACAATACCGGCTCACAGATCACGTCGCTCGATATTTCTTACATCGGCGAGCAATGGCGCAACGGCGGCAACGTAGCCGCGCAACAACTCGATTTCCAATACCAGGTTGCAGCGCCCGGAGCGATCACTGACGCTAACACACCGTCGGCCGGTTGGACCGATTTCGACTCGCTCGACTTTGTCAGCCCCGTTGTGGGCGCAGCGGCTACGGCGCTCGATGGCAACGCCGCGGCTAATCGTACAGCCAAATCAGCAACTGTCCCGGTTAGCGTTAATGCCGGACAAGAGGTCTGGATTCGATGGAAAGATACCAACGATGCAGGCAACGATCACGGCTTGGCAATCGATGATCTCTCGGTGACAGCCAACGGCGGAGGCGGCGTGAACCTATCGATTGACAACGTCACCGTGGCTGAAGGCGACAGTGGTACAACTACCGCGACCTTCACCGTGAGTCTGTCAACCAGCACTCACCCCGCCGTCACCTTCGACATCGCTACTCAGGATAATTCCGCTACCACGGCGGACAATGATTACGTCGGCAAAACTCTCACGGGCCAGACGATTCCTGACGGCAGCAGCAGCTACAGTTTCGACGTTACGATCAACGGCGACACAACGTTCGAACCCGACGAGAACTTCTTTGTTAACGTCACCAATGTTTCCGGCGCTAACGTCCTTAATGGACAAGGCGTGGGAACTATCACCAACGACGACTGCCCGCCGGCGCCCGGCGATATCGTAATCAGCCAGGTATACGGCGGTGGCGGCAACGCCGGTTCCACCTTCACACACGATTTTATTGAACTGTTCAACCAGGGTTCGACTACTGTGAACCTTACCGGTTGGTCGGTGCAGTATCAGTCAGCAGCCGGTACCGGCACGTGGCAGGTCACTCCCTTGAGCGGCTCGATTGCTCCCGGCGGTTACTATCTCGTTCAAGAATCCGCCGGTGGCGGCGGTACGACGCCACTTCCGACTCCGGACGCCGTCGGAACTATTGCCATGGCCGCAGGGGCGGGCAAGGTCGCACTTTCGAGTTCGACGACGGCATTCACCGGTTCTTGTCCGTCCTGCCCGATCGATCTAGTGGGCTACGGCAACACCGCGAGCTGCTTCGAAGGGGCTGGTCCAACCGCAAACACGAGCAACACGACTGCGGCCCTTCGCAAACGTGGCGGTTGCTTCGACTCGGATAACAACAACATCGACTTCTCAGTCAGTGCGCCCAACCCGCGCAACAGTTCGTCGCCGGCAAACAGTTGCACGGCGATCTCGCTGAACATCCATGACATTCAGGGCAACGGAGCGACTACTCCTTTTGCCGGACAATTCGTCAGCACCAGCGGCATCGTGACCGCGCTCAAGAACAATGGATTTTTCCTGCAAAATCTGGCGGTCAATTACGACGCGGACGACACGACGTCTGAAGCATTGTTTGTCTTCACGTCGAGCGCGCCGGCAGTTTCAACCGGAGACGGGGTCGCGATTCTCGGCACGGCCACCGAGTTCTTCAACCTGACGCAACTCGAAAGCACGTTGCCTGGCGACGTCACGGTGACCTCTACCGGTAATCCGTTGCCATCGCCAGTGACGTTTACGACCACCCTTCTCGACCCGGCCGGTCCGATCGATCAGCTCGAGCGCTTTGAAGGCATGCGTATGCACGCCGACACGCTCGTCTCGGTCGCGCCGACGAACGAGTTTGGCGAGACGTTCACTGTGCTCGACGGCGTCGCGCGGCCAATGCGCGAGCCAGGTATCGAAGCCGGGCTGCCGGTGCCACCGGATCCGACTTCCGGCGTACCTGATTGCTGCATTCCGATTTGGGACAAAAACCCTGAGCGGATCATGATCGACAGCGACGGCCTGGCCGGTTCGACTGTCATGTCTGTCACTTCAAACGTGACGATCTCAAACGTCACCGGTCCACTCGACTTCACTTTTGGCGATTACAAGGTGCTGCCGGAAACGGCGCCGAGCACGACGGCAAACATGAGCGCCGTGCCCGTGCCGACGCCTGCGGCGGGTGAATTCACGGTCGCCGGTTACAACATCGAGAACTTCAATAACAACGCCACTCAACGTCAGAAGGCCGCACTCGCGATTCGCGACGTGCTGCACTTGCCCGACGTTATCGGCACCATCGAGATCTTCGAACTCAGTGGACTGCAAGCCCTGGCCGCGGAGATCGAAAGCATCTCGGGCGTTCACTACGAAGCACACTTGATTGAAGCTGACGGTAACGCTGGTGACGCCGATCAAGATGTGGGATTTTTGGTGAAAACATCTCGTGTCCAGATCGATAGTGTCACACAAATAGAACAGCCGGGCTGCGACGGCACGGCCGCGAATTGCAACACATTCATCGATCCCAACACCAGCGCACCGGCGTTGCTCAACGATCGTCCGCCGCTCGTGTTGCGAGCGACGGTCGACGCGGCAACTCTCAATCCGCGACAGGTGATCATTGTTGTCAACCACCTTCGTTCGTTCATCGACATCGAGGTTGTTGGCGCCGAAGGTAATCGCGTCCGCGCCAAGCGAAAGGCGCAGGGTGAGTTCCTGGCTAACCTGTTACAGCAACTGCAAACAGACAATCCAGGACTGCCTGTTCTTTCGATCGGCGACTACAACGCGTATCAATTCAACGACGGCTACACCGATCCGATCGCCACTGCGAAAGGCACGCCGACCGCGGACGATCAGGTTGTAGTTGACGAGAGTCCGGACCTCGTCAATCCCGACTTCATCAACTTGACGGATACGCTGCCGGCGGATCAGCGATACAGCTTTATCTTCGAAGGCACGCCGCAGGCTATCGATCACATGTTGCTGAATACAGTCGCGGCTTCGTACGTGCAGCGTTATCACATCGCGCGCAACAACACAGACTTTCCTGAAGTGCCAGGTTCGTTGTTCGCCAGTGATGCTACGAGGCCGGAACGAAACTCCGACCACGACATGCCGGTCGTCTACCTCAAATTCCCGGGTGCTGCGACCACTACTACGGTCTCGGATGCAACCGCAGAATTCAGTCTGTCCAATCAAAACGTTGTGTTAACGGCGAACGTAACTACGGCGGCCGGAACCGTGAATGAAGGGACTGTAACGTTCACTGTTCGAAACGCAGCGAATAATGTCATTGGTGTGCCGGTGGTAGGAACTGTTTCGGGTGGAGTGGCAACGGCGAATTACACGTTGCCGGCCGGAACGCCGCCGCAAACGCTCACGATTACGGGAGACTTCAGCGGTGGAGACTTTACGAGTGCGAGTTCTGGCACTGCGCAGTTGACAGTAACGTTTGGTTTTACGATCTCGCTCAGTGTCACACCTCCAACAGTTCAGCGAGGCAAGCTAGCCAAGCTGAACGTCTCGTTCGCTAACAACACCAGTCAACGGCTGCTTGTCACGTACACAATCCGCTACACGAGTCCGTGCGGCAGTTTCGTTCTAAATAGCCTTGGGCCACTTCCGATCAACGCCGGAGCGCATGGGGACTTCAGCATTCCATTCCTCGTGCCGAAGAAGGCGTGTCCTGGCGCATACGCCCTCACGGTCGAGGCGTATGTCGGAGGAGTACTGGTAAGGACCACAACGGCAAACCTCACTGTAACGCCGTAATTGGACCACCGAGAGGATGCAGGATCTCCAAAAGAGATCCTGCATCCTGTTCCAAAGAGACCGATCTCGCCCTACCAATGTGACCGAAGTTAGTCTTGTTGACCAGAATCCAGTCATTGGCCCAAAAAGGGCCTTTTTGCTTATTGACCCGCCCTTTTCGGAACTGGTAAAAGCTTGAATCGGCCCTTACCGGCCATGAATTGTCCTGCCGGTATACCTCTCTAAAGTACGTCTCCACGTAACGACTATTTGGGAGGAATACCGACATGTTTGCGCGTAAGCCGTCCACTCCGCACCGTCGCACACGGAAGCCAAAGAACCATAGACCAGCCCTGACCAGAACCTGGCGCATACTCGCCACAGTCGCTTTTGTCACACTCGTCTGGGTCTATGTCGCGTTCGCCGCGATCTCTCTTTCCACTTCGACTACCTACACGCAAAACTTCGACAGCATGGACATTCCGTTGTCGAGTACCACGCCTTCCAACTTGCCCGCAGACTTTCGTGTGCTAACACTTGCAACGCCTGGCAGCATTGGCTCGTTCTCCTCGGCCGGCACGCAAACGGCGCGCGCCGGCGGCGCAAACTTGTCTACAACTGCGGCAAACGGCAGTTACAACTTCGGCGCCGGTACGTCCGCATTGGGCAATTCCGATCGGGCAGTGGGCTTCCTCGCATCCGGCACTGGTACAGCGAGCGGTACTCTCTTCGCTCAACTCGTCAACAACACCGGTGTCCCACTTCAGGGTGTACGGCTCTCCTACGACGTCGAGAAATATCGCAACGGTTCAAACCCGAACGGCTTTCGCATTCAACTCTTCCACTCACTCGACGGTACCTCCTGGACCAATGCCGGACCAACCTTTCTAACAAGCTTCGCGGCTGACGCGGACAACAACGGCTTCGCCAATGCTCCGGGAGTTACTGTTCCAGTCTCCAACAAAACACTGAACGTCATCATCCCTAACGGCTCCAACTTTTATCTCGCGTGGAACTATTCGGTTAATTTTGGCTCCACCACCACCAACGCGCCGGCATTAGCCATCGACAACATTTCAATTCTTGGTATTGCCTCTACAACTCCCACCAATCCATCCGGCGTCGGTAGCGCAACCCCAAATTCGGTATTGCCGGGTGAGACCACAAAACTGACGGTCGCGGTCACGCCAGGAACGAATCCCACAAGCACCGGGTTGACTGTGACGGCGAATCTGTCTGCGATCGGGGGCTCTACCACTCAACAATTCTTCGACGATGGTCTAAGCGGTGGCGACACTGCGGCAGGCGACAACGTGTTTACGCATACAGCCGTCGTCTCTTCGCTTACTTCGCCCGGCGCGAAATCGTTTCCTTTCGCTATCAGAGATGCGCAGTCGCGTAACGGTAGCGGCTCGATCAGTTTGACCGTTCAGCAGCCGCCACCACCGGTGGACCACCTCGTCATCAGTCAGCTTTACGGCGGGGGCGGAAACTCCGGCGCAACATTCACCAACGATTACGTCGAGATCTTCAACCCGACCGGCATCCCGTTCAATCTCGCTGGCTGGTCGCTGCAATATGCGTCTGCCGCGGGAACAAGCTGGACCAACAAGCAGCCGCTCGGCGGCACTATCGCTCCGGGTGAGTACTTCCTCGTGGCGCTCGCATCAGGCGGTGCTAACGGCGCGCCGTTGCCAGCCCTGCCGAACATCTCGGGCGACATCAACATGAGCGCAACGACCGGCAAGATCGCACTCGTCAGCAATTCCGTCGCGTTGAGCGGCAGTTGTCCAAACGGCAGCGATCCGGACATCGTCGACTTCGTCGGTTACGGCTCATCGGCAAGTTGTTTTGAAGGAGCCACCCGCGCGCCCGCGCCGAGCAATACCAACGCGTTGTTCAGGAAGATGAATGGCTCGCAGGACACTAACCAGAACGGCGACGACTTCCAGACTGCCACCCCAAATCCGCGTCGCACAGCGCCGATCGTCGAGCTTGGGCCATGGGTTGCCGGCACCGAACCGATCTCTGACGGTTTCAATGCGCCATACGATGCGACGATTTCGGTCGACTTTAGCGAACCGGTCGACGTGGTTGGTTCGTGGTTCAACATCACGTGCACCAATTCGGGCGCACACAATGATGCCACCGTCGCTTCCTACAACGGATCGAAGGGCTATCACATCACGCCGAACACCGGTTTCCACTTTGGCGAGCAGTGCACCGTCACGATCGTGCATACAAACGTTCACGATCAGGACTTCGACGATGCGGCGCCAAACACCGATACGCTCTTTGCGGACCATGTATGGACGTTCACGGTCGTCGCCGCAGGAGCACCTGCGCCATATCCACCAAGCGTCCATTTGGAGATGGGCAATCCGTCGAATGCGGTTGTTGATCTATCGCAGCCAAACAACTACCTGATGGAGAAGCCGTCGTTCTCGCTCTCTTATAACAGCGACAAAGGCACGCCAAACTGGGTCAGTTGGCATTTGGAATCGGCCTGGACCGGTAGTCTGCCGCGCACTGACACGTTCCGCGCGGATCCGGCTGTTGCGCCCGATTGGTATCGCGTGCAGTCGACTGACTACGTCGCGTCCGGATTCGATCGCGGCCATATGACACCGAACGCCGATCGCGACAATCCAGCCTCGATCCCGCTCAATCAGGAAACATTTCTGATGTCGAACATGGTGCCGCAAGCGCCAAACAACAATCAGGGACCGTGGGCGGATCTCGAAAACTTCCTGCGCACGCTGCTGGGACCGAATGAGGTTTACGTGGTTGCTGGTCCAGCGGGTGTCGGTGGTGCGGGTGACAATGGTCCGGCGAACACAATCGCCAATGGACATGTCACGGTTCCGGCATTCACGTGGAAGGTCGCGCTGGTGTTGCCGGTGGGCGACAGCGACGTTTCGCGTGTGAGTGCGGCGACCAGAACGATCGCGGTAATCATGCCGAACCAGAACAGCATCAACAGCGATTGGCACGCGTACCTGACCACGGTTGACGCGGTAGAAGCGCTGACCGGTTACGACTTCTTTGCCAACGTGCCGGACGCGATTGAAAACTCGATCGAGGCGGGCGTTGACGGAAACAATCCGCCGGGAACGGAGAATCAGGCGACGACTACGGATGAAGATGTGCCGGTGGGGATCACGCTGAACGTAGTCAGCCCGAGTCTCTCGCCGTCGTTTA
>Ga0187894_10004654_pt1 | contig 14566 bp, 15 predicted proteins | sample GBC1701081metaG_FD_136650 | JGI IMG/M metagenome (GOLD analysis project Ga0187894, IMG submission 136650) | White microbial mat communities from a lava cave in the Kipuka Kanohina Cave System on the Island of Hawaii, USA - GBC170108-1 metaG ...
TCCAGGTCATACCACACCGGCACCACAAGGGGGCGTCCGTCCTTGCGCACCGTGGCCAGCTTGCCGGTCCGCACCGGACTGCGTAAGAAACTGCGGCATTCTTCCATAGTCATTCGTTCCATTGCCACATCCTCCCGCTGTGCGGATATAGCCCGGCGTGCAGATGTTCCCTCACTTGTGACCGTGAGTACTGAGTCGCGTGGGTTACTCCGATTTGTTGAGGTGCATGCCGAGCAGCTCATGCGCGATGTGGAACCCCAGATCCTGCACCAGCCGCCGCTTCCACTGTCGCCGCAGCACCGCACTGGTCAAGCGTCGGATGGCGCGCGGCTTCTGCATAATCTTCTCGGCAATCTCCCACGCCCGCGGCAGGAGACGGTCGAGCGGCAGCACCTCGTTGACCAGACCCATCTCCTTGGCCATCTGCGCGTCGATCTTGTCACTGGTATACAGGAAGTAGGCGGCGCGCTTCAGCCCCATCAACTCCTGGAACGTCAGCCCCTGGCCGTCACCGGGTACCAAGTTAAACTTGAAGTGCGGATCGAACAGCTCCGCGTGCTCCGCGCACAGGGTGATGTCGCATAATAGGGCGAATTCCGTGTGCAAGCCCGAGCCGTTGATGCAGGCAATGGTGGGAATGTCGATATTGAAGATGAACGCCTCCAGCAGCTTGGTCGCGTCCGAATAGATCTGATCGTAGAACGCGTCCGCGGGCATCTCGTGTAACGACTGCGTGGCGAAGTCCGGGTCAAACCCGGCGATCCACTTATCCCCCGTGCCGCTGAAGATCAACACCTCGTTGTCGGGATCGTTGCCGATATCGAGCCAGAGCTGAGACCAGGCGTTGTGAATGGGGAGGCCGTACATGACAGGTCCCCCTTGGGTGTGCATCTGCACCTGGAGGATGCAGTTTTGGCGCTCCATGTTAAAGTAGGTGGCGTATTTCTCCCGGTAGTCCTCGAACCGGGGTCGGCGCACGAAGCCCAATCGCTTCTCGGACGCCCGTGCGTTGGGCCGTTCGTCAGTGTGCGTACTCATACGTCTATCCTCCTCTGAACATAAGCCCTGTCAGGCCACGACGGCCTCGACAGGCGTTACGGTGATAAGGTGTTTTGATTGCCTCCACAACCTTCGTACTCCCAAGCGGCTAGTGCAACACATACCCTTCATAGCCCTTCGCCGCCACCTCCACAAACTTTTTCCGATAGGCGGGGACGGTGTTGGCATAGAGTAGGAAGACACGTTTCTTGCCCGGGATATTCGCTCCGACAAACCAGGAATTACCCGCGGCAAAGAGCGTCCCCTCTGCGAGTTCGGCGGTGTGCTGGATTGAAAAAATTAGCCAACGGGCTACAGTTTATCGCCCTGTACAAAATGCAGTGAACGCTCCATGCTGCGCCACCGGGAGGGGATAGCATCCGTCAATTATGGAACTCAAAGTTACACAATACGAGGTCGCCGATGAGATTGCCACGATTACCTTGAACCGCCCGCACCGCATGAACGCGTGGATAGGCCGCACGCACACGGAGTATCGCTGGGTGCTCGCTGAAGCCGAGCGGGACCCCGCAGTCCGAGCCGTTGTTGTGACAGGCGCTGGGCGCGCGTTCTGCGTCGGCGCCGATTCGCGAGCCTTGGAAGGACATGTCACCAAAGGTCGCTATGATTCCGGTACGACAGAGGACATCGCCAAACCCGGATATGGAGTACGGCCTGAGTTCGATACCGATTTCGCCTATCACTTTGGCCTGACGAAACCGATTATCGCCGCCATCAACGGTCCCGCCGCGGGCATAGGCTTGGTGCTAGCCTGCTATGCTGATCTACGATTTGCGGCGGCCGGAACCAAACTGACCACCTCGCATGGCAAGCTCAATCTGCCTGCGGAGTATGGGTTGTCGTGGCTCCTCCCACGGATGATTGGGTTAACCCGTGCGAACGATCTTCTCCTCACCAGCCGTGTAGTTCTTGCCGAGGAAGCGTTGGCGATGGGCCTGGTCAACGCGGTGGTCCCGCCCGAAGAGTTGCTCCCGTACACGTACAACTATGTCCGTACCCTGATTACCACTGTGTCTCCAGGGTCACTGCGAGAGAGCAAGCGGCAAATTTATAGCGACCTGCATCGTGATGTACGCGCCGCCATACTTGAGTCCGTCGCCCTCGTGGAACGCCTGGTGACCGAGCCAGACTTCGCGGAAGGCGTCTCAGCCCTTTTGGAGAAGCGACTGCCGCAGTGGGGGAAGCGAAAGCGCGATAGTAACAAGCCATAGAGCAATGAGCGATTGAGCCAATGAGGAATTGAGCCATTGAAAATAGGTAAGCGTTCAGCCGTCGGCGGTCAGCATTCAGCTCAAGTAGGTTACAGGTGACAGGGAACAGAGGAGATCATCGACCAAACACACTGGATAACTGTAACCTGTGCCCTGTTCCGTCTGGCTGACAACTGAAAGCTGATAGCTGAGTGCTGACAGAGAAGCAACTGTTAGTCTTTTGTTGTTTCCTCGTCTTCACGGCCTTGCCAGACGAGAGGGGAAACCGGTGCAACGCGGAGGAACCGTACATGACGCTGTGTGAACTCTCGATGCGTCGAAAAAATGCTGCGGTAGAGAGCGAAATGCTGCGCGTGGCTGCCATGTATGTGTAACTGGATGCACCGTTATTCGCAAAGAAAGGAGTCTCTCTGATGAAAACCGGCTGCATGTTGGCCATGCAAAACGGCCACGAGGGCATGAGCGATGCCGAGATGATCCGCCGCCGTGATCCTGCCGTGGAATGACCCGTTGCGCCTGGCCGAGAAAGCGCCCGTTTTAAGCATGCCCTGACCCACGAAGTGGCGTACAACTCGGTGCTCATTGAACGCCGCAAAGCTCTGCACAAGCAAACGGCACAAGCAATTGAGCAGCTATTTCACGATCGGTTAGAGGAGCATTACGGCGAGCTGGCGCACCACTACAGCAGCAGTGGCAACAAAGAAAAGGCGGTCACGTATCTCCTCCGGGACTTACGCTCAGTATGGTTAACAAGCCACGAGTCGTGGGCTCGATAGCTCAGCCCGCAGATCATTGAATAGCAATCTGGTCTATGGCCATGCATTGTCTATTCCGGTGTTTTGAGCTCCGCCTTTGTCGTGTTTCTAGCTGAGTCGCAAGGTCGGCGTAGGTTTTTTTCTACGAAAGTGCTTGACAAACTACAGAGGACGCGTGTATTTAACTTTCTAGTTACTTAACTGAGAGGTTAATTACTGAATGTCCCCCGATTCTCTCAGCATCACCTTCGCAGCCCTTGCCGATCCTACCCGCCGCGCAATCCTGGCGCGCCTCGCCCAAAGCGAGGCCTCGGTCGGAGAATTGGCTGCACCCTTCGACATGAGTCTGCCCGCCATCTCGAAGCACCTCAAGGTGTTGGAGAACGCCGGTCTGATCGCGCGTGGTCGTGATGCACAGTGGCGTCCTTGCCAGCTTACAGCCAGTCCACTCAAGGACGTAGTCGACTGGCTGGAGCACTATCGCCCCTTCTGGGAACAGAGCTTCGATCGCTTGGAAGAGTATCTACGCAAGGTGCAAAGAAAAGAGAAGAAACATGGCCGTAAGAAGAAGTAGTACGCCCGCAGAAGTGCCGGAGCGGCTCGTCTTCACTCAGGCGTGGGAGCATGCGGACGGTACGGTGACGACTATGTCGTCGACCCGAAGGCGTCGTACGTGTCTCCTAAGGACGCAGACTCCTCGTGTTGCTCGCGGGAGGACCATTCGTGAACACGCAACGTTGTTGTGAAGTCAGTTCGAGTGAGTTCAAGCACGAGACGATCGCAGCACGGACCGCGTCTGTTTGAGATCCACATCGTCGAGATTGAGCATCTTCTGAATCTCCTCTTGGCATCCTCGCACCCGCTGACCACCGGCCACTGGCCGCTGACGCGATAGCCGCCATCCGTGGGGATTGCCTGTCCGACTTGCGCCCCTGAGTAGCCAAAATTGCGATCAGGCGCGGCAAACAATAGCGCCCGTTCCTTCTCTGCTAGCGTGGCTATGGCCAGACAGGTCGGCTGCGAGTTCGCGATATACCACCCCACGGCAGGGTCAGCGGCGCTGACCGCTTCGAGGACTGCGAGCAGAACCGGGGGTGACACCTCAAGCCCACCAACTTCCTGCGGGGCCAATGCCCGAAAGAGCCCAACTTTTCCTACAGCAGTGACCACTTCGGGCGTCAGTCTGGCTCTGCGCTCTCCCTCGACAAGATATTGGCGGATTAAGGGTTGGAGTTCGCGCGCTGTGGTGACAATCGGGTGAAGGTTCATGCGTTCCTCTCGGAGAATGACTTCATAATATCTATACAGCTAAGCCCTTTATTAGAGGTTGTACGCACGGGCAGCATTATCGCCGAGAATGTTTTGCTGGTCAGCGGGCGCCATCTTCTCAATGCTCTTTTTCACTTGCCGCAGTGCACCCGGAAAGCCGTCAAAGTGGGGGAAGTCACTCGACCAGAAAAACTTGTCTGATCCCCACCGCTCACTCGCCGCCGGAATCATGCTCTCATCCACATCTGCCCCAACCCACACCTGCCGGCGGAAGTATTCACTGGGCGGCCGCTTGCAGCCGGTCATGAAGCCGATGTGGTCCCATTTACTGTCCATCCGCTCGATGAAGTGCGGCACCCACCCCGCGCCCACCTCTAGGCAAAGCAGCTTCAGGCGTGGGAAGCGCTCCAGCGCGCCGCCTTCAAAAAAACTCACGAAGGAACCCTGGATATCGAATCCCAAGGTGACTGACAAATAGTAGAATGAGGAGCCTTTGAAGGTCGGGTTTTTATACCACTCGCTGCCGTGGTAGTTCGGCCGGACAATGACGTGCAAGCCGACAGGAATGCCATACTCTTGCGCCACAGCCCAAAAGGGATCGTAATAGCTATCACCGTAGGCTTTGCCATTCGCGGGATACGGGGTGAGCATCACGCCTTTGGCCCCGAGCTTAGCGGCCCGCTTGAGTTCCGTCACTGCTCGCTCTACGTCCATCAGCGAGATATGGGCAATCGGGTACAGGCGGTCGGGATAGGGGCGGCAGAAATCAGTGATCCAGTTATTATAGACCCGGCAGTAGGCCATCGCCAGTTCTGGATCATTCACTTCGCCCTCCCATAACAGCCCCAGAGTGGGATAGAGCACGGCGGCATCGAGTCCCTCTTCGTCTAGGAGCTTCACCCGCGCATGGGGATCATACGCGCCGGGCGGTCCGTCCAGGTAGCTGAACGCGTCTGAGAATGCCACTTCTCCCGGCTGCCCGAAGGCCGCGGCGATCCCCAAGCCACGGTTCACCGGGGAAAGGTGGCCCTCCACGATAAGCGACTCCACGCCGTTGTCGTCGCGGGCAAGGCCAAGAGCTCGGTCTTTGAATTTGGTCTCCAGATTTTTCTGCCACAGATCAGGAGGTTCCAGAATGTGGCCATCGGCGTCGATGATTCTTCCCAACTGCATAGTAGTTCCCTCCTTTCGGTTATGTCGTTTGTTAAAATACCCTTCTGTCTGAGGGAAGTTGATCGGCGGCCCTAGCATGACCACCATCCGTGTTTCCTGTCAAGCGTCGAGCCATCGCGCGCCCGATTATTGCCTACCCAGAGCTGCTCATGTCGGAACGGTCGTGGCGAACAGCGTCATACTAAGAGTCGCCAAACCGAGCATCTTCTTGAGGTTCGCTTTCATATTGTTCTTCTCCTTTCGATTCAGTTGTTAGCTCTTAGCTGTTAGCCATTAGCTATGAGCCGTTCGTTGTTAGTGGAGTCGTTCGATCTCCGTTTTGCCGTTTCTTTCCTCTATCTTGCTTCCTTTCTCTGTCGCAGTGCACTGTTTTGCTAAGAGAGGCGTGACAAATGGTAGAACAATTGTTCATGCGAGGAGAGATAGAGACAGAGAAGGGAGACAGAGATATAGGGGATCTAAATGAGAGGTGTCTTACACCCCCTCGCCTTTCGACTTCGCTGCGCTACGCTCAGGACGAGCGGTTTCTATCCCTATTCGTGCTGCGCTCCTTCGATAGGCTCAGGTTTCGACCGAAGTCGAAAAAAGTCTTGACTTTTTTCGACTTGCTTCTAAATTTGCCCTATGCTTGAGCGCACTGTCGTGACTTTAGTCGACCGTATCATCGGCCAGTTCAATAAGATGGCCTTCGTCAGTGGTCCGCGACAGGTGGGCAAAACTACCCTGGCGCAGCACTATCAGCAACGTTTTGTCCAGAGCCGCTATTTGAACTGGGACACTCTCCCGCACCAAAAGACGATTCTGACCGACCCAACCTTTTTGGAGAAGGAAAACCGCGACCCGCGCCAACCGTTCCTCGTTGTCTTTGACGAGATTCACAAATATGCCCGCTGGAAGAATTATCTGAAAGGCATGTACGACCAGTACAAAGCGGAGTTTCGCTTTCTCATTACTGGAAGTGGACGTCTCGAACTGTTTAAGAAAGGGGGCGATAGTCTGCTAGGGCGCTACTTCAGCGTGCCACTATTCCCGCTGACAATGGGAGAACTAGCGGGTGTTTTCACCAGCTTCACTCTATTCCTTCAGGAGGTGCAGAATCCGCCCCAGACCTCCGCTGCACAACGGAGCCGCTATGAGCAGCTCTTTCAGTACAGCGGGTTTCCTGAACCCTTTACCCGAGGAAGCCTGGACTTCTATAACCTCTGGTTCTCCGAACGCAAAACCCTGCTCTTGCGGGAGGATATCCGCGATGCCAGCGCCATTCGCCAGATTTCCCTGTTGGAACATCTTGCGCAGCTCTTGCCCGAGCGTATCGGTAGTCCATTGTCGGTCAATGCCCTACGAGAAGAGATTGGCGTGGCGTTTGAAACCTTGCGCGACTGGCTCCTTTTGCTGGAGCAGTTCTTTTATCTGTTTCGCGTGACGCCTTTCACTGGTCGGTTGGCGCGCACCTTACGCAAAGAGGCGAAAGCGTATCTGTTTGATTGGGGTGAGATCGACGATCTCGGCGCCCGTTTTGAAAATATTGTCGCGCTCCATCTTCTCAAAGCGGTGCGACTGTGGACGGCGATGGGCGAGAAGAATCTCAGCTTGCACTTCATCCGTGATAAGGAAAAGCGCGAGGTCGATTTCGCATTGGTCGACCGGGGTCGGCCGGTGTGTTTGATCGAATGCAAAGCGACCGGGGAGGAGCTGGCACCGAGTCTGGTCTATTTTCAGTCCAAGCTGAACGTTCCTCAGGCTGTGCAGCTCGTGCACAAGAAAGGCGTGTGCAAAAAGCTGTATGCGCAAGGGATGACTCAATGGATCATCTCGGCGGATCGCTGGTTGGCGCTGCTGCCGTGAGTGTGGCTTCGCACCACCGGAATGAGATAGGGAAGAGAGGGAGAGATAGAGCAGGGAGAGAGCCTCACAGGGGTAGGTTTTTCATCCACGCGCCAATTGGCAAGGGTTTTCTACCCCTACGTTTTCGGGGGAATGACGCCGCGGTTTTGATGGTGATGGCGAGATGCTGTCCCAACGCGGGATGATGCTCAGTGATCTTACGTCGGGCGCTTTTGATGGCGCGGGTAATGTTCACCCGAGCCCGAGAACATTTAGAGCAAGATATCGCCCTCTACGATCCCGTGCGACACCATTCCCACGCTTTCCTCTATGGACAGGACCCAGGGGTATTTTGCCGAGTCCTTGCAGCCTGGGGTCTTTACTTGCTGGGTTATCCGGACCAGGCTCTGAGAATGAACCAAGAGGCCCTTGCCGTGGCCCAGGAGGTAGTTCATCCTTTGAGTCTCGCCGCAGCTCAAGCCTTTTTTGCCGTGACACATCAAGTTCGTCGCGAGGGACACGTAGCCCAAGAGCATGCGGAGGCAGCGGTTCAACTATGTTCTCAGCAAGGGTTCCCTGTTTTCTTGGTGTTCGGAACTATCATGATAGGCTGGGCACTGGCCGAACAGGGGCAAACGGAGGAAGGAATTGCTCAAGTACGCCAGGGGCTTGCTGCCTACCGGGCCACAGGGGCAGAATTAGCGACGACGCGTTTTGCTGTCTTGTTGGCCGAGACATGGGGGAAAGCTGGGCAACCGGAGGAAGGGCTTAACGTGTTGGCCGAAGCACTAGCTGTAGTGAACAAAGGTAGGGAGCGTGACTACGAGGCGGAGCTGTATCGATTACAAGGCGAACTCCTCCTGCAGCAGGAAAGACAAAAGGCAAAAAGCAAAAAGCAAAAATCCCCCCCACCCAGCACCTCACACCCAGCACCCAAGCAGAGGCGGAGGAGTGTTTCCACAAAGCCCTCGACATCGCTCGGCAGCAACAGGCCAAGTCGCTGGAGTTACGAGCGGTGATGAGCCTCGTCCGACTACGGCAACAACAAGCAGCGCGCGCTTCACGGAACACGCAACCGGTCTCACGCCACCGGCTCGCTGAAGCGCACAAGCTGTTATCCGAAGTCTACGACTGGTTTACCGAAGGCTTTGAGACGAAGGATTTGCAGGATGCGAAAGAATTACTAGCAACCCTCGATTAGGATTTCACGTCAGGCCATTCTACGGCTGTCGCTAAAAAGGGAGGTCATCATGCCCTCTGCCTCACAACCAGACCACAAAGCAGGTATGCAGGTGCAGCTCTGGGATGCCTATGACCTCGATATGCTGGATCGCATCCAGCGGCGGGTCCTGTGGCTCTCAACTTACATGGTGCACTACGCCAACTTTATTCGGCCCAATCCCGACGGAGTCAAGATCGGTGGGCATGAAGCCAGCTCGTCCTCGGTCCTCACGCTGCTCACGGCTTTGTATTTCTACTTTCTGCGCTCCGACGATCGAGTGTCCATCAAGCCCCACGCGTCCCCTGTGTTTCATGCCATTCAGTTTCTCCGCGGCCTGTTGCCCCAGGAAAAGTTAACCACCTTTCGCCAGTACGGAGGCATACAGGCGTATCCCTCCCGAACCAAAGATGTGGATAACGTCGATTTCTCGACCGGATCCGTTGGTCTCGGGGCAGTCGCCCCGGTCTTTGGTGCCTTAGTACGAGATTATCTCTGCGACCATTTTGCCAAGGACGACGGTGGGTTCTCAAAGTTAGGGTGGCACATCGCGCTAGTGGGCGATGCCGAGCTCGATGAGGGGAATGTATGGGAAGCGCTGGGAGAGGAATATACACAGCGGCTCTCCCGAGTGTTGTGGATCGTGGATCTGAACCGGCAAAGTCTGGACCGGATAGTTCCGGACGGACGCGCCCAGCGGTTGCACGAGATGTTTCGGGTCAATGGCTGGCGGGTGATTGAGTTGAAATATGGCACTCGCCTCGAAGCCGTGTTTCGCCAGCCGTATGGACTCAAACTGCGAGCGCGGATCGACGAGATGAGCAATGAGGAGTACCAGAGCTTACTGCTCCAAGATGGCGAAGTGATCCGCTCCCGGCTGATTAATTTCGCAGGGCGAGCTGATCCCACCGTTGCACGGCTCCTGGAGGACTACGGGACGGAAGACGTCAAAGCGCTGCTCAGCAATCTCGGCGGACATGATCTTGAAAGAGTATTGGCGGCGTACGTGGAAGCCTTTGCCGTCACGACCCAGCCAGTGGTCATCTTGGCGTACACCATCAAAGGCTGGGGCTTGCCCTTTGCCGGGAATCCCGCCAACCACGCCTCGTTGCTCAAACCGGCCGAGATCGAGACGCTCCGACAACAATTCGGTATTCCCAGCGGGCAGGAATTTGCCGGGTTTGCCGCCGACAGCGAAGAAGCCCAGTACATCAAGGAGCGACTTGAAGAAGGGGGATGGACTAACGAGCAGGCAGTAAGAGCTGCGCGCCTTCCTATCGAGATACCTCCTGCGCTTGGTGGCGGGTATCAAGGGGCGTTGTCTACCCAGGCTGCTCTGGGGCGGATCTTTCTTACGCTCAGCCGTGACCCCCAGGTGGCCCCCTACCTCGTCACCGCCTCTCCTGATGTGGCGACGTCGACGAACCTGGGAGGCTGGATTCATAAAGTTGGAGTGTACTCGCGTCGCGAGGTGAAGAATTATTTTCGCGACCAGGGAATCTCCCTGTTGGTGGATTGGCGCGAGACTCCTCAGGGCAGCCATATCGAACTGGGGATTTCCGAGAACAACCTCTTTCTGCTACTCGGCACGTTAGGACTCGCTGGCGAACTGTACGGACAACCCCTCTTACCGGTCGGGACCGTATACGATCCGTTTGTGTGCCGGGCGCTGGATGCATTTATCTACGCAGCCTATTCCCAGGCGAAGTTTATTGTAGTGGGCACACCCTCAGGCATTAGTCTGAGTTCGGAAGGCGGCGCACACCAGTCCATCATCACGCCGGGGATCGGGCTGCAGTTGCCCGGCGTCACCTGCTATGAGCCCGCGTTCGCCTTAGAGCTGGAATGGATTCTCCTGCATGCTCTGGCGGCACTGCAAGACCGACAGCAGGGCAAGAGTGCGTACTTGCGCCTGTCCACCAAGCCCGTGGATCAAGCCCTGTTCAATGCCTTGTTGAAGGAGCGAACAGAGAATAACTTGCGACATGAGGTCTTAAAGGGTGGGTATCGGTTGATCGATTGCCGGGCAGAGGAAGGATACCAGCCGGGACACAATGTCGTGCATCTGTTTGTGAGCGGCGCGATGGTACCGGAAGCGGTGGCTGCCGCGCGGCAGCTGCGGGCGCAGCACATCTTTGCCAACGTCTTTAATGTGACCAGTGCGGACCTTCTTTTTCATGATTCCTTGGCGGCACAGCAAGAGCAGATCCGGGGGCAGCGCCGCCAGAGTTGGGTAGAGGAGTTGGTGTCGCTGTCGGAAAGAATGGCGCCGGTGGTCACCGTGCATGACGCCCACCCGCACACGTTATCGTTCCTCGGCGGTGTATTGTCCACCCGGATGATCAATCTTGGGGTAACCGAGTTTGGCCAATCGGGGTCACAGGCAGATCTCTATCAGCGGTATGGCCTGGCGGCGGAGCACATCGTCGAGGCGGCGGCGTGGATGGTAGGAAACAGATAGTGCGATAGTGGATCACAATGAAATAGTCGGGCCGCGCTGCACCTTCGGTAATATTGCGTTGCGTATTCCTGTCCAAAAAGGCAGGATTCCCTCAGGAGGCGAAAGCAGCATGAACTGGCAAGAGCGTATCGTCGTCAATCCAGACATCTTGGTGGGGAAGCCTGTAGTGAAAGGAACCCGCTTAGCGGTGGAATTCATCATCGACCTTCTGGCTCACAACTGGTCAGAGGCTGAGATTTTGCACAACTACCCCGGGCTCACCCATGAGGACATCTTGGCGTGTTTAGGATACGCCAGTGCTGTTCTGCACGCGGAGAAGGTTTATCCACTAAGGCCATGAAGGATGCGTATTCTGGCTAATGAAAATTTCCCCGGAGATACCGTGGCTGTGTTAAGGCAGCGCGGTCATGACGTGGCTTGGGTCCGTATGGATGCATCCGGTAGTAGTGATCAACAAGTTTTAAGACGAGCGCAGGAGGAGGATCGACTCCTTGTTACGTTCGATAAGGATTTCGGAGAATTAGCCTTCCGTTTTGAGCTGCCCGCTTCAAGTGGAATTATTCTCTTTCGCATTGTTGCTTTGTCGTCGGAGTACGTAACTAACACAGTCGTAACGACACAAGGGCAGTTTGAGTATGAGACCTGGAAGCAGCGGCGGCTCGATGACCTGGAAATCGTCTACCTTTAGGCTGATGGGTTGTATGTGAAAGCGGGGTTGGAAGATACGAAAGCGGCACTGCTGGTGATGATCGGGGTGCTCACCAATGGCCAGAAAGTCGTCTTAGCGGTCGAGAGCAGCCAACGAGAATCCAAGGAGTCCTGGGGGATGATCTTACGCGACCTGCGCAAGCGTGGCCTCAAGCCCTGGCGGTGCACGATTGCCGATGGGCATCTAGGTTTGTGAGCCGCATTGGGAGAACAATATCCGCAGATTGCCGAGCAAAGGTGCTGGAATCATCGCCTGACCAATGTGCTTAACGCGCTACCGAAGAAACTCCAAGCGGAGGCCCGTACGCTGCTGTGTGCCATGCCCTATGCCGAGACCCAGGCCTCCTGTGAGGCACTGCGGGAGCAGTTCACCACGCGTTACCGTAAATTAGCTCCCAAGGCAGTCGAGCGGCTCGCCGATGATTGGGAACGGCTCGTCACGTTCTACCAGTTCCCGCGTGAGCACTGGCCACACCTCAGAACCACGAATGTCGTCGAGTCCCCCTTTGCGACAGTTCGGCTCCGCACCACGGCGGCTAAACGCTTCAAGAAGGTAGAGAACGCAACCGCGTTGATCTGGAAGATTTTACAAGTGGCCGAGTCTACGTTCCGCAAACTGAAAGGAGCGGAGTTGCTGCCAGCCGTATACGCGGGAGTGCAATACCGCGATGGTGTCAAGCGAAGGGGGACCGCCCAACAGCAGCTGGCGGCTTGACCAGGTGGCGCGCAAGCGTGCGGCTTGTCCCGCGACACGCAAAGGCGTAAAGAGGCCGTAGCGAGCAGACCATGACGTTTGATGAGATTCTGGTCCAAGTGCTGGAGCTACTCCGGCGCGAAGGGCGTCTGTCGTACCCGGCGCTAAAGCTGCGGTTTAACCTCGACGACGCCTACCTTGAGGCGCTCAAGGCGGAACTCATCAAGGCCAAGCGATTAGCGGTGGATGAAGAGGGCGAGGTGCTGGTCTGGGCAGGGAAGATCGGAGAGCGTGAAGCGCAGAGCGTAGAGGGTGGGAAGGCAGAGCTGCGGGAACCAAGCGTCGCTCCGCGCTCTCCACTCCGCGCTCAACGTTCCGACGGCGAACGTCGGCAACTGACGGTGATGTTCATTGACGTGGTCGGGTCTACCACCCTTTCCCAACAGCTCGACCCCGAGGACTATCACGGTCGGGTGGTGGCCTATCAGGCCGCCTGTCGCCAGGTCATCGCCCGCTACGACGGACATATTGCGCAGTATCTGGGCGACGGGGTGCTGGTGTACTTTGGCTATCCAGCGGCGCATGAAGAGGATGCGGTGCGTGCCGTCCGCAGCGGATTGGAGATCGTCACGGCAGTCAGCCAATTAGGGTATGCGCCACCGCTACAGGTGCGGATTGGCATTCATACTGGACCGGTGGTAGTCGGGGAGATTGGCGCAGGAGAGCACACCGAGAAGTTGGCTTTAGGTGAGACGCCAAACATTGCTGCCCGCGTGCAGGGCATTGCCGAGCCCGACACGGTGGTCATGAGTACGGTGACGCAGCGTCTGGTGCACGGCTTGTTTGAGTGTCAGGACTTGGGACCCCAGACCCTCAAGGGCATCTCCACTGCTCTGTCGCTGTATCGAATCATCGGAGAGAGTACGGTGCAGAGCCGCTTTGAGGTGGCCATCCGTGCCGGCTTGACGCCGTTCATCGGCCGCGAACACGAAGTGGAGTTATTACAGGAGCGGTGGGAGCGCGCCAAGCAGGGGAGCGGGCAGGTGGTGCTGCTGAGCGGGGAGCCGGGGATTGGCAAATCGCGGTTGGTGCAAGAGTGCAAAGAGCGGTTTGCGCACGCGGGGGCCACCCGCAGAGAGTTTCGCTGCTCGCCCTATCACCAGAACAGTGCACTGTATCCGATTATCGATCATCTGCAGCGCCTGCTGCAGTTTGCGCGTGAAGATTCACCAGAAGACAAACTGAAGAAGCTTGAAGCTGCACGTGGAGGGGCGCAGCATGCTGCGCCCCTACCGTCCGATACCATCCCGCTGCTCGCTGCCTTGTTGTCACTCCCCCATCCCGAAGGCTCTCCACCCATTACGGTCAGTCCGCAGAAGCAAAAAGAGAAGACACAAGCCGCCTTAGTGGCGTGGCTGGCCGAGGAAGCGCAGAAGGCCGCCGTGTTTTGTGTCTGGGAAGATATGCACTGGGCCGATCCCTCCACACTAGAGGTGCTCACGCTCTTGCTTGACCAAGTGCCCACGACGCGTTTCTGTCTTTTGCTCACGTTTCGCCCCGAGTTCGTGCCCCCCTGGGGGAACCGGTCGCATCTCAGCCAGCTGACGCTGAGCCGCTTAGGGCGCACCCAGGTTGAGGCCATGGTCGAACAGGTCACGGGCCGCACTGCGCTCCCCCAAGAGGTCGTGCAACAGATCGTGAGCAAGACGGATGGGGTGCCGTTGTTTGTGGAAGAATTAACCAAGAACGTCCTTGAGACCGTAGGGGCGACCGGCCGGTCGCCCCTACAATTCGCAATTCCGGCGACGTTGCAGGATGCGCTGATGGCCCGACTGGATCGGCTCGGGCCCACGAAAGAGATTGCTCAACTCGGCGCGACGATCGGGCGAGAGTTTTCCTATGAACTGCTGCACGCCGTCGCGCCGGTAGGTGACGAGACGTTACAACAGGGGCTGAAGCAATTGCTGGCAGTGGAGTTAGTGTATCAACGGGGACTGGTGCCGCAGGCGACGTATCTTTTCAAGCACGCGCTCATTCAGGACACGGCCTACCACTCGTTACTCAAGAGCAAGCGTCAGCAGTATCACCAGCGGATCGCCCGGGTGTTGGAGGAACGCTTCCTCGAAACAAAAGAGACGCAACCTGAACTGCTCGCCCATCACTACACCGAGGCGGGCCTCATTGCACAGGCGA
>Ga0187894_10004655_pt1 | contig 14566 bp, 14 predicted proteins | sample GBC1701081metaG_FD_136650 | JGI IMG/M metagenome (GOLD analysis project Ga0187894, IMG submission 136650) | White microbial mat communities from a lava cave in the Kipuka Kanohina Cave System on the Island of Hawaii, USA - GBC170108-1 metaG ...
AGCGTGCGATCCTTCGGCCGGACCTGGTCGGTGATCGCCGCGTAGATGCGCTCGTAGTCGTAGCCGAGAAACTTCGGATCCTCGGGGCGGCCGACGCTGTGGACGAGCTGATCGAGGATCATCTGGTTGGCCTGCCGTCGCGGGTCGCGCTGGATGCGAATGAGCGAATAGGCGCTCTCGCGCAGGTCCAGCGTGAGCGCCGACGGCGCGGGCCGCAGGGCCAGCGCCTCGGCCCACCGCGCGAAGGCCGCGCCGGGCAGCAGCGCCACCGCGCAGGCCAGCAGGGCGATTCCGCTGACCCCCTGCGCCACCCACCAGTCGCGCATCAGCGCTGCGCCGCACAGCGCCGCCGCCACGCTGAGCAGGCAGATCGTCCGCGCCGCGCCGACCCAGGGGACCAGCAGGTAACCCGCGAGAAAGACGCCGACGATCGCACCGAGCGCGTTGGCGGCGGAGACGGTCCCGACCGTGCGGCCGCGCGCCCCGCCAAAGTCCAGCGCCACGCGCACCGCCAGCGGGCCGATCATCGCCAGCGACACCGTCGCCGGCAGAAATACAAGCAGAACGTGGATGGGCGTGCGCACCGGGACCGACAGCGTCCAGAGCCACTCCACCTCGTTGATCGAGAGATTGATGCTCGGCAGCGCCAGGCAGGCGATCGAGGCGACGAGCAGCACGCCCGACAGGGCCCCGCGCGGTTCCGGCCGATCCGCCAGCAGGCCGCCCAGCGCGTTGCCGAGCATGATGCCCAGGAGCACCACCCCGATCGCGGACGTCCAGGTGAAGAGCGACGCGCCGAGCAGTTCGGAAGCGAGCCGCGTGGCGACGATCTCGACGATCATGATTCCCGCGCCGCTGAGGAAGGCGAGCGCCGCGGGCACCGCGACGTGACGAATCGGTTCCGCGGCAGCGGCGGCCGTGGCGCGAACAACCGGGGGCGACGATGCGGCCTGAATGGGAGTCGGATCGCTCATCCGCCGAGACTTTAACACGGCCGGGGCGACGATTCCGCAGCGAGGAACGGCGGCCCGGCAAACGGAGGCCGCCGCCGAAAGGGAGGCGCCGCACTCATGGCGCGAGGCGGTCCCACTCGGGAATGCGGCCCGACTCAGCGAACCCGAATTCCTCCGCGAGGCGTCCTGCCGCGCCGGAGAGTCCCGCGCCGGCCTGCGAGGATCGCGGACCGGATGCGACGATCACGCGCGGCCGCAGCCGGTAGGCGAGACTCATGACATGGCGCAGCATCGCGCGGCCGACCCCCTGCCCGCGCCGGGCGGGAAGCACCCAGGCATCGCGGACGTGGAGGATGTCACCCACCTGGTGCAGCGCGATACGGCCGGCCGGGGCGCCGTCGAGCAGTGCGACGAAAAGATCCAGCTCCGAGTCATTCATCCGTTCATCGGCCGCGTCGGCTGACGCGCTGCCCGACTCCTCCGCGAAGGTGAGTCGCAACGCCGCGCGCATCGCCCGCGCAGGAAGGATTCGCAGGTTGGACGCGCCGCCCGGACGCAATGCTTCGATCGGCGGCCAGGTGCGATGCCCGAGCACCACCGCGTCGCTGCGCTGCCAGCCGCGCGTCGCCAGACCGGCGGCGACCGGCTCGACGGCCTGTTCGCTGCTGAGCGACCAGCGCAGGCAGCGCCGCCCCTGCCGCGCGAAGAACGCCTCCACCTCGTCGTAGGCGGCTTCAAACGTCTGTTGAAGCAGCAGGACGTCGCGGACCTGGTTGGCGTCGGGCAGTCCGGCAAAGGCGGGAATGCAGTAGGCCTGACCGCAGGCGAGCGATTCGGGCGCGCCGAGCTGCGCGGACCCTGCCTGGGCGACGCGCCGATAGGCCGAAAGAATCGGATCGGCGGGCGCGGCCATCAGCGGCTACATGCCATACTTGGAAGGTTCGAAGTCGCCGGGTTGGCAGCCGACGTTCATTCGCACGTCGCGGTATTCATATTTGCCGAGGAGCTTGCGGCGCTCCAGATCGGCATAGGAATAGACCGCGACGGGGACGAGCCATTCGCGATCGAGATGATATTCGGCCGAGCCATCGGGATACAGGCTGGCGGGACCGCTGTAGGGCAGCGTGCGCTTGATGACGAACGTTGGCCGTCCGTCGAACGAGGCGATTCCTTCATACCAGAGCTTCATCTCGCCGCGCTGCTGACCGAGGCGGCTGTATTCCACCATCAGGTCCAGCGCCTTGAGAAAGCCGAAGTCGTCGATGAAGCGGCGCGACTCCTTCTTGGCGCGATCGCCGCGAATCGGCTCGCGCACGCTCTTGACGAAGATGCGGGCCACCGCGCCAGGCTGGCAGACAGCCAGTTCGCGCTCGGCGGGCGAGCTGGCGTCCGGATTCACCCAGCGGCCGGCGACGTAGATGACCCGCTCGGCCGCGCCGGGGTTCCGCACCCAGTGCATCAGGACTGAATAGGGCTCCTGCATGAAGCGCACGTGGATCGTCTGTTCCGAACTCAGGCCGTGATCCAGCAGCTCCTGCTTGATGAAGGTGCAGGCGTAGTCACGGACATTGCGGCGGTGGAAGTCGCGCGCCTGTTCGATGGCGGCCAGCGGATTGCTCTTCAGCAATGCTTCATAGGCATTGAGATCGATGGGCGGCGCGGCGGAAATGGGTTGGGCGTTGGTTGCGGCGGAGGCGCCCGTCTTGCCCCCTTCGCCGCCGTCCGACGCGAAGGCGACGCCCGGTTCCGGCGTCCCGGCCACGGTCGTCTGGGGCGACTGCGTGTGCCATTCATACGCCAGCAGCGCGGCGAGGAAGAGTCCCAGTCCCACGCGGGTGCGGCGACCCGGCGACCTCCCCCGACCGCTCCACTCCTCGGACCTTTGTGCCATGTTCAGGAATCCTCGGTGATCGCGGCCGCACGGCGCTCAGCCGCGCGGCGCACGATCGGCCAGGGTATTCAATTCGCTTGTATTCATCGACCGACAAACGGATTGCGGGTGAAACGAAGCGTTGGGTCACGCGGCCGAAACGCGGCGCAGACGACGATTCGCAGAGCTGGACGGGGGAACGCGCCAGCCCCCCTTAAACCCCTAGTGTATGAGTCGCTCCAAGGTCCGACAAAGCAATTCCCCGGCGGATGCGGTAAGCGGCTGTAAGTATCTGGAGGGTAAAGAGTTTTGGCACAATCCGCAGGATGGAATGGTCGCGGATTATCGGTCGGCCCGGTCGCTCGCGGAACTCCGGACGGCGGCCTCCTCAGGTCCAATAGAGCTTCTGCGCCTGGATGTAGTCGATCACCGAATCGGGGCAGCAGTAGCGGATCGAGTCGCCCCGCGCCACGCGGCCGCGCAGGTCGGTGGCGCTGATTTCGACGGCCGGCGTGGTCAGCCGGTGCGCGAGCAACCCGTCGAACGCCGCATCGCCGACACAGGCGCGCAGCGTCTCGAGATCGCGCGGCGGCTGTCCCGGCCGGACCATCGTGACGAACTGAACGATTCGCACGAGTTCGGAAATGCGATGCCAGGTGATCAGTTCCGGCAGCGTATCGGCCCCGATGATCCAGTCGAATGTCGCCGCGTCGCCGAATCGGGCGCGCAGCGCGGTAACGGTGTCGAAGGTGTAGCTGGGGCCGGCGCGGCGCAGCTCCATGTCGCTGACTTCGAAGAGTGGATCGCCCGCCACCGCGCGGCGGGCCATCTCCAGCCGATGCTCCGGCGCCGCCAGCGCCGCGTGCTGCTTGTGGGGCGGCACGGAGGCGGGGATGAGCATGATCCGCGCGTGTCCGAGCTGCTCGGCGACGCTCCGCGCCGTGATCAAGTGCCCGAAATGGATCGGGTTGAAACTGCCGCCGAACAGGCCGATGCGCGCGGGCATGGGATGTCGGAGCCTAGGTGCCGCTCGTCGCGGCGGCCGGCCGCGTCGCCGGCGCGACGGGTCGCGTGGCGATCTCCACCGAGGCGGCGGTGACGGAGACGGAGGCCGCGGACCGCTCGTTGGGAGTGCCGTTGGCCGTCGCGCGGCCGCCGATGACGAGGTAATATTCCACGCCGGAATTCAGTTTCAGATCGAACTGGGTCTGAAGCTTGAGCGATCCTTCCGTGCTGCCTTCGCCCTCCGAGAGCGTCGCTTTCTTGAGCACCGCGCCGTGCCCGTCCTTGACGAATGCCCAGAGCAGATAGCGCGCGACGGTGTCGAGCCCTTCTCCCTCCCGCATCATCTTGCGATCGGACGAAAGCTCCAGCTTGACGATCGCGTCCGCGTCCGGCGCGCTGCCCATGTTGAATTTGTATCCGATGCGGAATTCCGCAGCGGCCGTTCCCGCTCCCTCGCAGGAGGCGGTGCACATCGCCGTCCCGGCCGGATCGACGCGGGCATCCGCCTTGCCGCCGCCGGACTGCGACGACGTAGGAAGGAAGAGGTTGAAAGGCTCATCCGTCGGCACGCGGATCGCGCGATGGGTCAGCTTTCCCGAGGCCAGAGCCGACGAGGGGCGGCGGCTGAGCGAAGAGGCGATCTCGAAGTCGCCGCCGCCGCAGCCGGAGAGGAGCAGCAGGGGCGGAACGAGCAACGATCCACGGAGAACGGATGGGTTGAATCTGGGCATGGCGGAACTCTATCGCTCTCCGGAAAAGGGTGCAAAGCTGCGTGCCGCGGCGCCGCGTGCGCGTGCTGAGCGAGCGCGAGGCGGCGGGCGTCGAACCCGATCCGCAGGAGACGCTGGTCGTCGCGTCGTTCCGGACGCTCTGCGAAAACCCGAGCGCCTACGAGGCCGCGCGCCACATGCTCTGCGATTCCGCGATTGTCCCGCCGCCCGGATCGCGATAGACTCGACTGCCTTCCAAGATGGAACCGCGATACATCCTCGTGATCCTCCCGAGCTGGGTCGGCGACGTGGTCATGGCCACGCCCGCGCTGCGCGCCCTTCGCGGCCGATATCCGGCGGCGCGGATCACCTATCTGCAGCGGCCCTACGTCGATGAACTGCTGGCCGGCAGCCCCTGGCATGACGCCGTCGCGCACTGGGCCGAGGGAACAGGACGCGGCTGGCGCGACGACTGGCGGATGCTGCGCCGGCTGGCGGCGGATGGACCGGACCTGGCAGTGCTCTTTCCCAATTCATTTCGCGCGGCGCTGGCGGCGCGGCTGAGCGGCGCGCGGCGGCGCGTCGGATACGCCCGCGACGGGCGTTCCTTTCTGCTGACGGATCGGCTGGAGCCGCAGCGCGAGGCGGGCGGTTTCGCGCCGCTGCCGATGCTGGACTATTACCGCGCGCTGGCGGAGCGCAGCGGCGCGCCGGTCGAGGATGAGCGGCTCGAACTGCACACCACGCCCGAGGATGAGGCGCGGCTGGACGAACGGCTCGATCCCGCCGACGCGCGGCCGCTGCTGGTGCTCAATCCCGGCGCGGCCTATGGAATGGCGAAATGCTGGCCTGCGGAGCGGTATGCGGCCGTGGCGGACTATTTCTCCGAGCGGCACGGAATGCGGGTCGTCGCGACCTGCGCGCCGAACGAGCGGCCGGTGGCCGAGGCGTTCGCCCGCGCGGCGCGGCTGCCGCACACGGTCTTCTGCGAGCCGCCGCTGGGACTGGGGCCGCTGAAGGCGCTCATTCGGCGCGCGCGGCTGATGATCACCAACGACACCGGGCCGCGCCATTTCGCGGCGGCGTTCAACGTGCCGGTGGTAACGATTTTCGGATCGAGCGATCCCGCCTGGACCGAGACGCGCCATCCGCGCGAGCGCCAGGTCATGACCGCGCTGGAATGTCAGCCCTGCATGCAGCGCGTCTGCCCGCTGAAACACCATCATTGCATGGTCTGGCTGCCGCTGGACGCGGTGAGGCATGCGGCCGAGACATTGCTCGCGGCGACCGCCGCCGGAGAAGAGCCGCGGGAAACGGTGAAGGTGCGGATCGCCGAGCCTACGGTGCCGGAACCCGCGCATGCCAGTCGCTGGCCTGCTGGTAGTGATGGGCCGTCCGCAGCAGCAGCCCCTCCTCGAAATGCGCCGCCATGAGTTGCATGCCGATCGGCAGCCCCGCCGCGGTGAATCCGCAGGGAATACTGAACGCCGGCAGCCCCGCGAGACTCGCGCCGAGCGTGTAGATGTCCGCCAGGTACATCGCCAGCGGATCCTCGGTGCGTTCGCCGAGCGTAAAGGGGGGCACCGGCGAGGTGGGACTGATCAGCAGGTCGCATTGGCGCAGCGCGGCGAGCAGCTCGTCGCGGATAAGCGTTCGGACCTTCAGCGCCCGCAGGTAATAGGCGTCGTAATAGCCGCTGGAGAGCGCGAAGGTGCCGAGCATGATGCGGCGTTTCACTTCGTCGCCGAATCCCTCCGCCCGCGACGAGGCGTAGAGATCGATGTAGTCGGCGGGATGCGCCGTGCGATGGCCGTAATGAACGCCGTCGAACCGGGCGAGATTGCTCGACGCCTCGGCGGAGGAGATGAGGTAATAGGTCGGCAGGCAATATCGCGTGTATTTCAGTTGCACGTCGACGCGCGTCGCGCCGAGCCGGACGAGCCGGCCGATCGCCGCTTCGACCGCCGCGCCGATCTCCGGGTCCAGTCCTTCGCCGAAGAATTCGGCCGCCACACCGATCCGCAGCGGCGCGAGCGGCCGGGCGAGTTCGCCGGCGTAGTCCGGCACCGGCCGGTCGACGCTGGTCGAATCCCGCGAATCGTGGCCGGCGATGACGCCGAGCAGCAGCGCCGCATCCGCGGCGGTCGTCGCGAGCGGTCCGATCTGGTCCAGGCTGCTGCCATGCGCGACCAGTCCATAACGCGAGACGCGGCCGTACGTCGGCTTCAGCCCGCAAATGCCGCAGAAGGCGGCCGGCTGCCGCACCGATCCGCCCGTGTCGCTGCCCAGCGCGGCGGGAACCATCCGCGCGGCCACCGCGGCGGCCGACCCGCCCGAGGTGCCGCCCGGCACGCGCGACAGGTCCCACGGATTGCGGGTGGGAAAGTGGCCGCTGTTCTCGGTCGAGCTGCCCATGGCGAACTCGTCGAGATTGGTCTTGCCCACGATGACCGCGCCGGCGGCCTCGAGCCGTTCGACCACGTGCGCGTCATAGGGTGAGCGGTAGTTCGCCAGGATCTTCGACGCGCAGGTCGTGCGGCCGGTGCGGGTGCAGAGATTGTCCTTCAGCGCGATCGGCGCGCCGGCCAGCGGGCCGCAATCGTCGCCGCGCGCGAGCCGCTCATCGATCTCCGCGGCGCGCCGCCGCGCCGGCTCCTCCCAGACGTCGACGAAGGCCTTGAGCCGCGGATCGGCCGATCGGATTCCCTGCAGCGCCGCATCGGTCAGATCGCGGGCGGAGGCCGCTTTCCGCCGAACGGCCGCGACGGATTCGGCGAGGCCGCGCGACATGATCAGGCGCTCTCCTGATCGAGCACCTTGGGAAGCACGAAGCAGCCGCCCTCCTGCTGCGGCGCGTTGGCCAGCACGCGCTCCGCGCCGAGCGGCGGCCGCGGCGCGTCGTCGCGCAGCACGTTATGCACCGGCAGCGGATGAGCGGTCGGCTCGACGCCGGAGGTATCGAGTTCGTTGAGCTGATCGGCGTATTGAATGATGGCCGCCAATTGTCCCGAGAAGCGCTTCACCTGCTCATCGGTCAGCCGGAGGCGCGCCAGGTGGGCAACGTGGCGAACGGTCGTTTCGTCGATCGAGGTGGACATGCGCGAGGCGCCGTCGCCGGTCACGCCGTCGCGGCGGTCTCGGGCTTCCAGGTGCGCTTGACCGGCTTGACGATCAGGCCGGAGCGGATCGCCTTGGTCGATGCCTTGACCCGCACGATCCGGCCGTCGATGACGGCGCGAACCTTCTGGATGTTGGGCTTGAACTTGCGCTTGGTGACGCCGGTGGTCTTGACGCCGACGCCGCCGAGGTACTTGGCTTTGCCGCGGCGGGCGATGGTGTTGCCGACGCTGGTCCGCCGGCCGGTAAAGTGACAAACGCGAGGCATGCTCAGACTCCCACGGGTTCAGTTTCAGGGAGGGAACACTATAGGGCAATCGGGGGGATTTTCAACCATCCGGCGGCGCTGCCCGGCGGCGCCGCGATTCGCCCCTTTTCCCGCGGCGGTTGCCCCCGCTCCCACGGGACGCAGGTGGGGTTAGGGTCGGTGCGAGGAGGGTGAGGACCGATGTGAACCGGGGGAGCACCAGGGTAAGGAGAATTTTCCCCCCCTTTTCAAGGGGGAACCCAGGGGGGGTTCCGGGGCATTGCGTCTTCCGCGTCGCCGTCGAATCACCGGTCGCCGAGGCAGACGCCCACTGCCCGGGCCGCGTAAAGCAGCGGATGGTCGCCGGGAATGAGCCGCTGGCGGTTGGCGACGTCGGTGATCGGGGCGTCGGAGATGCGGCCGTCGCGCCAGACGACCAGCCGGTTGAGCTTGCCCTGCGTGACCATCCGGACGGCCGCCAGCCCGAACTCGGTCGCCAGGACGCGGTCGGCAGCGCAGGGCGTTCCGCCGCGCTGCACGTGGCCGAGAATCGTGGAGCGCGTTTCGAGCCGCGTGCGCAGCGCGATCTCGTCGGCGAGCACTTCGCTGACGCCCCCCAGCCGGATCGGATCGGGGCTGTCGTGGACGACACGGTCGACGACCGGCTTGCCGTCGATGGGCCGCGCCCCTTCGCTGACGGCGATGATCGTGGAGGACTTGCCCTTGCGCACGCGGTTGAGGCAGTGCAGGCAGACGACGTCGATGTCGTAGGGGATTTCGGGGATGAGAATCACGTCAGCGCCGCTGGCCATGCCCGCGTGGAGCGTGAGCCATCCGGCGTTGCGCCCCATCATCTCGACGAGCATGATGCGATGGTGGCTGGCGGCGGTGGTGTGAATGCGGTCGAGCGCCTCGGTGGCGGTCTGCACGGCGGTCTGGAATCCGAAGGTCAGCTCGGTGTGCGGCAGGTCGTTGTCGATCGTCTTGGGAATACCCACGCAGTGGATGCCGTGGCGGATCAGGTGCGCCGCGCCGCTCATGGTCCCGTCGCCGCCGACCACGAAGATGACATCCAACCTGCGGTCGCGCAGATGTTCGAGCACGCGATCGGTGACATCCTCGAAGATCGGCTTCCCGTCGGCGTCGGAGGAGACGGCGAACCGGGAGGGGTCGCTCTTGTTGGAGGTGCCCAGGATCGTGCCGCCGCGAGTGAGGATGTTGCTCACATCCTCGAGGTGCAGCCGGCGCATGCGGTTGCGGATGAGGCCGAGGAAGCCATCCTCGATGCCCCAGACTTCCCAGTCGAACTGGCGGATGGCGGACTTGGCGACCGCGCGAATGACGGCGTTGAGGCCGGGGCAGTCGCCGCCGCCGGTGAGGATGCCGACCCGTCGTATGTCGTCAGCCGGCATGTCCGGACTCTCGCACGGGGCTCATGCCAGGAATGTAATTAGCGGGTGGCTCGGCGTCCATGCCGCGGACGCGGACGACCGATCCGGCTGCGATGCGCACCCGTCCGTGAGAATCACGCCGGTTCCAGCGCCGGCGGCCAGACCGCGCGGATCGCCGTGAGAATGGTGCGCGTCGCCGACGACTTGTTCAGGGTGTAGAAGTGGATGCCCGGCACGCCGCGCTGAAGCAGTTCGAGGCACTGCGCGGTGGCGTGAGCCACGCCCAGCGAGAGTACCGCCTCCGGCTGGTCGCGCAGACGGTCCAGCTCCGCCATCAGCGTGGGCGGAATCGTCGCCCCGCACATGCGCGTGAAGCGCTCCACCTGCTCGACGTTGGTGATCGGCATGATGCCCGGAATGATCGGCGTGCCGATGCCCAGCCGGCGGGCGCGGGCGACGAAGTCGAAATAGCGCTGATTGTCGAAGAAGAGCTGCGAGATCAGGAACTCCGACCCCGCGGCGACCTTCTGCCGCAGATGCTCCAGGTCATGCTCCGGCGTGTCGCACTCGACGTGCTTCTCCGGGTAGCAGGCCCCGGCGATGCAGAAGGGGTAGGAGCGGCGGATGAAGGCGGTCAGCTCGCTGGCGTAGGAGAATCCATCCGGCGCGGGGCGGAATTCCGTCTCGCCGCGCGGCGGATCGCCGCGCAGGGCGAGCACGTTTTCGATTCCCGCCGCCGCCAGCCGTCCCAGCGTCCCTCCCAGCTCGCCGCGCGAGGAGCCGACGCAGGTGAGGTGCGCCATCGTCTCGATGCCGAAATCGCGCTTGATCCGCTCCACCAGCTCGACGGTCTGATCGCGGGTGCTGCCGCCGGCGCCGTAGGTGACCGAGACGTAGGTGGGGCGATACTCGCGCAGGGCCGACACGGCGGCGAGAAGCTGCTCCCGGCCGGCGTCAGTCTTGGGCGGAAAAAATTCGAATGAAAAGCTCGGCCGTCCGGTCGAGAGCAGTTCGCGGATCCGCATGGCAACTCGATTGTTGAACTGACGCCGCGGAGCCGCCTATTTCCCGTCGCCCGACATGTCGCCGCCTTCAGACTTCGGCTTCTCGGCGTCGTCGCCGTCCGCCTTGTCGGAATCGCCCTTGTCCGCCGCGGCCTTGTCGGCGTCCGACTCGGAGGGCTTGGGCTTGGGCCCCTTTACCTTGAGCAGCGACTCGATGCGCTTGACCACGCGCGGATGATCCGGGCTGACGTCCGATTTGAACCGGCCGCGGATCTCGCCCTTTCGGTCGATCAGGAACTTCGTGAAATTCCATTGGATGTCGCCGCCATACTGCGCGTTGGTGCGTCGGTCGATCAGGAACTTGTAGAGGTCGCAGGCGGACTCCATCGTCTTGACCGGCACCTTGTCGAAGAGCTTGAAGGAAACGTTGTATTTTTCGGTGCAGAACTTCTTGATCTCGGCCGCGTCGCCCGGCTCCTGTTCGCCGAAGTCATTGCTGGGGAAACCCAGAATCACGAATCCCTGATCCTTGTATTTCTCGTAAAGCGATTCGAGTTCCTTGTATTGCGGCGTGTAGCCGCACTTGCTGGCGACGTTAACCATCAGAATGACGTTGCCCTTGTAGTCCTTGAGATCGACCTCGTTGCCGTCGATATCGCGCATCTTGAAGCGCAGGACGGGGGGCGTGTCCTTGTATTCCTCGGGAACGTTGGCGTTATTCCCCTGGGACGGCGGGGGCGGCGTCGGCCTGGAGCGGCGTCCGAGGTTGACCTTCTGGGCCGGGGCCGGCGCGGCGAGCACCAGCAGGCCGAGGACGATCGACGGCGCGACCGCCCGTCGGGCAAGACGCGAGTAACGATTCATGAGCATGCCTCCGGAAAATGGGACGGCGGGTCGTTCGGCTCGCCGATGCACGGAGCCATTATATCGCGGCCGCCGGACAAGAGGGGGCAGCCCCGCGCGGCCGCTCTTCGCGCCGCTGGCCGCCGCTATGATGCCGGTCATGAACGATCGAATCCGCTGGGGCCGGCCCGTTCGACGATCCGCCTGCTGGACCGCGGCGGTCTGGCTGGCGATGGCGGCGATTCCGCTGAGCGGGGAACCGGTCCCCCCCTTCGACCCCGCCAATCCGCCCGAGGGGCGTTTCTCCGACGAGTGGTTCATCGTGAACATGCAGGGCCGCCCCTCCGGATGGATGCACAACACGATCGACCGCGATGGAACCCACATCACGAGCAAGACGGAGATGGAGCTGCGCGTGCGCCGCGCCGACGCGCGGCTGACCATTCAGGTCGACATGACGAACCGCGAGCTGCTGGACGGGACACCGGTCGGGTTCGATCAGACGATGAATCTCGGCGGCGTGCCGATCGAGACGCGCGGGAAGATCCGCGACGGCCGCGTGCGCATCCGCGAGTCACAGATGGGGCGGACCACCGAGCGCGAATTCCCCTGGGACGCCGAGGCGCGATTGTCGTGGGGCATCCTGCGCGAGCAGGTGCGCCGCGGATTCGCGGCGGGCACGCGCTACACGATCAAGACCTACGACGCCTCCATCGCCGCCGATCGCGCGATTCCGGCGGACACGGAGGTGATCGGCCCGGAGACGATCGAACTGGGCGGAAGCAAGGTGCGCGCCATCCGCGTGCAGCAGACGCTCCTGCTCGGCGCGGCGGCCTCCGCGCCGGCGGCGAACGGGGTCGCGGCGGCGCTGGGCAACAGCATCCGCTCCGATTCCTGGATCGATGAATCGGGCAATGCCCTGCGCATCGATTCGAAGCTGGGCGGACTGTTCGACCTGAGCATGGTCCGGTCGACGCGCCTGACTGCGATGGCCGACGCGGAGCCGCCGGAGCTGTTCCTGAGCACGCTGATCACCGCGCGCGGCAAAGTGCCGATGCACGCGCGGCGCGTGGTCTACCGGTTGAGCGTCACCGGCGACGCGCAGCTCCCCGAGCTGCCGGCTACGGCCGCCCAGCGCTTCGAGCGGATCGACGCGCAGACCGGCCGGCTGACGGTGCGGAGCGATCCCTGGATCGCCGGCTGCACCGCGCAAGTCGCCCCCCTGCCGCCCGAAGCCGCGGCGCAGGTCGAGGCGACGCTCTACGCCGATTCGCGCGACGCGCGGATCATGAAGCTGGCGCGCGAGGCGGACCTGCGCGGCGGAAACCCGGGCGAGCGGGCCGACAGCCTGCGGAAATTTGTGTCGACGTATGTGCGGCATAAGAACCTGGGCGTCGGCTTCGCGACCGCGACCGAGGTGGCGGAGTCGCGCGAGGGAGACTGCACGGAGCACGCCGTCCTGCTGGCGGCGCTGGCGCGGGCCTGCGGGATTCCCTCGCGGGCCATCTCCGGAATCGTGGGCGTGCCGGGGGAGGCAGGGCCGGCGGCGCGGTTCGGGTATCACATGTGGACGGAGGTCTACGTCTGCGGGAGGTGGCGCTACATCGACGCCGCCCTGGCGCAGACGGAGTGCGATCCGACTCACATCGCCCTGGCGATGCTCGACCTGAGCCAGGGGTCGGTGAATGAGGCGTCGCTGAGCTTCCTGCCGATCCTGGGGGCGTTGACGATTGAGATTGAGTCGGCGGAGTAATCAGGGCGGGTTCATGACGGATACGTCGATTCCGCGCGCACAGCATTCGTGCGCGCCTCGCGCCGAGGGGCATCGGCAAACAGTTTCAATGCGACGGTGGACCGCGCGACTATTGATCCTGGCCATCCAGGACTCCGCGCGTTCTCGTGGGACAGGTGGCGCACGAGTTAGGACACGTTATGGACGTCGCTCGGCACTCATATGAGACGGTCGATCCCTGAAAATATGCTGTCCCAGCAGGGCACTTATAGATCGCGCCCAGGCTCGTAAACCCCGTCGGCAGACACGCCGCACAATCCAGAGGCGTATTGCAGCCGCTTCCACCCGTGCACCCGAACACTCTGCTCTGCGAATCCCCGATTACGGGCGCACTGAAGGAGATGGATTTTGTGATCTTGACCAGTTCCGTCTTCACATGACCGCAGGGGTTAGCCGCACAGCCGCATTGAACCGTCCAGGTGGTCGCCACCGAACTGGTCAATGTCTGATTCATCTGGTATTGCGTGGTCAGGTTGATAGGAGACAGCTTGCCCGGTATGATGGCGTTGAGAATAGGGATCGCCACGCTGATCTGACCGCCACTGCTGTTTGATACGGAATGTGTAGCAGTTTGTGATAGGGAGAACGAGCCTGTCTGGGGCGGATCGCAAGGGGCTCTCAATGCGCACGCGTTACAATGAATCTCGTGGACCGATTCCTCAGATATATGAGGTTCAATATCTTTTGGCACAATGACTTCTATTCCAACGCACTGATACTCATACAGACAGCAGGCATTCAGAATCTCGCTGAGCGGCGGGGCACATGGACAGGGACTTCCCGCGCACAAACGTGGCATGACCGCCGCCAAGATGATCACAATGGGACGGCATCGCGACATTTCCTGCTCCTGTCTTGGAGCCGCCCTCGCGGGAGCGGCAGGAATTATCCCATATCACCCGCCGTTATTGACCGTCGGCGGCGTTTGTGTTTGCTGATAGTTGAGTCGACAAGTCATCGATTCGTTGCTCGACGTGCCGGGCCACATCTTCAGGAGTCGCGCTGATCGATTTTACACGGGTATATGCTGCCAGCGCATCTTCACGCCGATCACAATTCTCGCAGCAGGAGGCAAAGAGCGCCAGGTGATTTGAGAGCATCTGTGGATCGAGGCGATACGCCTCAACGAAGATTGGATCGCGGGACTCGATCAAGGCTTCAAGACGCTGCGCCGCTTCCAAATCCATTGCCTGATGCCGCTCGACCAACGCCAAGTGATACTGATAGTAGACGCGCTTCGGATCGTCCGCTGGAACCAGCGATTCGGCCTCCACCAGAAACTTCTGAAGCTCCCTGCCCCACCGGCCGAAATCTCGTCTGTACTGACAGTTTGTGAACGCGCGGCCTGCTGCGATCAGCGCGCCGGCAATGGAGACCTGATCCGACCGCTCCAAGCCAGTTTGGTTCCACTCCCGTATCAGGGAGTCGATATCCGCCATCATTCGCGGGCGGTCACCCAACACGCCGTAGGCTACCGCACGCCCCTTATAGCACCCCGGGCGCGATGGTTTAGGAACCCTTAGCGTGCGCACCTGCGCGCCGGACTCTACACGATCGAGGTAGTCGAGCGTCCAGGTAAAGCCGCTCACCGCCCGCTCCGCCCAAACTTTCGCGCGTGAGTCCTCGCGGGGCAT
>Ga0187894_10004656_pt1 | contig 14565 bp, 12 predicted proteins | sample GBC1701081metaG_FD_136650 | JGI IMG/M metagenome (GOLD analysis project Ga0187894, IMG submission 136650) | White microbial mat communities from a lava cave in the Kipuka Kanohina Cave System on the Island of Hawaii, USA - GBC170108-1 metaG ...
GAGCATCCGGCTGATGAGCGGCGTGCAATGCCTCTGCACCACCATGTACCGCATCGACGTCAAGCACCTGCTCTGGTGCCTCGACGAGCTGGCCGCCGGGCGCGTGGTCAACCAGGTGCGCGTCGATCCCGAAACGCGCACGCTTGCGCGGATCGCGCTGGACCGCATGCTGACGCTGCGCAGCGCCCAGCCGCAGGCCGTCGCGGTGAAGGCGTGACATCCGCCCCGCGCGGCGACACCGCGGAAGCGCCGCGGCCGCGAATCCTCTTCATCACCCACCTCGACGTCTGGCTGCTGACCGCGACAGAGGGTGTCAGCGGTGCGGGTAATCAGTCGCTCTACAACACGCTGCTCGGCTACGTCGCGGCGGGTTACGACGTGCACTTGCTCACCTCCAGCGCGGCGCTGGGCGGCCTGACGCAGGTGGGCGATCACATCACGATCCATCGCCGCCGCGTGCCGTTTCTCGATTGGGTGCAGCGGCTGCGCGCGTGGCGCGCGGCGCGGCGGAGCAACGGCGATGCCGCGATCACCAGGACACCGAATACCGCTCCCGCCCGCAACGATCCCTCGCGCGAAGGCTCAGTGCTGGCGAGCGGCGAGTCGGTTCGCTTCTGGGCGGCGTTTCAACTCATGGCGCTCTGGCATGGATGGCGGCTGGCGCGGCGACATCGATACAGCATCTTTTACGGGTACGAAGTGCGCGGAGCGCCCGCCGCCTTCCTGATCGGGCGACTGCGCCGACGGCCGGTGGTGACGCGGTTTCAAGGGACGGAACTCTCCGGCCTGATCCCTCGGCCGGTGGAACTGCTGCGGCAGTTCTGGACCTTCGTGCTGGCCTACGCGCTGCCGGCCGACCTGGTGGTGATGGCGGATGATGGCACGCAAGGGGACCGCATGCTGCGGTTCGTGGGCCAGCCGGCGCGGCGCTGCGGCTTCTGGATGAATGGCGTCGATCGCGAGCGCGTGGCGCGGCCGGGCGTCGACGCGGCGGCCGTCCGGCGCGGACTGGAGATTCCCGACGATCACGCGATGATCCTGACGACCTGCCGGCTGGTCGGCTGGAAGCGCGTCGATCGCGCGCTGGAGGCGCTGGGACGGATTCGCCCGGAGACGCCGCGATTCGTCTATGTCGTGGTCGGCGCGGGGCCGGTGCAGGCGGAGCTGCAATCGCGGGCGGCGCGACTGGGACTCTCCGCGCAGGTCCGATTCACGGGGAGCCTGCCGCACGATCGGACAATGGATTATCTGAACGCGTGCGACATTTATCTTTCGACGTACGATCTGTCGAACCTGGGCAATCCGCTGATCGAAGCTACGGTATGCGGCCGATGCATCGTGACGCTGGACAACGGCGACACGCGCCGCCTGATCGAGCCGGACCAGACCGGCTGCCTCCTTCCGCCGGAAGATGGCGCGGCGCTGGCGGCCGCGCTGCGGCGGCTGATCGGCGATCCGTCGGAACGGGCGCGACTCGGAGCGGCGGCGGCCAAACGGGGGGCGCGGCTCGCCACCTGGTCGCAGCGCATGGAGCAGGAGATCGCGGCACTGCGGCGGTTGACCCGCGGCCGGGCGATGGAGACCCTGTCAACCCGATGAACCGGAACCGCATGCGCGCCTTGCTGGCCGCCAATACCGCCGACTTCGACGCGTGGGATGCCTACGTCGCCGGACATCCTCACGGCACGCACACGCACCTGAGCTGGTGGCTCGAGGCGCATCGCCGCCCGCAGCTCGAGACCGCCGTGGCCCTGCTGCGCGACGAAGGCAGCGGCGGTGCGGCGGGAGCGATTCGCGGGGGCGCGGCGATCTACCTCTTCCGCCTGCCTGTGATCCGCCAGGCCGTGGCGGTGGTCAGCGCCGGCCCGCTGATCGACGCCGATGCCGCGTCGTCGCTCGGTGCATTGCTGGATGAAATCGCGGCACACTGCACGCGCGAAGGAGCGGTGCTGCTGCAGTTCGAAGCGTTCGCAGCCGACATGACGGAACCGCTCCGCGGTCACTTCACCGATCGCCGGCCCGCCGCCGATCCGATTTGGAAGCTTTATCACCCGTCCCTGTGGCGCGAATTCCGCGTCCGGCTGGCGGGCCGCACCCCCGACGAGATCATGGCGGGCTTCAACCAGGGGACGCGCCGCAAGATTCGCGGAGCGCAGAAGGCGGGCGTGACGATCGACGCCGTGCGCGACGAAGCAGGCCTGCGCGAAGCATGGGACATCTGGTGCGAGGATGCGCAGCGGCAGTCCTACACGCCGCGGCCGTGGGAGCAGGTGCGCGCGATCTACCGCGCCGCGTCGCAGCGCGACCGCGGCGAAGTGCTGACGGCGCACGTCGGCGGGCAGACCGCGGGATTCAACTTCATCCTGCACTTCGGCATCGGCACCTATTACCTGCATGGCGGGTTCCGCTCGGCGCTGCAGGAAACGAATCCCAATCACATCCTGCAATACGAAGCGATGTGCCGCGCGCAGAAGCGCGGCGCGGCCTATTACAGCCTGGCCGCGCCGGGGCGCGACGGCCTCTACCAGTACAAGTCGGGATTCGGCGGCGAGATCGTCGACAACACGCGCTTCTGCTCGGTGCCGCTGCGGCGCATGCGACTCTCGCTGCTGCGTCCGATGATCGGACAGGTGCGCTGGATGAAGGCGGCCAAGCGCTGGGTCGTTCGCGGGCGCGGCGCCGCGGAATCGACGCCCGCCGCCGGCGCGGCGACCGTGGACGCGGAGAAATCATGAGCGGCCCCGCCGATCGCGACCGGCATTCTCCGCTGCGCGTGGCGATGCTGCTGGACGGCAACGAGGAATATGGGCTGCCCTTCGCGGTATCGAGCATGTTGTCGGCGCTGGATCGCTCGCGGGTCGTGACGCACGGCCTCTTCCTCGGCGACGGCGAAGGCCGCCGGATGCTCGCTCCGCGCTTCGACGCGGTGCACTGCCTGAACACCGGCCCGCTCTTTCCGTGGCGGCGCGCCGGCAGGCGGAAGTTCGATCCGATCTTTCTCGCCGGGCGGCTGTTGGCCCTGCTGCGATCGCTGCGCGCGCTGAAGCGCTGGTTCCAGGCGGAGCCGCCGGACATCCTTCACACCCACACCTGGCGCATGGCGGTGCTCGGCTGGTGGGCCAGCCGCAGGCTGGGGATCCGCCGCATCTGGCACTGCCACGGCGCCTATCCGCTGAGCGGCCGCATGTCGCGCCGATTCATTCGACTCGCCGACCGCGGTGCGGCGCATCGCGTCGCGGCGATCAGCGGATTCGTCGCGGACACGCTGCCGCCGGAGCTGAAGGCCCGCGCGACGGTCGTCTACAACGGCGTCGACGTCGAACGGCTGCGCGGCGCATCGCGGCCGGGCGAGTTCCGGCGGCGCTATCAGGTGCGGCCCGACCAGCCGCTCGCCGGAATCTTCGGAGCGGTGGTTCCCATCAAGGGGCACGTCTATTTTCTCGAAGCCGCGGCGCGGGTCGTGCAGCGGCTGCCCGAGGCGCGATTCGCCGTCGTCGGCGGCACGACCGACGCCTTCGTGCGGATGGGCGCGCTGGAGGAACTGACCGGACACATCCGCCGGCTCGGACTGGAACGGCACGTCATCCAGACCGGATTCGTTCCCGACGTCGCCCGGTACCTGTCCGATTTCGATGTCGTCGCGATGCCGTCGATCTCCACGCCCGCCCAGGCCGGCGAGGGATTCGGGCTGGTGCTGATCGAGGCGATGAGCCAGGAGTCACCGGTCGTGGCGACGCGCTGCGGCGCGGCGCCGGAGATCATCACCGACGGCACGGACGGCCTGCTGGTCCCGCCGCGCGACGGCGCGGCGCTGGGCGAGGCGATGCTGCGGCTGCTGGAGGACCGGGCGCTGCGGTCGCGTCTGACGAGTGCCGCGCTGGAGACCGTGCGGCAACGATTCGACGCGCGCGTCACGGCGGCCTCGCTGCAACGGCTCTACGCCGAGGCGGCCACCAAATGAGCGCCGCCCCGCGCCCCACGCTTGCCTGCCGCATGTTCGCCCGGCAGTACGGCCTGCCGGTCGAGATGTTTCTCGATCGACTGCGACTGCTGGAAGAATCGCAATACTGGCCCGCGGACCGCCTCGCCGCGCTGCAGGCTGCCGACCTCGAAGCGTCGCTGACCTGCGCCGCGTCGCGCGTCGAGCACTATCGCCGGATATTTGAGCGGCTCCGCTGCGCGCCGGCCGAGATCGCGCGGCAGGGCCGGCTCGACACGCTGCCGGTACTGGAACGCGCCGATCTCGAACAGATTTTCGACGAAGCGTCGCGCCGGCCGCTCGCGGAGGGGGTGCGCGTCATGTCTTCCAGCGGCTCCTCCGGCCGACCGGCGCGGACCCTGCAGGATCGCGCGGCGCGCTGCTCCAACCAGGCGACGCGCGGGCGGACACTGAGCTGGTACGGCGTGCGCCCGTGGGAGCGGCAGGGGCTGATCGTGGGACAACGGCCGACGACGCGCGAGCGGCTATTTTCCTTCTGCGTCGATCGACTGGCGCGGCGGCGGCGCAACGGAACCTTCGGCATGGAGCGGGAGGACGCGATCGCCACGGCGCGCCGGTTCATCCGTTTTGGCCCCGCCTATCTGCTCGGAATGCCGTCGCTGCTGAATCGACTCGCTCATTTCGCAACGGAAGCGGGGCTCGATCTCCGCGCCGCGCGGGTTCGGGCGATCCTGTTCAATTCCGAGGTGCTGATCCCGACGGTCGCGCGGCGCGTGACGCAGGCGTTCGGCAGCGCGGCGACCGACGAATATGGCTGCACCGAAGTCGGATCGATCGCGCATCGCTGTCCGGAGGGGACGCTGCACCTGAATCCCGAGCACGCCATCGTCGAACTGCTCGACGAACGGGGAACGGCAGTCCCGCCGGGCGTGCCCGGCCGCGTGGTGCTGACGACGCTGCAGAACCGCGTGCTGCCGCTGATCCGCTACGCCGTCGGCGACGTGGCCGTGCGGGCGGCGCGGCCATGCCCCTGCGGACGACAGCCGGGAGGGTGCGGACTTCAGCAGGTCGAGGGGCGGCAGCGATACGCCTGGCGCGACGCGAAGGGAGCTTTGATCGCGGTTCAGCCGGCGGTCTTTGCCGCGCTGGAGCTGCTCGACCGGGCGGCTTTTCTCGAGGGGCAGATCGTGCAGGTCGGCGCGGAAGAGGTGGAGATTCGCACGCTGCCCGCCGCTCCCTGCAGCGCCGCGCTGCTTGAAGCGGTGCGGCGGGTACTCTCCGAAAAACTCGGCGCTGACGTGCGGGTTCGGAGCAATGCCCGCGCCGTCGAGCGCGCCCCGAGCGGAAAACTGGCGGCCTATTATCGTGACTCGGGAGGAGCGGCGCGATGATTCATCATCCGCTCGCGGGGTCTCCCTCACCCAACCCTCTCCCTCAGGGGCGAGAGGGCTTAAAAACGCTCCTTCTCAGTTGAGAGTCGAATCTCGATGACTCCCCTGCGGATCGGAATGATTCTGGACGGCGTCACCGAGCGATATGGGCAGCGCTCCGCCATCGCCAACCTTCTCGCGGCGCTCGATCCCGCGCGGATCGAAGTCACCGGACTCTTTCTCGCGCACGGACCGGCCGAGGAGGCGCTCGCGCCGCTCTGCTCCGACTCCGTCTGCCTGGAGGCGGGCAGCCTGCCGACGATGCGCCGCGCCCGCGGCGACCGGCGCGGCGCGGCGGGTCTGATCCGCCTGGCGAGGCAGTCGGCAACGGCCGTCCGGCGCATCGCGCCGATCGTCGCCGAGCGCGAGCTTTCGGTCCTTCACAGCCATTACTGGCACACCTTCCTGATCGGCGGCGCGGCCGCCCGCTGGTGCGGCGTGCGGAGCGTGTGGCATCTGCACGGCGGATTCGAGTTCACCGGGCCGGCGTGCTGGGCGTGGGACGAGCTGGGCGAGCGGCTGGTCGATCGCGTCTTCTGCATCAGCCGGTGGGTCCGCAGCACGCTTCCCCCCCTGTGGCGGCAGCGCAGCGCGGTGCTCTACAACGGTCTGGATGTCGCCGCGCTGCAAGCCGGCGCGCGGGGCGGCGCATTCCGCCGGCGTTTCAACATTCCGCGCGACCGGCCCCTGATCGGCGCGTTCGGCGCGGTGATCGACCGCAAGGGATTCGAGTTTTTCCTGGAGGCCGCCGCGCAGCTCATCGGCGAAGGGCGGGACGCGGTCTTCGCGCTGGTGGGCGCGGCGGCGGGCGATCCGGCCAGCGAAGCGCTCTATGCCGCCCTGCAGAAGACCGCGCGGCTCGCCGGACTGGGCGAGCGGTTTATCTTCGCCGGTCAGGTTCCGGAGGCGTGGCGGGAGATGGCGGACTTCGACGTGCTGGTGCTGCCGACCGTTCCGCTGTGGGGTGATCCGACGCCCGACTTCGGCGAAGGGTTCGGGCTGGTGATCGCCGAGGGGATGGCGGCCGGCGCTGCGACCGTGGCGACGCGGTGCGGGGCGGCGCCCGAGCTGATCGAGGATGAGCGGACCGGATTGCTGGTTCCGCCGCGTGATGCGGCCGCGCTGGCGGCGGCGCTGCGGCGGCTGCTGGAAAAGCCCGATTTCCGCCGCGATCTGGCCGAAGCGGGCCGGCGGAGCGTCGCGGAGCGGTTTGACGCGAACTGGATCGCCCGTTCGGCCGAAGACCTATATGATGACCTGTGCGACCCGGCATGAATCCGGGCCGTCCCCGCGTCAACCCCAGTGAACCTGCATGATCGTCGTCGGCATCATCCTGGGCTTCTTCGTCGCCGTCATGGCGTTCCTGACGCCGAAGTGGGCGTTCTACCTCTTCTGGCCGGTGACCTGGTGCTACCCCACCTCGCTGCTTTACGGCGCGCTGCCCTTCAACATCCGGTTTGACGACCTGTTCATGGTCTGGCTGACGATCGCCTGCCTGCGCGTGCTTCCGCCGGACGTGCTGCCGTCGCGCTCCTTCCGCGTCGCGCTGATCTGGTTTCTTTCGATCACCTTCGGCGCGATGGCGGGACTGCTGACGTCGGAGAGTTACGCCATCCGCGCGATCCTGCGCGACATCGCCAAGGCGATGCACGTGCCGATGGTGGCGCTGACCACCTGCGCGCTGATCCGCTCCGAGCGCGACACGCGCTCGCTGCTGGTGGTCATGGCGCTTGGCGCGGCGGGCTCCTTCGCCATCGGCGTGCTTCAGGTCTACCGCCCCGATTTGACGGCGTTCTGGGAGATTCCGCAGACGGAGCTGGGCATGGACACGGAGTCGGAGCGACACATCGAGGGCGGCGACACGCAGATCCGGGCGCAGGGCGCGGTCGGCGGAATCACCCTCTCGATCCTGGGATTCTCGATGGCGCTGCTGGGTCTGCGCCTGGCGCTGCATGACGCCGGCACGATGCGCAAGCTGGGTCACTCGATCAACGGGCTGGCGGGACTGGTGGGACTCGGCTACACGGTGACGCGCGGCGCGATGGCGGGACTGGCCGGCGCGCTCTTTTTCTCACTGTTCACCCAGTCGAAGAAAGGCGCGGCGCTCATTCTCATCTTCGCCGGCGCGGCCATCACCGTCTCGCAGACCGACGTGCTGGAGCGCATGACCTATCGCGTTGCGAGCAAGGACAGCGACCTGGGAAGCCTGGAGGCTGGCGCCGCCGTGCGCGGGCAGGTCTGGATGACCTACCTGACGGAATGGTCGCCCCACTATTTCCTCTTCGGCCGCGGGTTCACGGCCGAACTGGTGCGCCACCAGTGCACGGCCCACAACACCTACATCGGGGCGCTGGCCTACACCGGCCTGTTCGGCGTGGTCGCGCTGATCTGGGTCGTCTTCATGATGATGCACACGCCGCTCAAACTGCTGCGCATCGAGAAAGATCCGTTCTACCTCGGACTGACGGAGGCATTCGCGGCAATGGTGGTCGCCTTCATGGTCAACGGGCTGACCGCCGAACTCTGGCAGCAGCCGCAGCCGATCATTTTTTCCCTCTACGCGCTGGTGGATGCGCGGCTGCGCCTGCATGAGACGGCGGCCACCGCCATGACCGCGCTGCCGTCCGCGTGGACTCCGGTCCATGCCGGCGCGCGGCGACTTCCGCCGCCGCGGCCGATCCGCACCGTGCGGGTGACCCTCCGATGAGCCGCCGCGCCGCCGCGATTCACTCAGCCACACTCGCCGGATAAATCGCATGCGGGTCGCGATCGACATCCTCTCGGCGGCGCTGGGCGGACCGGGGCAGTATTTCCGACGGCTGCTGCCGCATCTCTGCCGCCGGGCCGCCGGCGACGAGCTGCACGTCCTGGCCGCTCATCCCGGGTTGATTCGCGAGCTGCCATCGGCCGCGGGTCTGACGATTCACGACATTCCCGCCGGACGACAGGTGGGGAGGCGGCTGATCTGGCAGCGGCGGCAGATGCCCGCGTGGCTGCGCGAGCGGCGGATCGACGTGGTCTTCACGCCACAAGGGCTGACCGCGCTGCGCGACGAGACGCCGCTGGTCGTACTGCACCAGGATGCGATGTACCTGACGCGCGAGCGCTTCGGCCGGTCGCGAATCTACCACGCGCTGCAGCAGCGACTGGCGCGCCGCACCCTGGAGCGCGCGGCGATGGCGCTCTACGTCTCGCGCGCCATCCGCGACCTGGCGGCCGATCGCGGCTGGCTGCGGGCGGAGGCGTCGCGCGTCATTCCGCACGGCGTCGACGTCGAAGAACTGCGTGCGTCGGCCGATGCCGCGCCGCCGCCGCCCGAGGCCGAAGGCCGCCCCTATCTGCTGACCGTCGGCAGCGTCATGCCCCACAAGAATGTCGCCGCCCTCGTCGATGCGGTGGCCCTGCTGCGCCGCCGCGGCCGCGACGATCTGCGGCTGCTGATCGTCGGCGAAGCGCCGGAGGACCGCCCCTGCGTGCAGGCGTTGCGGCGGCAGATCGCCGAGAGCGGCCTGTCGCAGGCGGTGCGCATTGTCGGTCACCGTTCGCGCCCGGCGCTGGGGCCTTACTATCGCCACGCGCGGCTTTATGTCACGCTGTCGCTGCTCGAGTCGGGGCCGCTGACGCCGATCGAGGCGATGGGGATGGGGATCCCGGTGCTCTGCCACAGGCTGCCGGCATTCGAGGAGACCTGCGGCGATGACGCCGCCTACGTCGACGGTACGAAAGCCGCCGCCGCGGCCGACGCGATCGCCTCTTTGTGGGATGACTCGCAGCAGCGCGACGCGTTCATTCGCCGGGGCGCAGCCCGCTGCGGCCGATTCCAGTGGTCGGCGGTGGCCGACGCGATCCATGCCGCGCTGAAGGACGTCGCACGCATACCACGCTGATGGCCCACATCTGGATCGTCAATCCGTTCGACCCGCTCCCCGGCGACCCGGAGCAGCCGGGCCGCTACCTCAGCCTGGCGCGGATGCTGCGCACCGCGGGACATCGCGTGACCTGGTGGACCTCCGACTTCTCCCACCGCTTCAAGCAGCCGGTGGATCGCGCCGCCATCGAAGCAGCCGCGGCGCGTGACGCCATTACCGTGCGATTCATCGAAACGCCCCCCTATCACCGAAACGTCGGCTTCCGGCGACTGGCGTCGCACCGCGCATTGGCGAGGAAATTCGCTTCCGCCGCCGCCCGCGCGGCCGAAGCCGATCGGCCCGACCTGATTCTCGCGAGCAATCCGCCGCCGGAGCTGGCGAAGGAAGCGGGACGTCTCGCGGTCCGCAATCAGCGGCCCTTGATCGTCGACGTGCAGGACCTCTGGGTGAATACGTTCCGCGGCCTGCTGCCGGGGGCGTTCCGCTGGATGTCGCCGCTGCTGCTGCGACCCTGGACGGCCGCGACGCGATCTGCCTACCAGCCGGCGGACGTCGTGGTGGGTGTCGCGCAGCGATACGCCGACGACGCGCTGGAATATGGGCAGGTCTCCGCCCCGCGCGTCTGCATCCCGCTGGGGATCGATCTCGCCGAATTCGACCGGGCCGCCGCCGCCGGGCGAAATCTGCTCGGCGAAAAACCGCCGGGCGAAGTCTGGTCGATCTACAGCGGCAGCTACTCCGGGGCGTATGACGTGCTGACCGTCGCGCAGGCCGCGGTGCAGCTCGTCGGCCGCCACCCGCATTGCCGTTTTCTGCTGAGCGGCCGTGGCGAACTGGAGCCTCAAATTCGCGCGATCGTCAAGGATCATCCGCGGATCACCTTTCTCGGGTTCGCCCCCTTCGAGGACTGGGCCGCCACAATCCGGCAGTGCGACATCGGCTGGAACGCCGTGAAGCCGGATCGCTGGGTGCTCTTTCCGAATAAAATCTTCTACTATTGGGCGGCCGGGCTGGCGGTGATGAACAGCATCGCGGGCGAGTGTGCCGAGGCGGTCGAACGCGGCGGGAGCGGCGTGACCTATCGCTGCGGCGACGTGGGGGAGGCGGTGGTTCGATTCGAATCGCTGATGAGCGACCCGCAGCGGCTGAATGAGCGCCGCCGCGCATCGCGGAAGTCGGCCGAGACGACGTGGGACCGCGCGATTCTCTATCGCCCCTACGTGGCGATGATCGAGAAGCGAGTCAGCAGCCGCGGGGGATAGGGGCGCTCAATCCGAGCCCGTGGCGCAGGTCGGTGAATATCGCGACGCCGCGCCAATCAGGACGGAACGATTCGCGAAGGAGATCGCAGCGGAATGTCCGAGCAGGAGCCGCAATACAGCGACATCCTGGTTTCCCGGCGCGCCGGCCTGCTGAAGACGCAGCGCCGCCGGCGGCTGCTCGCCGCGATCGACGCGGCCGAGCTGGAGAAACGGCCCGGCGCCCGCGTGCTCGACCTGGGCTGTGCCGACGGCATCCTCTGGCCGGACATTCGCGATCGCGTCGGCACGATCGTCGGCACCAACTATGACGACTGGCTCACGCAGCAGTGCCGCCGCCGCTGGCCGGAGGACATTCTGCTGCGGGCCGACGCGCGGCGCCTGCCCTTCGCCGACGCGAGTTTCGACCTGATTTTCTGCCTGGAAGCGTATCACTACATCCCGTTCGACGATCGCGTGATGGGGATTCAGGAGATGCATCGCGTCCTGCGGCCGGGCGGGCGGCTGGTGCTGGCGGTGCCGATCGAGGTGGGCGTGCCGGGGCTGATCAAGTTCCTGATGCGCGTGGCGACGCGCGGCTGCTGGCCCAATGTGTCGGCCCATTTTCACCATCTCTGGCGGCGGGTCTGTTACAAGTTCGTCGACATCGACGAGCGGAACCGCAAGATCAATTTCCACTTCGACTGCTGGAAGCTGAACCGGCAGACGGCCGAAGTCTTTGGCGGCACCCGCGTGCGGACCACCCCCTTTCTCTATCCCTTCATCACCAACGCGATCATCGCGGCGGACAAGCGGTAAGCTCGGCGACAGGAGGATGTTTCATGTGGGACCGGCTTTCCGGCAGGTCCCAAGCGGCCGCTCCCGGATGTTCCGCGTCCGCGCCTGAAACGTTTGCGACTCTGACCGATCGGACCCATTCATGACGATGCGTATCGCACAGGTCGCCCTGCTGGTCCGCGAGTATGACGAAGCGATGCGCTTCTACGTCGACCGGATCGGATTCCGCTGCGTCGAAGACACGCCGCTGGCCGGCGGCAAGCGCTGGGTCCGCCTCGCGCCGCCGCGCGCGCCAAATGTCGCCGGCGCTGCCGGCGTCAGCGGAGCGGGCATCCCTTCCGGCGCGGAGTTACTCCTGTCGCGCGCCGCCACGCCTGAACAGCTCGCCCGCGTCGGCTCACAGACCGGCGGCCGGGTGCTTTTCTTTCTGGAGACCGACGACCTGCGGCGCGACTATGAGGCGATGAGTCGTTGCGGCGTGATCTTCACCGAGCCGCCGCGCGAAGAATCCTATGGCCGGGTCGCCGTCTTCGTTGATCTCTACGGAAACCGCATCGACCTGATCGAGCCGCGGCGAGGCACTGTCTGACGGGTCGAAGACGCGAGGACTTCGTCATTCCCGCAATTTTGAGCCTTGGTCATTACCACAATAAGTGCCTTGGTCATTCCCGCAAAAAGAGCCTTCGTCATTCCCGCGAACGCGGGAATCCAGAGACCGAATCCTCTCCTGGACCCCCGCTTTCGCGGGGGTGACAACGGGCCTGCTTTTGCCTGAGTGGCCATGGGCCTGCTCTTGCGGGCGTAAGAACCGACCCGCTTTCGCGCGGGTGACGACGGAGGGCGCAGCGATGGAAATCTACGATTACGCCACGCCGCAGGCTTTGCGCGCGGCATCCAGCGTCTGGCGCGCCTCGGCCCGCGCCCGCGCCGCGCCGGCCTGCAGAATCGCCTCGACCTTCTCCGGCTGCGCCGCCCACTCCGCGCGGCGCTGGCGCAGCGGCGCGAGCGTGGCGTCCAGTTTTTCGTGCAGCAGGCTCTTGGCCTCGCCGTAGCCCATGCCGCCGGCGCGGTAGCGCGCCGCCAGCGCGTCGCGCTCCTGCGGCGTCGCCACCAGCGAATAGAGCGCAAAGACCGTGTCCTTGTCGGGATCCTTGGGCTGGTCGACCGGCGTCGAGTCGGTCTTGATCCCCATGACCACCTTGCGCAGCGCATTGCCCTCGGCGAACAGCTCGATGCCGTTGCCGTAGCTCTTGCTCATCTTCGCGCCGTCGACCCCCGGCACGTAGGGCGCGCGGCCCAGCTTCGCCTCGGGCAGCTTGAAGACATCGCCGAAGGTGTGATTGAACGTCGCGGCGATGTCGCGCGTGATCTCGATGTGCTGCACCTGGTCCTGCCCGACCGGCACGAAGTCGGAGCGGTAGATCAGAATGTCCGCCGCCATCAGCACCGGATAGGTGAAGAGCCCGGCGTCGGCGGCGACGCCGCGCTCCACCTTGTCCTTGTAGGAGACGGCCCGCTGGAGCAGCCCCATCGGCGTCACCGTCATCAGCAGCCAGGTCAGCTCCGTCACCTCCGGCACGTCCGACTGCCGGAAGATGCAGGCGCGTTGCGGATCAAGCCCGCAGGCCAGGTAGGTCAGGGCGACGTCGTAGCTGTGGGCGCGGAGCTGCGCCGGCTCGCGCTGCGTGGTCAGCGCGTGGTAGTTGGCGATGAAGTAGAAGGCTTCGCCCGCCTCCTGCAGCGCGATGTGTTCGCGGATCGCCCCGAAGTAATTTCCGAGATGGATCATCCCCGAGGGTTGAATCCCGGAGAGGTAGCGCACCGTCTTTGAGCTCATGGCGTTCGCGGACTCCTTGGAAGTCGAGCGAACGCGATTCTATCGCCGGCATCGTCGGAGCAGCAGTCCGCCGATCGCCAGGACCGTCAGGCTGGCGCAGCAAAACGCCGCGTATCGAAACACCGAACGCATGGGGTGTCCTTTCAACTGAAAACCGCGACGGGAGCGCGAATGGGCCGCGCAGACTGGGCGGGCCATCAGAAAATCCCCTCCCGACAACTGTTAAATGGCTTAAATGCAGTCGAAGTCTAATAACAATCTCCGGCGCGGATGCAGCGCATCCTTTTGCAGAGAACCAGCTTGTCAAAACAGGGAAGGGTCGTCGGCGGGACTAGCCGAGCGCCTCGGCTACGCGGGGGTTGTTCCGGTTCAATTCGACGAAGGTGGCGGGTCGGTCGGGGTTGCGAGGATTCTCGCGGCGGGTCGAAACCGTCAGGCCGCGGACCTCGAGCAGCTTGAGAATGTGGCGGGCCTCGTCGGTCGAGTAGCCCAGCCGCGGCAGCATGGTCTTGACCAGGAAGCCGGCCCAGCTCGGTCCGTTCCGCTGCTCCAGCCGGTCCATCTCCCGGATGATCGCGACCTCGTCGATCTGTGCATCACCCATGCGCGCGGGGCGCTGGGGCGCGTTGTAGTCGCGCCGGTCGGCGTCGCGCCCGTTGTCGTCGTGCTCCGGGGTGAACCGGCCGCCGAGCTGGACGGGCATGCGGACGTTGACGAATCGGATGCGGGCCAGCACCTCGTGGAGCGGGGCGCGGCGGTGGATCACGCGGCGGAAGGCGTCGAGGAATTCGATCTCGTCGGCCCCCAGTTCGTCGCAGAGGACATCCTGAAGCGCGGTGAGATCGGTGTCGCCGAGCTCTTCGACTTTCTGATGGATCAACGGACGGAGATCTTGCAGGTATTCCGGTTCGCTCATGAGCGGAGGATGCCGAAGGAAGGGAAAAAAACGCCCCAATGGGACAACGAAAAGAAAAAAAGAAACAGAGGTTGACGGAGCGTGAATTACTCCACGCTGCGCAGCACGATGACCCGGAAAAACCAGATCCGCGTGCCGCCGAAAGTGTGCTGACATTAGATCGTTTCGCACCCCGAAGGGATTGAACCGTTCTAGATGTTCCCTAGAAAGGAGGTGATCCAGCCGCAGGTTCTCCTACGGCTACCTTGTTACGACTTAGTCCCAGTCACCGGTCTTACCGTCGGCCGCCGCCCCCTTGCGGTTGGCTGAGCGGACTTCGGGTACTACCAGCTTCCATGACTTGACGGGCGGTGTGTACAAGGCTCAGGAACACATTCACCGCACCAATGCTGATGTGCGATTACTAGCGATTCCAGCTTCATGCAGGCGAGTTGCAGCCTGCAATCCGAACTGAGGAAAGTTTTCTGCGATTTGCTCCGCCTCGCGGCTTCGCGTCGCTCTGTACCATTCCATTGTAGGACGTGTGTAACCCCGGGC
>Ga0187894_10004657_pt1 | contig 14564 bp, 11 predicted proteins | sample GBC1701081metaG_FD_136650 | JGI IMG/M metagenome (GOLD analysis project Ga0187894, IMG submission 136650) | White microbial mat communities from a lava cave in the Kipuka Kanohina Cave System on the Island of Hawaii, USA - GBC170108-1 metaG ...
ATTGCGAAGCGCGAATGCCAGATTCCAATAAGCCTGCTCGACCTGCGCGATCACTTCTATCGCTCGCTGGCGAAACTGCGCGTCGCTTAGGCTAAGATTCTTATTCGCGATCTCAATAAGCCGACGGTTATTGTCGATGCGGAAATTTCGAAAGAGCGGCTGCGTGTAGCTCAAGGTGAAGTTCGCCGGATATTGCGGATTCAGCGTGGCGTTTGTGCTGCTTGTAGTCAATCTTGACGAAGTAAAATCCGCCGTGTACAAACCGCCTCCGAACCGTGAAAATCCGCTGACGCCGGCAGCACTGAGAAATCTTTTTTGCGTCACCGAATCGCCCGGTGCTCCGCCGATCACCGAAGCAACAGGCCCGGTCGCACTTTCGTAATAGTTTGCTGAGCCGATCAGCGGATCGTAAACGCCGCGGGCGCCGCGAAGGTTGAACTCGGCGATACGCACGTCGTTGCGCGATGCGTCGATATCGTTGTTATTTCTCAATGCCAGCTCGATGGCCTCTTCGAGTGTCAGCGGCAACTGCTCGGTTACATCCACGCCGACGCGCTCGGTCCCCGGCATCGGCCGAACCGGAGCCGTAAAATCGCGCGCGACCGGCGGCGGATCGCTCGGCAGCGCCGCGGGCGGAATGGAGGTGATCGGAGTCGGTGTTGGCGTCGGTGTCGGTGTAGGCAGCTGGGCAAATGCCGCTGCCGACGCGCAAAATAAAATCGCCGGTAACAAAAACGAAATGCCAAATACTGATCTCATTGAACTAATTCTCCGCAGGCCGCGCGTCTTTCGGCGCGTCAGCTTCACGCTTGGCGGTGCTGAAACCGCCCGTAAATATTTTTCTGAACGGGGCGAACGCGGCGTCCTTATACGGACCGAGCTTCGAGCCCATGCGACGCATAATTTGCGATTCAGCAGCGTCGTCGAACAAGGAATAAAAAACCGGCACGGCCAGCAGCGTGAGCAGCAAACACAACGACTGTCCGCCGACCACCAGGATGCCGATCGAGCGGTTGGTCGCCGCACCGGCTCCGGTGCCGAGCGTGAGCGGGATCATTCCCGCAACGAGCGCGAGCGTCGTCATCAGGATCGGCCGCAGACGGTCGCGGTTTGCCTGTATGATCGCGTCGTACCGGCTCAGCCCGCGCGCTCGGAGCGTATTCGTATGATCGATCTGCAAAATTGCATTCTTTTTCACGATGCCGAACAGCAGCAATATGCCGAGCGCCGAAAAGATATTCAGCGTCTGCCCGGCAAGCGCGGTCGAAAGCAGGGCGAACGGAACGGCAAGCGGCAGGGTGAGCAAGATCGTCACTGGATGAATAAAAGATTCGAACTGCGCCGCGAGGATCAAATACATGAACACAAACGACAGAAGAAATGCGTAAAGAAATGCGTTGTACGCTTTTTCAAGTTCCTTCGATTGGCCGGTGACGCCGGTGATGTATTCGGCGGGCATGTTCAGGTCCTGAGCAAACTGCTGCAGCTGCGCTACAGCGTCGGACTCGGATGTGTTCGGCGGCAATCCGGCGGAAACAGTGACCTGTCGTTGTCGGTTCAGACGGTTGATCGACGACGGGGCGACGCCTTCATTAATTTTTATGACGCGTTCCAGATCGACAATGCCCGGACGGCTGGCCGTGGAACCGCCATTGGCCGCCGCGGCGTTGTTCGCCAAAGAGGTGCCGCCGGTCGAGGCAACGGTGAAATACTTGAAGTTGTTGCGGTCGCGGCGGTACTGCTCCTCGGCACGCACGATCACGTCGTATTGCTGCGAGCCTTCGCTGTAGGTCGAGACGATCTGCCCGGCGGAAAGAATGTTGAGAGCCTGCGCCACGTCGCCCGCACGCACACCGAGGTCGGCGGCTTTCGTGCGGTCGATCACAACGCGAATCTCCGGGTTGCCGACCTCGATCGACGTATCCGGATCGCGATAGAGCGGAACGTCTTTCATTTCCTCGACCAGCGCGTTTGCGTATTCCGTCAGCTTCGCCATGTCGGGTCCGGCGATATACATTCCGACCGATGAGCCGCCGCGGCCCAAGCCGATGCTTTGCCCGATAGAAGACGAGCCGGACACGGTGACCTGATAATCCTTGGACGTATATTTGCGCACCAATTGACGCGCCTGATTGATCAGGTCGGCCTGCGATTTGCTTCTTTCGGCGACCGGCACGAGCGAGACGTTGATAAATCCGTTGTTCGAACCAGAACCGCGTCCGAAACCGGCAAGCACGAGCGTATTCTTCACGCCCGGCATCTCGGCGCGAATGTCGCGCGAGATTCGGTCGAGGATCGACTGCGTGGCCGAGAGCGACGTGCCCTGCGGCCCGCGCACGTTTATGCGAAACAGCGATTCGTCTTCGTCCGGCAGGAACGCCATGCCGACGAATTTGTAAAGCGGAACTATCGACGCGACCGTGAGAACGCAGATCAAAACTATCGCCCAACGGTGGCGCATCGACAGCTTCAACAGCCACGTGTAAGTGCCGTCGATCTTGCGCCAAAACCAACCTGACTTGGAGTCATTGCGGATTTCGGATTGCGGATTGCGGATTTCTTTGTCGTCAACCTCGTGAGTTTCGACAAAAGTCTCCTCTTCTCCCCTTCTCCTTTTCTCCTCTTCTTTCCTCTTTATCCAACGCGCCGCGAGCATTGGCGTGAGCGTGAAGGAAACGATGAGAGACACGGCAATAGCCGCGGCGGCCGTCAGTCCGAACGACGACATAAATCGCCCGACGATCCCGGTCATGAATCCAACGGGAATGAACACCGCGAGCAGCGACATCGTCGTCGCGAGAACGGCGAGGCCGATCTCACGCGTGCCCTCGATCGCCGCCTGGAACGGGTCCATTCCTTTTTCTTCCACGAAGCGGTAGATGTTTTCGAGCACCACGATCGCGTCGTCGATCACAATGCCGACCATCAGCGTGAGCGCCAGCATCGTCATCTGGTTTAGTGAAAAACCGAAAGCTGCGATGGCGGCAAACGCAGCGATGATCGAAACCGGTATCGCGAGTGCCGCGATAAATGTCGAGCGGAAATTCCAAAGAAAAATGAAGACGATGATAGCGGCAAAAAGCGCTCCGAGCACGAGGTGCTCTTCGATGGCGTGAAGCGAATTTTCGATAAATTCAGACTGATCCCGAATCGTGGCGACATTCATTTCGGCAGGAAGCTGCGCCTTGATTACTTCCATGCGCGTCTTGACATTGTTAATTACGGCGATCGTGTTTGCACCGGCCTGCTTGCGGATGCCGACGGAAACGGACGTAACGCCGTCAAGCGAGGCAGCCGAGCTCGGCTCGCCGCCGGTTTTCTCGGCGCTGCCGATGTCGCTGATCTTGATGGGAAAGCCGTTTCGCGTCGCGATGACGACGTTATTGAACTGCTCCACTTCGGTCAGTTTGCTCATCGTCCGCACGCCGAAGGTCCGCTGTCCTTCGACAATGTTGCCGCCCGGCATCTCCTGATTTTGCGAGCGGATCGCGGCTGAAACGTCCGTGACGGGGATGTTGTATGCTCGAAGCCGGTCCGGGTTGACGTTGACGCGAATCTGCGGCGTCCGCGCTCCCCACATAAAGACTTCCGCCACGCCGTCGGCATTTTCGAGACGCTCGACAACCAGATTTTCGATCAGCTCCGTCAGTGACATAACGTCGCGCGGAGCGCTGATGGTGTACATCAGGACCGGGTCGGAATCAGGATCGCTCTTTTGCGCGACCGGCGGGTCGGCCGATTCGGGAAGGCGGTTTACGACGGTCGAAAGCTTCTGCTGGATTTCCTGAAACGCAACGTCAGGATCCTTTTCCAGATTGAAAGTGAGCGTCACGTTCGAGCTGCCGCGCGACGAGCTCGAGCGCATCTCCTCGACGCCCGGCACGGTGTTCAACGCTCCTTCGATCACGTCGGTGATCTCCGCCTCGATCTCCTCCGGCGCTGCTCCCGGATTCGACGTGCGAACAGAGATCGTCGGCAGATCGATCTTCGGAAAACGATCAACCCCAAGCGTAAAAAAACTAAACCCGCCGACGACCGTCAAAAACAAAACGATCACGGTGGCAAACACCGGACGATGAACACAAATTTCAGCTAACCACTGCATAAGTCCTCAAGTTCAAGGTTTAAGGTTCAAAGTTCAAGGTTGCCCACTTACCGCGCGAAATTTGCTCCCTCGAAGCTCACTTTGTTGAAGATATTTCATAAATCCGGAAATGAGTCGACTTGTTTCGAGCAACTTTTCTGAAATTGTTCGAAACTGGGTTTCGTTAATGTACCCGCAGTCGAGCGCCACGTACAGTTGGCTCCTAACCTCGCCGCACGAACCTTTTGCAATCGACAAGAAATTCAAAAACTCTTTATTCCCACCACGCTCAAAACCTTCAGCAATGTTTGAAATAATCGAAACTGCAGACCTTCGAATTTGATTGCAAAAAGCGAAATCCTTCGAAAAGGGCTGCTCGGAGCTGACCTTGTAGACCAAGCGAACGGCCTCGCGTCCAGTTTTCCACGATTCAATGTCCTCAAATTTCTGAATAATCGCCATGTCCTTCAACTTTGAACCTTGAACTTTGAACCTTGAACTTTGAACCTTGAACTTTGAACCTTGAACCTTGAACCTTGAACCGACGCCTTACGTCGCAACCCTCGCTCCTTCGTAAAGTTGATCCAGGTTGCTCGTGGCGACGACCTCATCGGCGGCTACGCCGTCCATTATTTGGACACTGTCGCCTTCTTCGGTGCCGAGTTGCAGAGTGCGGAGCTTTGCGATGCCTTCGACAATGACGAAGGCCCGATAGGCCTGAGTCGCCTGGTCGTTATGAACGGCGGATTTCGGGACAAAAATTCCGGTCGTGCCGCCTTCGCGCGTGATGCGAGCCGTGCCGAACATGCCGGGCCGCAGGGCGTTGTCGCCGTTCGCGATCGACGCCTCGACAATAGCCGACCGCGACGCCGCATCGACCGCAGGATTTATCGCCGTCACCGTGCCGCTAAACCGCCGCTCGCGATACGCCGGAACTTCTATCGAGACATTGCGGCCGATGCCGATTGCCGGCACGTCGGCCTCGGCGATCTGAATTTGTATTTTTATCGGGTTGGTTCGAAGCAGCGTTGCCAGCGAGGTTGCCGAAGTCACAGCCTCGCCGACCGCGACCGGCCGCTCGCTGATAAAACCTGAAAACGGCGCCCGCACGACCGTGTCGGCAACTGCCTGCTCGGCAATTCGCACCTGCGACTGCGCGGCCTCGACATTCGCCTGCGCGGCGGCGATCGCCTGATTGTTTTGCCGCGCAGCATTCACTGCGGCATCGAGTTGTTCCTTTGCGGCGTTGACGCGGGCCCGCGTGGTATCGCGTGTCGTTCGATACGTCTCGTACGCGACCATCGAAACATCGCCCGATTCCACCAGGCCGCGATAGCGCTGCTCATTTGCCTCAGCCTGCCGAAGCTCGGCCTGCGCTTGCTGGTAAGCGGCATTTGCCGCACGCACTTCGGGCACTGCCGATGCGCTGAATGAGCCGCGGGGCTCAAGCCCCAGACGAGCTTCGGCCTGCCGCACCGCGGCCTGGGCCTGTTTCACTCCGGCCTGAGCGTTGGCAAGCTGCAGCCGAGCGTCGCGGTCATCGATCTTCACGATCATCGTGCCCTGCGACACGAACTGACCGATATCGACGCCGACGTTTGCAACCTTTCCGGCGACCTTGGGCGCAACGCTCGACGCTTCGTCCGCCACAAGGCTGCCGGTCGCCTGGATAAACGCCGGAATCTCGCGCGATTCGGCTCTTGTGGTCGTGACGGCGATGACCGGAACCTGCTCTTCCCGCTGATTTTGATTTCGCCGCGTGTCGGCACTCGACGAGCCGCACGCCGCGAGCAGGAAAGCGGTCAACAGGATAATAAGGGGTTTGACGGTCAAAGCCGTGGATGATCTGAACAGACGCATAATATAGATTAAGTAATACGCAATTTTAGCCCAGTGAAGTTGTCCATTAAACCCGAATTATGTAAATTTTTGTAAACAGACGGTTTATTGACACGCGTCAGTAGCCCGACCGGCAGGGAGGGCGCGACCCTGGATAATCCAGTTCGTCTGGGCCCGGGGTTGGCGCGCTTCCCGACGGTCGGGCTTCTGACACGGGTTTTAGTTAGAATGAGGTAGCATTAAACTCAAAGTGTATGGTAGAAGAAATTTCCGCAGTCGAGCTCAAAAAGCTGATGGATGAAGGCGAGGTTCAGCTTATCGACGTCCGCCAGCCGGACGAATATGCATTCGCAAAGATCGAGGGCGCAAAGCTGATACCGCTCGGCGACATCATTCGCAGAAAGAACGAATTGGACGAAAACCGCGAGGCGGTCATCCACTGTAAAAGCGGCGTCCGCAGCGCCCGCGCCGTCGAAGCCCTGCAGCAGTCCGGCTACAAGGGCAAGCTCCGAAACCTGAAAGGTGGCATCACCGCGTGGTCGAACGATGTCGATCCGAAAATACCAAAGTATTAGTCAAGATTTATCCGATCACTGATCCGAACGATTTCCATTCCTTGCTCGACGTTCGTCCGACAGGCGATGACGGCTTTTTCCCCGTTGCCGTTTTTTATCCATACCTGGCATTCCAGACAGTCGCCGTTCCAGCAAAGCTCGCTGTCGGAGACGGCTTCCATGTGAAGGAACTGCAGACAGCGGAGGACGGTGTTGTTTTCCGGCACGCACTCGGTTTTTCCGCAAACCGATATCGCGATCAGCTTTTCGTACGGCTCGAATATTTCGGGATGCACCATTAAAGGAATTTTACCGCAGAAACGTCGAGACGCAGAGTTCACAAAGGTATAGAGCATGGAATCGCCGTCTCGAAGTTGATGTAACAGGTTTTGAAGTTGTGGCGACGTTCGCTAAACTATTTTATACAGAGGAGATTTTTTTCGAAATGGCGATAGTTATGTATGTTAAGCCTGACTGCCCGTATTGCCAGCAGGCTCGCGATTTTTACAACGCGAATGGCGTCAAGTTCACAGAATACGACGCGCAGAACGACAAAGCGCGGCAGAAAGAGATGCTCGAATTTACGGGCGGCGATCTGACGGTGCCGGCGATCGTCGAAAACGGAAAATACGTGCAGTCGGGGTGGGGCGATCCGCTCCGCGGCTGAACGATTCATCCGGATTAGAGCCGGCAGTTAGCCGGACCAAAAATGCGGATTGCGGATTGCGGATTGCGGAATCCGTAATCTGCTTTATAATGTGAACTTCGGATCGAATCGGAGCCCGAGTCTTGCGCGATAATAATTCCGCGTTCCGCATTCCGCAATTCATATGATCGGGTCGCAGATCAATCAATACAAGATCACGGACAAGATAGGTTCAGGCGGGCAAGGGACGGTTTACAAGGCTCTCGACACCAAGCTCAACCGCATCGCCGTGATCAAAATCCTTCCGCCCGAACTTACTCAGAAAACCGCAAACTTCAAACGCTTCGAACGCGAGGCACAGCTCTGTTCGCAGCTCGACCATCCGAACATCTGCACGATTTATGACTTCAACGAGGCTAACGGAGTTTACTACATCGCGATGCAATGGGTCGATGGAAAGAACGTGCGCCAGCTCGTCGGCGGTCGTCCGCTGCAATTGAAAAGCGCCCTGTCGATAGCAATTCAGGTGACGGACGCGCTGGCATACGCACATTCGAAATACATTATCCACCGTGACATAAAGGCCGGCAATGTCATGGTCACCGACAGCGGTCAGGCGAAGATACTGGATTTCGGTCTCGCAAAATTGCTCGAAGACGAGCAGGAAGAAGCAGGCCGCGGCGTCGATAGAACGCAGATCACCGAGCTTGGAATTCCATACGGCACCGCGACTTACGCCGCCCCCGAACAGGCGAAAGGCGAGCGCGCGGACGAACGCTCCGACATTTTTTCAACCGGCGTTTTGGTTTACGAAATGGTCACCGGCATCTGGGCGTTTCAGGGCAAGACGGTGATCGACGTGCGGCATCAGGTTTTGTACGGCACGCCTAAACAGATCGCCGAAATGCGACGCGACGCCGTCCCGGCAAAGCTCCAGGCGATAGTCGATAAAGCTTTGGCGAAGGAGCCGCGAGACCGCTATCAAAAAATCTCAGCAATGCGTGACGACCTTCGCGCCGTTTTGCAGGAGATCGCCGGCGTGCCGTTGATGCCCGGCGACACGTTTACGCCCGGCCACGCGGACGGCGGAGTTTTCAAACGTGCGTTGAACTGGTTCACAGGAAAGTCCACGCCGGAGTCATCTTCCGGCTCGGCGCCTTCCGCGTCGAATCCGCCCTCGTTCATTCCCGACCTGACGGCAACATCCACCGGCACCGAAAAGAAAAGCGTCGCGATCCTGCCCTTTAAAAATCTTACGCAGGAAGAAAGCTCGAACTTTCTGGAATTCGCACTTGCCGATTCCGTTATAACGGAACTCGCGCAAGTACGCTCGCTGATCGTGCGGCCGAGCTCGGTCATCGCAAAATATCAGGGCAGCGATATCGATCCGCGCGACGCGGGCCGCGATCTCCGCGTGCACGCCGTTTTGTCGGCCGGCTTTATGCGCGGCGGAGAAAAGCTGCGCGTAAATGCGCAATTGCTCGACGTGCTGACCGGCGACATTCTCTGGAGCGACCGCATCGAGGCCGAGGGCAGCGATATTCTCTCGCTGCAGGACGGCATCGCACAGCGGATCTTGGAAGGCCTGCGTCTTGAGCTTTCCGACAACGAGCAGGAAAAACTCGGCCGCCGCCTGACCGAAAACCCGGAGGCGTGGGAAGAATATCTTCGCGGTCGCGACAACTTTGGCCGCTTCATTTTCCGCACGCTGCTCGCCGAAGACTGTGATGCGGCAATCGTCAATTTCAAAAAGGCGGTCGAGCTCGACCCGCATTTCGCTCTTGCATACAGCGGTCTCGGAGCGTGTTACGCCAACCGCGTATTTAAGGGAATGGGTGAGCCGGAAGATTACACGCTCGCCGAGGCCGCGTTCTCGAAAGCGTTTTTCTACGACCCGAATGTCGTCGAGGCACGCGTGCTGATGACAATGATTTACATGGCCCGCGGCGAAAAGAAAAAGGCGCGTGCCGAGATCGATCTGTTGCAAAAACAATTTCCGAACGAACCACCGCTCTATTTCATGAAGGGCGTGATCGCCCGTTTGGATGGAAACTATGAAGAATCGCTCAAGGCATTCGAAAAACTTTCGCGTCTCGACCCGGCGGCACGCGCCGTTTCGGCTTATAACCGCGCCCGCATTTTCATCTATAAACAAGACTACGATCAGGCGATGGCTGAGATCGAACGCGGAGAAAAGGTCGAGCCTGACCATCCGATGCTGAAAATTTTCCGCTCCGGCATTTATTATTACAGCGGCGACATAGAGCCGGCGATTCAATTAATGTCGAAAGTTCTGGAAGAACATCCGCGAATGGACGGCATCAGACCGTTGTACGCCGTCTATCTCGCAGGGGCTGGACGTCGCAAAGACGCGCTTGCTCAACTTACCGACGATGCGCTCGCGATCTCACGCGCAGATCACGATATGGCTTATTGGGTCGCCTCAACCTATGCAATCCTCGGCGACAAAGACCTTGCCTTCAAATGGCTTAATAAAGCAGTAAAACTCGGCAACGAAAACCGGCCGCATTTCGAGAAAGACCGCAGCCTCGATTCTCTCCGCGACGATCCGCGTTTTGCCGAGTTTATGGAAAAAATGAACAGTTGACCGGAACGCAGGCTGCCAGTCTGCGTGAGTGCGGAGCACAAAAGCGGTTCGCGTCGAAGCGACGCTCACTGCAGGCAAGGCTGCCTGCGTTCCAGTCTAGGCCGCCACTACCACTCTTTCTTCGGAAACCATATCACGCACTTTGATTTTTAATGCCTTTTCGAACTGACGGGCTTCATTAACGCCGTTGAAGGAAAGCTCCTGCAGCAGCGATTCGATGCGTTTGCGGTAATCGGACACGAGCGAATCGGAAACGCCGAGCATGTCCGCAACTTCCAACTGCGTACCGCCGTCGGAAACAAGGTAGCAATGCCATAAAACATTCACGATGCGGTCGTACTGTTTCTGCTTTCCGCGTACCGCTTTGCTCAGATCGAGGAGAAATCCGTCAACGAATGTCGCGGCTTCGGCTTCGGCCTCCCGGCGTAAAAAGTCTGCTTCAGGCGTCTCGCGTATGTCGGCGATCTCGAAGGGAGCGCGTTCGTCATCTTCGTTCTCGCCCGAACCGCCGACCGGGACGAGATGAATATCCATTATCGGCAGCCGCGACATCACGAATGAACGCAAAGACCGGACATCGACCGGCGAATCAATCGCCTTGAAAACGCGCACGATCAATTTCTCAAGCTCGACATTGCTGATCACGATCTGCGCGTCGCCCGTGCACCCGACCATTCGCGTGTCGCGGCCGTAAAACGCGACCGCTTTCACGCGTTCGTCCATTTCCTGAACGTCGCGCCGCATTTTCGTGTCCGCCCACCCGGCGAGACCGTAGAGACGGTCAGCAAGGCGGCGATGAGCTTCGGGATTGTTGAGGTTATCGAACCGTTTGAAAGTCGCGCTGGATTGGATCAATGTGGAGATGCGTCGTGCGAGCCTGTATGATTCCGGATAACGTTTCCGCAGCTCGGCCGTGAGCATGTTGGTCAGCTCGATCTGGCTGATCTCGGCCTCGACCTCTACGTCGGTCATGCCGGTTTCGAGGTAATGCTGGAAACGGTCTTTGCTGAGCAGCGCGACGAAAAGCTCTTGCGTGAGGTCGGTGTAGGCGTTGTATTTCCCTTCTTCGACGAGGAACCCGGCACGTTTCGACGCCCGCACCAGCGGATGGGAAGAAACTATGCGGTGCAGCTCAAGCCAGATCTGATTCACGTCAGACGCCTTGAGGCTGTCGATCCACTTTCCGACCTTTATCGGCTTGCCGCTCGCCGTTCGCGGTTGGCGTACCGTCTCGTTCGCTTCACTCATATGTAAGCCTTAGGTAAGGTAAGTTCGTCTCCCGGCCAAATGTCGCTGTGTTGTGCAGGCAAGTCGTCAACAGGTTTCCAGCGGACTCCCATTTGGGTAGTCGACTGCCTTAGCGTTTTGTGAGGTGAATATTGCTTGTCTTGACCTGTGCGCTTTTGTCTGCCGTCTTTTGGCTGGTTCAGCCGACTAGAAAGGATGTCTTTCCGCCGCCTTCAGGTAAGATGATACCAATTATCCAAAATATGAGCAACAAGTTTTTGTATCGTTGTAACTGCCGCAACACGATGTGTTAATTATTGTATTCAAAAGAATTGCGTAATCGATGAGAACGCTTTCGGACGTTAATTTTACGCCGCTTTGCTCGCATCGGGATTTGGAACTCGGCCATTATTGCAGATTTATCTTTATATACAGCAAGAAGTGCAAATCGGGCCAGCGCCCGCGGCCCGAAAAAAGCCTTCCATCTGCGGCGAAACGTGTATTAGAATCACGCTTGAGTATGGCGAACTTTGCAAAGAATGAAGACTGTCCCGCGTCTGTCGATCTGCTGGCGTTTCAAGACGGCGATCTGGCGGTGAGCGAAAGCGCCGGCATCCGCCGCCACCTGGCGGAATGCGATTTCTGCGCCTCCGAAGTCGAGTTCTACAGCCATTATCCGCAGCCCGCCGAAGGCGCTTCGGAAGCCGCTCCGCCAGCCGAGATCCCTTCTTCCCTTTTCGAGTTAGCCGAGGCGATCCTGAAAAAAAGCTAATAGAAATTTCTTGCGTCATTTCGGCCTAACGCCGATCAACTTCCGCAGATCTCGTCTATCGCTTCAGAATATTTTTCATCGATGATGGAGCGCTTTATTTTTAGGGTGGGCGTCATCTCGCCTTTGTCGATGGAGAATTCGCGTGGCAGAAGGTAGATGCGTTTGACGCGCTCATAATCGGAAAGTTCGCGCGTCAGATTGACGGCGTCGCGCTGGACGCGTTTCACGACGTGCGGATTTTCGCACAGTTCTTCGCGCGAGCCTTCCGCTGCGATGCCGTCTTCTTTGAGCGCTTCTTTTAGCGCATCCCAATCGGGCACGATCAGAGCGCCGACCTGTTTGCGGCCGGAGCCGACGACGACCGGCTGCGAGATGAGCGGGCTTTGCTTCAGCAAGGCCTCGACCTGCTGCGGTGCGACGTATTTGCCGTTAGACAATTTGAACAGGTCCTTGATGCGGTCGGTTATGTAGAAGTGGCCGTCTTCGTCCGCATAGCCGACGTCGCCGGTGTGGTAAAAGCCTTCGGCGTCGAGCACGCGTGCGGTTTCTTCGGGCTTGTTGTAATAGCCCTGCATTACGTTTTTGCCGCGGATGAGGATCTCGCCGTCCGCTTCGGCGATGCGCATCTCGATGCCGTCGAACGGCGTGCCGATGGAGCCGACCTTGTTGTCGTCGGGACGGTTCGCGCAGACGACGCACGCCTCGGTCATGCCGTAGCCTTGCAGAATCGGAATGCCTGCGGCCCAGAACGCGTACGATAATTTGCGCGAGAGCGGCGCTCCGCCCGAAACAAAGAAACGAAGTTTACCGCCGACGCCCGCACGCCATTTTGAATAAACAAGCCGGCTGGCGAGCGCATGTTTCGCTTTGAGAACCGGCGAGACGGATTCGTGCTTGTCCTTCGCCGACCAATACTCCTGGCCCACATCGAGCGACCAGTCGAATAGTTTTGTCTTGAGACCGCCGGCCGATTTTCCTTTCTTCACGATCTTGTGATAAACCTGCTCGAACAGCCGCGGCACTGCGGTCATGATCGTCGGTTTTACTTCCTGCAGATGCGACGCGATCTGGTCGAACGACGCGCAGTAATGGATCGAGACGCCGTTCGAGCAAAGCACGTAAAAAACCGTCCGCTCGAAAATGTGCGAGAGCGGCAGGACGGCCAGGCTTTTGTCCGTATTTCGTATCGGCAAACCTTTCGAGATCGACAAAATATTTGACGTAAAGCATTCGTGAGAAAGCATCACGCCCTTCGGTTCGCCGGTCGTGCCGGAAGTATAAATAATCGTCGCGAGGTCATCCGTCTTTAACAGGTCGAGCAACTCTTCGAACGATTCCTTGTCCTCATTCGTTTCACCGCGTTGTTCGATCTCAGGCAACGTGAGGGCGCGACTGTCGTCTTCGGGCCTTGCGTCGTCGTCAAAAAAAGCGAGCTTCTCAATCGTTTCGACGCTGCGGATCGCTTCCTCGGCGTGTTTGAAAAGTTTCTTGCCCGAAACGAACAGCATCTTCGCACCGGAATCTTGGAGAATGAAGCGAATCTGCTCGACTGCCTGCGTAGTGTAGATCGGAACCGTGACGGCACGAAGCGAGAGAATCGCAAGATCGGTCAACGACCATTCGGGCCGGTTCTCGGAAATGATCGCGACGCGGTCGCCGGCCTGCACGCCGAGCGATTTCAACCCGATCGCAATGCGCCGAATCCGCTCAATCGCGTCTGCACCCGAGATGCGACGCCACACATCGCCCAGCCGAAACGCCAGCGCATCCGCCTTCGCATTTCGACGAAACGACTCGATGCAAAAGTGCGGTATCGTCTGCGGCATCTCGTCAAATTCGATCACGTTTGGTGCTGTCGTCCGGGCCATTTGCGTTTGCACTATATTTGCAGATGAAACGGTCTAAGTCCAACGGATCTGCACGACGTCAGGCAAACCTTTCTACGCCCGCTTTCCGTGCGGCCTTGATCAATTTTTCGTCGAGAGTTGCGAGCGGAATGTCGAGCCGCAAGGCGAGTTCAAGATAGGAGGCGTCGTAAGCCGACAGGTTGTAGGTCCGGGATAATTGCAGGGTATCGGCCAATGAGTACTGAGAGATTTTTTCATCCGCAGCTATACCCAAACCGGCGAGCTTTTCGAGAAACATTTCCGTCATCGAACGCCGGATTGAACCATGCTTTTCGGCACGTATAAGAACATTCGCGACCTCGATTCCCCATATCGCCGGAACGACAGCGGAGACACCCTTGAGTGCTTCGAGCACGTACGTCGCATATTCGCGATCCGTCGAGGAACCATCACGGAAACACCAACGCATCGTTACTGACGTGTCAACGACGAAACTCAATCTCGACCTTCCTCAACCAGTTCCTTGATATTTACCGGACCGATTCGACTCGTCCGCATAAACTCTCTCATCGCCTCGACTGCCTGGGCTCTTCGTTTGTTGCGAGCATCGGAGCTCGGAACCAGATCGGCAACGGGTTCGCCGCGATTTGTGATTGTAAAGCTCTTTCCCTTTTTTACCTGCCGAAGCAATTCCGGCAGCTTTGTTTTTGCTTCGTATGAACCGATCTTCGTTTTCATTTGGGTCACACTAATAGACTAGTATAATAGACTGGTCTATTGAATTCAAGCCAGCGAATTGCCTCACGAAAAATCTTGATGAAAGGGGATCGTTGCCTCAAATAAGAAATCTTGATGAAAGAAGATCTTCCTAGTGTAATGTATCAGTAATATCTTTACACTAATAGTTTTTCATGTTAAGGTTGAGTCATGTGGAAACCAAGTGATGCTTTGAAGATGACGGAAGACCAAAGACGAACGCTTGAAGCC
>Ga0187894_10004658_pt1 | contig 14561 bp, 13 predicted proteins | sample GBC1701081metaG_FD_136650 | JGI IMG/M metagenome (GOLD analysis project Ga0187894, IMG submission 136650) | White microbial mat communities from a lava cave in the Kipuka Kanohina Cave System on the Island of Hawaii, USA - GBC170108-1 metaG ...
CCGATCGCCTCGATCACGCCCAGCGGCTCGTGGCCGGGAATCACCGAGTTCGGCGTACGGAGCTGGCCCTCGAACTGCTCGTAGTCGCTCCCGCAGATGCCGCAGGTCTCGACGCGCAGCAGCGCGCGGTCGCGGCCGATCTCCGGAATCGGCAGCTCGCGCGGCGCGAGCTTGCGCGGCTGCTCGAGCACCATCGCGAACGACTTGCGCTGCGGCACTCGAGCTCCTCGCGGCGCAGTCTACGCGCTCGGGCGTGCGCTGCGGCCTCACGCTTCGACTTCGCGCGGCTTCGCCTCGCCGCGTGCGGACCGCGCCCTCAGGGCTGCACCGCGGCCGGCAGGCGCACGACGAAGGTCGTGCCATGGGCTTCGCTCGAGAGAACTTCGATGCGGCCGTCATGCTCGCGCACGATCTGCTGTGAGACGTAGAGGCCGAACGTCGGCTCGGCGTGCTCGCCGCGCGAGGCGGCAAACGGCTCGAACAGGCGCTCCCGCTCCTCGGGCCGAATCGGTGGGCCGTCGTCGTGCACACTGATCAGCACCGCGGAATCCGCTCGCGCCGTCGATGCGCGCACGCGGCCATTCGCGCCGGCCGCCTGCTGCGCATGCGTGAGCAGGTGCAGCAGCACCTGCCGCAGCTGGCCCGAATCGATTGCGACCTGGGGAATCTCGCCGAGCGAGAGCTCGATCTCGCAGAGTCCGTCGCGGCGCGAAGAGGCGAGCCGGGCGGCGTGCTCGAGCAGCGCGTTGACGTCGACTGCCTCGCGCTCGGCGTGGCCCCCGCGTGAGAACTCGCGCAGGTCGCGCACGACGCCGACCGTGCGCTGCACGCTCTCGAGCGAGCGCTTGCGCAGCGCCTCGAGCAGCGCGATGCGCTCGCCCGCGGCGCCTCCGGCCGCACCGTCGAGCTTCGCCAGCGCGGCGAGCTCTTCGCCGAGCACGCTCAGGTTCGAGCGCACGTACGCCATCGGATTGTTGATCTCGTGCGCGATGCCCGCGGCGAGCTGGCCGACTGCCTCCATGTGCTGCGCGCGCTGCAGCCGTTTCTCGAGCGCGCGCCGTTCCGTGATGTCCTCGACGATCGCGAGCGCTCCGATCGCGGCGCCCGAGCCATCGCGATGCGGCGAGACGGTCGTGTGCGTAGTGAGGCGTCGCCCCCACCACGTATCGAACTCGAACTCCGCGGCGAGCACCTCGCCGCTGTGAAGCGCGCGCTCGAGCATCGCAGAGAAGCCGGAGCGCTTCGCGTTCTCCTCGTTGGCCACGTCGAACGCGCTCTCGAACTGCGCGCGGGTCGAGCCAAGCAGCGCCAGCAGCGCGGCGTTCGCGTGCTCGAGCTGCCTGCGCGCGTCGATCGAGAGAAAGCCGATCGGCGCGTACTCGATCACGTCGCGGTAGCGCGCCTCGCTGTCGCGCAGCTCGTTCGCGCGCTCGGCGATCAGCGCCTGCAGCCCGCCTTCGAGCCGGCGCTGGCGGAAGGCGAGCAGGCGGCTGGTCGCCATCGAGACGACGAGCGGTCCGTACTCGAGCACGCCTTCCGTATGGCCGAGCCCGAGCGCGGGCAGCAATGAGCTCAGCCCCATCAGCGCGTACAGCGAGAGCGCGCTCAGGCAGAGCCTCTTCTCGCGCGCCGGCAGCACCTGCGAACGCGCGAGCTGGTGCAGACACCAGACGATCGCGACGCCGGTCTCGAGCGCGGCGAACCACATGCCGGGGCCGAAGCGCGCTTTCCAGAACGGCTCGCCGGCGAGGTCGACGCCCGTTGTCGCGACGGGCAGCACGAACCACGGCGTGAACAGCATCAGCGCGGCCGAGCAGACCGCGACGCCGCGCACGATCTCGAACTCGCCGCGGCGCGGCCGATGCTCGGTGAGCGATCCGACCAGCCGGTAGAGCGCCCACAGCAAGAACGGCGTCGCGGCGGCCGCGACGCGCGCGGCGAGGATCGCGGGCCAGGTCTCTGCGGCCGTCAGCTGCGCGAGCCTCGCGCCCGAGAACACGACCGCGGCGATCGCCCACACGCTCGCCCAGCGGCTGGGGCCTTGGTCGCGCGCGCCGATCCAGAGCCGAAGCGCCGCGAGATAGGCGCACGCTCCGATCGCGACGATCAGCAGCCCTTCGGCAGGGTTCAGCGTCACGACGCGCTGCTCCGAGAGGGAGGCTCGATCGGCAGCCAGACCTCGAACGTCGCGCCCGCATCCTGGTTCGGGCCGAGCCGCAGCTCGCCGCCGTGGCTCTGCACGATCTGATACGAGATGAAGAGCCCGAGCCCGGTGCCCTCGCCCTCGCGCTTGGTCGTGAAGAACGGCACGAAGAGGCGGTCGCGATGCTCGCGCGCGATGCCGGGGCCGTCGTCGCGGACGCGCACGCACACGCCGCCGCGCTCGGCCGCGCTCGTCACCTCGACACGCCCGCGCTCACCGATCGCCTGCACCGCGTTCACGAGCAGGTTCAGGAACACCTGACGCAGCTGGCCCGGATTTCCGGTGATCGGAGGCAATTCTCCGAAGCGCTCCGCGATCTCGGTGCCTGGGCGGCGCTGCGTCGCCGCCATCCGCACGACGCCGCTCAGCAGCTCGTTCAGGTCGACGGTTTCGAGCGCGAGAGAGCCGCCGCGCGAGAGATCGCGCATGTCTCGCACGATCGCGATCGCGCGCTCGACGCCCTCGCAGGATTCGCCTAGCAGCTCCTCGACGTCCGCGAGGCGGCTCGCCTCCGCCGGTTCGTGGGCGAGCGGCTTGCGCAGCTCGTCGAACAAGCTCTGCATCTGCGCGAGGTTCTCGCGCACCTCGGCCATCGGCTTGGTGATGCCCGATGCGATTCCACCGGCGAGCTGCCCGATCGTCTCCATCTTCAGCGATTGGCGCAGCCGCGCTTCGACCGCGCGCCGCTCGGTCACGTCTTCGATCAGGATCAGCGCGCCGTTCGCACTGCCGTCTGCGCGCCGCTGGGGCGCGATCACGAGCTTTAGGTCGACGCGCCGGCCGTCCTGGGTCCGATAGGGAACTTCGCGCGTGACGCTGCGGCCCTCGGCTGCCGCCTTCGCCAGCGCCCGCACCGCCGGCAGGCTCTCGGGCGGCGCGTCGCGGAACAGGTTGCCGGGCGTTCGGACCGCGCTCTCGTCGAGGCCGAGGATCTCGCGCACGCGGGGCGTCAGCGTCACAACGTCGCCGTTCTGGGTGCAGATCAGAACCCCTATCGGCGCGTGCTCGATCAGCCCGCGGTAGCGCGCTTCGCTCGTGCGCAGCGACGCGGTGTGCCGGTCGACCAGCGATTCCAGGTTGCTCTCGAGGCGCCGCTCACGGTTCGCGAACAGGTGACTCGTGCCGATCGCAACGACCAGCGGCCCGAACTCCGCGAACCCGGAGAGCGGAATCAGCTGCAGTCCTGCGAACACGCTCGCCACCGCGAGCACGGCATAGAACGCGAGGCAGGCGCTGAGGACGCGCCGCTCGCTCGCGACCAGCGAGCTCGCCTGCGAGAGCGCCGAGAGCCCCCAGACGAGCGCGATGAACGGCGCGACGGCGAGCATCAGCGAGGCCGGCGCGCCGCGCGTAGAGAGAAACTTCTCGCCGAAGAGACCGGTCCGCACGACGACGTGGTCGGTCATCACCCAGGGCGTGAACAGCGTCACAGCGGCGAAGCCGAGCGCACCGATCAGCAGCGCGCGCCTCACTGCGCGCGAGAGCGGGACGCCTGCGATCTCCAGCGTGAAGCGCAGCATCGTCCAGATCAGGATCGGCCCGAGGCTCGCGAACACTCGCACCGCGATCACCGCTGTGTCCGCATCCGTCGTCGACAGCTGGAACGCCCGCACGCACAGGTAAAGCGTCGCGACCGCGGCCCAGCCGGTCAGCCATCGGCTCTGCGCGAGATGGCGCGCCAGCGTCCAGTGGAAAACGCCCGCATAGAGCGTTGCGCCCACAGCAAACAGCAGCAGAGCGTGCATCGAAAGCACCCGAGCACCCCGGGGCCCCTATCGGCCGGCGCCTGCGAGGGCCGAAGCCTCGAGTTCGTTGGCCCCGCAAGGGCCGTGGGCTACCGGTTGCGCGTTGATGTCCGACGCCACGCCCCCGCATTCGCGCAGCTCTTTCGTTTTGCTGGCGCTCGGAGCCGCCACCGGCATCGCCGCGGCGGGCTACGGGATGCTGCAATCGGGCGAAGCCAGCAGCCTGCCCGAGGGAACCGTCGCTCGCGTCAATGGCGCGACGATCTCGGCAGATACCTACACGCGGCTGGTCGCCGGATACGAGAGCGACACCCGCGAGGCCGCGAGCCCGGAGATGCGCGCCCGCATCCTCGACCGCCTGGTCGAGGAGGAACTGCTGGTGCAACGCGGCCTCGAGCTGGGCCTCGCCGAGAGCGATCGCCGCGTGCGCGCCGACATCGTGCAGGCGGTGATTCGCGCCGCGATCGCGGAGGCCGAGAGCGCGGCGCCGACCGAGCGCGAGCTGCGCGCGTTCTACGAGGAGCAGCGCGAGTTCTTCACGACGCCGGGGCGGCTGCGCATCGCCCAGCTGTTCGTACGCGTGAAGGATGCGGCGGACGACGCGCCGGCACGCGCGCGCGCGGAACAGGCGCGCGCGCGGCTGGCTGCGGGCGCCGAGCTCGCCGCGGTGCGGGCTGCGCTCGGAGACGCCGAGGTCTCAGTGACGCCGGATGCGCTGCTGCCGCCTGCGAAGCTGCGCGAGTACGTCGGTCCGAGCGTGCTGCGCCTCGCGCTCGAAGCGGAGCTGGGTGTCTGGAGCGCGCCGGTGCGCTCGGGCGCCGGTTATCACGTGCTCTCGGTCGTGGAGCGCGAGCCCGCCAGCACGCCGCCGCTCGAAGAGATCCGCGAGCAGGTGCAGGCCGAGTGGGTGCGCCGCGGAGGCGACCGCGCTCTGCGCAGCTATCTCGACGAGCTGCGCGAGGCCGGCGACGTGCAGGTCGCAGAGACGCTGCCGCAATGAGAAGTGCGCTCATCTGCGCGGTGGCGCTGCTCGCGGAATATTTCGCCGCGAGCGCTGCGCACGCGCACACGCGCAGCACGTCGTTTTCGAGCTGGGAGATCGACGGTGCGCGCGCGCGCGTGCGCTTCGACATCCCGCAGTACGAGCTCACGCGCTTGCCGTGGGGAATCGTCGCGCCGCCGGCGCTGCGGCCCGAGCTCGCCGCGTATCTGACGCAGGCGCTGCGACTCGAAGCAGGCGGCATCGCGTGTGCCGTCGACGGCGAGCCGCGCGCGCTCGCGGCTCCGCCGGAGCGCGCCGTCGTCGAGTGGCGGCTCGTCTGCCCGAGCGCGGAGGGGCTCGCGATCGTCAGCGAGCTCCTGCGCGAGCCGGCGCCGAGCCACCTGCACTTCGCGAAGCTGCGCGGCGCGCGCGTCACCGAGCGCGTGCTGACGAGCGCGGCGCCGCGCTGGGAGCTGCCGAGCGCGAGCGGCGAGGCGCGGCCCGCGATCGGCAGCAGCGTCGGCGCCTACGTCGAGCTCGGCGTAGAGCACATCCTCACCGGCTACGACCATCTGGTGTTCCTGCTCGGGCTTCTGCTGTTGGCCGCAGGCGCTCGCGAGGTGATTACGGTCGTCACCGGCTTCACCGCTGCGCATTCGATCACGCTCGGGCTTGCGGCGCTCGGTCGCGTGCAGCCCGAGGCCGCGGCCGTGGAGGCGCTGATCGGCCTCTCGATCGCGCTAGTCGCGCTCGAGAACGGCTGGCTGCTCGGCGGCAAGCCGCGCCTCGTGCCGCCGTTCGCAGCTTTCGCGCTCGCCGCGCTCGCGGGCGTGGCGCTGCTCGGCGCGGGCGCGATTCCCGCGGCGACCTACGCCGGCCTGGCGCTGTTCGCGGCTTGTTATTTCGCGCTGCTGGGGCGCAGCCAGCGCCCCGCGCGGCTGCGCTTTGCGGTCGCGTTCTGCTTCGGGCTGGTCCACGGCTTCGGCTTCGCGGGTGTGCTGAGCGAGGTGGCGCTGCCGCAGGGACGGCTGTTGCCCGCGCTGCTCGGCTTCAACCTCGGCGTCGAGCTCGGGCAGCTCGCAATCGTCGCGGCGTTCTTCGCGCTGACGAGGCTCGCGAGCCGCTTCGTACGGGCCGGGCCCCGCATCGCGCTGCGCGACCTCGCGAACGCCGGCGTGTGCGGCCTCGGCGTTTTTTGGTGGGTGAGTCGCGCCTACGGCAGCTGAGGCACCGGCTCCGCCCGCGCGTCAGCAGCCGGCGCGGCGCGATTCCATCCGAGCGCCTCGACGATCGCGTGGTAGACGTAGTTCTGTTCGCGCACGCCGGTGAACAGCTCCGCCCCCGGTCCGCCCGCGTAGATCGCGACGTCCTCGCCGGCGTGCATGCCCGCGGCGAGTGGAACGTGCGCCTCCTGCAGATAGCCCGCCGCGGCGGTGTCGACGTTCGAGAGATCGGGTCGCGGCACGTCGCCGCCCCGATAGCGCGGGATCTCGGCGCCAGGGGGAACCGGCGGCAGGTGCGGGAACTTCTTCGGACCCTTGGGCTGCTCGTCGCTCGCGGCGACGTTGCCGGGCCCGGCCGGATAGCTGAGCGTCGTCATCGGCCGGCCGAACGCATCCGGCAGCGGCTGCTCCATCGGCTTTCCGTCGGAGCCGTTGATCACGAGCTTGCCGAGGATTGGATTGCCGCGCGTCGCGTAGCCCGCGAACACGAGCGGCTGGCTGTGGTCCGCGGTCACGACGATCAGCGTCTCTTCGGCGCGGGTCAGATCGAGCGCGCGCTGTACCGCGCGCGAGAGCTCGATCGTCTCGCTGAGCGCGCGATGTGCGTTGTTCGCGTGGTGCGCGTGATCGATCTTGCCACCTTCGACCATCAGCACGAAGCCGCGCGGATTCTTCGAGAGCAGCTCGATCGCCTTCTCGGTCATCTCCGTCAGCGACGGCTCGCCCGCGGTGTCCTTCGCACGATCGATCTCGAACTCCATGTGGCCCGGGTCGAACAGGCCGAGCACGCGGCGCGTCTGCGCAGCGTCGAGCGCGTCGAACTGATCGAGGTTCCAGACGTAGGCGCCGTCCGGGTAGCGCGCGAGCCACTCCTTCGTGAGATCGCGCTCGTCGAGCCGCAGGCCGTGCGCGCCAATCTCCTCGGGATCCGGCGCACTGGCGCCGAGGAAGTGCGCGCGCCCGCCGCCGAGTGCGATCTCGAGGCCGTCGCCGTGAGCGAACTCGACAAGCTGGCGCGCGAGATCCGGGAAGCCCGCCGCGCGCGCCGCCTCCGAGAGCTTCGCGTCCACTTCCCAATCGCGATGCGGCGAGTGCGCATAACAAGCGGCCGGCGTCGCGTGCGTGATCGTCGTGTTGGTGACGACGCCGGTCGCGAGCCCGCGCGCCTCCGCCTGCTCGATCAGCGTCGGCACCGAATGCTCGGGCACCGCCTCGAAATCGCCGCTCGTCACCGTCTCGTCGAGGCTGAGCGAGCCGGCGCGCGTCTTCACGCCGGTGATCAGCGCGCTCATCGTGCCGGCCGACTCGGGCACCTGCTGGTTGGTGTTATAGGTGCGCGAGAGCGCCGTGTACGGCAGGCGCTCGAACGAGAGCCAGTGATCCTCGCCGGGTCCGCCGGCCTGTTGGCCCGCCAGGATGCGCGCCGCCGCGACGGTCGAGAGGCCCATGCCGTCGCCGACGAACAGGATCACGCTCTTCGCGCGCGCGCCGTGCGGCGCCTGCGTGCGCCGCTCGAGGGCGGCTTCGCGGCCTGCGCGAAACCAGACGTCGTGCGCGCGATTGGTTCGGGCCCCGGCGAAGAACGCGAGCATCAGGCCGAACGCGACGAGCAGGCCCGGCAACCAGCGTCGCATCAGGGCACGTCCCAGCCGGCCATGTCCTGCTTCAGCGTCGCGCGAATCCGCTCCACCAGCGCGCCGCGCAGTTTTCGCTTGGTGGCGCGGTACGCGGGCAGCGAGAGCTTCGCGAGCTGTCCGGCGACCGTCAGCGCCTCGCCCTCGAGCTGTTCGGGTGCGACGACGCGATCGAGGTAGCCGGCGGCGAGCGCGCCGGCGGGGTCGTACACCTCAGCGAGCGTGGTCGCGCGCGTCAGCTGCTCGCGCGCGATGCGCGCCCGCGCGAGCTCGAGCGCGAAGATCGGCAGCGTCAGCTTGATCGCGACCTCGTTCAGTCCGAGCTTGAACTCGCCGCTCGCGCCGATCCGGTAGTCGGCCGCGAGCAGCAGCAGCGCGCCCATCGCGAGCGCGTGGCCGCTGCAGGCCGCGACGACCGGAATCTCGCTCTCGACGATGCGCACGAGCAGCTCGCCGCCGGCGGTCACCAGCGCGCGTGAGGCGGCAGCGCCTTGGTTGATCACCGCGAGGTCGAAGCCTGCCGAGAAGCGCCCGGGCCGGCCGAGCAGCAGCGCCGCGCTCGCCTCCTTCTCGGCGCGCGCGAGCGCGCTGTGAATCGCGTCGATCGATGCGTGCGACGCGACGTTCGCGCGCCCGTCGTCGAAGCGCAGCAGCGCCACCGAATCTCGAAGCTCGTAGCGAAGGATCTCCGTCATCGCGTGACCGTAGCTGCGCGCGCTACGACTTTCCGGGGTAGCCAGCGAACCAACGACGAGGAAGCGATCACGAAGATGAACGAGAGCAAGAACGGCTCGAAGCAAGCGAAGGGAGGAGATTCTCCCTCTCACCTGATAGATCAGAGAATCAGAGAGCTGAGCGATTGGCGGGGAGAGACGCTCGCTCGGGTCCGAGCTCTGATCAAACAGGCCGACCCCGAAGTCGTCGAGGAGTGGAAGTGGGGAGGGGTTCCGGTGTGGTCGCACGACGGAATCATCTGCACCGGCGAGACCTACAAGGCTGCCGTGAAGCTGACCTTCGCGAAGGGCGCGTCGTTGCCGGACCCATCACGCCTCTTCAACTCCAGCCTCGAAGGCAACACCCGGCGCGCGATCGATTTCCATCAGGGCGACGCGATCGATGCAGCGGCGTTGAAGGCGCTGATCCGCGCGGCCGCGGTGCTGAACACGTCCGCGCGAGCGACCGCGCGCCCGACGCAGAAAGCTCGCCGCTAGATCTTCAGCGTGCGGCTTCGCTCCATCGTGTAGGTCAGCAGCGCGGCTTCCACCTGCTCGTCGACACCACGGAAGCGCACGCCCATGCCGACCGGGAGATTTCCCTTCGCGAGGTTGCCCGGCACGTTCGTCATCATGACTTCCGCGGCGACGCGCGCGTCGTGCCCGGGCAGCGGCAGCAGAACGTGCACGAGTGAACGCGGCAGCGACGGCTGTGCGGTCGCGAGAAACGCGCCGCTCGACGAGAGCGAGTAGATCTTCGCGAGCTTCTCGCGGCCGCTCAGTCGGAAGCTCACCGGCCAGTTGGTCGGCACGCGCTCCGCTCGGCGCGAGACGCGCACCGGTGCACCAGCGGCGAGCGCGCGGTTGGCTTGGAAGCGCAGCAGGTGGTCGTCGAGCGGGAACCAGAGCGCATGCTCGGCACCCGCGCGGCGCAGGCGCTCGCGCGTGGTCGGATCCGGGCGCGTGCCGCACGCGAGCATCGGCAGCATGCCGGTGCGTCCGCCCGCGCGCAGCGCGTGCAGCGCGCTCGTCAGGTCGGCCGCGGGCAGGTCGGCTGGAATCACGACCGCGCCGAGCAGGAAGCGCGGATCGCGCAGCACGTCCTGCGCATCGCGCGGCGTCTTCGCGCGCACCACGTGGAAACCGAGCGCCGCGAGCCGGCGCGCGATCGGCTCGAGCGGCGCGCCGGCGCCCTCGACGACGAGCAAGCTGTTACGGATCGCCATCGCACCCCCGCTGATTGGCGAGCTGATTTCTGCTCTTCGACACACGCGTTGCCGGTGTGCGTGACGGGTATCACGTGGGCTCCGCTCGCTTCAGCGGAGGCGTGCTGCGATCGCGAAAGGGACTGGCTCGCTGCGCGCCGCCTGCGCGAGCTGCGCTCGCGCGGGCGGCTTGCGGCCGCGGGCGGGTCGGAGGCACGAGCGACTTGATCTCCGCGATCGGGACGTCTCTGTTCGTTCGCGCCATCCGTGCTCGCGTATGCTGCGTCCATGCTGAAAGTCGGGGCGAAGATCCCCAAGCTCACGGTGCTCGATGCGGACGAGCAGCCGGTTTCGTTGGCTTCGCTGCACGCGGAGCGGCCGTTGGCTGCGATCTTTTTGCGGCATTTCGGTTGACCGGTTTGCCGGCAGCACCTGGTCGAGGTGCAGAAGAGGCTCCCGGATTTCGAGAAGCGCGGCGCGAACGTGGCGGCGATCGGGCAGGGCACCGGCGCGGAGGCGGCGCGCATCGCGCGCTTGCTGCGCGTCGAGTTCGCTTGTTATGGAGACCCCGAGCACGACGCCTATCGCGCGTTCGACCTCGGGCGCACCGGCATGTTCGGCCTCACGCTGCAGCCATTCCTCAGCGATCCGACCGGCTCGCTGCGCAACCTCGCTCAGGCGGACATGCGCGCGGCCGCCAATCCGCGCAGCGATGTGTTCCGGCTCGGCGGCGCGCTGGTGGCCGACCGCGCGGGCAAGATCCAGCTGCTGCATCGCTCGCGCAGCACGACCGACGTGCCGAAGACCGACGACCTGCTCGCGGCGCTCGATCGCCTGCGCTGATGGCGACGGCGAGTGTGCTCGCGGTGCTCGCGTCTGCCTCGGTCGCGCTGCTCGCGGCGAGCGCGTTCGGCGGCGATCGGCCGCTCGTGATCGCGCATCGCGGCGGGGCGGGCTTTCCTGAGAACTCGCTCGCCGCGTGTCGCGCGGCGCTCGCGCTCGGAGCCGGCTGCGAGCTCGACGTGCGCAGCACGCGCGACGGCGCGCTCGTGCTGATGCACGACTCGAGCGTTTCGCGCACGACGACTGGCAGCGGCAAAGTGCGGCGCCTTCGGCTCGCGCAGCTGCGCGGCTTCGCGCTGCGGGACGACGCCGGCGCGAGCGGCGAACGCGTGCCGACGCTGGAAGAGGCGCTCGCGCTGCCGTTCGGAGAGCGCGTGCTGCTGCTCGACCTGAAGGAGAGCTCCTCGGCGTTCCACGCAGCGCTCGCGCGGCAGCTCGGCGGCGCCGTCAGCGCGCGGAACGTTTGGCTCGGTGTGCGCAGCGCGGCGCAGGCGCGCGAGCTGCGTTCGCTGCTGCCTGCGTTGCAGCAGGTCGCGTTCATCGAACACCCGCGCGAGATCGAGCCGCTCAGCCGCGCGGGTGCAGCCTGGATTCGGCTCTGGGGCCGCTGGCTCGACCGGGACGCGAGCCTCGCGGCGGCGGTGCGCAGCGCCGGCGCCGAGCTGCTGGTCGGGCTCGAAGAGCGCGACGCAGCCAGCGCGCGTAGCGCGCTCGCGCACGCCCCGGCGGCGGTGCTGTGCGATGCGCCGGCGATCATGCTCGAGGCGCTCGCGCTGGCGCGCTGAACGCTCAGGCCGGCTGCGCGCGCGGGGCGTTGCGGCGCAGCCAGTGGACGAGGCTCAGCGCGACGACGATCAGTCCGAGGCAGAGACCGCCCCACAGCCCGCGCAAGCCCAGCTCCGTGCGCAGCGCGAGCCAGCCGCCGAGCGGAAGCGCGATCACCCAATAACCGACGAGGTTCGCGATCGTCGCCGGCAGCGGGCGCCCCATGCCGCGCAGCATCCCGCAAGCGGCTGCCTGCGTGCCGTCGAAGACCTCGAACGCGCCCGCGATCGGGAAGATCGCCGCGGCCGCCGCGATCACGGCGGCGTCGTTCGAGAACGCGTGCGGCAAGAGATCGCGCCCGAGAATGAAGACAGCCGCCGCGATCGCCATGAACGCCGCGCTGCCGGCGATGCCGAGCCAGCCCGCGCGCGTCGCGTCCGCGGGCCGCCCCGCGCCGATCAGATTGCCCGCGCGGATCGTCACGGCCTGCGAGATGCCGAGCGGGATCATGAACGTGATCGACGCGTACTGCATCGCGACCTGATGCGCGGCGAGCTGCACGGCGCCGAGCGGGCCCGCGATGAACGCCGCCATGCCGAACGCCCACATCTCGGTGCAAGTCTGGAACGCGATCGGTACGCCGTAACGCAGCACCTCGCGCTGGCCCCGCCAGTCGAATGCGCGAGCGCTGAACGGCTCCCAAGCGCCTTCGTAGAGCCGGAAGGCGCGCGTCCAAGTGATCAGCGTCAGCGCGCTGGCGATCCGCGCGCAGCTCGTCGCCAGGCCTGCGCCGAGTACGCCGAGCTCCGGCGCGCCGAGCCGTCCATAGATCAGCGACCAGGCCGCGAGCGCGTTGACGAGGTTCGCGACGGTCATCACCACCATCGTCTGCTTGACGTGCTCGCGGTTCTGCAGGTAGCGCGAGAGCACCGTCGTCCCGAGGAAGAACGGGATGCTCGGCATCTGCGCGCGCACGAAGGTGGCCGAGAGCTTCGCGATCGTCGGGTCCTGTCCGATCGCCACGAGCACGGCCTCGGTGAACCACCACAGCACCGCCACCGGGATCGCGAGCGCTGCCGCCAGCACGAGGCCGCTCTGCAGCGCGCGGGCGGAGCGCAGCCCGTCCCCCGCACCGTGCGCCTGCGCGATGATCGGGTCGAGCCCTAACAGGATCCCGTTCGCGAACAGGATCGTGCCGAAGATCCAAGGGTGCGCGAGGCCCACCGCGGCGAACTCGGTCGTGCCGTAATGACCGATCAGCAGCTGGTCGACCGCGCCCATCGTGATCATCAGCAAGTTCGAGAGCGCGACCGGAACGGCGAGACGCACGAGCCGAGCGCCCTCGTGGCGGATGTCTGCTGCAGCGCTCATCGGCGTCAGCCGAGGGCGAAGCCGAGCTGGAGCGTGAGCTCTGCGAGGGCGGGCTCGGGCGCGTCGACCTTGATCGTGCGCATGCCGAGCGCGCGCGCCGCTTTCAAGTTGCGGCCGATGTCGTCCAAGAAGACGGCTTCGGCCGGTGCGACGCCCAGCGCACTGCAGGCGAGCGCGTAGATGCGTGGATCGGGCTTGCGCAGCCCCACCTTGCTCGACTCGATGAACGCATCGAAGTGAGCCTGCAGCTCGTGGCTCTCTTCGCGCGTGTCGTCAGCCCAGTTGTTGGTGAGTGCGCCGGCCTTCAGCCCGCGCGCGCGAATTCGGCGAATCGCTTCGAGCATCGCCGGCCGCGGTCCGCACTCGGCGATGCGGGCCATCATCACCGCGGCGTCGATCGCGTGTCCGACCGCGCGCAGCTCGGCCTCGAAGTCGCGGTGGAAGTCGAGCATCGAGACCTCGCCGCGCTCGAGTCGCGACCAGGCGCCCTGCGGGCCGGTGTCGACGACGACGCGGTTGATCGCGCCCTCGGGCACGCCCAGCTCGCGCTCGTAGCGAGCGATCGCGTGAAGCGGCGAGTCGATCACCACGCCGCCGAGATCGAAGATGACCGCGCGGACGGGCTGCATGAGCGCGGCACCGTAGCAGCGGCGCGGGGACGTTCATCGACGCGCCGCCCAATCGACGTCGCCGGGGTCTCGTGAATCCCGTCAACGAACGTCCCTGCCTGTCGCCTCAATCGCTCGCGTGCGGATGCCGATGCGATGAGATCATGCACGACTCCGAGAAAGAGCCGGGCGAGGAGCAGCTTCCGCTCGCGCTTCCGCGCCTCGGCGAGCAGCTCGCAGCGCTGCTCGCCAGCTTCGATGCGCGGCCGCTGCTCGGCGTCGTCGCGGTAGACGCGAGCGCGCTGGGCTTCCTCGAGGCGTCGCACGGCGGCGCCGCGCGCACACAAGCTCTGGCGCGGCTCGGAGCGTTGGTGCGCGGAGTCGCGGATCCGTTCTTCGGCGGCGACGCTCTGGTGGTCGCTGGCGAGACCGGCCGCCTCGAAATCGCGATCTTCGTGTTCCGCCACGCGAACGACGGCGCATTCCTCCGCCAGGAGCTGCCTGGTTTGGTGCGCGGCCTCGAACGCGGGATCGAGCAGGGCGGCAAGCGGCTCGTCTACCCGTGGGCGCGCGAGGCGTCACTGTTCGGTGTCGGCTTCGCGGCCGGCCTGCGCAACCCGTTCCTCGCGGCCGAGACGCAGCTGCGCGCGGCGCTCGAGGAGGCACGCGAGGACGCGACGCTCTCGCGGCGCGTGCGCGAGCGTTCACGCCGCCATTCGTTCATGAGCGTGCTGCTCGCCGGCGGCGTGAGCTCGGTGTACGAGCCGATCGTGTCGGTCGCGTCGAAGACGGTGTACGGCTACGAGGCGTTGGCGCGCGGGCCCGAGGGCGGCGACTTCCATTCGCCGGCGGTGCTGTTCGGCACCGCCGAGCGCGAGAATCTGGTGTTCGAGCTCGACTGCCTGTGCCGCCAGAGCGGCCTCGAGGGTGCGACCGGATTGCCCAGCGGCACGCGGCTGTTCCTGAACGTCCGGCCGACGGCGATCCACGATCCCCAGTTCCGCCCCGACACGGTGATCCGCACGCTCGAAGCGTCGAATCTCGCGCCGAGCGACGTCGTGTTCGAGATCTCGGAGCAGGAGTCGATCGGCAACTTCGGCGCGTTCCGCGAAGTGCGCGACGAGTACCGCAAGCTGGGCTTCCAGTTCGCGCTCGACGACACCGGCGCCGGCTACGCGAGCCTGCACGCGCTGATCGAGCTCGAGCCGGAGTTCATCAAGGTCGACCGCGCGCTGATCACGAACCTCGACACCGACCGCTCGAAGCAGA